>Ga0209345_10001557_pt1 | contig 27078 bp, 19 predicted proteins | sample Cruoilmetagenom7_FD_187294 | JGI IMG/M metagenome (GOLD analysis project Ga0209345, IMG submission 187294) | Oil polluted marine microbial communities from Coal Oil Point, Santa Barbara, California, USA - Sample 7 (SPAdes) (version 2) | ecosystem: Environmental > Aquatic > Marine > Oil seeps ...
TTTATAATCTTCTCGTATTGGGCAAAAAGTATCTGTTAATTTACAAGCTGTTAAAGCTTTTCCGCTATGAGTAACATTTGATGGAATACTTACAATTGTTCCTGGCTTCAAGATTTTAGTTTCGCCATTAATTGTCATTTCAAGTTCACCTTCAATTAATTGTGTAGTTTGTTCGTGTATGTGATAATGTTCGGGTAAAACTGAACCTTTTTCAATTTCCCAAAATGCAATAGTTGAACTATTAGTATGAAAAAAACGACCTTTAAAACCCTTTATCACTTCAATTTGATCAATGTTTGAAATTTCTTTAAACATACTTTAAAATTATTTATTGTCTAAACTCATCTTCTTCACTACTTTCAATTCCTAACGCTTCATATACATATTTAAACGTTGAAAGTAGCTCTGGTTTACCATTTACAATGGCAACATCATGTTCAAAATGAGCGCTTGGTTTTCCATCTTTTGTTAAAATTGTCCAACCATCATTTAATTGGTTAATTTGTTGTGTTCCTAAATTTACCATCGGTTCAATAGCTACTACCATCCCTTCAACAAACTTTTTACCTCTACCTCTTCGTCCATAATTTGGCATTTCAGGATCTTCATGCATTTCTTTTCCTAAACCATGACCTACAAGTTCTCTAACAATTCCATATCCATGTTTTTCACAATAATTTTGAATTGCAAAACCAACATCTCCTACTCTATTACCTGTCTTAAATTCTCGGATACCTGCGTATAAACTCTCTTTTGTAATTTGTAATAATTTTTTTGTTTTAGGTGCCACATTTCCTACTTCAAAAGTATAGGCGTGATCTCCGTAAAAGCCATTTTTTAAAGCACCGCAATCTATAGAAATAATATCACCATCTTCCATTGGTTTATCACTTGGAATTCCATGTACAATTTGTGCATTAGGACTCATACATAACGTATTTGGAAAATCATACAAGCCTAAAAAACCAGGTATAGCTCCTTGGTCTCTAATAAATTCTTCAGCTAATTTATCTAAATATAAAGTAGAAACTCCAGGTTTTACTTCTTTAGCTAACATTCCTAAAGTTTTAGATACAATTAAGGCACTTTCGCGCATTAATTCAATTTCTTCACGAGTTTTAATTACTATCATTCTATCCTATTAATTTATTGTGCAAAGGTACTTTAAAAATAATAATTTCAAAGTTTGAATTTTGCTTTAAAAATAAAAAGATGACACTCTCTAAAATGTGATATTTAACAGTTTTTATGATGAAAATCATTCGTAAATTTGCAAAACAATTTAAATACATAAACTATGTATAAAGCAGTAACAGCTGAAGAAGCTGTAAAAGTTATAAAATCTAACGATAGAATATATATTCAGGCAGCCGCATCTGTTCCTCAAGAATTAATTGATGCAATGACGAACAGACATGAAGAATTAAGAAATGTTGAAGTTTGTCACTTACATTTAGAAGGTGAAACACCTTATGCCGACCCAAAATACAAAGATAGTTTTCATGTAAACTCATTATTTATAGGTCACAATGTTCGTCATACTTTAAAAGCAGGAAATGGTTCATATACGCCCGTGTTTTTAAGTGAAGTTCCATTATTATTTAAACGAAATATTTTACCACTTGATGTTGCATTTATTCAAGTTTCACCTCCAGACAGACATGGTTATTGTTCATTAGGAGTTTCAGTTGAAGCTATTTTAGCAGCAATAGACAATGCTAAACACGTAATTGCATTAATAAACCACCAAATGCCACGTGTACATGGTGAAGGAATTATTCATATTTCTGAATTAAATACTTTTGTTGAAGTTGACAGACCGATACCTGAATTTATTTTACCTACACCTAATGAAGTTGAAAACAAAATTGGGGATCATATTGCTGAACTTATTGAAGATAAAAGCACGCTTCAAATGGGTATTGGTTCAATACCAAACGCTGTATTATCAAGGTTAGGAAATCATAAAAATCTAGGATTACATACTGAAATGTTTTCAGATGGAGTGATTGATTTAATTTTAAAAGATGTAATTAATAGTAATTTTAAAGGTGTTAATGCAGGTAGAGCACTTGCAACTTTTTTAATGGGCTCAAAGCGATTATATGATTATGTTGATGATAATCCGTTTGTTGAAATGCGGTCATGCGATTATGTAAATGATGTAGCTATTATTAGAAAAAATCCAAAAATGGTTGCTATAAACTCTGCAATACAAGTAGATTTATCAGGTCAAGTTTGTGCTGATTCTATTGGAACAAGAATGTATTCAGGAGTTGGTGGACAAATGGATTTTATTAGAGGCGCTTCATTAAGCGAAGGCGGAAAAGCAATTATTGCAATGCCTTCAATGACTAATAAAGGAATTAGTAGAATTGTACCTTTCTTAAACCCTGGTGCTGGAGTTGTAACAACAAGAGCTCACGTACAATATATTGTAACCGAATATGGTGTTGCCAATTTGTATGGAAAAACGATAAAACAACGATTAAATGAGTTGGTAAAAATTGCTCATCCAGATCATAGAGAGCGTATTGAAAGAGAATATTTTGATGCACCAAAATAAAAAATAACCCAAAGATGAAAAAAGCCGGTATTCATATTTTGAATGTCGGCTTTTTGTTGTTTATAATTTGATGAAATTAATCTTCGTATGAATGCTTATAAGGTTCTCCGCTTACTATTTTTAAAAAATCTTTTTCAACGGTTTCTCTTGGGTATTCAACAAAACGACCTATTTCTTTTCCTTCTTTATAAAAAATAAAAGTTGGTACTCTTTCAATTTCAAAACCTTCTTGTAAATTATCAGGTGTAGATTTTTTTCTATCAACAGCAATAAATTCTAAACTATTATAGTTGAAATCAGCCGCGTCTAAGATTTTATAAAAAACCGGTGTTTGCTCTTGACTATCACCACACCAAGTTCCCATAAATGCTTTTATAGTTACTTCTTTTAAAAATGGTTTTAACTTTTCTATAACCCCATTATTTAATTTATAATCTTCGTAATTAAAATTAAACCACTCATTAAAAGGTTTTTGAAGAAAACTTTCTTTGTTGACAATACCAACTAAATAACCATCAGTATTAATTACAGCTGTTGCTTCATTTTTTTGAGTAGCACAACTTATTGAAATTATTAAAACAAAACTTAAAAGTATTTTTTTCATTTTTCCGGAAATTAATTTCAGTAAAACTACAAAATTATATTAAAGAATGCTGTGTCATTTCTTTTGGCTGTTTAACTCCCATTAATTTTAAAATTGTTGGAGCAATATCTCCTAAAACACCGCTTTCAATATTCTTTAAATCTTTGTCAACTAAAATAAATGGAACTGGACTTGTTGTGTGTGATGTATGAGGAGAACCATCAGGGTTCATCATAATTTCACAGTTTCCGTGATCAGCAATTATTAACGTTGTATAATCGTTTTCATTTGCTGCTGTAACAACATCTTTCACACATTGGTCAACTGCTTCACAAGCTTTAATAGCGGCTTCCATAACGCCTGTATGCCCAACCATATCACCATTTGCAAAGTTTAAACAAACAAAATCAACTTCTTTTTTATTTAATTCAGGAATAATTGCATCTCTAATTTCAAAGGCGCTCATTTCTGGTTGTAAATCGTATGTTGCAACTTTTGGAGATGGACATAACAATCTTTTTTCACCTTCAAATTCTTGTTCTCTACCTCCTGAAAAGAAAAACGTTACGTGAGGATATTTTTCAGTTTCAGCAATTCTAATTTGCTTTTTACCAGCTTTTTCTAATACTTCACCCAGCGTTTGTTCTAAATTATCAGAATTATAAATTACATTGATATTTTTAAAAGTTTCATCATAATTTGTCATTGTATTATAATGCAAAGGCATAGCTTTCATATCAAACTCTGGAAAATCTTTTTGTGAAAGAACTTCTGTAAGTTCTCTTCCTCTATCAGTTCTATAATTAAAGAAAATAACAACATCATCTGCTTTAATTTGTGTTTTAGGATTCCCTTTTTCATCAGTCATAATAATTGGATTGATAAATTCATCAGTCACATTATTTTCATAACTTTCTTTAATGCTCTCAATTGCATTGGTAGATTTTGTACCGGTAGCATTAACCAAAGCATCATACGCAATTTTAACACGCTCCCAACGATTATCTCTATCCATAGCATAATAACGACCTGTAATTGAAGCCAATTCACCTGCTGATTTGGTCATATGCTCTTGAATATCATTAATAAAGTATTCTCCTGATTTTGGATCGCAATCTCTACCATCAGTGAACGCATGTAAAAACACATTTTCAGCATTGTTTTCAGCAGCTACGTCTAACAATCCTTTTAAATGATTAATATGTGAGTGAATTCCACCATTAGAAACCAACCCTAATAAATGAATATTTTTATTATTTTCTTTAGCATATGAAAGTGCATCTAGTAAAACTTTTTCTTTTCCTAGCGTTTTATTTTCAACTGCCATATTTATTCTTACCAAGTTCTGATATACAATTCTACCAGCACCTAAATTCATATGTCCAACTTCACTATTTCCCATTTGCCCTGCAGGTAAACCAACATGTTCACCATCAGTTCTTAAACTTGCATTAGCGTAACTATTATATAAACTATCTATATAAGAAGTTTGTGCGTTAAAAATTGCTGAAACTTTTGGGTCTTGAGTAATTCCCCACCCATCTAAAATCATTAAAATCACTTTCTTATTCATTAGAATATCTATTTATTTTTTGAATGCCAAATATACGAAGTATTCAACGTAAGAACTTTATTATTAGGTCTTAAATTCATGTAAAATTTACTAAAACGATTGCGAAAATTTTTAAAGAACAGCGTAAAACAAGCATTTATATCAATTTTTAATATGTCTGCATCAAATAGCTGTTAAGGAGTTGTTAATTGCGTTTTTAACGTATAACAAAAAGCTAGTTTTGGCGTCTTTATTAAAAACTATATTAACTTTTATCTATTAAATATTATGAAAAAAATAATCTTATCAATCGCATTACTATCTGTTATTTTGGTTTCAGCAAAGAATGAAACTCCTAATAATAATTTTAAAATTACATCTTCAACATATACAATGAGTGTGAATGCTTTTTGTAAACTTATACAAATGGGAGATTTTGAAACAGTAAAATCTTTAGTTGAAGACGGTATTGACGTTAACAAAAAATCTATGGGATTAACTCCTTTAATGTACGCGGCAAGACATAATAAAACTGAAATTACTAAATTATTAATTAATAACGGAGCGAAATTAAAAGTGAAATCTGACAGAAAAGGATTTACAGCTTTAAAATGGGCCAAACTTTCTAATGCGAATGATACTTATAAAATAATAGAGTCTGCATTAGAAAATCAAAAAAGAAGAAAAAGAAAATAATAAGCATCCAAATTGTTATCGCTAGGCTGAATTTAATATTCGGCCTTTTTTATTTTATGCACGATTTACAACTCAATTTTCAAAAATTTGTAACTTACCAACATAAAATGAAATACATGTCAAAAACAATAAAATTTAATAAAGTAACCAAAAGGTTGCCAAAACACTTACACAAATTTATTGTTAAACAACCTTATAAAAATTACACAGCACAAAACCAAGCAGTTTGGCGTTATGTAATGCGAATAAATATTGATTACTTAAGTACCGTTGCTCACGAATCGTATATTGATGGATTAGAAAAAGCAGGAATTTCAATTAATACCATTCCCAAAATGGAAGGAATGAATCGTATGTTAAAAGAAATTGGTTGGGCTGCAGTTTCGGTTGATGGGTTTATTCCTCCAAATGCTTTTATGGAATTTCAAGCTTATAATGTCTTAGTTATTGCATCAGATATTAGAACATTAGAACATATTGAATATACACCTGCACCAGATATTATTCACGAAGCTGCAGGACACGCACCAATTATAGCAAACCCAGAATATGCTGAATATTTAAGACGATTTGGAGAAATTGGTAACAAAGCAATTTCATCAGCCAAAGATTTTGAAATGTATGAAGCTATTAGATTGCTTTCTATTTTAAAAGAAGACCCAAATTCTTCAGAAGATGAGATTATAAAAGCACAACAAACAGTTGAAGAGTTGCAAAAAAACATGGGTAAACTTTCTGAAATGGCTCAAATTAGAAATTTACATTGGTGGACTGTTGAATATGGTTTGATAGGCAGTTTAAATTCTCCCAAAATTTATGGCGCAGGGTTGCTTTCATCAATTGGAGAAAGTAAATGGTGTTTAACAAAACAAGTGAAAAAAGTGCCTTATACTATTGACGCTGCAATTCAAAATTTTGATATTACAAAACCTCAGCCTCAGTTATTTGTAACTCCAAATTTTGCACATTTAAGTTTTGTTTTAGAAGAATTTGCCAACAAAATGGCTTTAAGAAAAGGAGGCCTAAATGGTGTCCAAAAATTAATTGATTCTAAAAATTTAGGAACAATTGAATTAAGTACAGGTATACAAATTTCAGGAGTTTTTACAAATGTTATTGTTGATGAAAACAGCAAGCCTATATATATTCAAACAAACGGAAATACAGCATTAGCAAGTAGAGATAAAGAATTAATTGGTCATGGAATTGATTACCATTTAGAAGGTTTTGGAAGTCCTATTGGGAAATTAAAAGGAATTAATTTAGCCATTGAGGATATGTTTCCTAAAGATTTAGAAGTTTACGGAATTTATGAAGGCAAAAAAACTACACTAGTTTTTGAAGGAAATATTAAAATTGAAGGAGAAGTAATTACAGGAAAAAGAGATTTGAGAGGGAAAATTTTATTAATTTCTTTTAAAAACTGTACTGTTACACACAATAATACAATACTTTTTAAGCCTGAATGGGGAATTTACGATATGGCTGTAGGAAAAGAAATAATTTCAGCTTATGCAGGACCTGCTTCTGTAAATTCATTTAAAAATATTGGTAAACTTTCTAAAGAAAAAACGCATAGAATTAAATATTCTGTAGAAGAATTGCAACTTCATAAATTATATAAAGAAGTTGCAGAAATGCGTGAAATGAAAGTTTTAGATATTGATAGATTAACTTCAATTTTTGAAATTCTTAAAGGAAACTACAAAAAAGATTGGCTATTACCTTTAGAAATATTTGAATTAATTTATAACTCAAAAAGTGAATTAGAATTAGAAATCTTGAATTATTTAACTCAATTAAAGGAACTTAAGAAATATACTCAACTCATAGATAAGGGTTTGAAATTAATTAAAAATAATAATTAGTAACCATCATTACCAAAATTTACAGATAAACAGTTATATTTGCGCCTAAATTAAAATTAAAAAAATGAGTTTTTTCGGTTTATTTGGAGGTGGTACTAGTGGAGAATCTATTGAAGAATATTTAAATGATGGTGCAATTGTTATTGATGTTAGAACTGTTGAAGAGTTTGCTGGTGGGCATGTGAACGGTTCAAAAAACATTGTTTTAAATGTAATACCAGGTAAAGTAGCAGAGATTAAAGCTATGAATAAAAAAGTAATTGCTGTTTGTAGAAGTGGAGCTAGAAGCGGACAAGCAACATCGTTTTTAAAACAACAAGGTATTGATGTAATTAACGGAGGGCCTTGGCAAAATGTAGATAAATTTGTAAAATAAAACAAATCACATATATTAAAAAAGAGAAGCTGTAGCTTCTCTTTTTTTGTTAGAACTTAATATTATAATTATTTTGTAAACCTTTTCTTTTTCTCATTAAATCATCCAAAAACTTAATGTGCTGTTCAGAATTTGGATTAAAAGGTTTATGAGCTAATCCTTTTTGAATGGTATCAACTTCTTTTCGAATCTCTATTGTTTTATCATCAATCCAAACCTCTTGAAACTGTTCCCAAATATAATTAATTGCAGTATCATTAGGATGAATCATATCGCTATTGTAAAAACGATATTCACGTAAATCATCTAACATAATTTCATATGAAGGAAAGTAATAAAGTTGATTTCTTTTATCAATAATTTGATGAATGGCTGTTAATAAATGTGCTTTACTTTGTGAATTTTCAACAAAACCATCTTTTAAATGACGTACAGGACTTACTGTGAAAATAATGTTTATTGTTGGATTCACATCTTTAACTAGAGTACAAATATTTTCTAAAGAAGCTATAATTTCATCAACAGAAAGTAATTCTTTTAAAAACTTTTTTTGAGGTACTTTATGGCAGTTTCCAACAATAGTATCTGCTTCAATAAAACGATATACAAAAGAAGTTCCTAAAGTAATTATTAAGTGTGTAGATGTTGTTAATTGTTGGTTTGTTAAATTTATTTCAGTAGTTAAATTTTGAAGTAATTTTGTTTTACTTTCAGCACTTAAATCTGAATGTGCATCAAAACAATGCCAACGTTTATTTAATTCAAAAATATCTTTTTCAGTATATTTTTCTTCATTAATCGCTTTTGTGATTAAGTTTTCAATAGCTATTGAATTAAATAAAATCCCAAACGGATTACTAACTGCATTAAACTTAAAGTAATCTAATTTTTTATAAATATTTTCTGAAAAACATGAACCAATTAACATCAATTTAGATGCATAATCTATTTGATTACGTTCTTTTTCTAATCGCATGTTAGTTCTAAAATTCATACTTCTATTGTTTAAAAGTTTATGGGTAATCATTTTCAACAATTAAACCCTTCCACAATTACACATTAATTAAGCAATATATCTTTTACTTTCTGATAAAGCTTTTTCAATTCCTTCAGGGTTTCTCCCACCAGCAGTTGCAAAAAATGGTTGTCCACCACCACCACCGTGAATTAATTTTCCAAGTTCACGAACAACTTTTCCAGCATTTAATTGTTTTTCTTCCACTAAGTTTTTAGCAATATAACACGTTAAAAAAGCTTTTCCATCAGATTCTGAGCCCACTAATAAAAATAAATTATCTACTTGGTTTCCTAAATCAAAAGCTAAATCTTTTATGCTATTTTGATCTAAATCTATTTTTTTAGCTAAAAAATTAACTCCATTAATTGCTTCAACTTCGTTTATTAAATCTCCTTTTAAATTTTTTGCTTTATCTTTTAATAAAGTTTCTAATTGCTTTTTTAATGAAGTATTTTCTTCTTGTAAATCTACAATTGCTTTTTGTGGATTTTTTGAATTTTTCAGCAAGTCTTTTATTTCTGAATACACTCTGTTATTTTCAAAATAGAAATCTTTAGTAGCATCATTTGTAATTGCTTCAATACGTCTAATTCCAGCAGCAATTGCACTTTCAGAAGTTATTTTAAAATGCCAAATATCACTTGTGTTTTGCACGTGAATACCACCACAAAGCTCTACCGAACTTCCAAATTGAATTGCACGAACTGTATCTCCATATTTTTCACCAAATAAAGCCATTGCTCCTTTGTCAATAGCAGTTTCCATAGGAATATTTCTAAACTCTTCTAAAGGAATTTTACTAGAAATTCTTGCATTTACAAAATCTTCAACATCACGTAATTCATCTGTGGTTAGCTTAGCAAAGTGCGAAAAGTCAAATCGTAAATTTTTTGAATGTACTGCAGATCCTTTTTGCTCAACGTGTGTTCCTAAAATTTCACGTAAAGCCTGGTGTAAAAGGTGTGTTGCAGTATGATTGCAAGCGGTTCTATGTTGTTGTTTTCCGTCAACTACAACCCTAAACGTTTGGTTTGTATCTTTTGGTAAACTCTTAGCAAAGTGGATTATTAAATTGTTTTCTTTTTTGGTGTCAATAATATAAATAACATTTCCGTTGCTAACTTCAATATATCCTTTATCTCCAACTTGTCCACCTCCTTCTGGGTAAAAAGGAGTCATATTAAAAACAAGTTGATATAATTCACCATCTTTTTTAGAAGAAACTTTTCTATAACGTGTTATTTTAACATTAGCCTCAAGAGTATCATAACCAATAAACTCTTCTTCGGCATCATCGAATAAAATTACCCAATCATCAGTTTCAACAGTTGCGGCTACTCTTGATCTGCTTTTTTGTTTTTCTAATTCAACTTTAAAATTTTCTTCATTTAAAGTCATTCCCTTTTCAGAAAGAATTAAAGCCGTTAAATCTATTGGAAAACCATAAGTATCATATAATTCAAAAGCTTTTTTTCCTGAAACTTCAGTTCCTTTGGTATTTTTAATAATACCATCTAATAATACTAAGCCTTGATCTAAAGCACGCAAAAACGAAATTTCCTCTTCTTTAATTACATTTGTAACTAGTTGATTTTGAGCTTTTAATTCCGGGAAATATTCCCCCATTTGCTTTGTTAAAGTAGTCACCAATTTATAGATGAAAGGCTCTTTTACATTTAAAAAAGTAAATCCATAACGAATAGCTCTTCTTAAAATTCGTCTAATTACATAACCAGCACCAGTATTTGAAGGCAATTGCCCATCAGCTATTGCAAAAGCGACTGCACGAACGTGATCTGAAATTACACGAATGGCAATATCAATGTCTTCATTTTTACCATAATCGTTTTTTGTAATTGCTTCAACTTCTCTAATTAAAGGAGTGAAAACATCTGTATCGTAATTAGATTGCACATTTTGTAAAACCATACACAAACGCTCAAATCCCATTCCTGTATCTACATGTTTAGCGGGTAATTTTTCTAAAGAACTATCAGCTTTACGGTTAAATTCCATAAAAACTAAGTTCCAAATTTCAACCACTTGAGGATGATCCATATTCACCAAACTTTTTCCAGAAACTTGGGATTTTTCTTCAGATGAACGAATATCTACATGAATTTCAGAGCAAGGTCCGCAAGGTCCTTGAGCACCCATTTCCCAAAAGTTATCTTTTTTATTTCCATTAATAATACGATCTTCACTAATGTATTTTTTCCAATAATCGTATGCTTCTTGATCGTATGATAATCCATCTTCTTTAGCACCTTCAAAAACTGTTACATATAAACAGTCTTTATCTATTTTTAATACATCAACCAAAAATTCCCACGCCCAAGCAATAGCATCTTCTTTAAAGTAATCTCCAAAACTCCAATTTCCTAGCATTTCAAACATGGTGTGGTGGTATGTATCTTTACCAACTTCTTCCAAATCGTTATGTTTTCCAGAAACACGTAAACATTTTTGCGTATCTGAAACGCGTTTATCAACAGCATTTTTCTGACCTAAAAAGTATTCTTTAAAAGGTACCATTCCAGCATTGGTAAACATTAATGTTGGATCGTTTTTTAATACCATAGGAAAAGATGGCACAATAGCGTGTTTTTTGGAAGCAAAAAAGTCTAAAAATTCTTTACGGACTTGTTGTGATTTCATGTATTATATCTTAATTTATTACTGGCTACTTCAATACTTAAAGTTTACTATTACTTAATAGCTCTTTAACATTATTTTGTTTGTTAATTATTTGCTAAATACTTTATGTTTAACAACTTTAGTAAAACATTTCGTAATTTTGTAAATTACGCATCGCAATATTAATAAATATTATGACGTTTTGTGATGCAAAAATAACATAATTTCTATTTATGACGAAGGTAAAATATTATTACGATTCAGATACCCTATCTTACCAAAAGATAACACCTAAAAAAAGTGATACTTTTAAAAAGCTTTTTCTTACAATTATAGCTGCCTTAATATTCATGTTTATAGGGTTTGTAGTTTTAGCTCCTGTTTTTGAATCGCCTAAAGAAAAAGAATTTAGACGAGAATTAGAATTTGTTAAGTTAAATGAAGAGTTACACAATAAAAAAATTGTACAGCTTGAAAAAATTTTAAAAGATATTCAAGAAAGAGATAACAATATTTACCGTTTATATTTTGAAGTAAATCCAATTCCTGAAGAACAACGTAAAGCTGGTTTTGGAGGTTTAAATAGGTATAAAGCGTTGGAAGGTTTTGATAATTCTAAAATGGTTATTGATGTAACTAAAAATATGGATATTTTATCCAAACAATTATATGTTCAATCTAAATCTTTAGATGAGATTGTTAAATTAGCTGAAAACAAAGAAGGTTTGTTGGCTGCAATGCCTGCTATACAACCTGTAAAAAAGGAAGATTTAACACGAATGGCTTCAGGTTATGGATGGAGATCTGATCCATTTACAAAAGCAAGAAAAAAACATTGGGGAATGGATTTTACGGCTCCAAGAGGTACTCCAATCTACGCTTCCGGAGATGGTAAAGTAATAAGAGCTGACCAAAGATCTTCTGGTTATGGAAAACACGTTAGAATTGACCATGGTTTTGGCTATATCTCATTATATGCACATATGAGTAAATATAATGTTAGAAAGGGACAAAAGGTGAAAAGAGGTGATTTAATTGGTTTTGTTGGTAATACGGGTCGTTCACAAGCACCACATTTACATTATGAAATTATTAAAAATGGCTCAAAAATAAACCCTATTGATTTTTATTATGGAAACTTATCACCTGAAGAATTTGAAGCAATGCAAAAAGCCGCTCAAATTGAAGGACAATCACTAGATTAATGTTTATAGATTTACCAGAAAAAAGATATTATAAAATTGGTGAAGTTGCCAAAGCTTTTGGGCTAAATACTTCTCACATCCGTTTTTGGGAAAAAGAATTTGACATTTTAAAACCTAAAAAGAATAATAAAGGAAATAGGTTATTTACACAAGAAGATTTAAAAAACCTGAAACTCATTTATCATTTAGTAAAAGAAAAAGGGTTTACTTTAGAAGGTGCAAAAATTAAAATGAAAGAAAACCCTAAAACTGTAAAAAATAATCATGCGATTATAACTCGTTTAGAAGCGATTAAAGAAGAGCTAATTAATATTAAAAACCAAATAGATACTTAGTTATTCAACTTTAAACACTATTGGCAAACCGTATCTTACACCAACTGCTTTACCTCTCTGCTTTCCTGGTGTCATTTTTGGCAATAACCGAATAACTCTTATGGCTTCTTCTTGCAGTTTTTTGTGTGGAGCTCTTGCTTTTATATCAACAATATTTCCGTACTTATCAATTTTAAATATTACAAAAATCTTTTGTATACTACCTGTAGTTAATCCCAAATCTGAAGCTAATTCAGAATTAAATCTTTTTGAAACAAATTTTGACATTTCAGAAGAAAAACAAGCTCTCAATTCTTTATTACTTCCTTTGCAACCAGGAAATACCGGTACATTTTCAATAACTAAAAATGGCACATCTTCAACAACATCCTCTTCCTCTTCAACTGACACTACATCATTATCTACATTAATAATTACAGCATCTGATTCATCAATTTCAGTAGATTCAATAACTGTTTCAATAACTTCTACTTCATCTTCAACTTTTATAATTTTATCTGGTAAAACAGCTTTTACAGGAGGTTTAACTTTAGGTTCAATAATTTTAACTTCTATAGTTTCTTCTAAATCTTCATCAGCTACAATAGTCCCTACTAATTCTTTTACAACATTTGGGTAGCTTTTCATATTTAAAAATTCGTAAACAATAAAAAGTGCTAATACTAAACCTAATTGAATTAAAATTTTACTATAATTTTCAAGAGTTGCGTGAGGATATTTTTTAATTTCCATTTGTGCCTTTTTTCAGGTGGAACAAAAAACTAGTAATAAACTGATTAAACAGTAAGGTTTATAGTGCAAGAAATTGGAAAACAAAATGTGCTTAAAGCAACATCTTGCAAGATATTTATATCGTATTAAAGTTACGATTTTTCCTTTCAATAAACAAAAAAACCAACATTATGTTGGTTTTTTTGTTTATTGAATTTTAAACGCTATGGGCAATGCGTATTTTACATTTACAGGTGTTCCTCTTTGTTTACCTGGTTCCATCTTAGGGAGTAAATTTATAACTCTTATGGCTTCTTGTTTTAATTTTTTATGAGGTGCTCTGGCTTTTATGTCTACAATATTTCCATTCTTATCAATTCTAAATATTGTATATATTTTTTGAACTCCTGAGGCTAAACCCAACTCTTCAGCCAAACTAATATTAAATTTTTTATTAACAAATTTGCCTATTTTTTTCATAAAACAAGCTTTCCGCTCTTCATTAGAACCTTTACAACCTGGATAAACTGGTACATCTTCTAAAATTAAAAAAGGAACGGTTTCATCAATATCAATAGTATCATCAATATTAGGGTCTTCAAATTGTGGTTCTTCAATTGGAGCGTCAGGATCTATAATAGTAAATAACGTTTCTTCAAAATCAGCTTCATTATCCTCTTTTTTAATAACTACAAGAGGAATTGTTTTAGGAATCGCTTTTGGTTTTGGTTTTTCAATTTCATATTCAACATTTTGCTCTGGTGTAAAGAGATCAACTCTACCAAAATCTTCAACAATAGCAATATCAGTGGTAACTGTTTTATTTTGAATTAATACGTAGGTAATAATTAATGATAAAACTAGTCCTAATTGCATAAACAATTTACTAAAATTCTCTAAATTTGCTTTTGGGTTCTTTTTTGTATCCATAATTTATAAGTTTTTATCATCCTTTTGTACCTATATTTTTAAATTAATTGTTTAGAGTGGTATTTAAGTTTTTAATTTATACTAAGGTATTTATAAGGATAAGTGTTAAAATTATGTTAATACAATAAGCGTACCAAAAAAAAAAGCTCAACCAAATGGTTGAGCTTTTTACTATAAATATTTTATGCTTTATTATTCTACTTTAAATGCAATTGGTAAGCTGTATTTTACACCTACTGGACGGCCACGTTGTTTACCAGGTGTCATTTTAGGTAATAGCTTAACAACTCTAATTGCTTCAGCTTGTAGCCTTTTATGAGGCGCACGCGCTTGTACATTTGTAATGTTTCCGTTTCGATCTATTTTAAACATCACAAAAATTCTTTTCACTCCTGGAGATAATCCTAAATCTGATGCTAAATCAGCATTAAATTTTCTATTTACGTGTTTCGTAATTTTTTCTTGTAAACAAGCTCTTAATTTTGCTTTGTTTCCCTTACAACCTGGATATACAGGTACATCTTCAATAATTGCAAAAGGCACATCTTCTAGTACATCTTCTTCTTCTTCAACTTCAATAATTTCTTCAATTTCAACTGCTTCATCTTCATCAGTTTCTGTAGATTCAATTACTGTTTCCTCAACTTCTTCTTCATCTTTAACAACTTCAATTACATCTGGAGTTGGTGGTGGTGGAGTTTTTGGCTCAGGTGGTTTTATTATTTCAAGTTCTAATTGTTCTTCTTCTTCATCCATATTTAGAACTACAGGGCCTAAATCACCAATAATTCTATCATACGTCTTTTTTTCAATGGCCAAATACACTATTAATAGTGCTAGAACTAAGCCTAATTGCATAAACAATTTGCTGTAGTTTTCTAAATTTGCTTTTGGATTTTTTTTGATTTGCATCTGTGAAAAATTTTTTATAGTTCGCTAATTTAATAATTTTAATATATAATACAAGTATATTTTTTATTTCATTCTGTTTTCTTTAAAAAATAGATTGAAAAATAACCAAGCTACAACTATTCCTATTAAATTAGCAAACAAATCTAATGTTTCAGCTTGTCTAGAAATAGTTAGTGTTCCTTGTAGAACCTCAATAATTATACCAAAAATAAATATTACAAGTACAATAAGAGCTCTTTTTTTTTGAAAATTTAAGCTTTTATAAAAAGCAAATAGCCAACTAAATGTTAGTAGACAATAAGCAGTTACATGCAAAAATTTGTCAAAGAATTTAACTGATGGTAACTCAACAACTTTTTCAATTGTAGTTAAACTTCCTACGGTTATTACAATTGTTAATGCAATTGCTATTAAAAAATATAGTTTACGCTCCAATTAATTCTTTATAATCTTCTGCTGATAATAAATCATTTATTTGAGATGCTTCAGCAATTGAAATTTTAATCATCCATCCTTCTCCGTAAGGGTCTGAATTTACTTTTTCTGGTTCATCTTCCAATCCTTCATTAAAATCTGTTACTTCACCTGTTAAAGGCATAAATAAATCTGAAACTGTTTTAACTGCTTCAACTGATCCGAAAACTTCATCTCTATCCACAGTATCTCCTAAGGTATCAACATCAACATAAACAATATCACCTAATTCGCTTTGCGCAAAATGAGTGATTCCAATTGTTGCTATATCTCCTTCAATTTTAAGCCATTCATGGTCTTTTGTATATTTTAATTCTGCTGGTATATTCATTATATTAAATTATTTATTGTACATATTAATTTCCTAAAACATATCTAATACTTAACCCTGAACTTACAGATTGTCTAGGGAAAGTTGTTGAAATAGCGTATTGAGATGAGCTTTGATCAAAATAGAATGAAGCTGTTAAACTTTTACTTACAGCATAATCTGCAAAGAATTTCAGCGAAAGTAAACGCTGCCCACCAGTTACTTGATCATTATCTTGATCTATTGCTCTAATAACTGTAATATTATCTCTTAAAGATATATCTGCTCTTAAATTTAAATCTCCTTTAACTTTAGTTAAATCTCCTCCAAATCTAAATTTCATAGCTAAATCTTTAATCCTATAACCTAAACCAATTACATATTCGGTACCTTTTATTTGAGTAATAGTATTGTTATTAAAGTTTAATGTTAAACCTCTATCTTTATTAATTCTTCCGCTAAATGAAACAGAATTTTTCATTTTCACATCTACTTTAATCAGTGGTGAAAACTCTTCTAATAAGTTAACATTGGTAAAAAGTGTTTTGTTTAAATAATTCCCAGCAATATCTTCTTTTGATAAATTACTTGGGTCATAATCTAAATTATTACTAAAACTTGTAATTGAATATAAAGAATTATAACTGTGTGAAACCGAAAAACTTCTAAAATTCTTCTTAAACCATTTCATTTTCATAAATCCTTTATAATTCAATTTCCATCCAGGAATTGGAATGTTTTTAAAGGCTTTTAAACTTACTTTTGAAGCATCCTGACCAGAATATGCAGCCATAAAAGCAGGTAAAGTAACTTGCTGACTTGTTTCACCAAAACCACCAATTGCTTGCCCAGTTTCTAAAGCTAAACGCTCAGCAATTATAGCTCTATTGGCTTTAAACTCTTCAAAATTAGCATCGCTATTTTTAAATGATGTTTTTAACATATTATAACTGATGCTAAAGTTTCCAAATTCAGTTATTGGAGAATCTGTAATTAAATTATTATCAACAACATCTAGTTGTTGCGAGCTGTTTTTAGTGTACGTTTTACTACCTCTAAATTCAATATCTAAATCTTTAAATGGTTCCATAGTAATTGTACCATCTAACTTGTTAAAATGTGTTCTGCTATATGTTTTATTATAATAAACATCTAACGGATCTGATGAGTCACGTGATAACAACCAGCCATTTTCTACTGCTCTTTGTCTAATATCTATTTGGCTTCCAAAAACAAATCCAAATGTTGGTGCTGGGCTTCCACTAAAATTATCACGTCCTAAAAATCCAATTTCAGGAACATATCCTGGTAAAAATGTACCATTGTTTTCTGAATAATTTACACGTGCTTTTTTTACTGAAGTTAGTAAATTATAAAATCCTTGTCCTATTTTACCTCCAACCGTTTTTTTCTTTTTAGTAATTGAATTTCTAGTATTTGCAGTATTCTTAGCACCTGATTTTTTAGATGAAGCACTTTTTTTACTAAATAACTTTTCTAACCCTATAGTTTTATAAAATTTCTTAAAATCTACATCAGTTCCAATAGTATGAGTGTTTGCATTTTGAATTACATTTCCAACTTTGTTAACATACGATTGTGATGATGCTTGCCAATCAAAATCTGCGGTGTACGCATAATTAGCTTTTATAAAATTTAAATATGGTATTTTATCTAAAGGTAATTTATAAGTACCACTTAATGTTTGGTGATAGTGATCTGGTCTTCCAATGCTAAAGAAATTATCCATTAACTGAATATCTTCAGACGACTCAAACTCATCATAAATATAATGGTTTGCTGCTTTAAAATTAAACTGTAAAGACTTGGTTAAATTATAGCCAATACTATAATCCCAATCAAACATAAAATGACGTTGTTTTAAGGTTGGAAGTTCTGGTAAACCTTCAATTAAACTTCTAGATAATTGCTCGTTATAACTTCTAATTATATTTGAATTTATTGAAATTGTTGATGGCAATAAGTTAAAATTAATATCTTTTATCAGTCTTAAATATTTACCACTTAGTGATTCTAAGTTTTTAAAAGGCTCAATACTTTTTGGTTCAAAACTATAGTTATAATTTGCTGAAGCCCTTACATTTTGATCTACATACCTTTGAACGTTATAATCTTTATGAAATGTTTCATTATATGCATACGAAACCGATAAGTTTTCTACATTATAAAAACGTTGTTTTTTGGTTGAAGTTGGATTTCTATCTTTTCTAACATTAATTAAACTAAAACTTCTTCGTTTTGTATAATCTCTAGCATTACTACTGTTTGGATTTATGTTTTCAGCATCTTCAAATAATACATCTTGATATTGCGGATCGTATTTTGGATCTTTAAATTCTTCTGAAATACTATAATTTAATGGCAATTTAATTCCCCAGTTTTTAGGTAAAAGCTGCCCTACATTTACATTGGTAACAATATCGTATAATTTAGTATCTTCTTGACTTCTTTCGTTTACTCGTTGCTCAATACCACCAAAACCTTGAGTTTCCATTCTTCCTGTCATAGAAACATCAGCAAAATCGGCAAAATTAGCATCAGCACTTACAACTGCTGCCCAACCACCATCGTTATCAAATTCAGAAACACGCATTTCATTAAACCAAACTTCAGCACTTTGGTTCGTATTTGAAACGTTTTTAACTCCTAACATAATAGTTTTAATATTAGATAAGTTAGGGTTTCCTTTTACTCTTACAATCAAATCTTCTGTTGAGCCATTTATAGCTGGGTATAATATATTTGGAGCAATTCCATCATCAAATCGTTGCAACTTAAGTTTTCCTAAATCTTCTAAAAAAGCATCTAAATTATTCTCTGTCGGCCAAATATCAAGTGGTGTTGAAACTCCATATTGCGAAATAGTTAATAGTTTTTCAATCTGATAATAGTTATCATTTAAATCGCTACCAACTCTTATAATTGCTTTTACTTCACCATCTTGAACTTGTGGTTGTGTTTGAACTCCTTCAGCATGTAAAAACAATTTTAAGTGCTTGTACATTCTTAAATCTACTCTTACATTTTTAAATATTGCTCTTGTATCATCAGGCTCTAGATTGGTAACTTTTAATGAAACTGATTGCTCATTTTGTTGCTGTAACGTTGTACTACCTCTTAATACTTCTCGCTCAATTCCTGGTGGTAATGTATAAGGAATTGGAGTTCTACCTTCATTTTCTTGAATATTAACAACACCAACTTCAAAATTTTGTAATTGAGGGTTTGTTAAATCCAAAGGTGGTACTATAGCTTCATCTAATGTTTTTGTATAACGTCTCCAATCTCCACGCACCAATTCTAATTCACCAAAACGTAATACTACTGGCATTTTAAATTTGGTTAAAAATATTCGCATAAAACGAATTGAATTAAAACCTGTAATATCATTCACAACCTCGTCAGGTGTTCCTACTTGAATTCTAAATTGCAACCATCTAAATTGTTTTTCACTACCATCTTCAAGTTGTACGGTCACATTTTTCTCATCAACTATATTATTTTGACCAACAACTAAATCGCTTTTATTTAATGATACTTTGTATTGATAATAACTTTCAACCGAGTTCATAGTTTGATCCTTATCAATATCTTCTGTATCGGGAAATGTTGTTGCTGAAGTTGGGTAACTTTCCGTAGATAAATTATTTGTTGGTGAGTTTCCTTGTGTATTGTTATATCTTTTATAACGTGTTAAAACCGATGCATCATTACTATCATATTCAGAACTTCTAAAATAAGAATAATTATCGTTTGCAGGGTCTAAACCAAAAGTAGTACCAAATTGTTGAATTTCTTCTTCATCATTAATACCATCTAAACCAATATCTTGTGCTAAACGCTCATTATCACTATCACTAAATGCATATAACAAAGATTGACTTGTTGGTATTTTTCCCCAAATTGTTGATTCAAAATTAGTGTCTAAATCATTTTCTGGCAATCCATTTTCATACATTTTTCTACCGTCTTTTAAAACGTCTTCAGAAATATTACCAAGGTTAAAATATAAATCACCTACTTGATTTGAAATGTTTGTTGGATCAACTCCAGGTTGTAATCCTTCTTCATTGGTAATTGAATAATGGTCATAAGGATCCATCAACCAAAATTGAATATATTCAACATTTGATTGTTCAAAATTTGTAGTTGTTAACGCTCTAGTTATACCCGCCCATCTATCTTCAGGATTGGTAAATTTCCCATCGCCACCAACATTATTAGTATCGTAATTATAACTTCCTCTTTCGTTTGGAAAATAAGCTAAATCTAATGTTCTAACTATGGTAGATTGTGTTAAATCTAAATCTTGCTCTGGAAATAACTCTTCAAAACGAACTCTTCTAACCTCAGCTCTTGAAAGCTCAATATTATCTATATTTCCTGGTTTTAATGATGAACCTCCGTAAAATAATGGATCAATTGTGTACCAAGCTAACCTTGCTCTTTTGTAACCGTATGATATATCTGTAGCGTTTCCACCAAAATCAAAATTTGTTTGAAACTGTGGTGTACTTGACATATGCCATTGTTGAATTGATTTAATTTCTAATGGAATTTGAGAACCTTCAAAATCATCTACATATGACGTTGCTTCGCCTTCTAATTCAATTCTTTTAGGTGAACCAGGCATTAAATATGCAAAATCTGCTCTTATTGAAAAATTTGAAGCTACATCAGTATCAATATTTGGTAGTTTATTTACCCATTTTGTTAGTTTAGGCACTTCGGTACCATAGCTTGCGTTTAACCCAAAAATTGTATTGTTAATTGGCTCTTGACCAAATAAAGCTTTTTGAGTAATTGGTTTTTCATTTAAGTTTAAAATACTTACTCCTGCAATTAAATTATCAGAGAATTTATGCTCAACATCAATTCCTAAAAAACGTTTAGTTTGTAAATTAAATGCTGCATTATTTTCAACCGAAACTTGTATTGGCGCATTTGAAGCTTCTAAACTTGGGTTTACAATCTGTACTCTACCCATTTGATAATCAACAACATAATCCACACCTTCAACCAACTCTCTTCCACCTGTAGTAACTCTAACTGAGCCTTGCGATACATTAAATGCCCCTAAAGGAATTCCGTTTGCATTTTCAGATTTGTGATATCCTTTTATTAAGTATTTATCTTTTTGTTGAAAATTATTTTTTGCTTCAGATTGTGTTATTTCATATAGTTCATTAAATATATATATTTCATCATCTATATGTGTTAACTTAGATGCTAAGTCTTCACCAAATGGTTCAACTGTTGGAAAAATAATGTATCCTTTTTCTGAATTTACTGTTGATCCTTCTACATAATCAAAATAACCATCACCTTCAGGTGTTAAAAACTGACTTTGATCTAATCTATCTACATTTAATAAATTTAATAATGTTCTATCTTCAACTCCTGAAGTTTTTGCATTTTGAAGTACGTTAATTGGCACACCTGTTTCATCATCAGCATATAACAATTCTAATCTAAAACCATCAGGTTGCATTCTATATGTTTGTAAAGAATACACGTTTTTCATCATTAAATCCCACATTGGAATTTGAGTGCTAATAATTTCACTTCGTAATAATTTTACTACAATATTATCTGGCGCAATAATACCATCGCTCGTAAATTCACCAACTTTATAAACTTTAGAATCTCCATTTACGGTATATTCATAAGAAACTGCAAGTACATCAGAATCTGCTAATCTTCTATTTAATGAAATAACACCTAATTGAGGATGAATTGTATATTCATCTGGTCTTAATTTTATAGCGTTTTCTAATACTGAAAAATCTCTACCTTGTTGCATAGAGAAAGGAGCTAATCCATCACTAACTGTAGATATTTGTCTCACAACATTTGATGTTGTTAAAATTGAAGAAATATCATTTGCTTCATTTTCAGGAAATATAGAACCCGGAACAGGAATTACATTTGCTGGTCCAATATTAGTTGGATCTCCTTCTCCAAGGTCTGCAACACCAACAATATTTCTAATGTCAATTGTTGAAGCGCTTCTATTAGTAACCCAAACTTCTACTTTTGTAATATTAACTGGGCTATTAACTAAAGGGTATTCTTGTAAAGCTTTATTGTAATTATCTCTAAAATATTGAGCTAAAAAGAAATGTCTGTTCGCATCATAATCTGTAGCTTGTAATTCAAATTCTTGAATAGTTGCTCCTCCTTGCGCAGCAACAGATCTTGTTTGAGATTTTTGTTCGGCAAAAACACCTGTTACAGTTGTTTTTCCAAATTTCAATTGTGTTTTAACACCAAATAAACTTTGAGCACCAACAATTAATGAGTTTTTTAAAGGCATACTCACATTACCTACTTCTACCTTTTGAAGAATATCATCTTCAGTAGGTGTGTATTCTAATTTTATTTGATTCTGAAAATTAAACGTAGATTGTGTATCATATTGTGCACCAACTTTTAACCTAGTTCCTACTTTTGCTAAAATACTTGCGCTAATTTCTTGATTAAAATCAAACGTAAAACTACTTCTATTTCTTTCTGATAATTGTGGATTGTCAACTTTTTGATATAACATTCCTAATTTAACTAATACTGATCCTTGTGCATTTACTTCAATAGTATTTCCTCCAAAAACAGATTCGAAAAAACTAGAATTCACATAATATGTTGGTAGTAAATTTTTTTGAGCATCTTCACTTCCTAATTTCTTACTATTTGTTGCACTAATTTTATCTTTATAGTACTCAAACATATCTTTTTTAAGTCTATATTTTTTATACTCTTCTTGATTCATGTAAATTGGTCGTTTTACATAATAATCTCCAATTTTTTCAAGAATCACATAATTCCCAGTTTCAACATCATAAGATATTTCTGAAATAGAAGGATCAGCTAAATATAAACTTCCAGATTGATTATTTTTAAATGGAAATTTTAAATTTAAAGTATCATTCGCTTTAAAAATTTTTGTAGTATCTCCTGTTTTAATAACTGGATTTGTTTGAGCTTTAATTGTTGACTGTATAAACAACAACAAAAAAAGTACTATATATATTTTAAATATAAAATGTTTCTTCTCCAAATCTTATAAATTTTTAAGCGCTTTTTTTATTAAATTCTCAACACTTTCTGTTTTATTTTCCAATAAAATTTTGTCTAATATTTTTTCTGATTGTTTTCTTACAAAACCTAATACTTCTAAAGCAGATAACGCTTCATTTTTATTGGTATTGCTCTCAATCAAGGAATCTTCATCAATTGCATAGCTTTTTAAGATTTTGTCCTTTAAATCAATAAGAACTCTTTGCGCAGTTTTAGCACCAATTCCTTTCACAGATTGAATAACCCCAACATTTCCTGAAGCAATTGCTTGTTGAATTTCATCAGTAGTCATAGATGATAACATAGTACGTGCAATGCTTGGACCTACTCCCGAAACAGAAATAAGTAATCTAAAAATTTCACGTTCTATTCTATTTATAAAACCATAAAGCGTATGTGAATCTTCTTTTACAGCTAAATGTGTAAACAATATAGCTGCTTCATCATCAGGTAAAAGCGAAAAAGTGTTCAAAGAAATATGTAGTAAATAACCAACTCCATTAGCTTCTATTACAGCATACGTAGGGTTTTTCTCTACTAATTTACCTCTTATGTGAGTTATCATATTTTCCTTTTTCTAATAACTCCAAATGTATAAAATATTATTTAATTTTCGCTTTTTCTTGTGCATGAACAATTGCCACACATGCTATGTTAACAATTTCATCTACACTTGCTCCAAGTTGAATTATATGAACTGGTTTTTTTAATCCCATTATTATTGGCCCAATAGATTCTACTTCGTTAAATTCTTTCATTAATTTATAACCAATATTTGCAGATTCTAAACCTGGAAAAATTAAACCATTTACTTTTTTTCCATTCAATTTTGAAAATGGAAATTTTTCTTTTAATAACTTCGGATTGAGAGCAAAATCAGCCTGTAGCTCACCATCAACATTTAACTTTGGAAATTTCGCGTGCAATAACTTAACTGCCTCTGCAACTTTCTCTACCATTGGCGATTTTGATGAACCAAAATTAGAAAATGATAACATTGCAATATTAGGTTCAAAACCAAACATCTTAATTGCAACCGAAGTCATATAGGTTATGTTAGCTAATTCTTTAGCTGTTGGATTAATATTTATAGCTGTATCAGAAAAAAACATAGGTCCTCTTTTGGTAAGCATAATATTAGTAGCTGCTATTTTTTTAACACCTGTTTGCTTTCCAATTAACTCAATCATTGGTTTTACTACTGAAGGATAACTTCTTGAGTAACCAGTTACTAATGAATCTGCCTTGCATTCATTTACCATCATTGCAGCAAAATAATTACGTTCACGCATTAATTTTTGTGCTGCAAGTAAAGTAATTCCGTTACGTTGTCTTTTTTTCCAATAAATCTCAGCAAATTTATGACGTCTTTCTTGTTCTTCTTCAGATTTAGGGTCAATAATAGGAAGGTCAGCATCAAAGTTAATCTCTTCCATAAGTTCATGAATAATGGTCTTATCACCTAATAAAATAGGTTTTCCAACGCCTTCTTCATGAATTATTTGAGCAGCTTTTAGCACATCTAAATGATCAGCTTCAGCAAAAACAATAGTTTTTGGATCTGATTTTGCTCTAGTCATTAACATTCTCATGAGTTTACTTCCTGCTCCTAATCTTTCAGCTAAATTTTCTTTATAAGCATCCCAATCGGTAATTGGTTTTTTAGCAAGACCCGATTCCATTGCTGCTTTTGCAACTGCCGGCGGAACTTCAGTTATCAATCTATGATCAAATGGTTTTGGAATAATATAATCTTTCCCAAACTGAATACTAGTTTCACCATAGGTAATATTTACTTGTTCAGGAACAGATTCTTTAGCTAAATTTGCTAATGCGTGTACTGCTGCCATTTTCATTTCTTCATTAATTCCGGTAGCTCTAACATCTAAAGCTCCTCTAAAAATGAATGGAAATCCAAGAACATTATTCACTTGGTTTGGATGGTCTGAGCGACCAGTTGCCATAATGATATCTTTTCTTGTTTTTACCGCTAAATTGTAATCTATTTCAGGTGTTGGATTTGCCATTGCAAAAACAATTGGCTCATTTCCCATTGTTTTTAACATTTTAGGAGTTACCACATTCCCCACAGAAAGACCAATAAAAACATCAGCATCAACCATTGCTTCTTCTAGCGTATATATATCTCGGTCAGTAGCAAATTCGGCTTTTTGAGCATTTAAATTCTCAATATCTTTTCTTATTACTCCTTTACTATCGCACATTACAACATGCGCTCTTTTAACACCAAGAGCTAAATACAAACGAGTACAAGAAATTGCTGCTGCTCCAGCTCCGTTTACAACAATTTTAACTTCTGAAATATTTTTTCCAGTAATTTCAATTGCGTTTTTTAATGCAGCCGCAGAAATAATAGCAGTTCCATGCTGATCATCATGCATTACAGGAATATCTAACTCTTCCTTTAATCTTCTTTCAATTTCAAAAGCTTCAGGAGCCTTAATATCTTCTAAATTAATCCCTCCAAAAGTTGGAGCAATATTTTCGACTGTTTCTATGAATTTTTCTACATCTTTTGTGTCAACCTCAATATCAAAAACATCAATATCAGCAAATATTTTAAATAACAATCCTTTTCCTTCCATTACTGGTTTTCCTGCTAAAGCACCAATATCTCCCAACCCTAAAACTGCAGTACCATTAGAAATTACTGCTACTAAATTTCCTTTTGACGTATATTTATAAGCATCATCCGGGTTTTTTTCAATTTCTAAACATGGCTCAGCAACACCTGGTGAGTATGCCAAAGATAAATCACGTTGAGTTGAATATTTTTTTGTTGGAACTACCTTTATTTTTCCTGGAGTTGGTAATTCATGATATAATAAAGCCTCGCTCTTTTTTTTAGATTTACTCATAATAATGAATTAAGATAAAATGAAGATACAAAGGTATTGATTTATATCAAGTTCAAGTATTTTATCAGCCGCTAATATTCCGTTAAGCAACCATATTTACATTAAGTTTATGAAAGCACTAATATTAAGATTGAAATAAAGAAATAATTAGAGTTTCGTGTTATTTCATTAAAAATCCCGCAAAAGCGGGATTTTTAAAACTTTATTTTTCCTCTTTAGGAATATAATAACATCCTCCTTCAGACTTGTCCGGTGTAAAAGCTCTATTAAACCAAAGCGGTCTTCGTTCTCCGTTTGGTCCTGGAGCAGGACGTGTCATTGCTAACCATTCTTTATAAATTTCATGAGATTTATTAGTATCTACAAAAATATCACCATATTTTTCACCTTCTTTAGGTTTCTCAATTCTAACACGTTGATGCCAAGTATGCATACCACTAATTGGATCAGGATGCACTGCGTGTGTTATATTTTGATGTACACCACCGTCTTTCCAGAAAATTCGTTTAGAATCTTTATCACTTGATTCAAATGGTTTAATCCCTGAAATAGTATTCATTTTCCAAGCACCTTTTCCATCTCCTTCAATATTTACGGTATTGGTTGCCCAACGGTTTCCTGTTTTATCTTGTGGTCTTCTCCAACGTCCAATATGATGTGAACAAGCTACAACACCTGGTTTCATACTTTGTGTAACCCAAACTTTATCAATAAAATAACCAATATCAGTATTTAATTTTACCAAATCACCTGTTTGGAAACCCCATTTTTTAGCATCATCTGGATGCATCCAAATTGGATTTCTATTAGAAATTTCAACCAACCATTTTGCATTACCAGAACGCGAGTGAATTAATGTTGGCAGTCTAAAAGTTGGAACCAATACATATTCTCCTTTAGATTTATCTAAAACTTCATTATGAATATG
>Ga0209345_10001558_pt1 | contig 27057 bp, 26 predicted proteins | sample Cruoilmetagenom7_FD_187294 | JGI IMG/M metagenome (GOLD analysis project Ga0209345, IMG submission 187294) | Oil polluted marine microbial communities from Coal Oil Point, Santa Barbara, California, USA - Sample 7 (SPAdes) (version 2) | ecosystem: Environmental > Aquatic > Marine > Oil seeps ...
GCGCGTTCGCCCGCCTCGCGAATCCATTCCCAGATGAACCCGACGATCAGACCGGCCAGAATGCCGATGAAGATCACCAGAAACAGCGGCAGATCATAAGTGGGGTTCAGCGCCGCCAATCCCGCCAATTCATCCGGCAGCACCCGAAGCGTCACCGGCGCGCGGTTGGCAAGCGCAATCAGAACAAGGGCAATGGCGAAGATCGCAATCGAGGCATAGCGGATATAGCGCATGGATTACTTCCCGTTCAGCCGGTCACGCAAAAGCTTGCCGGTCTTGAAGAACGGCACGTGCTTTTCCTCGACATGCACGCTTTCACCGGTGCGCGGGTTGCGCCCGACGCGCGCATCGCGCCGTTTCACCGAAAAGGCGCCAAATCCACGCAGCTCAACCCGGTTACCGCCGGCCATTGCGTCGGTGATTTCGTTGAAAATGGTGTTTACGATACGCTCGACGTCACGCTGATAGAGATGCGGGTTTTCATCGGCAAGTTTCTGAATCAGTTCCGATCGGATCATCGGTGGTTTCTCCCCCGGCCATTTTGTTTTTTAGGTTGCGGCAGTTGGCATGACTATACGCACAATGGCGCAAAACCCAAACAGAAAGCCGGACCCAAGGGGCGGAAATATATGAAATATTTGACCTTCGGGTCATGATTTGGCTGACAAACGCCCTCTCATGCCGCCATTCGCGGCGGCGTTTTGGGAATTCTGCGGCGCGGCATCAATTTGATTCGCGCTCTGCGGGAAATCAGCGAAGCAACGCGCAGCCCCGCCCCAGACCGGTGGACATTTGCGCGCGCCCGCCGCATGGTCCGGGCAATCAAACGAGGGCGCAATGACCGCAGGCCAGATCATCATCGACACAGACCCCGGCCAGGACGATGCCGTGGCGATTTTGCTGGCTCTGGCCTGTCCCGATGCGCTTGAGGTGCTGGGCATCACCTGTGTCGCGGGCAATGTACCGCTTGAGCTTACCACGATAAATGCGCGCATTATCTGCGAGTTGGCGGACAAAGGTTATGTGCCTGTCTTTGCCGGATGTGATCGCCCCCTTGGCCGCGACCTTGTGACGGCAGAGCATGTGCATGGCCGCTCGGGGCTTGACGGGCCAACCCTTCCCGCACCCACCATGCCGCTTCAGGACAAACATGCGGTCGATTTCATCATCGACACCCTGCGCGAGCGCCCCGCCAAGAGCGTGACACTTGTGCCGATCGGGCCGCTGACCAATATCGCGACCGCCTTCAAGAACGCCCCGGATATCATTGAAAAGGTAAAGGAAATCGTTCTTATGGGTGGCGCGCATTTTGCCCAAGGCAATGTCACACCGGTGGCCGAGTTCAATATCCACGTTGATCCGCACGCCGCAGAGATCGTCTTTGGCGCGGGCGCACCGCTTGTGATGATGCCGCTTGATGTGACCCATAAGGCGCTCGTGACCCGCGCGCGTAACGCCGCCATCCGCGCCATCGGCACCCCGGTTGGCCGCGCCGTGGCCGAGTTGACCGGCTTTTTCGAACGCTACAACCCCGACCGCTATGGTGAGGACGGCGCGCCGCTGCATGATCCCTGCACGATTGCCTGGCTGCTCAAGCCTGACCTGTTTAAGGGCCGCCGGGTGAATGTTGTGATTGAAACCCAATCAGAGTTGACCATGGGCATGACCGTCACCGACTGGTGGGGGTGCACCGACCGCCCGCCCAATGCGACCTTTATCCATGATATTGATGCAAATGGATTTTTTGACCTTCTGATAGAAAGGCTGGCCCGGCTATGACGGCGCTTAATCTGGCAAAACCCGAGGATTTCGACCGCCTCGCCGCGCTTGTACGCGCCTTTCACCAAGAGGCCGACATTACCCAGGACGAGGCCAAGCGCCACGCCGCGCTGATGCCGCTTCTGGAAGGAAGCCCGCATGGCGCGATCTATCTTATCGGGCCCGGGCGCGCGCCGATCGGCTATATCGTGATAAGCTTTGGCTGGTCGGTGGAATTCGCCGGTCTCGACGGGTTTGTCGATGAGCTTTATATCCGCCCCGGTGTGCGCGGGCGCGGCATTGGCAGCGAGGTGATGAGCGCCCTGCCCAAGGCGCTTGCCGGGGCGGGATTGAAGGCGCTGCACCTCGAAGTGCGGCGCGATAACACAAGGGCGCGCAAACTTTATGAAAAACTGCGGTTCTTGCCACGAGATGATTACAGTTTACTGACCCGTGAGATGTAGCAATTTTCAGCGAATGGTTTACCTTAGGTCAATGACCATGAATATCCCCTTTCAGAACACTTATGCGCGCTTGCCTGCGCGGTTCTTTACCCGCCAGACCGCCGTGCCCGTGAAGGCCCCGCATCTGATCCGGTTCAACGACGCTTTGGCGCGGGATCTGGGCATTGCGCCGGGCGGTGCAGACGAGATCGCAGCGGTGCTGGCCGGCAATCTTGTCGCCCCAGGCTCCGAGCCGCTGGCGCAGGTTTACGCCGGGCATCAGTTTGGCGGCTTTTCCCCACAGCTTGGCGATGGTCGCGCGCTTTTGCTTGGCGAGGTGGTTGATCGCGCCGGTGAGCGCCGCGATATTCAGCTCAAAGGCTCTGGCCCCACCCCCTATAGCCGGATGGGCGACGGGCGGGCCTGGCTTGGGCCGGTGCTGCGCGAATATGTGGTGTCCGAGGCGATGCATGCGCTTGGCCTGCCAACGACACGCGCCCTTGCCGCCGTCGCCACCGGCGAGGCGGTTTACCGCGAGGCAGGCGGTCTGCCCGGTGCGATCCTGACGCGGGTTGCGGCCAGCCATCTGCGCGTCGGCACGTTTCAGTATTTCGCCGCACGCCGCGATCTGGAGGGGCTGCGCGCGCTTTATGACTATACGGTCGCGCGCCATTTTCCGCAGGTCGAAGGCCCGGCGCATTTGCTGGCCGAGGTGATCCGCCGTCAGGCAAAACTTGTCGCGGGCTGGATGTCAGTGGGCTTTATTCACGGCGTGATGAACACCGATAATACCGCGATCTCGGGCGAGACCATCGACTATGGCCCCTGTGCCTTCATGGATGTCTATCATCCCCAAACGGTGTTCAGCTCGATCGACGTTCAGGGGCGCTATGCCTATGACAATCAGGCGCATGTCATCGTCTGGAACATGGCGCAATTTGCCACGGCGCTGGTGCCGCTCATGCCGGATCAGGATGAGGCAATCGAGGAATTTACCGCACTTGTCCATGCCATGCCCGATCAGATCGAAACCGAATGGCGCCGCGCCTTTGGCCGCAAGATCGGGATTGCCAAGGCAGGCGAGGCCGATGCCCCGCTGATCGGTGACCTTCTGGCACGGATGACAGACAATCGCGCCGATTTCACCAATACGTTCCGCGCCCTTATGACGGGTGGCGCGCGCGATCAGTTTCTTGACCCGAAAGCCTTTGATAACTGGGAAGTGAAATGGCGCGACCGGATCAAGGCCGAGGAAGACCCAAGCGGCGTCATGGCCACGGCCAATCCCGCCTTTATCCCGCGCAATCACCGGATTGAACAGATGATCGAAGCCGCCGTTTCAGGCGATTTTGCCCCGTTCGAGCGGCTTTTGAAGGTGCTGGAAAATCCCTATCAGGATCAGCCGGAGGCCAGCGATCTTGCCCGCCCGCCAGAGCCCGCAGAAGTGGTGCAAAACACCTTTTGCGGCACCTGATACCGGATCGAAAAAACGGCGCCGAGGGTTTTCCCGGCGCCGTTTGAATGTTCAGGCCGCGTTGGCGCGCGGGCCACCGCCGGGCTTGCCGCGACGGCGATTGCCGCCGGGTTTCCCCTGCCCCATGCCGGGCTTGCCGCCACCACCGCCGCCACTGCGACGACGCGGGCCACCCCGGCCAGAGGGTTGTTTCTTGGCCTTGGGATCCGGCAGACCCTCCCACGGGCGACCAGAGGCAACCGGGATCGAGATCCCCATAACCTTTTGAATATCCTTCAATTCACCCATTTCATCGGGGGCGCAAAAGGCAATCGCACAGCCATCGCGACCGGCACGTGCTGTCCGCCCGATGCGGTGGATATAATTATCCGGCACATTCGGAAGCTCGAAGTTATAGACGTGCTTGACGTCCGGGATATCAAGCCCGCGCGCCGCCACATCGGTGGCGACCAGCACTTTGACCTGACCATCGCGGAACGCTTTCAACGCCCGATCCCGCTGGCCCTGGCTTTTGTTGCCATGGATCGCGGCCACCTTGAAACCGGCCTGTTCAAGCTTACGCGCAAGCTTGTCCGAGCCATGCTTGGTGCGCCCGAACACAAGCGCCAGCTCGTCCTTGTGCTTGCCCAGCATTTCAACCAGCAGATCGGGCTTGGCGGCTTTGGCGACAAAGTGAATCTCTTGGGTGATCTTGTCGGCGGCCTTGCCCGGCGGGCTGACCTGAACCCGCTTGGGGTGAGTGAGGTAGGTGCCGGCGATCTCTTCCATCTGCTTGGGCATGGTGGCCGAAAACAGCATGGTCTGACGCTCAGCCGGGATCAGGCTGGCGATCCGGCGCAGCGCGTGGATAAAGCCGAGATCAAGCATCTGATCGGCCTCGTCGAGCACCAGAAAGCGGGTCTCGTCAAGCCGCAGCGCACGGCGATCCAACAGGTCAAGCAGACGACCGGGTGTGGCCACAAGAATATCGGTGCCGCGATCAAGCCGCTTGATCTGGGCATTGATCGAGGTGCCGCCAACCACAACACCGATCTTGATCGGCGTGTCCTTGACCAGCGGGAAAAGCGAATCGCGGATTTGACCGGCCAGTTCACGGGTCGGCGCAAGGATCAGGCTGCGCACGGATTTAGGCGCGGGCTTGCCCGGCATTTCGATAAGTTGCGCCAGCAACGGCAGACCAAAGGCGGCGGTTTTGCCGGTGCCTGTCTGGGCCAGCCCCATCACGTCAAAGCCATTGAGGGCATGCGGGATGGCGTGGGTCTGGATCGGTGTCGGCTCGGTGATGCCCATGGCGCCAAGTTTGCGCACAAGCTCGGTCGGCAGACCCATTTCCTGAAAAAGGTTCAATTCATATCCTTTCGGGCCCGGGCAAATGCCGCAGACCGTGACGGACAGGCCCCATGGCCGCCCGTTATCGTGGTTGCGCCTGCGCCAAGGCCCAAGGCCGATTGCCCCGTTGCCCAGCAGACGTTTTACCCCACGCGTGATTTTGGGATTAATCCGCGACATTTCATTACTAGGCGGCCAAGTCTTGGCGGCACTGCTCACGCGGCAGGAAATGTCGGTTGACTGGCATATGAAGGTGCGGCGCGCGAAAGTCAACCGTAGCGTTGGAAACAGACGTGAAATCCCGCTTTAGGGGATCATCCAGCGGCCCTTGGGCCAGAAGGCGTGAAAGGCAAAGGCGAACATCACGTCATGGGCCAGATCGCGCCCCTGCCCGTCGCGCACCCGCACCGTGCCGACATCGCGCCCCTTGGCGATGGTCGCGTGATCAAGCGCCGAGGCCTGGCCCTTTTCCCAGGTGATGTTGACCCCCGCCTCGCGCACACCGCCCTCGGCGCGAATGCGCGTCAGCGGCCAGGCCCGGTCACCGACCCGCACCACCCGTTCAAGCGGCGGGATGCCATGTGGCGGGTTTTCCCCGGTATAAAGAAACGGCCGCGACGAGCTGTCATACCCGGCATAGGGATTGCGCCCATAGCTTCGATTATAATCGGGCTCGTCCATCACAAGGCCCTGCGGATTGCGCGCCTTGAATTGCGCAAAACTTTCCATCCAGCTTGGCAGCGCCTTGAGTTTGGTACCGGTCAGATCGCCGACAATCGCCTCGCCGATCGCCTGTTGCCACCAGCTCTGGGTTTCGCGGTCAAACATCACCATGTCCGAATTGCGCAGCTTGCCCGAAACCCCGAAGGTCAGCGTGCCACGCGAAATGCGCCGGTCAAAGGTGATGCCGGAATTACACAGCGGGCAAAAGGTGACCGCAATCGGAATGCCGCCGATGCTGTCGTTGACGATCTCGTGCCATGTCAGATAGCGCAGCGGATAGGCGCGCGGGGTGGCACCGTTGATCTCGACCGTGATCACCGGCTCCGTGCCGGAAATCCGCCGCTCGGATTTGACCTTGCGGAATTTCGGTTTGCTCAGCGCCGGGATGCCATCCTTGGGCGGTCCGCCCGACAGGATCTCGTCCCAGTTTTTGACGCTGGTCTTGTTGAAATTCGTATCAGGCCACTCATTGCGCCAGAAACCGGGGTCGGCATGGGCCAGCCCGGCGATCAGGAAAAGCGCGCTCAGCAGCGACAGTAAACGGGTCATCGGCATCCTCCCTTGAATGCACAGATGATGCCGAGGATCGCCTGACCTGCCTAGCCCCACCCACGCGAATGTGACGCGCCGGGATCAGCGGTTAGCCGCGCTTGGCTTGATCGCGGGCCTTGCGCTTTTTGGCGTCGCCAAGAATGCGGTCCCATTTGCGCACCCGCAGAAGCTTGCGAAAGGCGCGCTCAAGCTCGCCCACGCCGTCGCGCATATAGCACCGCCCATGCGCCAGCACGATCCGCTCGGGCGCCCAGCCGATCATCGCCTCGACGCTATCGGCCATCGCCTCTTTGTCGCGAAAGCTCCAGCGCAGGAAAGGCGGCGTTTTGCCATCGGTATCATCAATCCCGTTGAGCCAGGCAAAGGGCCTGAATCGGGCGGGCAAATTGGCGGTCTCGATATTCACGATCAGGTCGGTCAGGATAAGCGTCCGGCTCGCCTTGTGGAAAAACACGGCCTCGCGGTGGGTCTTGCTGCCCGCCACGATCAATTGCTCAAGCTGGCCTTTCCACGGCGCCTCGGCACGATCAGGCTTTAGCCACCGTTCCACCGCGAGCGTGACACCCTTTTTCGCCGCCCGCTCCACCACACCGGGCGCGGCCCAGGTTCTGGCGCGCGGATAGGCCGCCTGCCAGTCGGTGAGATATGTGTAATGCGCAGCGTTCGGCGCAATCAGATGTGCCACCGGGCCAAGCGCATCCAGCTCTGCGCGCAACTCCTCGGTCATCTGCGTCGGGGAATGCACCCACAGATCGCCGTTTTCCAGCCGCACAATCGTGGCGCGGGTGGAAAACGGAAACCCGTAGACCTTGATCGCAGGCCCATCAACAATCCAGACCCCCTCGGCCAAAGGCTTGAGGGTATTGAGCGGCTCGTATCCGGTCGCCTGCGTCACGCGATCATTCGATCACCGTGACCTTTTTCATCACGTCGGGGCGCCCGATAACGGCCCCGTTGGGACCATTGCCGCGCTTGATCGCATCGACCACATCCATCCCGTCGGTGACCTCACCGACGATGGTGTACTGACCGTTCAGAAACTCGCCCGGCGCGAACATGATGAAAAACTGGCTGTTGGCACTGTCCGGGTTCTGTGCCCGCGCCATGCCGACCACACCGCGCAGGAACCGCTCTTTCGAGAATTCGGCCTTGAGGTCGGGGCGATCACTTGCGCCCGAGCCCGCGCGGGACATATCGCCGCCGATCTTGCCAAATTGCACGTCGCCGGTCTGGGCCATAAAGCCCTCGATCACGCGGTGAAACACCACCCCGTCATAGGCGCCATCGGCGGCCAATGCGGTGATCTGTTCGACATGACCGGGGGCCAGATCCTCGCGCAGGTCGACGGTGATGGTGCCGTTAGCCTCGCCTTCGACCTCAATCTGCAAGCCGGACGCAAACGCAGGCCCGGCCAGCAGCGACAGAATGAACGCCAGCTTACGCATCAGAGGCCACCTTTACGCTGATCATCCGGTCCGGGTTCGCAGGCGGCTCGCCGCGCGCGATCTTATCCACATGCTCCATCCCCGAAAGCACCCGGCCATAGACCGTATATTGCCCGTTCAGGAAACTGTTGTCCTTGAAATTGATGAAAAATTGCGAATTGGCGCTATCGGGGTTCTGACTGCGCGCCGCGCCGATGGTGCCGCGATCATGCGGGATACGGCCAAATTCCGCCTTGAGATTGGGCAGATCGCTACCGCCGGTGCCGGCCATGCGCGGGTTATAGTCTTTTTCCATATTGGCATGCTGCACATCGCCGGTCTGGGCCATGAAGCCGTCAATCACCCGGTGAAAGGCGACATTGTCATAGTGGCCACCACGCGCCAGCTCTTTCATCCGCTCGCAATGACCGGGGGCGATATCGGTCAAAAGCTCGATCGCGACGGTGCCATCCTTGAGTTCGATCAAAATGGTGTTCTCGGGGTCTTTAATCTCGGCCATCGGGCCCTCCTTGCAGATAACTTTCCCCGAATACCTAGGCGCTTCCGGCGCGATTGCCAAGCGCAGAGGTTGACGCCTGCGGGCCTGCGCGCCAATAGAGACCCAAAGAAACGAAGGAGCCTCGTGCCATGAGCTGGAAAACCCTTGATGACATGGATCTGAGCGGCAAACGCGTGCTGGTGCGGGTCGATATCAACGTGCCGGTGGAAAACGGCCATGTGAGCGATGCAACCCGGATCGAGCGCATCGTGCCCACCGTCAAGGACATCCTCGCCAAGGGCGGCAAACCGATCCTGCTGGCGCATTTCGGCCGCCCCAAGGGCAAGGTGGTACTCGATATGTCGCTGCGCGTCACCCTGCCCGCGCTTGAGGCCGCTTTGGGGCGCAAGGTACGCCTGATCGAAACCCTTGAAGGCGCCGAGAACCTCACCGACGAAGCCCTCGCCTCCGAGGTGCTCTTGCTGGAAAACATCCGCTTTCATCCCGGCGAAGAAACCAATGATCCCGACTTTGCCACTCGCCTGGCGCAGCTCGGCGATGTTTATTGCAACGATGCGTTTTCCGCCGCCCACCGCGCCCATGCCTCAACCACCGGGATTGCGCGCCACCTGCCGTCTTGTGCCGGGCGGTTGATGCAGGCCGAATTGCAGGCGCTTGACGCCGCCCTTGGCACCCCAAAGCGCCCGGTCATGGCCGTCGTCGGCGGCGCCAAGGTCTCGACCAAACTCGACCTGCTCGGCAATCTGGTAAGCAAGGTCGATTGCCTCGTGATCGGCGGCGGCATGGCCAATACCTTCCTGGCGGCCATCGGGCTGAATGTCGGCAAGTCGCTTTGCGAACACGACATGGCCGACACCGCCCGCGAGATCATGATCAAGGCCGGCGCGGCGGGCTGTGAAATCCTCTTGCCTGCCGATGTGGTGGTGGCGCGCGACTTTGCCGCCGGTGCGCCGCATGAGGTGGTCGGCGCCCATGCTTGCCCGCAAGGTGCCATGATCCTTGACGCGGGCCCGCAAGCCGTGGCGCGCATCATCACCGCGCTCGACAATGCCAAGACGCTGATCTGGAACGGCCCCCTCGGCGCCTTCGAGATCGAGCCGTTCGATGCCGCCACCAACGCCGCCGCGCGCCACGCCGCAAGCCTAAGCCGCGAGGGCAAACTGATCTCGGTCGCAGGCGGCGGCGATACGGTTGCGGCCCTCAACAAGGCCGGTGCAGCGGATGATTTCACCTATATCTCGACCGCCGGTGGCGCCTTCCTGGAATGGATGGAAGGCAAGGACCTGCCCGGCGTCGCCGCCCTCAAGGCCTGAGCCGCGCCTTCTGTTAGCGCGACCATCATTGCACCCCAGCCGCCACTCACCTAGAAACGCCAGCAAATGTGACATCATCAAGCGGGACCCCGGACATGACGAAAACCAGCCAGACAGACAAGATTCGCAGCGGTCAGGGCTTTATCGCGGCCCTTGACCAATCGGGCGGCTCTACCCCCAAGGCCCTTGCCCTCTACGGGATCGAGGAAAGCGAATACGGCTCCGAGGCGGAGATGTTCGATCTGGTTCACTCCATGCGCGCACGCATCGCCCAGGCCCCGGCGTTCAACGGCGACAAGGTGCTTGGGGCGATCCTCTTCGAGATGACCATGGATCGCGAAATCGGCGGCAAACCCTCGGCGCAATTCCTCTGGCAAGAGCGCGGCGTCGTGCCCTTTCTCAAAGTCGACAAAGGGCTGGCCGAGGCGCATGATGGCGTCAAACTGATGAAACCGATGCCCGACCTTGACGCCCTGCTTGAGCGGGCCGTTGCAGCGGGAATTTTCGGCACCAAGATGCGCTCGGTGATTGATGCCGCCTCGCCTTCGGGGATCGAGGCCGTCGTCGCCCAGCAATTCGAGATCGCCAAACAAATCCTCGGGCATGGCCTGATGCCGATCATCGAACCCGAGGTGACGATCTCGATCAAAGACAAGGCAGAGGCCGAAGCCCTGCTGCTGCGCGCATTGCTGACACATCTCGATGCCCTGCCCGATGATCAACAGGTGATGCTGAAACTTACCCTGCCCGAGAGCGCCAACTTCTACGCGCCTCTGGTCAAGCACCCGCGCGTTCTAAGCGTCGTGGCGCTGTCTGGCGGTTATAGCCGCGACGAGGCAAACACGCGCCTGGCGCAAAACACCGGCATCATCGCAAGCTTCAGCCGCGCGCTTACCGAAGGCCTCTCGGCCAAACAAAGTGACGCCGAGTTCAACGCCGCCCTCGCCGCAGCTATCGACGACATCCACCAGGCCTCGATCAGCGGCTAGGTCCTGCGCAACCCCAAAAGGGCGCCCCATCCGGCACCCTTTTTTCAGGCCAAGCGACCTGCATATTCTTCTGGCTCAAAATATCCTGGGGGTTTGGGGGCAACGCCCCCAAGGCCTGCGTGGCCCGAACGCAAAACGACCTGCGCGGCCCGAGGGCCGCCCTGTTTGTTTAAGCCGCAGAGGCCTCTAAACGGCAATGCCGCGCCGTCCGGCCAGATCGGTGAAATACTGCCAGGCCACCCGCCCCGAGCGCGCGCCGCGTGTCGCCTGCCACTCGATTGCCTCGGCGCGCAGGCTGGCGTCGTCGATCTCAACCCCATGCGCATCGCAATAGCCACGGATCATCGCCAGATACTGGTCCTGATCACAGGCATGGAACCCAAGCCAAAGCCCGAAGCGATCCGACAGCGACACCTTTTCCTCGACCGCCTCGGAGGGGTTGATGCCAGACGAGCGCTCATTTTCGATCATGTCACGCGGCATAAGGTGGCGCCGGTTCGAGGTAGCGTAAAACACCACATTCTCGGGCCGCCCCTCGATCCCGCCGTCCAGCACCGCCTTGAGGGATTTGTAATGCTGGTCGTCATGGCTGAACGACAGGTCATCGCAAAACAGCACAAAGCGCTGATCGCTCTCGCGCAGAAGCGTCAGAAGACGGTTGACCGAGGGCAGATCCTCGCGCTGCAACTCGACGATCTTAAGGTCAAGCCCCGCGTCCAGCACGGCCGCATGCACCGCCTTCACCAGGCTTGATTTGCCCATCCCGCGCGCGCCCCACAGCAGCGCGTTATTGGCCGGCAGGCCACGGGCGAACTGAAGCGTGTTCTCAAGCAATGTGTCGCGCGCACGATCCACCCCGACCAAAAGCTGCATCTCGACCCGGTTGACCCGTGGCACCGCCACAAGGCGATCAGGGCTGACATGCCAGACAAAGGCGTCGGCGCGCGCAAAATCGGGGGCCTCCATCGGCGCCGGGCTGATACGTTCCAGCGCGGCGGCAATACGTTCCATCGGGTCGGTAGTCATTCAGCTTTTACCTTTGTCGTCCTCATCCCCGGCGATCACATCGGCCAGCGGATCATCAAGGTCAAAATCGTCATCCTCGTCCTCATCGTCGTCCACCCAGAGGCCCTGCGCCCGCAACTCGGCTTCGCGCTTGCGTTCGACACGTCCAACAAGCTGGATCGAGATCTCGTAAAGACCGTAGACAACAACAAACAGGATCACCTGGGTCACAACATCCGGCGGGGTCACAAGCGCGGCGAGCACCAGGATCGCAATCACCGCATACTTGCGCACGCTGCGCAGCCCGCCGGCACTGACCAGCCCGGCCTTGCCCATCAGCGTCAGCAGAACGGGAAGCTGAAAGCACATGCCGAAGGCGACAATGAACTTGATCGTCAGGTTAAGATATTCCTGGGCCGAGCCCTGAAAGACAACCGAAAGAGGCGCGGCGCCCTTGACCCCTTCAACCGCTTCGCCCTCGCCGCCAAATTGTTGGAAGCCAAGGAAAAAGTCATAGGCCAGCGGTGTGACCACATAAAACGCAAAAGCCGCCCCAAGAAAGAACATGAAGGGCGAGGCCACCAGAAACGGCAAAAACGCGCCCTTCTCGGATTTATAAAGCCCCGGCGCCACGAACCGCCACATCTGGTTGGCGATATAGGGAAACGCCAGAATAAACCCGCCCAGAAGCGAAACCTTGATGGCAACAAAAAAACCCTCTTGCGGGCTGATGAAGATCAGGTCGCAGTCCTGTCCGCGCTCGGCCAGAACCGAACAGAGCGGCGCGGTCAGGAAATTGAAGATCGGCGTCGCCACGGTAAAGCAGATCACCATGCCGATGATGAAGGCCACGACCGAATGGATCAGTCGCGTGCGCAACTCCGCCAGATGTTCAATCAGCGGGGCCGAACTCTCTTCGATATCATTGCTGGCGCTCATGCCTTATCTCCGGCATTCTGTTTCTGGCTCGCTTTGGCTTTCGGCGCGGGTTTGGTCTTGGGTGCGGCCTTTGGCTTGGGCTTTGTTTTGGGCGCGGGTTTGGCTTTCGGCTTAGGCTTGGCGGCCTCGGGCTTTGCGGTTTCCGCTTCTACCTCGGCAGCCTTGCGGCTGCTGGCCATCTCGGCGGCTTTGTCGCGGATTTTGTCGGCCTGCGACTGACGCTCTTCGCTCAGCACCGGTTTGGCGCTGTCTTTCAGATCGCGGGTCACGCTGTCGGTGGTCTTCTTGACCTCATCCATCGCGCTTTTCATCGGATTGGCCGCCTTGCGCAGCGTTTCCTTGATGTCATCCACCCCGGAGCCTTCGGCGGCATCATTCATGGCAGAGCTGAATTCGCGGGCCATGCCCTTGGCCTTGCCGATGAACTTCCCGACAGCACGAAACATGCCCGGCAGGTCTTTCGGGCCCACGACGATCAACGCCACGATGCCTATCAGCAGCAGCTCGGTCCAGCCCAGGTCGAACATATGGGGTTCAGACCTTGTCTTTTTTGTCGGCCGGCGTCACGTCGCGCGCGGTTTCGGCCGAATCTTTGTCGTCGTCTTCAAGCTCTTTGGTGCCCTCGGAGACGCCCTTTTTGAACGAGGTGATGCCCTTGCCCACTTCGCCCATCAGCGACGAAATCTTGCCGCGCCCGAATAGCACCAGCACCACAACGGCGATCAAAAGAAGGCCGGGAAGGCCAATATTGTTCAGCATGTCTATCTCTCCCTGTCGCGGGGGCAGGTTGACGCCCCCGGCAATATCACTGGTTTTATCTAGTCGTTCAACGCACCGGTTGGAAGCACCAAAGCGCCAAAACCCACGGAATTTTCACATCTATGGCCACAGGCAAACCATAGCCACGCGCCACGTGCAACCGCGTGATTTGGCGAGGGGGCAAAAGAATGCGCCTAGCGCCGGTGCCTTGACGCGTCACGACACACCCTTTGCGGGAAAACCCTAGCCCTCGCCCTGCGCCTCGGCACGCGATTTGCCGCTGACATCCATCGCAAGCGTTGCGGCCATGAACTGATCAAGATCGCCATCCAGCACGCCCTTGGTGTCAGAGGTTTCGACGTTGGTGCGCAGATCCTTGACCATCTGGTAGGGCTGAAGCACGTAAGACCGGATCTGGCTACCCCACCCTGCATCGCCCTTGGCGTCATGGGCGGCGTTGATGGCGGCATTGCGACGGTCAAGCTCCATCTGATAAAGCCGCGATTTCAGGGCTTTCATCGCGATATCGCGGTTCTGGTGCTGGGATTTTTCCGAACTGGTCACCACGATGCCGGTGGGATGGTGGGTGATCCGCACCGCCGAGTCGGTGGTGTTCACGTGCTGACCGCCCGCGCCCGAACTGCGATAGGTGTCAATCCGGATATCGGCCGGGTTCACCTCGATCTCGATATTGTCGTCAACCACCGGATAAACCCAGACCGAGCAGAATGAAGTATGCCGCTTGGCCGCCGAATCAAACGGCGAAATCCGCACGAGGCGATGCACGCCCGATTCCGATTTCAGCCAGCCATAGGCGTTATGCCCGCTGATCTTGTAGGCGGCCGATTTGATGCCCGCCTCGTCGCCGGCACTTTCGGATTGAAGCTCGACCGTATAGCCGCGCTTTTCGGCCCACCGCACATACATCCGCGCCAGCATCGAGGCCCAGTCACACGACTCGGTGCCCCCGGCCCCGGCGTTGATCTCAAGAAAGGTGTCATTGGCATCCGCCTCGCCATCAAGCAGCGCCTCAAGCTCTTTGGCGGCGGCGCGCTTGGCCAGGACCTTGAGCGCCGATTCGGCCTCGCTGATGACTTCGGCGTCATCTTCCATCTCGCCAAGTTCGATCAGCCCGGTGTTATCGGCCAGTTCCTGGCTTATCTCGTCATGGGTCGCCAGAGCATCGACAAGCGCCTGACGCTCGCGCATCAGCTTTTGCGCCTTGGCCGGATCATCCCAAAGCGTCGGGTCCTCGACCCGCGCATTGAATTCCTCAAGCCGGTGCTGGACGGTTTCCCAGCCCATCCGCTGGCGCAACAGCTCCAGCGACTTTTCGATCTCGGACACAATGTTCTGGGTTTCCGCGCGCATTTGGGCTTCCTTGGCTGATCAGATGCGGGTGATAGCGCAGCACGCAGCGCCGGGCAAGATCAGCCGCCCCTTTGCGCGTCGCAATCAACCGGTCGCGTCAATAAAGCCCGCCCGAACTCATCGAGCCGAAGCTGGCCTTGCCACCGACCTTGGCCTTTTCCCCGGTCGAGGTCGTGACCTCTTGCACGGCTTCCCCCGATCCCGAGGTGAACAGATCAAGATCATTGCCCATGGCAAAGCCGCCATCGAACATCATGCCAAAGACCGGCTCTTCGCCATCGCGGAAATATTCCGCCACCACATAAGCGCCCGAGGCATCGTCCGACAGGCGCGCGCCGGTAAAGCGGTCGATCTTGAGGAAATGCCCGCCGGGGGGCACCTGAAACGGCCCGCCGCCATATTTCTTGACCGCTTCGGCCATGAACTCCTGAAACACCGGACCACAAAGCGATGCGCCATAAGCCCCCCGGCCTAGGCCGCGCGGCTGATCATGGCCGATATAACAGCCGGCCGCGATATTGCTGGTGAAGCCCACGAACCAGACGTCGCGCGCGTCATTGGTGGTCCCGGTCTTGCCGGCCACCGGCACCGGCAGGTTGATCGCGCCAGACGCCGTGCCGCGATCCACAACGCCCTTCATCATCGAGGTAAGCTGATAGGCGGTGATCGCATCCATCACCCGCTCGCGATCCGACAGGATGCGTGGGCCGCGATTGTCGGGCAGCGTCGGATCATCGCAATCGACGCAATCACGTGCGTCATGGCGATAGATCGTCTTGCCATAGCGATCCTGAACCCGGTCCACCAGCGTCGGGCGTACCCTCTCGCCACCATTGGCAAACATCGAATAGGCCGCCACCATATTGTAAAGCGTGGTTTCTTCCGAGCCCAGAGAGTTGGCCAGAAACTGGCCCATGTCGTCATAAACACCAAAGCGTTCGGCATAATCCGCAACCACATCCATGCCCACCTCTTGCGCCAAGCGGATGGTCATCAGGTTGCGCGATTGCTCAATCCCGGTGCGCAACGGGGTGGGCCCATAGAACTTGTTGGACGAGTTACGCGGCCGCCAGAGCCCCTGCGGCGTGTCAATCTCGATCGGGGCGTCGATCACGATGGTCGCGGGGCTATAGCCACTGTCGAGGGCGGCCGCATAAACAAAGGGCTTGAAGCTTGATCCCGGCTGGCGCATCGCCTGCGTGGCGCGGTTGAACACCGAAGTCTGATAGGAAAATCCGCCCTGCATCGCCAGCACGCGCCCGGTGTTCACATCCATCGCCATAAAGCCGCCCTGTACCTCGGACACCTGTCGTAGGGTCCAGCGGATAAAGGCGCCGGTGTCGTCGTCGGTCATCCGGCGCACATGCACCACATCGCCGCGCTTGAAGGTCGTTTTGAAATCCCCCGGAAGCCAGGCAATATCCTTGCGCGGCACGATCTGCGGTTCGGCCTCGGTCTCGGGCACGCCCTCGATGCCGATCCGCATCTGCTGCTCGCCGGTTTCAAGAACCACCGCCGGATACCATTGGCCACCCTGATCAATGTCACGCGCCACCGCGAGTGACCCAAGCGCCTCGCGCCACTTGGCCTCACTCTCAAGCGCCTCTTCCGGCAGGCTAAGGCCGGTGCCACGCCACCTGCCCCGCCCGCGATCATAGCTCTCAAGCTGGCGCCGCAGCGCCTGCGCCGCGCGCAGCTGCATTTCAGGGTCGATCGTGGCGCGCACGCTCAGTCCGCCGGTGAAAAACTCGCCTTCGCCAAAGTCCTGGCTGAGCTGGCGGCGGATTTCGTCGGTGAAGTAATCGCGCGGCGGCAGGTCACCCGAGAAGGGTTCAAAATCGCCGTTCTGCACAGTGCGCAGGGGCGCGGCCACCTCGGTCTTGTAAACCTCATCCGAGATATAGCCGTTTTCGGCCATCTCGCGCAAAACGAAATTGCGCCGCTGCAACAGCCGCTCTTTCTCGCGCACCGGGTGGTAATCGCTCGGGGCCTTGGGCATAGAGGCAATCGTCGCCGCCTCATGCGGCGAGAGTTCACCAAGCGTCTTGTTGAAATAGGTCTGCGCCGCCGCCGCCACGCCATAGCTGTTCTGGCCAAGGAAAATCTCGTTGAGATAAAGCTCAAGGATCTTCTCCTTGCTCAGGGTTTCCTCGATCCGGGTGGCAAGGATGATTTCCTTGATCTTGCGCTCAAGTCGACGATCGCCTGACAAAAGAAAGTTCTTCATAACCTGTTGGGTGATGGTCGACGCGCCGCGCACCGTGCGCCCGCGCGTGCGCACCGCCTCGACCATTGCCGCCGCGATCCCGCGCGCATCATAGCCGCCATGGGTGTAGAAATTCTTGTCCTCGGCGCTGATGAAGGCCTGTTTGATCAGATCAGGAATATCCTCGGCCGGGGTGAACAGGCGACGCTCGTGGGCAAACTCGTCAATGATGCGCCCCTCGCCCGAATAAATCCGGCTGATCGTTGGCGGGGTGTAATTGGCCAGCGATTCATGGCTCGGCAGATCATTGCCATAGATGTGGAAAATCGCGCCGATGCTAAGCGCCACGACCATGACCGCAAGCGTCAGCAGGCTGAAAATCGTTCCGAAAAGGCTTAGAATCGCACGCAGCACCGCGGCCCCCGCATATTGGTTGCGCCCCATATAGGCACCCAGTGCGCGCGGGTCAAAAGGGAATACTCCCGCCGTTGCGCCAATTTTCGCTTGGTGCTCACTGCCGCACCAGCCCGGCACGCGCGCCGTCTTCACGCCGCCAGACCAGCATCGCATCGCGCAGCGCCCCCGCCATCCGCGCCCGCCAGGCCGGATCGCGCAGGTTTTCAAGATCGCGCGCACTGGATAAAAACCCAAGCTCCAACAGCACCGACGGAATATCCGGCGCCTTGAGCACCGAGAACCCCGCATGCCGCAGGGGCCGCGACAATAGCGGCAGATCCTGCGCCTTGAGTGTGGTCAGCACCGTCTTTGCAAGGCGTTCGGCACGCGGTTGGGTTTCCTGTCGCGCAAGGTCAATCAGGATATCGGCCACCACATCATCCTTGCCGCTCAGATCGACACCGGCAAGGATATCGGCACGGTTGTGACGCTCGGCCAGGGCCGCGCTTGCCTCATCCGATGCGCTCTCCGACAGCGTATAGACCGACGCCCCGCGTGCGCGTGCGCCTGACAAGGCATCGGCATGCAGCGACAGGAACACATCCGCCCGCCCCTGATGCGCAAGCGCGACGCGCCGCTCAAGCGGCACGAATTCATCCGCGTCGCGGGTCAGAACCACGCCAAACCGCCCATCCCGCAACAAAACCTCTTTCAGTTCCAGCGCGAATTGAAGCATCAGATCTTTTTCCGCGACCCCGCCAAACTGCGCGCCGGGGTCAATCCCGCCGTGCCCCGGATCAAGCACCACGAACAGCGGCCCCTCGCCGGGCACACGCCGCTCAGGCGCCACAAGCGCGCCCTCGGGGTTGGGCAAATCCCAGCCCGGCAAATCCGGCGTCCCGGCACGGGCGGCAAAGGCCTCGGCATCGGGCGCGCCAAGGACCACCCGCAAGTTGCCCGCGCCGGTCACCCGGTCCACCTCAAGCCCCGCCGATCCAAGAACATGCGGCCCCGCCAGATCAACCACCATGCGCGACCAGCCGGGCCTGATCTGGCCAAGCCGCACCGCGGTGGCCCGCTCGGCGCGCGCAAACGCCGCGCCACTCACCCCCTGCCAGTCGATTTCGCGAAAATCCAGCACCAGCCGGGCTGGCTCGTCCAGCGTGAACACCCGGTAAGGCACACCCTGGCTGAGGGTCAGACGCAATTCCAGGCCCCGGCGCGTATCGGTAAGCGTGCTTGCCTCGGGATCAATCCGCGCCAGGGCGCTAAACCCCTGCTGCTGCGCGTGCACTCCCGGCGCCATGCACAGCATCACCACGATCACAAACCATTTTGCCATTGCTCTGCCCATTCGCCGGTCCCCGGTCTTTTATTGACCCCGGTATACCAGAGCCGAGGCCTCAAAACAGCCCCGCTCTTTCATCTTTCCCTAAATACTCACTGCGCCGCGCCTGCCCCGCGCGATGCCGTCAGGGGCAAAAGATATCGTTGAACAGCGCAAATAGCATCAACCCAAGCACAAGCGTCAGACCGATGGTCATGAACACCCGCAGCGCCTTGTCACTGGGCGGGCGCCCCGAGACGGCCTCGTAGGCATAAAACACCAGATGCCCGCCATCGAGCACCGGCACCGGAAACAGGTTCAGCAGACCGACAGCCGTTGAAAGCACCGCGATGAACCAGATAAAGCTTTCGGGGCCCTGGCTTGCCATCGCGCCCGAAACCTGAGCAATGCCGATGGGGCCGGACATGTTACAGCTGCTGATCGCGCCGGTGATCATGTGATAAAGCCCCGAGACCGAGCTTTGGATGATCCCGCCGGTCTGAGCCACCGCATTGCCCACCGCCTCGACCGGTCCAAGGGTTTCCTTGGCCGGCTCGAACGCCAGGCCACCGGCGATGCCGATCCGCCATTCGGTCCTGAAGCCGCCCTCGGGCTGCGGCTCATCCACGCGGCGCGGGGTTATGGCCACGTCGAAAACCTCACCATCCGGACGCCAGAGTTGCAGGTCAAGTTCGGCTCCGTTTGAGCTTTCGACAACCTCTTTCAACTCGCCAAAGGCCACCACGGGCGTGCCGTTAATCGCGGTGATCACATCGCCCGGCAACATCTCCGAGGCATAGGCCGAGGATTGCGGCGCCAGGCCGCTGATCAATGGCGGCATAAGATGCGGGCCCTGCGCGGTCATGCGGCGTCCCTCGCGCTCGACCTCATACTCAAGCAGGGCGCGCGTCGGCAATGCGTCGATCAGATCGTCAAAGCCCTCGCCGACATCGGGCATCGCAATCCCTTCAATCGACAGAATCCGGTCGCCCTCCTCAAGGGTGATACCGGCCACCGGAAGCGGCTTGAGCGCGCCCACGGCCAGCGGATCTGCGGTTTTGCCCTGTGTCATCATGATCGCGGAAAACACCAGGATTGACAGGATGAAATTGAAGATCGGCCCCGCCGCCACCGTCGCCGCGCGCGCCCAGAGCGGCGCCCCGTGCATGGTCTGGCGCAGACGTTCGGGGGCCACGTTCGCCATCGCCTCGGCATCCTTGCCGCTGGCGGCATCGGCATCACCGAGGAATTTCACGAACCCGCCGAACGGCAGCGCCGCCAATTGCCAACGGGTGCCGTGCTTGTCCATGCGCGAGAAAAGCACCGGTCCAAACCCAAGCGAAAACACCTCGGCCTTGATCCCCGACCAGCGGCCAACGATGTAGTGGCCATATTCATGCACCGCCACGATCACCGAGAGAGCCACAACAAAGGCGACCAGGGTCATGAAAACATTCCCGAATTGCGGCAGGAGGGTCAGAATATCCACGTGTAATCCTTAACTGTTTCGCTCGGTGACGACCTGATCGGCGCACTGTCTTGCCAGATGGTCCATCCGGGACACGCAATCAAGGGTCAGGGTCGCATTCATTTCGGCCGGGTCGCGCGTCAGACGCGTCAGCACCTCTTCGACGACCACATTCATGTCGCAAAATCCGATATGCCCGGCGATAAAGCGATCAAGCGCGCGCTCCTTGGCGGCGTTGAACACCGCGCCGCTCAACCCTCGCATCTCCATCACTTCGCGGGCAAGACGCAACGCCGGATAACGCGCCATATCAGGCGCGCGAAAGTTCAACGTGCCGATGGCCGCCAGATCAAGCGCCTCGACCGGCAGGGTCTGACGCTGTGGCCAATTCAGGGCATAGCCGATGGCGTGGCGCATGTCGGGCGGGCCGACATGTGCCATAAGCCCGCCGTCGCAGAACCCGACCAGCGCATGCACCACCGATTCCGGGTGGATCAGCACTTCGATCTGCGCGGGGGTAAAGCCGAAAAACTCGCGCGCTTCGATCATTTCCAGCGCCTTGTTGAACATCGAGGCGCTGTCGATGGTGATCCGCTGGCCCATCGCCCAATTGGGGTGGTTTGACGCCTCGGCCACGGTCGCATATTCCAGATCGGCCAGCGGCCAGTCGCGAAAGGCGCCGCCGCTGGCGGTGATGATCACCCGCGACACGGCGGCGGAATCCTCGCCGACCATGGCCTGAAAAATCGCCGAATGCTCGCTATCGACCGGCAGGATGCGGGCATGATTGAGGCGCGCGGTGCGCATCAGCAAAGGCCCGGCGGTGACCAGCGATTCCTTGTTGGCAAGCGCCAGGGTCGCGCCCTGCTCAAGCGCCGCCAGACCCGGCGCCAGACCCGCCGCGCCGACAATCGCCGACATCACCCAATGGGCGGGTCGGCTTGCGGCCTCGCTCAGGGCTGCCGTCCCTGCGGCGGCCTCGACGGCGCTGCCCGCAAGGGCGGCGCGCAGGTCGGGCAAAAGATCGTCATGGGCCGTAACCGCCACATCGGCGCCAAGCGCCACGGCATCCGCCGCAAGCTGTGCGATATTGCGCCCGCCGGTGAGCGCCACCACATCAAAATAGTCGGGCGCACGCCGGATCAGGTCAATCGTGTTCTGTCCGATAGAGCCGGTTGCACCCAGAATCGAAACCCGCTTCATGCAAGCCCCGGCATCAGGTTGAGTGCCCAGAGGATAACCACGAGAACCGAGGCCCCAAGCATGGCATCAAACCGGTCCAACACCCCGCCATGGCCGGGAATAAGGCCAGAGCTGTCCTTGATCGCGCGCAGGCGCTTGGCGGCACTTTCGGCGATATCGCCCATCTGCCCGGCAAAACCGACCAGTACCGACACCGGCACAAGCGCCAGCCCGGCCCCCGTCGGCTCCATGAACAATAGCCCGATCACCGCCGCCCCAAGCCAGCCGGCAATCGTGCCCGACCAGGTTTTCTTGGGGCTGAAGCGCGGCCAGAACTTGGCCCCCCCCAGGGTTCGCCCGGCGAAATAGCCCGCCACATCCGAGATAACCACCACCGCAACAAGCCAGATCACCCAGATCAGCCCGGCACCCTCGCGCAGCATCGCCATGGCAAAGCAGCCAAGCAAGCTCCAGAATGCGAGGGCGAAAAACGGCCCCTTTTCACGCTCGACAGATCCGGCGGCGACAACCACGGCAGACAACAGCAACGGCAATGCCAACAGCCCCGGCAGCCAGATCGCAAGCGCAACGGCAAGCGCGGCCAACACGCCGGAACGCCGCGCATCGGGCGCGCCGAACATGCGCGCGGCCTCCCACATCATAAGCCCGGCAAGCACAGAGATCAGCGCGACGAACACGAGCCCCCCGACCCAGATCACCGCCGCGCCAAGGCCCGCCATCAAGACACCGGAAATCACCCGTGGCGCAAGGTCAGACCACTGTGCGCTGCCACTCATGCGGGCACCGCGCCAAAGCGGCGGTCGCGCGTGCCATAGTGCGCCAGCAGTTTGGCAAAGACATCGGGGGTAAAATCAGGCCAGAGCGTGTCGATGAATTCATACTCCGCATAGGCAGATTGCCAGAGCAGGAAATTCGAAATGCGGGCCTCGCCGCTGGTGCGGATCACAAGATCGGGGTCGGGCAACACGCAGGTATCAAGGTATTTCGGCAGGGTTTCCTCATCCACATCCGCCGGATCAAGGCGGCCCTCGGCCACATCCATCGCCAGCCGCTTGGTGGCGCGCGATACCTCATCGCGGCCGCCGTAATTGAGCGCGATGGTCAGATTGGTGCCGGTACACCCTGCGGTCATCGCCTCAGCCTCATCCATCAGGTTGCGCAATTTGCGATCAAGACGCGGGCGATCCCCGATAAAGCGAACCTGCACATTATCGGCAACGAATTCCTGCATTTCCTTCATGATATAGCGGCGAAACAGGCTCATGAGACCGGCGACTTCGGTTTGGGTCCGCTTCCAGTTTTCGGTCGAAAAAGCGAATATTGTCAGGTACTTGACCCCAAGAAACGGACAAGCCTTGACGATTTCACGCACCCGGCGCGCACCGGCATGATGGCCAAACAGGCGCGGGCGCCCACGCGCCTGCGCCCACCGGCCATTGCCATCCATGATGATGGCCACATGGCGCGGGCCGTCGCCATTGACGAGTTTATCTGGCATGGGCGCGCCCTTTGTCATTCAGACCTGCATGATTTCCGCTTGTTTGGTTTCCAGCGTCTCATCGACTGCCTTGATATAGCGGTCGGTCAGCTCCTGAACCTCGGATTCCCAGAATTTCTGGTCATCTTCGGACATGCTGTCGGCCTTGGCTTTCTTGATCTGATCCATCCCGTCGCGGCGAATGTTACGCACGGCGACGCGGGCGTGTTCGGCATATTGCGAGGCGACCTTGGTCAGCTCCTTGCGGCGCTCCTCGTTCAACTCGGGGATCGGCAGCATGATGATGGTGCCGTTGAGCTGGGGATTGATGCCAAGGCCGCTTTCGCGGATCGCCTTTTCGACCTTATTGACAAGGCCCTTGTCCCAGACGTTGATCGTTACCATCCGCGGCTCGGGCACGTTGACCGTGCCGACCTGGTTGATCGGGGTTTTTTGACCGTAGGCATCCACCATCACCGGTTCCAGCATCGAGGCCGAGGCGCGGCCGGTGCGCAGCGATGCGAATTCGGTTCTCAGCGCCGCAATCGCGCCCTCCATGCGGCGGGTAAGATCGCCTGTGTCGATTTCGATGTCATCGGACATGTTTTCTGTCTTTCCTTCTTGCGGCAATCGCCCTGTTGCCCCTGTTTAACGTCAACCATGCACGGTTGTATAGGTGCCCTCGCCTGCCAGGATGCCTTTGAAGCCCCCCGGCTCGTCAAGGCTGAAGACGATGATCGGCAGGTTGTTGTCGCGCGCCAGGGCAATCGCGCTGGCATCCATCACCCCAAGATGCTGGGCCAGCACATCATCATAGCTTACCCGGTCATAGCGCTTGGCATCGGCGTGCTTGACCGGATCCTTGTCATAGACCCCATCCACCTTGGTGCCCTTCAGGATCGCCTCGCAGGCCATTTCATTGGCCCGCAGCGTGGCCGCCGTGTCGGTGGTGAAATAGGGGTTGCCGGTGCCCGCCGCAAAAATGCAGATCCGCTTTTTCTCAAGGTGGCGCACGGCGCGGCGGCGAATATAGGGTTCGGCGACCTCATCCATGCGAATGGCCGAAATCACCCGGCAATGCGCGCCAAGCCCTTCAAGCGCGCTTTGCATTGCAAGCGCGTTCATCACCGTGGCAAGCATGCCCATGTAATCGGCGGTGGTGCGCTCCATGCCCTGCGCGCTGCCCTGAAGGCCGCGAAAGATATTGCCGCCGCCGATCACCATGCAAATCTCGACCCCGAGATCATGCACGATCTTGACCTCGCGCGCGATCCGCTCGACCGTGGGTGGATGAAGCCCATAACCAAGATCGCCCATCAGCGCCTCGCCAGAGATCTTGAGCATGACGCGGCTGAACTTGGCATTGGCATCTTGGGGGGCGGACATTGGCGTTACTCCACTACGTCTATGTGATCGCGCGCAAAATGTCGCAATTGTCCGGAAGGTTCAATCGCAGAAACCTGCGGGTTCGTCGAAAAGACGTAAATCCGCCTCGTCAAGCCGCGTGATCTTGGGTAACGGGGGGCATGGGCATGCCATTTGACATTGATCCGACGCTTCCGGTGCTGATTGCCGGGCCAACCGCCAGCGGAAAATCCGCCCTGGCGCTTGCCATCGCGCGCGAACAGGGCGGCGTGATTGTCAATGCCGATGCCTTGCAGGTCTATGACAATTGGCAAATCCTTTCGGCGCGCCCCAGCCTCGCGGATGAATCGCAGGCGCGCCATGCGCTCTATGGCCATGTGCCGGGCCGGGCAGAGTATTCCGCCGGTCACTGGCTGCGCGATGTGGCGCCGTTTTTGCAGGGGCCGGAGCGGGCGATTATCGTCGGCGGCACCGGACTTTATTTCGCCGCCCTGACCGACGGGCTTGCCGATATCCCGTCCACCCCGCCCGACCTGCGCCAGAGGGGCGATGAGATACGGGCCCGCGACGGGTTGCAGGGCCTGATCGACGCGCTTGACCCTGAGACGCTCGCCCGCATCGACACCCGCAACCCGATGCGCGTGCAACGCGCCTGGGAGGTGTTGCAGGCTACCGGTCGCGGGCTGGCGGCCTGGCAGGACGACACCCCGCCGCCGCTTTTGCCGCTTGACGCCTGTCAGCCGCTTCTGGTCGAGGCCGGCAAGGAGTGGCTTAACGCCCGGATCGCGCGGCGCTTTGATGCGATGCTTGAGAGCGGCGCACTTGACGAGGTGCGCGCCAACCTGCCCGATTGGGATGCGGCGCGCCCCTCCTCCAAGGCAATCGGCGCGCCTGAACTCGTGGCCTATCTGCGCGGTGAGCTTACCCTTGATCAAGCCCGCGAGGCCGCCACCATCGCGACCCGCCAATTTGCCAAGCGTCAACGCAGCTGGTTTCGCGCAAAAATGCGCCGGTGGCAGCGGATTGCCGCCGAAACGCTTTAGAAATTTCGCTATTTTGCCCTGACATTGCGCCAATCCCTTGCGATTGATTGGTCTTATTGCGACTATTTAAGGGAATCCCCCGTTCACCCCGGAGACAGCAGATCATGCGGCATGCCGAAATCAAGACCCTGGTGCAATGGGCACGCGGCAGCGACTGGCGCAGCACCTTGCAACACAGCAGCGAGGCGCATGCGCTGATCTGGATCACCCGTGGCCAGGGCATCGCGGTGGTTGACGGGGTGCGGCGCGGCGTCGGGGTTCACAATGCCCTGGCAATCCCGGCGGGCACGATGTTTTCGCTCGATCTGGGCAAGACCGGCTTTGGCCTTGTCTGCCTTGTGCCCGCAGGCGGGCCGATCCTGATGCCCGACATGACCCAGCATCTGCGCATCCGCGACGTCACCAGCCAGAACGAGCTGACCGCGATCCTTGAGGCGATGCAGCGCGAACAAAGTGCCGCGCGCCCGTTCATGGATGAGGCGATGAATGCCCAGGCCAGCATTCTGACGGTCTGGCTTCGTCGCGCGATGATCGATTATGGCACCCCCGACAAGATCGGCGCCACAGAGCGCCTGATGCGGGGCTATTCGGCGCTGATCGAGCGGGATTACAAAAGCGGGCGCGCGATGGCGGTCTATGCCCGCGCGCTTGGGGTGACGCCCACCCACCTTACCCGCGTCAGCCGCCAGGCTTCGGGGCTGACGGCGGCGGATATGCTGACCGAACGCAGCCTGCATGCCGCGCGTGATCTGCTTGAAGACAGCGATATGCCAATCGGCCAGATCGCCGCCATGCTTGGCTTTGGCAGCGCCGCCTATTTCTCGCGTTTCGTGCTGCAACACACCGGGCTAAGCCCTTCGGCGCTTCGATCCAGGGCCGCAGAGCGCGCACCGCGTGCAAATAGTGCCTGATTTGCGTTCAGGCCGGGGGAATGCGCGCGCGGCGGGTTGCACTTGAGGACCGCTCGATATCTAATGCCTAAGATGACTTGATCGGTGCCCGGGATTCCTGCCTCTCAATCCCCTCAATGAAAGCGTTCCATGTCACGACACTCTTGCCCCCCACCCCATCCTGCCGCCCACCGCTACGTTGGTGATCTCAAGGCCGGGCGCATGGACAGGCGAGAGTTTCTGAGTCGCGCAACATCTCTTGGTCTGACGGCAGGCGCGGCCTGTGCGCTTGGCGGCCTGCCCGCCCCTGCCAGCGCCGAGCAACCCGTCATCGCCCCGGGCGGAACCCTGCGCATTCAGCAAAACGTCAAACCGCTGAAAGATCCGCGCAGCTATGACTGGAGCGAACTTGGCAACCAGACCCGCGGCTTTCTGGAATATCTGGTGGAATATGTCGGCGACGGAAGCTTTCGCGGCATGCTCCTTGAAAGCTGGAGCGTGAATGAGGATGCCACTCGCTATCTCTTGAACGTCCGCAAGGGCGTGACCTGGAACAATGGCGATGCCTTTGATGCCGCCGACGTGGCGCGCAATATCGCGCGGTGGTGCGATACCACCGCGCCCGGCAATTCCATGGCCGGGCGCTTTGCCGGAATGATCGACGCCGAGACCGGACAGGCACGCAACGGCGCGATTACCGTGCTTGACGACAGCACTGTCGCGCTTGCCCTCTCGGCGCCCGATATATCGGTGATTGCCAATATGGCGGATTACCCGGCGGCGATCGTGCATGAAAGCTATGCGGGCGGCGATCCCTTTGTGCACGGTATCGGCACCGGCCCGTTCCGGCCGGTGTTCATGGTACCCGGTGAAACCTGCGTTCTGGAGCGTCACCCCGACCACATCTGGTGGGGGACGGATGTTTATGGCGGCCCCTATCTTGATCGCGTGGAATTTATTGATTACGGCACCAACCCGTCAAGCTGGCTTGCGGCGGCGATCGCCGATGAGGTTGACCTACTCTATGAAACCGTCGGTGATTTCGTCGATGCGATGGATGATATCGGCTGGATCAAAACCCGC
>Ga0209345_10001559_pt1 | contig 27049 bp, 30 predicted proteins | sample Cruoilmetagenom7_FD_187294 | JGI IMG/M metagenome (GOLD analysis project Ga0209345, IMG submission 187294) | Oil polluted marine microbial communities from Coal Oil Point, Santa Barbara, California, USA - Sample 7 (SPAdes) (version 2) | ecosystem: Environmental > Aquatic > Marine > Oil seeps ...
ATTACACACAACACACAACACACATATATATATATACTCTATATATATATCTTATATAGGTAATACAGGTAATATGTGTATGGATGTATGTATGTGTGTAATGTGTGTAATATACACGGGGGGGGGGTACCCCTACGTTACATAATATACATCATTACATACATACATCCATACATCCATACACACAATAATACATGATCTACTACCCATTGTCAATGATTAACTCTGTGCATTCACAACCTTTTACACCTTTCTATTTCCTAGTCCTAGTGCGCATCTACCAATAATCTCTAATAAAAACAAAAAAAGCCCAAGAACATCTTTGTTCTCAGGCTTATTTGGTTCAAGGCCGTGTCGGATTAGTTGTTATTCGTTATTTTCTTCTTTGGTTGTTGTCAGTAGCTGTGGATTATCCACGGCTGCAGTAGCCAACTCCAACGCCGTGTCATTGTCGATGCCTGCAGCCACAAAAGCTGCCATGAACCCTTGGATTTGCTCGGACCTGGATTTTTGCTTATGTCCGGCATTTTGGGCTATCACAGTTGAGCCATTCAGCTCCTGAATTTCCTCAGCGCTTAATGCTCTGGTCGGTCGCTGAAAATCAATCGTGGTGCTCCTAAGCATCAGGGCAATGACACCTTGATCACTCATTGTGGAGTAATCAAATTTGACCCTTAGCTGCACAACCACACCAGCTGTGTTCTTAACACTAAAATTATGTTCAACAACACCAACCTGTTGCCCTAATGTCGTGTCACTCATGTCATACACCTCCATGTCATACACGTACACATATGTACGTGCGCTAATGACACGACCTCGAACCTCCATATTCAATTATCAAAGAACAAACAAACAATATTCAATTACCCCAATCATATCACAATCACGTTCAATGTCAACAATTATTTTCACCTTCCGCAAACGTACGCCCACGTTGACATACCAGGGTGTCAAATTATTAACCTTTGGACGTCGAAGGGGGTATTTTAGTCCATCTTCCCCCCGGTTACCTCCCTCACATTTTATATAAAGTATTTGTAAATGTACATCATTGTGTAATGCGCACTACGCACCACTCACTATGTGTAGTACTATATTGCATGGCGAGAGAAGATATTAGGTTGTGGTGAGCAAAAGTTCGTTTAATAATTTAACAAACTATTGTGATTATAACTTATGAAAAATTCTCTAAAAAAATCATTGACAATGGAGGAAAAGTATGGGATAATAAAATTATGGAAAATGAACAACTCACACTATACGGATTTGAGACTAGAGAGCCTGACAAGCGAAGGTCATCCCCTGCTTATGATATCAAGAGGCTTTGGCAGCGCTCGCATGAGATAATAGGTTTAGCACTTCAAGGTATGAAACAAACTGAGATTGCTAAGATCTTAAACATCTCTCCTGTCACGGTTAGTACTACATTAAACTCTGAGCTCGGACGTGAGAAATTATCTAAATTACGAGAAGATCGAGATCAAGGATTTGTCAAAGTCACTGAGGAAGTTGCTAGACTTTCTAAGAAGGCCCTAGAAGTTTATGAAGAAATCTTTGATAACAAAACTGTTCCATATAGTTTGAAAAAGTCTACATCTGACACTGTGCTAATGGAACTTGGGGGCCATCGTGCGCCGACCAAGATTGACACACGCTCTATTCACATGACTGCTACGATGGAAGAGATAGAAGAATTCAAACGTCGTGGAGTTGCGGCGGCACGAGAATCTGGAATGGTGGTAGATTTGCCGGAAGAAAGTTCGGACAAGTCAAGTCAAGCAAGCTTGACAGACGAATCTCTGTTGTCCGAGAAATCTTCTGGATCAGGCCAGGCTTTGCATGGCAGGCGAATCTCTAACGTCGATGTTGATGTTGATGTTGATACTAATGTCAATCTCAATGATGATAAGGAAGAAGATGAGCTTAAGAAAGCGCCAGAGTGAGTTTGCATGTAAGTTACCACTACTCCTTCTTTATGCCTATGCTCTTGGATATGAACTAACCATCGGCGACGTACAGTCCTTTCCCTCTGACGCACGACATAAAAGAGGTAGTTTTCACTACAAACGTCTAGCAATTGATCTTAATCTTTTCAGAGATGGAATCTATCTTACTTCAACTTCTGCTCACGAACCATTAGGTGTCTTTTGGGAATCTCTCGGTGGTACATGGGGAGGGCGTTGGAAAGATGGTAATCACTACTCATGGGGTGAGGCAAAGTAATGCCAGGTATGCAAGGACGTAGAATTCTCAAGTCAGATAAAGAAGCCATAGACAAGAAAATACTTAGGATAAAAAAAGAAGAAGGCCTTACCAATCTGACCTTAGCAGAAAGATTCAGTGTTTCAGGTGCTTATATTCAAAACTTAGTTAAAAAAGATCGTTTGAAAATTAAACAAACTGGGAAAGCTATATGAATCCAAAAGTCTCTATAGTCATCTCCAATCGCAACGATACTTCAATGCTTGCCGTGACAGTTCGTTCTTGCATTGAGGAACTAAAACCTCTCGGCCCTGGCACAGGTGAAATAGTCATCTGCGACAACTCTAACTTGAATATCTATGAACATCTTTCTAGCATAATTCCTTCTGGATATATCAAAAATGGAGTTGTCAAAGTTGTCCGTCAACACTTTCCATGTCTATTCACTGCACGTGAGACTGCAATTTCTCATGCAAAAGGTAAATACATTATCTGCGTCGATTCTCACATGATAATAGGTAGAGACATGATCTTGGATTTAGTAAACTTTATGGAAAGGAAAGAAGAGGATGAAACAATCGGATTTGCCCATGCACCTATCAACTGGGCACACCAACATGAAAAGTTCTCTAAACACGATCGAGATATGTCAAAGACTGAACTAGGCGACTGGGGAGCAGCTTATAATACTGAAAAAACTATAACCTGGAAAGGCATGCCATGGATCTGCCGACGTGATTGGTTCCTCAACGACCTCAATGCCTACGGAGCACTCTCTCAACATCACCTTTCCTGGGGTGGAGGAGACATGCACATTGGAATTAAACCTTGGCTTTTAGGATATAAAAACTGGGCAGTCCCTACCTCTCCCGGCATTCATATAGGCCCATTTCCAAAAATAGATCAAACTAAACCTAACACAGTAAAACTTGCAACTCCTACCCGTGATCGTTATCGTCTATGGTCCACCTCCGGCAACGGCCCTCATGCAATAGGCTTTCTTGTCTCTTGCTACGTTCTCGGCGGTGAATCTATGATGCATCGCAATAAACAAACTATATCAGAAAAATTTGGCAAGTTCATAAACATCAAAGACTCCTGGGAACAAGCTATATCTTATGGTAAAGATGAAAAATCCTGGCTTGACAAATATAAAGTCATGACCTTTGAAGAACTACTAATCTCCAAACCTTGGAATTCATAATGTTTAAAACCCTATCAGAATTCTCTAACATAATAATCACAGGTCCACAACGGTCTGGTACTCGTATAACGGCCAAGATCATCTCTAATGACACTGAAAAAACCTACATTGACGAGAAAGATATAAACTTCCATGACTACAGACTCCTCAAATGGTATCTAAATCAAAATAACATAGTCATTCAATGCCCTGGACTTTGTCATCTAATTCACCACATAGAACATGAATCTACTTTAACAATCATAGTTCGTAGACCAATTGAAGAAATTATAAATTCAGAAATCCGTTGTTGGAACCTCGAAGCAGAAAAACACGAACTACTAAAATACGGCTATACCAATGGAATAATTTCTCGTATCAAATATGAATTCTGGGACAATGTGCAAAAGTCAATCCTTGGCAACTCTGCACGAGAAATAAACTACCATGACCTAGAAAAACACCCTCTATTCATTAATAATAGAGAAAACTTCAACTGGAACCAGACACAATGAAAACTATCCTCGCATCTCTCTACCCTTACAACGGACAAGGTCTTGACTCCTGGATTGATCACGGAGCAGGAATGACCTACACCTCTGCCAAACTTGCAGGTTGTGACATAGATTTCCTAGACCTTAAATCCCTCTCTAATGACACAGAACTTCAACAACGCCTTAAAGGCTACGATCTGGTCGCAATTAGTCTAAAAAGTTCCTACTACTCTATCGGAATGAAAGTGGTTAAGTTTGCCAAACTCCATGGTTCCAAAGTTATAGTCGGCGGCTACCACGCCACAGCAGCACCTAATGAACTCCTCGAAAATCCTGACATAGACTACATCTTTCAAGGTGAAAGTGAACTTACTTTCCCTAAATTTCTAAAAGACCATTCAAAATTTGAACGGACTATTATCGGCGAAAGGCCTTCCAATCTCGACTCCCTACCTTTCATTGACCGTAGTATTTATCGAACTCCATTAGAAAACTGCACTAACTGGTGGTACGGCGGAAATCATCATAGAATGACCACTATAATAGCTGCCCGTGGCTGCCCATACAAATGTGCTTTCTGTCAACCTTTGGAAAACAACCACTTCGGTAAAGCCCTTCGTAGACGCTCTGTCTCCAATGTGATAGAAGAACTTAAATACCTAAAATCAGCCTACAACCCTGACTGTCTAATGATCCATGACGACACCTTTCTTCTCCAGCCTGCTTGGTTAGAAGAATTCATTGATCGTTATCCAGAAATCAATCTACCCTTCTGGGCCTCCGCACGAGCAGATGGAATCTGTAAACATCCTAACCTAGTCCAACGTCTTGTCAAAGTAGGTTGGGAACTAATTTCTGTTGGCTTTGAGTCTGGAAGCCAAAGAATTCTTAACAAGTTAAAAAAGGAAACCACGGTACAGCAAAATCTAGAATCAGCCAAGATAATCAAATCCACAGGAGCTAAAATCTATGCCAACTATATCACAGCTATTCCCTGGGAAACTAAACATGACATCCAAGCTACAGCCAAGATGGCCGACACTATCTCAGCTGAAATGCCTTCCTGGGCCTACTTTACTCCTTACCCAGGTTGTGAGCTCGGAGAGGAATGTATCAATAAGGGCTGGTCCTTACTTGACAAAGAATCCTACAACCGTTGCCCTTCAGGTAAGAAAGTCAAACACGTAGACTACGACTATATCACAAAAGTACGTCAAGGCCTACGTGAAGAAACTTATCCTGAATTCTGTGATATAATAATTCCTTCTTACAAAAATGAACACTTTACAATAGACTGTTTAAATAGTATAAAAGAACATACGAAACCTGGGACTTATAGAGTAATTTGGGTAGATAATGGCTCTAAGAGTTCATCTAAAGTTGATAAAATAATAAATCAGATGGATCATTTATCTATAAAACTCCCTACAAATGAAGGCTTCGTTGGCGCCATAAACAAAGGCCTTGAATCTTCAGATGCTCCTAATGTATGCCTATTAAATAATGATACAGTAGTATCTAAAAATTGGCTAGGAAAATTAATTTATTCTCTTCATAAAACTGAAGACATGGGAATAGTAGGTGCCTTAACTAACTATGGAGAAGGCTCTGCTGTTGATTCCCACCACAGTCTAACTCTTCACAAAACCCTTTTACCTCTTGAAGCTACAAAGTGGGATTTATCTAAAATTAACCTTGGACTTGAAAAAAGATACTCTGGCAGAACTGAGCCTGTGGTATTTGTAGCTTTTCTCTGTGCAGTTATTAAAAGAGAAGTAATCAACATTGTAGGTCATCTTGATCTAAACTATGCAATGGGTATGTGGGATGATCTTGATTATAATAAAGGGACTCACAAAGCCGGATATAAAACCGAGTTAGCTCTTGACACTTGCATACAACACTTTGGAAGATCTACCTTTAACTTAATCCAATTAAAAGAAAATTTTAATGTAAATAGACTCTTAAAAAAGAATAAAGCATACCTTGACAAAAAATGGTCTAATAAATCTTATAAAGTCTTTGTCATTTCCAGAGCAATCTACGATACTCTTGGCTGTGGCCGAGGTATAGGCATCCTTAGCGAACATCGTTTAGAATTAATGCAAAGGTATTTCATCAACAGCCTGAAAAACCAAACTGATCCAGACTTTACCATCTATCTCATTGTTGGTGCAGAAGACAACAGAACTACCATGAAAATAGAGTCTTTGGACTGGGGTAATCTTAACGTTAAATTCATCTACACAAATAGTGATCTATCTACCTGGAAATCTTCATCCAAAAACTACGGTCAGGAAAAAGACCCTGGCTGTCCAGAAGACATAGTCCGCAAATCTAATCATCCAACTGCCCCTATCATGGCACGTCTTGACACTGATGATTGGATAGTACCTGGTTGGATAGCCCACATGAGACATATGGCAGTAACTATTCCAAAGTCCCACTTCCTAATCAATTATCAAGTAATCTCTCAATCTTCTGATGGACGACTATACAACTTCCACGCACCCCACACCCATGGTCGTACAAGTCCATTCATATCCCTGGTACAAAAGTCAGAACCACAAATAAGTCCATACAGGGACACCCATCTAAAAATGGGCAGCTTATTCTCCTCAGTCTACACCATTCCACCTTCATACGCCTTCATGGTAATCCATGGAGAAAATAGAAGTAACAGAATCTATCCACAAGATAAATTCTTGGGTGGGCCTGAGACTGAACACATAGAACCAATAAAGTCACCTTCTCCACTAATAACTAACAAAAGTGATTGGCGTTCAAGAATATATCAAAACCAGATCATTTAATAATAAAACAATCTATGGAGCTACTGTGAAAAGAATAATCTTTGCAGCACTATTTTCAGTCCTAGTAATCGCCGGCGTAGCACTCTCTGAATACTTCCCAGATGTCATAGTAACCTCACCAGATGGCATCTGGACTGACACTCGTGCTTACGCAACTATAGACGCTGCTATAACTGCAGTCGGCGCTAATGTTAGAGACATCTACGTTGTTCGACAGGAGGCAACTACTACCCTAACAATCCCTAACAATGCAAATCTAAGTTTCTTCAACACTGGCTCTATAGCAAACTCTGGTCAATTAACCATAGAAACAACAAGTATAAGAGCCCCACCAAATCGTCAGATCTTCACAGGTACTGGAAACATAGACTTTGCCACTGGCTCTATCCTTAACAGTGGTTGGTTCTCTAACATTGAAACAGCCTTTGCCTTAACTACAAATGACACTATAACCCTCATAATTTCCCAACCTGCAACAATCACTGCAAGTTATTCTCCTGGTGACAATGTAGTTCTCAAATGGGAATCTCCAGGTAACATCCTCACAATCAACGCCGCAGTTGTCTGTGGCAACTTAAAACTCATCGAAGCTGGTAACTATCAACTCTTCACTGGTGCCGGGGACTTCGACTTCCTCGACGGTACTCGACTTAAACTCTGTTGGTTCCAACGTCTTCGTTCAGTAACCACTTACGTTGAATCTGAAGAAGTAACTCTTGTAGTCTCCGGCACGAACATAGTAGACCTCACCGAAACCGTAGATGCCAACATCATCCTTGACATGGACTCTGAGTCTGGCATCTTCTCCGACAACGGTGGGGCGATAGACCTCACTATAAATGGGGCATTTATAGCTAAACCTAGACAAGTCTTCATCTGGACTGGCTCTGGTGATGTTATAATGACCTCTGCACAGATTAAACATGGTTATGGAGAGTGGTGGGGTATAGACGGCACGGCGGATGAAGTTCAGATTAACCAAGCACTTACAGCTTGCCGAAGGGTACAATTACTTGAATATGATTATGCGGCTGCTGCGGCAATCACGGCTGTTTCCGATGGAATGCTCAGGGGTGTTGAGGACCAGACCACAATCACCCAGGGTGCAGATGGAAATGCAATAACCATCTCAAATGTAAGTAATTTCATCCTTGAAAGTATTAAGTTTGACGGGCAAAGTGCAGCAAGAGCAAATAGTGTGCCTGTAAGAATTGGTGGAACGACTTCAGCTACCACAAGCAATATCCACCTAAACTACCTCACCGTACACGATGGGGATGTGTATGCGATAAGTATTTTAGCCGGGAGTGCTGAAACAATCACAGATGTATTTGCAAACGGAACTCGGATTGATACCGCCTGTTCCGCGATGGCAATTTCAATATCAGGATATTCTACAGGCGGCGGTAGTGCCTCCACGACAAGAAATGTAAGATTTACCGACACTGTGATATCAAGCGTTACTGGTGGTGGGTGTTCCATTAACGGCAGGTCAATTACCTATTCCGGGAACGTAGTTGACTCTATACATTTCGATGGATACAGATGTAATACTCCTGGGGGCATCGGCTGGGGTGCAAATGAAGGAGCAACAAATTGTACCCTCAAGAAGTTTTATATCAATGATCCCACGGGAAACGGCGTTAGCATTGAGTCCTGCTGGGGGTATACGGTTTCCGATGGCGAGATTTTAAATGCAGGCTCAAGGGGGATAAGATTATTTAATACCGGTACGGGTGGAACGGAACAGGACGCAGCCAAAAATGGGTTAATTCAGAGAGTACTTGTTAAAGATTCCGGTGATGATGGAATCGAAATAAGGGGTGGCGTTGCCGTAACAAACCCAGCCAAACACATAACAGTACGAGATTGCCAAGTAACAGGAAGCACTGAACATGGAATCGAAATTGAGAAAGCCGAAAAATGCCGTATCGTTAACAATGATATCTGGGATAATGGTGGGGCTGGAAATGCAAAAAGAGGGATAAGCTGTTCCGCTGGGGCGACCCTCCCACAAGATGCTAATCTCATTATCGGAAACAATGTTTACGGATCAGATCAAGACTATGGAATTTACGTCCTTGATGACGATGGTTATTGGACAATAAGAGACAATTTCTGTTTTGATAATGCAGTCCAGGATTTCATCACGAACGATGCTGGTGCTCATGCAATAATCAGCGAAAGAATAACAGCCTATTTCGGAACAATAGCAGCCGGGACAGATGATGAACGGCCAATTTTCACTGCGCCGGGGATCAATGGAACGTACATCACAAAATGCTACCTAGTGAATGCCTCAAACATTACACAAAATGATACTGACTACGAAACCTTCACGCTAAATGATAAGGCGGCTGATGGTAATTCAACAAACGTGATTGCCTCGGGCACAACCAAGTCAACTGGTGGCGTAGCTGTTTTAGATTTTGATGAGATGGAATGGGATGCTGTCCTTAATGCTACCCACCGTGTGCTTGCTAATGGGGATGTCGTAACCTTTGCAAAAACTCACTCTGGGACAGGGCAAGGCACGGATGAAATGATTGTGATTGTGGATTATGTGAATTACTAGATGAGATCAATAGTATAATACTATCATACAGCAACAGCGGCGCCATAATGGACGAACAACTACAAAACATACAATCTTTATGCTCTGTAAGCACTCGTATAATGGCACAGACGTTCTTTCCCGAACGTTTCTACATGCCATTCGCCGAGCCTGTTCATGGAAAGATCTTCAATCTAATCGACGGACCTGATCAAAAAGTAGCCATAGCAGCCCCTCGTGGATGGGGCAAAACTTCTATCGTAGCCTTAGCTCTCATGGCACGTTATATCTTATTCAATCACACTGGTTTCATCTGCTACATTAATAAAAGCCACGATGCTGCATCGCTACAAACTGAAAATCTACGTCGTGAGCTAGTAACTAACAAAATGATAAAGCACTTCTTTGGCGACTTTAAAGGTCGAGATGTAGCCAAAACCGAGTTCGAAGAAACTTTTTCCAAGAAGGCCTGGGTTGCCTACAACACACTTGTCTGGCCACGTGGGGCAGGCCAACAAGTTCGTGGTGTTCTATTCAAAAATGACCGCCCAGGACTAATCATAATAGACGATCTCGAAGATCCACAAAAGATCAACAACGAAGATATTCGCAAAGCCTGGTATGAATGGCTATATGCTGATGTAATCAAGGCAGTCCCTCGACTCCATAAAAACTGGAAAATAGTCTACATCGACACTCTTAAACATGAAGACTCTGTGTTACAAAAACTACTTGAATCACCTGAATGGGCCTCTATCCGTCTTGAAGCATGTGATGACGAATTCAACTCTACCGCACCACAATTTATGTCTAATGCTGATATACAAAAGGAGTGGCAAGAACATCTTGACTCAGGACAAACTGATGTGTTCTTTCGTGAGCTACGTAATCTTCCAATTTCAACTAAAGACTCTGCATTTCAAAGAGACTATTTTAAATATTACAACATCACTAGTAATGAAAGTAAAAGAGAAGAAGATCTTAATGTTCTAGATGTAGAAGTCCAAAACAACCAAAATATAGAAACCGTAGTCATCCTTGATCCTGCAAAAACTGTCAAGATTCACTCTGCTGAATCAGCTATAATTGGAATAGGAATAGACCTTAACAGTGCTAGACTTTACGTTCGAGATGCTATATCAGAAAAAATGTATCCAGATGAAATCTACGATGCACTCTTCGGAATGGGTATACGGTTAGGTGCAAAAGTTTTAGGCATCGAGGAAACTGGGCTTGCCGAGTTTATTAAACAACCTATAAAAAATGAAATGTTCCGTCGTGGGTCATTCTTCGAACTCATCTGGCTCAAAGCACGTGGTGGATCTAACGGTGAAAAAGGAAAAACTCTACGTATCAAGGAATTAGTCCCATACTACCGTGGTGGTTATATCTATCACAATGCTGCAAATGCAGCAATTAAAAAACTCGAACAACAACTACTAATGTTCCCCAGATCACGTCTCTGGGACTTAATGGACTGTCTCGCATATATTGTTGAGATGCTTGAGTTAGGTGAACGATACTTCAGTCCAAAGGGCAATCCAGAAGACATAGAATCTGAATATGATGAACTTACCTATGAAGAATCTACATCAAACTGGAGATATGTATAAATGGATTATACAGTGGTGATATTAGGTAGTATAGTTATTGCAATAGTTTCTGGTGTGATAGGGAAATATATAGGTGGAAGAAATGTGATACTAGAGCCTAGATGTAAAGAAAGACGAGAGGCCTGTATATTACTAATATCAGAAAAAATAGATGCACTATCAAAAGAAGTAAATGATTTAAAAGAAGCACTTAAAACTTACAAGTTTGTTTAATGAATAAACGAACTGGAGAGCCAGCAAAATGATCGAAGGTATAACATACCAAGACTCGAGAAGAGCATGGAGGAAGCAAAAATGAAACAACTTAGTATCACATTATTAATGGCAATTATCTTAACCCTGGCAACCCTGGCACAGGCTATGGACGTCTGCCTACAGTGGGACCAAAACCAGGAGCCAGATCTTGCCGGATACAAGATTTACTATGACACAGACGACGCAAGCCCACCCTATGAGGCTACGGGATCACCCTTAGTTATACTCGTAGCTGACGACCAAGACCCATCGCCCGGCACATTTGAATACACACTCACCGGACTATCAGAGCAAAACTACTGGCTCTGTGTTACGGCATATGATAATGAGTTGCCTCCACAAGAGTCAGGCTACAGCAATGTGGTTTCTACCGATGATTTTTCGCCTGGTCCACCTGCGACACCTGGTATCCGGATTAAGGCAATCGTCAATGTGGCGGTTAACGTCGAGATGGCAGAGTGATTAGACAACCACAGCATACAGAGGCTATGATACAAGGTGATAGCGCTGTTATCCTTATCCCAAAAAACGCCTCGACAAGTATCCGTGAGACGTTAACCGGGCGGGGATACGAGCGCACTATCAACTATGATAAGCTGCACGATAAAAAGATATACGCTGTTGTCCGCAACCCACTAGATAGGTTCCTCTCGGCCTTTATCACAGTGGAGAGACAGTCAGCAAGTAAGCACCTGGATAAATATGATCTGCTGGGAGACTTTGTGTTGACTGTCCATCGGCTCAATGAGTACCAGGACTATCATTATTTACCGCAGGTACAGTTTCTCAGGGATGAGCAGGGCAAGTCACTTACTATCCATAAATACATATTGTTTGATGATTTAGGAGATTATGATATCTTGGAGCTTAACTCATGCGCTTATGCAGATGATATGCAGAGGGTTAAGTCATACCTCAATCGTCACTGGGACTTAACTGGGTACATAAACCAGTTTTATACAGATGACCAAAAACTTTATTTGAGGGTATTAAATGGCGACAAGAAATGACATACAGGTTGCGCTTGATCTAGTGAGATTTATCAATATCGCTAATGATCTGATTGATACCGCATCATACAGCCTCAAGGAGATTGATAATCTGACTGGGCTTGATCTGCTCTACACAGAACAATCAGGAGCTAAGAGGTCATATACTTTTGGTGAATTAGTAGACAAAGCGCGCAAGGAACTTCAGGCCGTATTAACCTACGAGGCCATGATAACTGACTTTATTGCAAACTATGGCGTACAAGGCGTAGCGGATGCCCTTAATGCACTTTCAGTTGATCCAGTCATAGCTAAAAATGAGTTGGCCGCAATGGGTGACGAGGCAAAGTATATACTCACACAGATTAATGCAACAAAGGTCAAAGCAGACCTTTTGCCATTATCAACACACATTGACCAAGCAGTTCCCAAATTAGCCCTTGTACGCAGGGCATGGAGCCTTGAGAAGTAAATGGCAGATATAGACGTAGGGCATGCTTGTGCTGATATGCCCCACCCATCATCAGCAAATTATACCTATATTGCCAACGAAAACCCGGCGAACGACACAGGTACGATTGATTATATCTGTGCCTATGTTGATGGTGCTGGAACCTTTCAATTCGGAACAATGACGCTTGTCAGCGGGACGACCTACAATACCAATGGCGAGTCGGGAGCCCTCACTGTAGCAGCTGGTCTCAATGAGTTCAACGCCCCTGGAGATTTTACCGCTTTTGCTGTTACATCTGGGGACTATGCTGCGGTGTACTGTGGGGCGGATAAGATCAAGACCCGTAACTATGGCACGCCCACAGGGTCAGGACTCAAAAGGTTATACGGCGACAAAATAGGACTTAATGGGCAGGATTTTGGGGCCGACCTTAACGCTTATGATATGGCGTTAAGATTTACTGGGGCTACGGCGGGGGGGAATGTAGATGTCTCTGCAACCACCGATGCATTAACACTAACCGAGTACTCTGCAACAGTAAACGCCGAAACAAGTCTTACTACCACGACCGACACTCTGGCGCTCACAGAACAAACCGCCGATATTAGCTTGGATATTGACATATCGGCTGACTTAGATATATTAGCGATAACTGAGCATTCTGCAATAGTTAATGCCGAGATAAGTATTTCAGCGGGTGTTGATGCCCTTGTACTTACAGAACAAAACGCATTAGTTTCTATAGGTGATGATGTACTAGTCGAAGCTGGAGTTGATAACCTACTCCTTACTGAACATATAGCAAATGTTAATGCTGAGATAAGTTTCACAGCAAATATTGACAGTTTAACACTTGTAACACTTGAGGCTGATGTAAATATAAGCATTAACATCCCAGCTACTGTTGATGTACTTACACTCGTAGAATATAATGCAGTAGTCAATGCTGAGATAATGCTTGCGGCAGGAGTTGATAACTTAATCTTGTCTGAATACATAGCTAACATATCCATTGGTACATATAATAGAAGAGGACAATCAAACTTTGGTTTTTCACTTAGAAATGGCTGGAGGTAGATAAGATGGCAAGGGGTGATGTAGTAGTTTTTGAAGAGGCAAAGGCAAAGATGCTTGATGGAGACTGGGCGAGTACAGATCATATATATTGTGCTATTATGGATGATACTGTGACACCAATTGCTGCTACAGCAACTCCGGTATTTGGCGACTTTACAGAGGTTGGGGTTGCTGGGACCTATGTAGCTAATGGTACTGATCTTGGAACCATAGCTACACTTGTGGCGGAGGCTGCTGGAACAATGACTTTTGATTCAGCGATAAATCCCACCTGGGCACAAGATGCGAACAATGATGTTGATGCATATTGGGGAATACTTTATAATTTTACTGATGCAGGCAAAGACGCACTTGCATTTGTTGACCTTGGCGGCCCTGTTGATATGTCAGCTGGTGATCTAACCATCACGTGGAATGCAAGCGGAATTTTTACAATAACTTAGAGGTTAACTATGGGATTCTTTGATTTTGTAAAGAGGAAAAAATCAGGTGAGATAGAGAAGAAGGAGGTCAAAACTCCTGAACAAAAGATAAACATTAATCAAGTAACTCTGCGTCACGAGATCAGAATAAAGAACTTACTTGAGGAAGCTGAAACTTTGTCTAACAAATTAATCATTGTTGAAGAAGATGAAGCTATTTCAAAAGGTGAGAAGTCAAAAGTCTCTGGTGTGATAATTCAGAGACTAACTCTTATCAGATATGAAGTAGGTATAAGAGAGGATCTTATATCATGGCTTTAATTGTGACAGCTACAAATAACTTTATCGAGATTGCTCTTGATGGTATTACTAACTTTGACGTTGAGCTTGATCTAGCTGGCCTTGGCCTTAGTAAGAATGCACCTAGTGGACTTAGAATCCGAAAGATAACTTTTGTTCCATCTGCTGTTAATGATACAGTGATTGTGCGAGATGGTCAAAATGGGCCTGGTATGTTCTTTGCTGTTAGTACTCTTGGCGTATATGATATTTTAAAGGACGAATATCGAGAGGATGGCCATATAGATAGAGGCAAACTTGTCAGTCCCTATATCCATGCTAATGAATGCACAATCGGCGTAGTAAACCAAGCCTTTGTGATATTTGAACTTTAATAGATTGTTAAATAATTTAACGGACTATGGCATTAAAAACTATCCGCATAGGCAGTATGACTGATATAGTTCAATATGATGATGCAGCATTTCCAGAGGCTATTCATACTGAAGGTCCTATAAAAGTAGATACAGCTCCAGTTAATCCAGATGAGGTTTTAAGGTTAACTGATATAGGTGGACTTGTTGGAGTTGTGGGCCCTGTTGCTGCAACTGACAATGCTATAGCTAGATTTGATGGAGCAACTGGAAAATTAATACAGAATAGTACTCTCCTATTAGATGATAATGGGAACTTGTCAAAAGCTGTAGATGATCTAGATATTAACTGTGGAGCTAATAAAACAATATTATTAACACAAGTAGTCTATGATGATTTGAGATTTCCAGCTGGTAGTGTTAAGGGGGCCGGAGCATTTCCTCCAACTGACACTGCATATAAAGGTGGAATTGTTCCAGCATTTAGTACAGGCCCTAACAATGAATCAATACAGTTTGTTGCCCAACTTCCACATACCTATAAACAAGGGACAGATATAGTATTTCATCTTCATTGGACAATACCTGTAAGTGGGGCTGGTGGTGGTGCGGAGAATGTAAAGTGGGATTTTACATATTCTTGGGCTAATGTAGGAAGTGCTTTTCCTGCTCAGTCTTCAGCTACTATAACAGTAGATGTCCAAGCTGATGTATTAGATGATCATATGATAGATAATATAGTAACTATCAGTGGGACAGGTAAGAATATAAGTTCCATGATAGTATGTTCTTTAACTAGGGATGTAGGTGTAGCTAATGACTATGCCAATGACGCATACTTTTTAGAGGCTGACTTTCACTTTCAGATTGATACACTAGGAAGTCGACAGATAACCACTAAATAGGATATTAAAATGCCCTATATCGTAACAGGTGAGCCAACTAATCCAAAAACAGCTTATTCAAGAGTGCACTACGACTATGACTACCCTAATGACCTTGACCTAAAGCCAGATAGTGACTTTCACACCAATCTACGTAATAAAATCTGGCAACGTGCTAGGGAATCTAGAAATGAAATCTCTAAGCGTTTTCCATCTTGGAACGAAATAGACAAAACACTAACAGCCTACATCCCATTAAAAGATAAAGAAACTATACTTAAAAAGAAAGACCCAACAAAACCTGTTTCAATAGTCTTTCCATACTCTTATTCAATAATGGAATCTTTATTAACCTACATGACTATGGCATTTTTTCAAGATCCAATGTTTCAGTATGAAGGGGTTGAAGACTCTGATACTACTGGTGCAATGTTGATGGAGTTAGTCATCAAACTACACTGCATCAAAACTAAAGTACCATTAGTCGTACACACAATAATACGTGACTCACTCAGTTATGGTGTTGGGATAGGGATTCCTGGTTGGCAAACTCGATATGGTAAAGTACCTATAAAATCAAGTGCGGTCACTATTAGTGAGCTAGGCACCAAAGAAGATAAATACATAGACTTCGTCGATGAACTAATCTTTGAAGGTAATGACCTAACCAACATTGACCCTTATATGTGGCTTCCAGATCCAAGTGTTTCTAGTGACAAGACTCAATTCGGTGAATTTGTAGGTTGGATAGATCGTGATAACTACATGAATATGTTATCTAGGGAAAATCAATCAAACTCTGGAGTATTCAATGTTAAATATCTCAAAGAAAGAAAAGACAAGAAGTCTTCTCTAGCTAATGATCAAAGTGAACGTGAAACCAAGTTTGGTGGTGCTACTGATACACGAAGAGGAATGACCCAATCAACTAATCCAGTCGATAACATCAAGATGTATATCAACTTAATTCCAAGAGACTGGGGACTTAGTAACAATGAATATCCAGAAAAATGGTTCTTTTGTCTTTCTGCAGATGATGTAATAACTGAGTGTTATCAAGCAGATCACAACCACGGAATGTACCCAGTGTCAGTAGCAAGTCCAGAATACGACGGCTATTCAATAACTCCTATAAGCCGTCTGGAAATCCTTCATGGTCTTCAAGGAGTCTTAGACTTTGAACTAAACAGTCATGTAGCTAATGTACGTAAGGCAATTAATGATATGTTAGTTGTTGATCCATACCTAGTTAACATAAATGACTTGAAAGACCCAGAACCAGGTAAACTAATCCGCTTACGTCGTCCTGCTTGGGGACGTGGAGTTGACAAAGTAGTTCAACAACTCCAAGTAACTGATATTACTAGGGCAAATGTAGCTGATGCATCATTCATTGCTCAACTAATGGATCGTGTTTCTGGCACTGATTCTTCAATGCAAGGATCTCTTCGTCAAGGTGGACCTGAACGATTGACCAAAGGTGAGTTTCAAGGTACTAGAGGATCTGCAATTTCTAGGCTTCAACGAACTGCTATGATAATAGGAATGCAGTTTATGCAAGACATAGGTACCATGTTTGCTGTGCACACTCAACAATATATGACTAAGGACACTTATGTCAAAATAGTAGGCAATAATGAACAGCAATTAATGGAAATCTTTGGTAAGCAAAGGGTTCCAGTAACTCCATTTGACTTGGCTGTTAACTATGACTTAATTGTTAGAGACGGCTCTATTCCAGGAGGCAATTTTTCTGAGGCATGGCTTGAAATGTTTAAGGTAATAGGTACCACACCTGAATTATTGCAGCAGTTTGATATAACTAGAATCTTCATGTATATAGCTCAGCAACTTGGAGCGAAAAATGTAGGGGACTTCAAACGTAGTATGGGCCAAGTTCAACCACAAACTATGTCTGATCAAGAAGTAGCCAATCAAGTCCAAGCTGGCAATATGGTGCCTGTAGGAACTTAAAATGAAGATTAGAGCAACTAGAGATCAAATAGAAGAACTTAAGCAATCTATCTTATGGAAGGACATTAAACGTGAATTAGGTATGTGGAAAACTGGATTTAAAAAAGAATTAAGTTCCATAGTTGATGATGCAGCAGTTAATAATCCCAGTACTGCATCAGTTCTATTACACATAGGAGATGTCAATGGAAGAATAAAAGCTGTAGATTATCTTCTAAGCTTACCAGACATGTTCTTACAATCTTTGGAGGATCAAAGAGATGAGTCTAGATACGAATGAACCTAATGATCAAAGGGCAGTTAATGAACTTCCATCATACATAAGGGAAGATAGAGTAGAAATTAACAGCATAAGTGGCTCTGGGAATGTAGGGTCTACTGAACTTGAAGTTACTGCAGGCGCTACTTCATTATCTGTAGGAACAGAACTTGGTTCCTATGGACTTGAGTTTATCAAGTGTACCGGTGCTGGTGTTGCTACACTTACAACTATCCTAGGTGGTACTGAAGGAATGATTAAAGTATTCGTCTTCGGTGATGCTAATGTTAGACTAACAGACGGGCCTAAACTCACAGGACAATTTTACTTAAACCATCTTCCAGCACTAAGTGACTTTTTACCACAGTTAGATGATGTCATAGCCTTGGTAAATATAGGAGGTGATGGAGCTTCTGTCTATGGATACTGGAAGGAACTTATGCGTCAAATAGCAGTTAAATAAAGACCGTTAAATAATAAAACAATCTTTGGAGGTTAGCTAATGGACGAATTGTTGAAAGAGATAAGTGATATGGAAGATCTAACAACAGCAAACACAAGTGCACCTATAACTGATATACCAGGGACATCTGCACCTAGCACAGACTTACCATCTACAGATGCACCTGGTACGGATGCACCTAGCACAGATGTTCCAACCACAGATGCACCATCTGAGTTTGATATAATGAAAGCTGAAAATGAAGAGCTTCTTGCAAGAATTGAAAAGCTTGAAAAGCCATCTACGGAAACACCTTCTACCAATGCACCTTCTACTGATGCACCAATAGTTAATGAAAATTTTCTAGATGATTTAGACTTAGACGATCTAATTCATGATCCAGATAAGTTCAATGAACTTCTAAACACTGTATTTAAGAAAGGTATCAAAGTAGCCCGTGATGAAGTGCGCTCTGGCCAGGAAGGTGTCCTTCGTTCTATCCCTGATATTGTGAAGACTAACATAACAATGGTTACTAATCTTCGCAAAGCCAGGGATGAATTCTATGATAAAAATAAAGACCTTGAACCATTCAAGAATGTAGTCTCTCTTGTATTTGAGGAAGAAGCTGCAAAGGACCCTAGTAAAACTTACAGTGAAGTATTAACTATGGTTGGTCCAGAGGTCCGTAAACGTCTAGACCTACATAATAAAGCCAATTCTAACTCTCCAAGATTACCTAGTCGAAAAGGTCAGTCTAGGAAATCTCTTAATCAACCAGACCCTGATCCACTACAGTCTGAAATAGATCAAATGAATAAAATTCTAGATGGATAATGGAGGTACAAAATCATGTCTCTTGAAGATCGAGGTGCACAACATGATAAAGTTGTTGTGGACAAATATGTAAACCCTATTGCTGATTACCAGATGGCAGTCTATGATTATGTAGTTCGCCCATCTGCAGACGGTGACAGTGGTCCTTGGTCCTTGACCCTACCACCTGTAGCAGAGGCTAAAGGTAGAATTTACTCTATCATCTGCCGTAATGCAGATGCTGTAAACTTTATCACAGTTCAGGATAAAGACGACAGTGAATGTTGGGCTGGTGATGTTACACTTAATGGTAAGTGTGACAGAGTCCTTGCTTACTCAGATGGCTTAGCATGGTTTATAGCTACATCTATACTAACATTTACTGGTACAACTCCGACACCTACAACTGCTGTACCACAATAAACTTTAACAGACCATTTAATATTTAAACGGTCTTTATGGAGGTAACTAATCATGTTTCTCGGGATGCGTGGAACTAGTGACTGGGTCACTGATCAACGACCTATGAACTGGAGAAAACAAATACTTAAACTTTACCCTAATGGGATGGCTCCTTTAACAGCTATCTTGTCCCTTGCAGGGTCTAAGAATGTAGACGATCCTCAATTTCATTGGTGGACACAAGAGCAAACTGCTGTGAGTGGAGACGTTTCAGGGATTTTCACTATAGCTGATCTTTCTGTTGCTTATGTTACAGGTGGTGTAGTTGGTGACACACTGTTTGTTCAGGTAACCACCACTATTGCAAATCGCATCAGACAGGGCCATGAAATTCTACTTCGTGACGCTTCTGATTATCGTGTGGATGTAGTCGGTAAAATAACCGAGGTTCATCGAGGGACTACTAACTCGGTTCTTGCTGTCAAACTCCTTGAGGCTGACGACAACTCCCCCGATCATGACCTCTCTGATTGCGATAACTTTAAGATCATCGGTAATATTAACCCTGAGGGTGGTGAGATGCCGGATGCTATCTCATTAAATCCTACAAAGGTATACAACTACACTCAAATATTTCGTACTCCCCTTTCCATAACCAGAACTGCGAGAAAAACTAGGCTTCGCACACCTAATGATTATCAAAAGGCGAAGTCTGAAGCCCTTGAAATGCACTCGTGGGAAATGGAGCTTGCTTACATCTGGGGAATTCGGTCTGAGAACATCGGAGACAATGGTAAGCCTGAGCGCACTACCATGGGTGTAGTCAACTTCATTCGTCAATATGCAGCAGCTAACTGCGATGATTATGCTCTTAACGCTACTTATGCCGGTCAAACTTGGGCAGCAGGTGGTGAAACCTGGCTAAAAGCCATGCTTGAGCAAATCTTTCGCTACGGTGCTGAGGAAAAACTTTGCCTTTGTGGTTCTGGATTCCTCCTTGGCATAGATGCTCTTGCCATGACTGGTGGTCAGATTAACCTTACTCCTGGACAAAAAATCTATGGTATGCAGATTCGTGAGTGGCTAACTCCATTTGGGTCTATCAGTATGAAGACTCATCCATTATTTAGTCACGATGCTACTACCCGTAACATGGGTATTATTCTTGAGCCTAAGGAACTTGAGAATAAATATATAGACGATACTGCATTCTACGGTGAGAATTCCTCTAAGACTCATTCTGAAGGCTACGGCCAGCGGAGGATTGATGGTACTAACGAGGAATACCTTACTGAGTGTGGTCTTGAGTTTGGGCTCCCACAGAAGTGTGCGGTTCTTAACGGTGTTGGATTGGATAATAACCTATAAGGCTAACCTCCCTTTCTGACACCAGGACTAGGGATGGTGACTGTACACTGTCCCTAGTCCGTTTAATAATTAAATGATCTGGAGGAAAAATGAACTTACTCCAAATTAGAACAAAGTTCCGTGAAATCTCAGGTCGCTTTGACCTTGTCAACGACGACTTCTCCGATAACGGTGCAGACTTTTACATCAACAGCGGTACCAAGTTCCTTGACCGCCTAGATGAAACCCAGAAGTCTTGGGCTTCTTGCTTTCGATTTATTAACACTGGATTTTACATAGCCTCTGTCCCATACTCCCGTGCAATAAAGGAAGTCTGGGCTGCCACAGTAAGCGCACGTTGGCAGTTAGAGAAGAAAAACTTACAGGATTTAATAGTTGGATATCTAACTGGTATGCCAGGAGAAAGAAGTTCAGGCACCCCACTTTACTATTCACCTACTATAACTAGATATATCCCAGAGAATTTAACTGCAGACTCATTTGAGTCTTTTCTTGGTTGGATAGATATTCCTTCAGGCAATGCCCATGAGTATAATACTATCTTGTTAAACATTCCTACAGATGAAAAAATAGTAGTTGAGATAAAAGGACTATTCTATTCTCATGAACTTACCAATGACACAGATGAAAACTACTGGTCTTCAGTTCATCCTATGCTACTCATAATGTCAGCTATGAGACAAGTAGAGATAATGAATAGAAATACTCAAGGGGTAAATGACTGGAGTAATGCAATTGCAGTTGATATGAAGCAACTTGGGATGGACTTGGTCGAAGAACTAATCGCAGAAGTAACACAAATAGAGGACTAAAATGGAACAGCCTAAATTCCAAAAAAATACTGAGATAAACGAGAAGCGTATATCTCACATTGAGACAGTGTTATCAAGATTAGTCCGCAGGTCACAGAAAACTATCACCACTATCACACCTCCAATTCCTATATCTGTCTGCACACTCGGTGATGATATATCTGGTAGTATTCTAAAAACCTTGGTATTCGAAGGGACTATAACAAAGGGGATTGTCCAACTTGCTGAAAAACCAAAGAGTCTTGTCAAGGTTGATATGAAAATACTAAACAACATCACAGGTATTGGTGTTACTAGAACTTATCTCATTGACAGGACTAGATACATAGCTAACTTAAATCTTAAAGTCACAGATGGAAGTGTACTTGAAATCTCTGTTTATCCATCTGGTGAGGATAAACTAACTGAAGTCTTAGTATCTGTACTCTGGACTCCATCAAAGCATAACATCAATGTGGAGAAATACTTAATTGATGAGTTGGATGAAGTTGTAAAGAACCTATTAAAAGATGCTAGATGATCTAATAAACCTTATCAGTTGGTAGGGAAGAAAAATGCGTGAATATGAACTTGTAATTGATGAAGCACTTAAAATTGGATTAGGTGTCGAGTACACTATCCCACCAAATACTCAGGCACTATACGAATGTCTTGGATTTCGTTGTGGAAAGGCAGGTCTTGAATCATTTATTGAGTTAACAAACCCTTTACCAGTTACAGTTGATATGTACTACAACTGGCCCTTTCCACAATTTATATCAGGTGAAAAGTTTAACGTCTTGATTATAAGAGACAATGTTAATCAGGAAGATGTGGTGTATCAAGTATCTAATGATCACTCTACTATCACACAAGCCTTTGCAGTTGACGAACTTACATTTGGTCAAGGTACTTTGATGGAAGTAGCAGACTTTGGCAAGTATGTCTTTATGACCAATGGAGTTGTAATGTTGTACTTTGACACAGTCTTATCAGCCTGGGTTGCGATTACATCTAGTTCAACAATCCCTATGATGCGTACTATATGCAACTTTAAAGGTCAAATGATAGGTGGGAATGTTGTGAGTGCCTGGCATGACTGTGATGAAACTTACTATTGTTGGTCTAAGATAGGCGAAGTAGACTTCACACCTGACTTGAGAAACGAAGCAGGTTATCGTCGAGACCCTTACGGCGGTGAGGTCTATCATGTGCGAAGAATAGATGATAATGTAGTAGGTTACTCATCCAAAGGAATAACGTTCTTAAGTCCTGTTGATTCACCTGCTGCAACTTTTGGATTTACTGAAGTAAGTGACCTTGGATTGATAAACAAAGGTGCGATGAATGGTAACTTACATCAACAAATATATGTTAATGAAGCCTTTGTTGTCATGGAGATTACAAAACAAGGGGTTAAGGAACTAGGCTATCAACGATATATGGGAGAACTTGATGGTGAAGATATTATAGTTAGCTATGAACCATCCAAACATAATTTCTATATCGGTAATAGTATCAAGACCTTCTTACTCTCCCCATATGGTATGACAGAAGTTCCACAGCACCCTTCTACTGTATGGAGACTTAATAATGAATCTTATATGTTACCAAGTGTGGTAGATACCTATGAACCACTAATTGTTACAGAGTCCTTCGACATGGGTTATAAGGGACAGAAGACTATCTTTACCATTGAAATAGATGCCTTTTCATGTTTGAGTCCACAGGTAGCAGTTGACTTGACTAATGATCTTTTTGGATGGACTAATTCTGAATATAGTCCTGTGAATAATCAAGGCATTGCATCTATTATCTCATCAGGTAATTTATTTAGATTCAAACTAAAGTTTGGAGAAATCTATGATGGGTTCAAGATTGGATATATAAAACCAAGATATAAAATGACGGATTTAAGGGGGATAAGGGGAATCTATGCACCTCCATTGAGAGGTCAAGGATGATAACCAAACTTCTCCCAGATCAAATATCAAAATTCTGGGATGTTATTAAATATGCCATAGAACAATCTTTACCTCCTATCGCAAGTGAGCATCCTGATAAGATGAATAGAATCTTATCATCTTTACTATGTAGCAAAACAGACTGCTGGGCTATATATGAAAGGTCTGATGGCCCAAGTAAGTTTGAAGGAATAATGTTGACAAGAATTTTATATGACGATTCAAGTAATACAAGGAACTTATTAATCTATTGTCTTTATGGATATGACTTGATATCAAATAAGAGTTGGGCAGAAGGAATCAAGTCCTTATTTGAATATGCAAAGGGTATGAAATGTAGTCAGATAATAGCTTATTCAGAACTCCCACATATAATAAACGTGGCGAAGAAACTAGGTGCAGAAACTAAGTACACATTCATCTCATTTGATATCTAATGGAGATTAAAATGAAGGTAATTACCAAGTGTGTGATATCTATGAGTACTCTTCAGATTGTCAAGGAAGAGTCATATAAGTATACTGGTCCAACTGTCATGTGCAAAGGTGGTGGTGGCGGAGGAAGTGGTGTGGTAGACTTTCCTGACTATATGAAAACTATTCACAATGACTGGTTGGATAATACAGGTCTTGACACCATAACATCTTCCATCACAGACATAATGGATGCAGCACAAGGTAACTCTCCATGGACTGGTGAGGTAGCCTATGATCCAGATACAGAATTAGTCAGCTTACTAGCTGCCCCTGACACTCTTCAAACGTTAGTTACCTTGTTAAGTTCTGGGACTACCCTTGACACCTTGATTTCGTCAATCCTTGATCAATCAAGAATAGACGATGCAGTAACTGAGTTTGCAGCTGACTTGGATGCACGACTAACAGTCGAAGTCCTTCCTCGATTTGAAGCTGGAATGAGAGATATTAATGCAGTAGTTTCCTCTGCCTTTGTTATCGGAAGAGCAATAATTGAAGATGGACAAACACGACAGGTTAGTAAATATAGTGCTGATCTACACAACAAAGCATTCTCAGATGATGCTATACAAGTTATAAATCTCAAACTTGAATATCAAAAGGTAGTCTCATCAATGATAGCTGAAGCTAATAGGATAAAGATAGTTGCTAAGAAAGAAGAAACAGATACTAATCTAAAAATAGATGAGGAAGATGCACTTTGGGACCTTGAAGTATTTCAGTATGGTGCTAACTTACTTGGTGCTATAGGTGGTGGGACTGCACTGCCTAAAGTAAAAGGACCATCAACTGCACAGTCAGCAATAGGTGGTGCTATGACTGGGGCTGCATCTGGTGCTATGATAGGCAGTGTAGTACCTGGTGTGGGTACAGTAACTGGTGCAGTTGCTGGTGGGATTCTTGGTGCAGGCTCTGCATTTTTATAAAGATTGTTTAATTATCAAACAATCTAAATGGAGGTAAATCATGGGTTTTGTTGCTAGTGGGACAGGTACTAGTGCAGGAGCAGGTGATGGAGGTGGATTTGGTGCAGGACTTAACAACCTGCTTCAAAATAGAATGTTTTTAAGTATGCTTGCTGGTGCTGGTCAGGACATATCATCTGGTCAGCCTATAGGCCAAAATACCAATCAGGCTGTCCAACAAGGATTAGGTGCACAGAGTAAACTTAGTCTGCAAAACAAGTTTATGAAGTCACTATTATCTGGTGGTGCTAAGATATCTATGGACAAAGATAAATTTAGCATTAGTGGGGCTTCTAGTCTCCTTGGTGAAGAAGGTGCTAGTGATATTATCAACTTTAGTGGTGGTGCACAGAATACTTCTGGTACCCAAGGATACAACCCAAACCCTTTTCAATCTAGTCCTCTAGACGTTTCAGGTGCCGATCTAGGCGGGCTGACTTCTCAAGATGTATCTCAGGCACTTGCAGATGCAGTTAGTGTTGAATCTTTGATGCAAAAGAAGATTACTGATGCTAAGAACATGATGTACCAACAGGCCTTAACTGAAGAGTCAAGGGCTAGAACCAAACAACTTGAACCATCTATTACATTGCCAGGAACTAGTATTAAACTAACTAATAAACAATACCTTGACTGGTATAAAACTGCTACTAAAGATGAGCGTACTGCAGCTATTAAAAACTATGAATATGCTCAGACTAAAACTGGTGGTGAGTTTAAGGGTTCCTTTGAAGCATTTCAGGATAGTGCAAAAACATCTAAACAGAAAGAATTTAAGCAGGCTAAAGGTGAAGGTTATGAAGGCTCCTTTAATGAGTGGTTACTTGAAGTAACTAAGGCTGGAGGTACTAGTATTGACTTTGGTGCTAGGGCTGAGGAAACTACTTTAGGAAGACTAAGAGCAAATCTAGCCACTGCAAATGCTGTGACTGTCTTAACTGATCTGAAGAAAGATACAAGAGGATATAGTAAAAAACTGAGTAGTAGATCTAAAGAAATACAGACAGAGAAAGGTGTTGATCTAAAGGTAGCTAATACCTTAGCTGAGAAAGAAATGGTCTTGGAACATTTAAATGATAGAGTCTTGGAATTATATCCAGACGCAGTATTTGTCTGGCCAGATGGTTGGTTAGTAGATGGTGAACTTATAAAGAGGAATCCTTATGCCGAGTAAATTTTTGGATTACTTAACAGGAGATCAAGCACAGGAACCTACTGAGAAAAAATCTAAATTCTTAGATTACTTAATGGGAAATGAGAAACCTCCTGTCAAGGAACCTGTCAAGCTTGAACCTGAACCTAAATCTAAATTTTCTCTCTCAACCAAAGAATTTTACTCTACCTCTGCTGCAAGTCCACTTGGAGTTTGGTCTCCTGCCATGTCAGCTATGATGGGTTCTCATGGTTTTGGGCCTACTCCAGAGGGTGGGTTTAGTGAACTTGGAGTTCCACTTGATAAGGAAGGCAAACCATATGCTGAGTTTAATGAGGCCAAAGGTAAAATGACAGACATGGCCATTGAGATGTTAACTGGCATGAATGAACAGATAGACATTATCAATTCCTTGGGACGTAAACCTTTTGAGGCAGTCAGTGGTACAGTTGACTTTGCATTATCCATGCCTGGATTTATAACAGGTATACTCAATGCTGCTGGGAAGGTTGGTAAGGAAATAGTTGATCAAATAGTCTCTGGTGAGATGGAGGCTAGTCTTATGTCTAGACCTTCTATCTCTCGTGGCTTGCCTATATCTTCTATTACAAGTCTTAATTTAGAAAAGATGTACAACAAAGCTGCTGAGGCAGTGGAAGAAACTATGGTATATTTTGAGTCGGCGAAGAAACCCTTCGTTGGAGAGCCTACTCCAGAGTCACAGATGATAGGTCAGATAGCTATGGCTCCTGTAACTGCGCTTTCGGCTTTAGGTCATACAATAGCTGAATGGGAAGGCTTTGCTAATCATCCGAATATTAGAGGTGCTGCAAAGTTCACTGG
>Ga0209345_10001561_pt1 | contig 27019 bp, 20 predicted proteins | sample Cruoilmetagenom7_FD_187294 | JGI IMG/M metagenome (GOLD analysis project Ga0209345, IMG submission 187294) | Oil polluted marine microbial communities from Coal Oil Point, Santa Barbara, California, USA - Sample 7 (SPAdes) (version 2) | ecosystem: Environmental > Aquatic > Marine > Oil seeps ...
TATATTCAATTTTGTCATGGGTACTCGAAACCGGATGCTGGTTCACCCGCCGCAAAATAGTGCGCACCCGTGCAACCACCTCACGGGGCAAAAAGGGTTTGCAGACGTAATCATCAGCCCCCATTTCCAGGCCAAGCAATCGATCGATTTCATCGACTCTGGCAGTAAGCATGAGAATCGGCACAGAGGAAAATTGCCTGACCTCCCTGCAAATACTTAAACCATCCTTTCCCGGCAACATGAGGTCCAGTATCACGAACGCAGGGCTAGCAGCCCTGATCGTTTCTACTGCATGGGTGCCATCATTCAACACTTGCGTTTTAAAACCATCCTTTGCCAGATAGTCCACGAGTATCTGTGCAATTTTATCCTCATCTTCCACGATGATAATTGTCTGGTCAGTCATTTCAGGTCTCTGCAGTAATTGGAAAAACCAACTCGATACACAAGCCACCCAGTTCAGCCGGGGTCGCCGTAATGGTTCCCTGGTGCGCTTCCACAATATTCCTGCAGATCGCCAGCCCCAGCCCCGCCCCGGCGGTACGACGACTGCGGGACATCTCATGACGATAAAGTGGCTCGAACAGCTTTTCGCATTCATCGGCATCCACACCAGGTGGCGTGTCCTGAATCCTGATAACTATCTTCGTTCCACTGCTGGCCAGCGAAATATCTATTCGTCCGGGAGAATCTGTGTAGGCCAGAGAATTTTCAAACAGGTTAACGAACAGCTGATCCAGGCGCTGACTGTCAGCACTTATCATTTTGCCTGTCTCGCCGCTGACGTTCAGATCGATGCCTTTTTCATCAGCACGTGTCCGGATCGCATCAGCCGCAGCGGTCACGCACTGCATGATATCCACCGGGCCGAATGAATAGCGCAAGCCACCAATATCCGACACCGAGAGTTCATAAAGATCATCAATCAGACGGTGCAGACGCGCAACTTCCTGGTCCAGTGAGAGAATCTGAACCATGTCGAGAGGCCGTATGCCATCCTTCATGGCTTCAATCTCACCAATGAGTACCGTTACAGGCGTGCGCAACTCGTGGGAAATGCTGGCCAGCCAGCGCTGGCGGGAAGATCTGCTTTCCTCCAGTTTGTAGGCCAGTTTGTCCAGATCACCCATCAACCGGCCCAGCTCATCGGATCTGCGCTCATCAAGCCGTACGGAATAATCACCACTGGATAATTGAGCAATAGCCGCAATCGTACGACGGATAGGAGCCAGCAATACCCGGGTCAACAACAATGAAACCACAACCGCCAGCATCAGAGAGACAAGACCGATCAGACCACTGGTTATCCACTGTTGTCTGGAAAATGCGGTTTCCTGCGGTAAACTGAAGTGGCGCCTGGGTGCACTGCGCAACTCACCCACTGGTTCGTCATCAATCAACACCGGCACCCTGATGGGTCTGGTCTCAGCTGCGGACGGGAGAGAGCCTGCAACAAGCTCGCCCTGAAGGTTATACAGAGCTGTTGGCGGCCCCAGCTCTGGCACCCACTTCACCGATAAAGGATCAGGCGAAGGACGCCGAGGAAGGGATAACATTAAGCCTCGCGGGGGAGGTCTTCCAGCACCTGACGCCTCCTCAAGATTAGCTGGCGCATGCTCCCACAGGATTTCTTCAAAGCGTCGCCTGTTCACTGTAGACCAGGCCCCCCCTGCATCCACATACTCCCGGGACAAGCTGGTCGCAACCAGCTTCAATCGTGCTTCCTCCAGGGCATTCACATAATCAAGGAACCCCTGTTCAAAACTCCAGCGCGCAAGACCAAGGGTTGAGACCAGTATTACCAGGGTCAGCCCCAGAAAAGACAGGATCAGTTTTTTCGAAATAGATAATTTCATGCCACTCGTCACAAAGTCCTTCAAGCCTGATCCGGCCAGCTATCGAAGGGTTGTTTTTCAAGCTGCATATTGCCGTCTGCATCTTTGTAGATATTGATCCACGCCCGCCAGTTCTCGTCATCGATCTCTGGATAGTCGAGCCGATAATGACTGCAGCGACTCTCTTTACGCATCAGCGATGCCTTTAATTTCATTTCAGCCGTTACAATCATATTCCGGGTTTCATGGGCGAGCCTCAGGTGGTGGCGGTCCTCAGCCAGTAACATTGGCACATGATGTTCTTTCAGTTCCTCCACATACGCCAGTGCACCATTCAGCATACGCTCCTTTTTGATATACAGAACGAAATTGGGAATCATCACCGCCTGCAGTACCTGAGTTACCCATGCCGGGCTGTATCCTTTCTCCCGTTTCAGAGGAGCAAGGATCTCCTCGTTGATCTGCTGCAGCCTGGTTTCTGCAACAGGGATGCGCATAACCTTAGCGCTTGCCAGTGCCGCGGCTTCACCGGCAATGGCTCCCTGCACTGCCGAGCCCGCCAGTGAACTGCCTATCTGGGTATAGATACCGCCGGACATACAGGAACCGAGAGCATCCCCTGCGGCGTAAAGCCCGGGGATCGTGCTCAGGCCCGTAGCATCAACAGGAACTAAACCTTCCGATTTGTGGATGGCCATACCTGCTGACGAGCCTCCCACTGATTCACCCCCCATTCCAGGAGGTCCGCCGCGTTTATTTTGCCTGAACAGAGACAGCAACCCCTGCTCCTGCTGTGGCGGTGGTGGCCCGCCGGACTGGCGGAATGCAAGAGGAACATAGGGGCCGCCAGGAATTTCAGAAAATGTCTCATCTTTGTGGCTGCCGGGCCTTGGAGGACCCATTTCCACTGGACCACCCTGCCGGTAGGCACGGTAATTAAGATCGACACCGAGATGGTGATTGATACCTACGCCGGTGATACTAGGACGTTCTTCAACCTGGCCATGCCAGTTGTCGTAACATGAGCCGGAGTTTTCTGCAGATGCAGGATGGCCGTCATTCCATTCTTTACCTGTAATTTTTGCGCCAATGTCGTAAGCCATAATGGAGCCATCGTGGGTCAGGTCGCATACAGGGAAACCACTTGGTTTGAACCCACCCGATCCGGTACAGAGAACGATGGTTTTAGCCGAGAAATGCAGGATCGTGTTTTCATCCAGACTGAATCCCGAAGCGCCCACAACGCGACCTTTATCTTTCACAAGATGCGTGATCATCACACGCTCTACCACCGGAATAGCACGTTCCTCGATAGGCCGCATAAAGCTGTTGGCGTAAAGCGCTGAGTCAAAAAAACCCCACGACTTCAGTTCCTGAACACGGTCATAGGAATGTTCTGCAAGCTGCCGGGTAAATACCGGGTTATTGGTACCTATGGCAGATTCAGAAACCCCTGCAACAAAATCATCGATGCTCATTGACGCATTGGACTTGTCGTAACTGAAAATACCCTTGGCAAAAGGCGTCAGGCCAGAACTTCCCAGCCGGCCCTTCACAACCATGGTGACTTCAGCTCCGGCGTCATGCGCTTTAACTGCCGCAAACAGAGCCGCCATACCGCCGCCGATCACAAGCACATCAGTTTCCCGGGCATCCTGCCTGAACTGGCTTGCGTTTATTTTGGGCCTGTTTACGACAGGCTCCGCGCCAAAAGCCATTGAAGCAAATGCCGCAGCACCAACAACACCGGCAGTGGCCCCCATAAATTTACGTCGCGACATTGTTTTATCGGAACACATAATCGCTACCTCCAGGAGACCATCACCGGAATGCTTTTTTCCGGTGTAATAGTGATTGCATCAACGGGACAATAAAGACGGCACAGATGACAGATCTGGCAGTCCTCAGGGTAAGCAATCACGGCCTTTTTACTTTCTTTGTCAAACTGAATTACATCGGTCGGGCAAGTGGAAATACAGGTTTTACAACCGATACAACCAGATATCTGATGGATTGGCATAGCCTTACCTCGTCGACTGATGATTAGAAAGAAAGCTGTTCATAGTGAATATTCGCCTCCGGGATCCCCAAGGATCTGAGGCTTGATGTAACGGCTGAAATCATTCGGGACGGACCGCAAAGATATACAGCCCAGTCGCTGACAAGTTCAGGGGCGATGGTGTCGGCAATGCAGTCCTTGGCAATAACTCCCTGCCGGACACCGGGAATATCTGCCGGGTTCTCGCACACCAGTTGTTGCCTGAAGTCCGGCATGGTTTTGCGCAGTGATTCAATTTCTTCCTGCAGCACCATCTGTTCATAATCCTTGTTGCCATAAAGCAACCGAACCGGACGAGGATCATGTTTTGCCGCAAGCTCTCTCAACAGGCTCAACATCGGGCCAATACCTGCACCGCCAGCAATCAATGTAATGCCCCTGGCAGATTCACTGTCACGCAAACTCATACTGCCATATGGCCCGTCCACATAGACTTTCTGACCAATGGTTAAACGGTCAAGCTGTGTGGTGTAATCCCCCAACTCCCTTACAATCAGAGTGATCTCAGGCAATTCTATGCTGGAGGATGCAATAGAAAACGGATGCTCATTCATACTGTGGACAGAACCGCTGGTATTAATCCAGATAAACTGCCCGGCCTCAAAACTGAAATTCTGTTGCGAGTCATTCCGAAGCTTAACCAGCCAGTCTCTGCTGCTGCCTCTGGTGAGGCTTGTCAGGGTAAATGGTGATTTTTTCAGGTTGTTTTTTTTAATCAACTGATTGAAAAGAACAAGCCCCACCGACATTGCGAACAGCCCCCACCAAAGCATGTTGAAATGCTCGTCAAACTGACCGTGACGGCCAACACTGGTTACGTGCAGGGTGGCAAGCACACAGATAACGACAAACCCGAGAAGGTGCGTCAGATGCCAGGTTTCATAGCTGATCCTGAGCCTGTCTTTGAAGATGGCAAACAGGATCCACAGGATCATCACAACCCAGGCAATCAATCCTGTCAGCAATTGCGGAGATGTGATCGCTTCAACCAGGCTTGTCATGCCATCGTCGAACGAGACCAGAAAGCGCGGCGCCAGTATCAACACCGGATGGAGTAAAAAGAAGAAGCCTATCCATTTTCCTGCCGTCTTGTGCTTCGACATACTCCAGTCGATATCTGAAAACACAGGAAGGTGTCTTAAGCGTCCCGCCAGAGGAAACTGAATAAAAAACGCCATCATGGCAACTGTGTTCAGAAACACAAGCGTTGCCGAATAAAGCCCCTTGTAGTCAATATTCAATGAAAAGGTGGCCACATAGGGAATCAACAGCATCGCCAGATAAGCAAAAACCAGATTGCTTTTCCTGACCAGGAATAGCCGCCGTACTGGCCTGCTCAAGTTTACTGCCAATGAATGTTCAGTCATCTCTCATCCTGCCCCGCCATTCAAACACTGTAAAATCCCGACAGACTCAGCAACCGCTGACCGTGATAACAGGCGCTGCCTGTTATCACTTCACTAATCGGGGAGTTTACAACCGCATTGTGCAGGAAATGTGCAGATGAAATGGATAACCTGGGGATTCGGAGCCGGGAGTTACAGAACTGTTTTCAGCGAATGACGGCACCCTGTCTGATCAGGCTCAACGAACAATATCTCCACCGCCCAAAGACTGATAAAGCCTGGCCTGAACCACAAACCGGTTAAACCGGTTCTCCAGCACGGAGGATTCTATGCCTCGCCGGGACTCCACAGCGTTGAGCCAGTCAATCACATCGCTCTCGCCCTGGGTGTACCGGCTCTGGTAAATACGCTCGATCTCCCGGGCATTGGTGTATTGTCCCCCATAGACCTGCCACTGATAGTCATAGTGTCTTTTCGCCGTCAGCAGGTTATCCACTTCTTCAAAGGCCTGGTAGATGGTATCCCTGTAATCCACCACTGCCATCTGGTAATCGACTTCCGAGATGCCCTTGTTCAACTGCATTTCACGCCACTGCAGAAAAGGCAGAACAAGGCCACTGCCCAGGGAGGCCACAGGGTTCTGCAATACCTCCAGCAGACTTGAGGATGAGGTGTTCAGTGCACCGGTCAGGGTGATGGTTGGCAGGTAACCCGCAGCCACCGCATCCTTTGCCGCCAGGGTGGATTGCAGCTGATACAGGCTGGCCCTGATATCCGGTCTGCGCAGCAGCAGGTCCGCCGGCACTCCTGCTGCAATATCCGGGATGCTCTGCTCCGGCAACTGCCCTATGGCCACGCCTGTCTCCTGCAAGGGCTGATTCAGCAGTATGGAGATTGCGTTCTGCGCCTCGGACAGCTCCTGCTGCACCTGACTGCGCTGCAGCTGCAGATCAAACACCGCCTGCTGAGACTCGGCCACTTCCAGCTGTGTGTTGGCGCCGTTGTCATGTTGCAACCGGACCAGCGCCATTATGCGTTCGCTGTCTTCCAGATTGCCCCTGACAAGCGTCAGCTTCTGATTGAGATAGCCAACTTTCCAGTAGAGGGTGGCAGTTGTGACCACCAGATCCTGGGCCAGAGACTCCCGGTCTTCGTAGCTCGCTCTCGCCGCCAGCTCACTGGCATCGGCCAGGGCCTCAATACGGTTCCACAGGTCCAGCTCATAACTCAGGGACAGGCCCGCACCGTAGCGGGTATCCGATGAACCGGCATCCAGGTCATATTGGTAGGAAGAGTCCTGGGAAAACCCCAGTCTGGGAACCTTGTTGTTCTCACTGACACCGGCCTCAAGCAAAGCCTTTCTCAACGTCAGGGTTGCCTTCTCCAGATCGCTGTTTGAGGCCAGCACCCTGTCTATCAGGCTATTGAGTTCCGGGTCCTGAAACCGGGTCCACCAGCGTTCAGGCTGCGCAAGTGTCGCCATACTACCCCCCTGCTCCTGAGCCGGGGCTTCAGACCAGCCCTGGGGAATATCCAGTCCCGGCTGTTGATACTCAGTGCGCATGGCGCTGCAGCCCGCCAGTGAAACAAGGCACAGGGCTGCAGCCAGAGTTTTTGTCATCCGCTTCATGGTTTTCTCCTAGTCTCTGGAGAGGGCTTCAATAGGGTTAAGTCGTGCGGCATTACGGGCGGGGAAATATCCGAAAACAATGCCGATCAGAGTCGAGCAGACAAATGCCGCCACAATGGACCCGGTCGAATAGATCATCTGGTAATCACTACCGGTATAAGTGATGACAACGCCCACCAGATAGGCGAGCCCCACCCCCAGAATGCCCCCACAGAAACAGACCAATACGGCCTCAATCAGAAACTGGCGCATGATATCTCCCTGTCGGGCGCCCACCGCCATTCGGATACCAATCTCGCCGGTGCGCTCCGTCACCGAAACCAGCATGATGTTCATCACTCCAATCCCACCCACCAGAAGGGAAATAAAGGCAATGGCCGAGATCAGCAGGGTCATGGTTGCAGAGGTTTTCTCGATACTGTTTCGCACCGTATCGGTGTTGATAGTAAAGAAATCCACAACGCCGTGACGGGTGGTCAACAGGTTGATGATCCCCTGCTCCGCCACCTCGCTGGATACATTGTCACTGACCCTGACGGTGATATCGCTGACATAATTCTGCCGGAAGATGCGCCCGGACACTGTGGTGTAGGGCAGCCAGACATTCAGCTCATCACTGCTGCCGGTCACACTGTCGATGGTATCGGTCACACCAATGACCCGCACCGGCAGCTGACCGAGAAAGATCACGCTACCCAGCGCATTGCCGTCCGGGAACAACTCTTCTTCGGTGTTGGGGTCAATGACCGCCACCTGCTCCAGCGCTTCCACGCTGTCTTCATCAAAAGACTGCCCTTGGGCCAGAGTGTAACCGCGCACCCGAAAGTACTCGGTTCCCACCCCCTGCACCGAGCCAGTTACCGTTTCACTGCCATAGCGGATCGCCACATTGGCTCTGACCGTGGGCGTCACACTGTCCACATAGGACAGATTTTTCAGGGCATTGGCATCACTGGCCGTCAGTGTGCGCACGCGCTCGGAACGGCGGTCGCCCAGCCCTGTCCCAGGCTTGATCTCAATGGTATTGGTTCCCATGGACGCGATCTGATCCATGATCGACTGCTGGGAACCGGCGCCCAGAGCAACCACCGATACTACCGAGGCTATACCGATAATGATGCCGAGCATCGTCAGAAAGGTACGCAGGCGGTTGTTGGACATGGCAATCAGCGCCATTCTGAACGCCTCCAGGTAACGGGACCCGTTCAGCCCGGATTTCGCCACTCGGGTTTCGCCTTCCCTACCCTGCGGCTCCGGGCTTGCTGCACGCTGATCCTGCCCGTGGGCGTTCTGGCGATCGCTGATGATCTCGCCATCCCTGATCTCAATCACCCTGTCGGCAAACTCCGCAATCTCCGGATCGTGGGTAACCAGAATAATGGTATGACCATCCCGGTGCAGTTCCCGCAGCAGTTTCATCATCTCTTCACCGCTGTGGCTGTCCAGAGCACCGGTAGGCTCATCCGCCAGAATCACTTCGCCACCATTAATCAATGCTCTGGCAACGCTTACCCGCTGCTGCTGACCGCCACTGAGCTGATTCGGCTTATGATCCAGGCGCTCCTGCAGCCCCAGCCGGGTCAGCAGACCGGTCGCCTTTTCCCGGCGTGTCTGGGGGCTTTCATTGGCATACAGGGCCGGGACCTCAACGTTCTCCAGCGCGTTGAGATCACTCAACAGGTGATAGCGCTGAAAGATAAAACCAAAATATTCCCGGCGCAGGGCCGCCAGCTCATCCCCATCCATCCTGGAAGTGTCCTGGCCGTTGATGAAGTAACGGCCCTGAGTTGGTTTGTCCAGACACCCAAGGATATTCATCAGGGTGGATTTTCCCGACCCGGAGGCACCTATAATCGCCACCATCTCGCCCCGGTGAATCTCCAGATCCACATGTTTCAATACCTGCAACTCCTGCTCACCTGCAGAAAAGCTGCGGCAGACATCAACAACTTTCAGCAACGCTTCCGCCATGAGTTACAGCCTCATTCTGCGGCCCATGCCGGGACCACCAAGTCCGGGCAGCCCGCCCACAGGAGCGCTGCTACTGCTCTGGCCAGTGCCAGAGGCCTGACCAATAACGACCGCTTCTCCCTCTTCGAGGCCGGACAGGATCTGGGCGTATACCTTGTTGTTGATCCCCACTTCTACATCACGGGGTTCTGCCCGGTCGCCCTGTTTAACCATAACCTGCCAGGCATCGCCCCGGCCCGGCTTTTTGACGAGTGCCTGAGCCGGAACCAGCAGGGCACTCTCTGCGTTTTCCAGAACAATGGATACCTGAGCGGTCATCCCAAAGTGCAATTCGTTGTCCGGGTTTTCCACATCGAACAGAGCGTTGTAGTAGATCGCCTCGTCATCACCAATTGTCAGCGTCGTGTCATCCCCGGTGAGCAATGTCGGGCCGGGTTCGATCGCCCGCAGAACCCCCGGATAGCTTTTCGCTGTTGAGCCCAGAATGGTGAAGTACACCTCCTGCCCGGGGCGCACATGAATAATGTCCGCTTCAGAGACCTGCGCCTTGACCGTCATAATATCCAGCTGTGCCAGTTCAATAATGCTGGGTGTGCTCTGATTGGTGTTCACGGTCTGGCCTTCTTCAACGGATACGTAGATGACAGTCCCATCCAACGGTGAAGAAATGGTGGTGTAACTCAGATCCAGCCTGGCGTCATCAACGCTGATAATCGCCTTCTCTTTCTCAGCGCTAAGCTGATCCAGTTCGGCCCGGTAAACCGCCAGTGCAGATTCAGCCGCATCATATTCCGCCTGCGAGGTAGCCCCATCTTTCAGCATGTTGCTCTTGCGGATAAATTCAGCCTCGGCGGCCTTGATCTGCGCCTGCTTTGCCGCGTATTGGGCATTGATGCTCCTGAGGGATGCTTCCGCTTCTTTCAGGGCGTTTTGCTGGGCAAGGTTGTCGATCTGGGCAATCAGGTCCCCCTCCCTGATGTAGTCGCCAACCTCTACATCCATTTTATCGATCATGCCCGACACCTGGGCCCCCACACTGACCAGTTTTGAGGGGTAAAGTACACCGTTAGCCAGCACCACGTTTTCAATATCGCCGCGTCTGACGCTATCGGTAATGAAGGCCGGCGGGGCCTCCCGGGTCATGGTGTATTGGTAGCCCACAGCAGCCACAACACCTATGACCAATAACACAATTAACAGGGGAGAAAGGATTTTTCGGTTCATGCCCATATCCACAGCGATTAAGGTAACGATTCAATAAGTCACCTCAAGTCTATCGATCAGCCCCTGGGCACGAGTGACAATGTTGTCATTTAACGATGGGAAGAGATAACTTCATTAAAACAATATCTTGTGGGCCTGGTTCCAGAGTCAGGTCACCGCCGTGGGCACGGGCGATTTCCCGGGACAGACTCAAACCAAGACCACTACCGGATAAACCCCGGGTATGCCCGGGTTCCCCCCGGTAGAAGCGGTCAAACAGCTGCTGCCTGACATCAGTGGACATGGGAATACAATAATTACTGATCAGTACTTCTATCGAAGAGGCGTTTTGACAGGCCTGAATCGTCACCCCCTTCTCCGGAAGGCAGTAACGCATCACGTTAGCCAGCAGGTTATTCAGCAGCTGCCGCAACAACACAAGATCCGCCTTGGTAACCAGCCCCTGCTCAAGTTCGCAACGAACCTCCAGCCCTTCTGACAACAGCTCCATATCGGCGATCAACTCATTCAGCACCCCGGTGATATCCACGGGCTCCAGATGCAGTGCCATAGAACCGGAATCCGCCTGTGACAGCAGCAACAGCTTGCGGGTGATCGCCGACAGCTGCCCCACTTCATCGAGAATAGCGTTCAGATCCAGCTGATCCGGGTTTTCCGAGAGCACCGCCTGCTCCAGCTTTCCCCTTAACACGGTGAGCGGCGTTTTCAGCTCGTGGGCCGCATCAGCGGTAAAGCGGGATATCTGCTGAAAACTGTCCTCCAGACGATCCAGCATGGTGTTGTAGGCTTCGATCAGCACCTGAAATTCCTTGTCTTCCCGATGCGCGGAGAGACGCTGGCTGAGATCCTTCTGTGTCACCAGCCCCATGGCCCGCTGCAGGTGGTTGATCGGGCGGATGGTATGGCTGGCGATAAGCCATGAACCCAGCACACTGAGCAGCAGGGAGATGGGAACCACCACGATCAGCGCCTCCCTCAGGGTGTCTTTCAGCTCACTGTTGGTGGCGGCCACATCAACGGCGATAAAGCTGTCTTTGCCCTCCAGCGGCAGGAAAGCGGCCCGCCAGGGCCGGCCCTGATGCTCAAAGGAGGCCACCTGACAGGGACCACCGCCCGGGATCGCACCTACCCAGTCAAGCTCTTCTATCAACGTACGGATGCGCTTGTCGGCCGTGGCGATCTGCAGCACCGGGTCAGCGGATTCGGTTCGGAACATCAGCATTTCGGGCGAGCCAACCCGCAACTTGCTCACCAGATCCGCCAGCAGCGGCTCCGCGATCGCCCCCGTTTCCCCGGAAACTACCAGATTACGCGGTGCGCCCTGCTCATCAAAGCGAGGGATAATCCGCCTGCCCTCCATGCACAGGCGGGCATCCAGACGATCCAGCTCCACCTGCAGAATACGGGACCAGCTCAGGGTGATAACAGTGGCCAGAACAGCACCCACCGTCAGTATGGAAATGGCAAAAATGCGGGTGCGAAAACGCATACACTGGCCTCAGCGGGGACTCAGGCGGTAACCGGTACCCCGCACGGATTCTATGGCACCCACCATTTTGCCTGCACTGTCGAGCGAAGCGATCTTGCGGCGGATTCGTTTGATGCACACATCCACAACATTGGTGCATGGGTCAAAATCGTAGCCCCAGACATGTTCCAATAGCTGCCCACGGGTCAGAACCTGACTGGGGCTACGCATCAGATACTCAAGCAGACTGAACTCCCGGCTGCTCAGTTCGACAGACTGATCCTGACAACTGAGTGTGCGATTAATACAGTCCAGCTCCAGCGAGCCCACTCTGACCAAATGCCGGGGCGTACCGCCATGCCGTCTCAATACGGCCTGAATCCGGGCATTCAGTTCTTCCACATAGAAAGGCTTGGCCAGGTAATCGTCAGCCCCCATTTCCAGACCCTGAACACGATCACCCAACTCGTTGCGAGCGGTCAGAAGGATGACGGGAGTATCAATGCTGGCCTGCCTGAGAGCGCGCAGAACATCAAGACCATCACGGCCCGGCAGCATAATGTCGAGAATGATGACATCGAAGACATTCTGGCTAGCCGCCTCATATCCCCGGTGCCCATCGGAACAATGGGTTACAGTGAAGTTTTTGGCACGCAGCCCTTCGCAGACAAAATCTGCAATTTTCTGTTCATCTTCGACAAGCAATATGTTCATCAGGATTTATGATGCTCCTCGTGATCCCACCGGATTATACACAGAAAGCTTAATTTCTTTTTTACCAACCACCTACACCATATCCCATGATGCTTTTCCGTTAAGGTTGGGCTCAGTACGGATGCCGGGACTTTCCTCCAACCAAACCGTATTCCACCTCCACCACAGTATAGAACAGGGCAACGGGTTCCTGCTCCAGGCGCCGGAACAGTCTGAGGCGTTCATCTTCAGATACCACCATGACAATCTTCAGCGGCTGTTCAGAGAGGTCATAGAGATTAACCATATGTAGCTTGCCATCGTGCCCCACCCCTTCAAGCCCACCGCTGACCGTCGCCCCTTTCAGGCCCAGATCCCGGGCCAGATCCAGCAGCCACTGCCCCAGGGGCTGGTTACCGATGGTGCAATCCTGGCGCGTGAAGAAAGTTACCTGATAGCCCTTTTCCATCATGTCTTGTCCTCTGGTTACTGATCCGTGTGAATTTCCGGGCGCACAGACATACCTACCCGCAGTTGCGCCACCTCGGACTGCTGCCTGTCGATTCGGATACGCACTGGCAGGCGCTGGACGATCTTGGTGAAATTACCGGTGGCATTGTGGGGCGCCACCGGTGAGAAGCTGACTCCTGAGGCCGGCCCCAGACTTTCCACGGCTCCCTTGAACTCAATGCCCGGCAGGGCGTCCACCCGGAAAGTCACCGGCTGGCCAGGGTGAACCTCTGCCAGCTGGGTTTCCCGGTAGTTGGCCTCGATATACAGGCTATCCAGGGGCACCAGGGTAATCTGGGCCTGGCCGGCGTGCACGTAACCGCCCTGTCGCACCAGCCGTTGCGCCACTATTCCGGAGACAGGTGCCGTTACCCGGGTCCAGGAAAGTTCCAGCTGTGCCCGGTCCCGGCGCGCCTGGGCCCCCTGCAGGGCAGCCCGGGCCATATCCAGCTGGGATTGCAGAACAGCGGTCTGTTTGAGAGCACCCTGCAACACCTGCTCATCCCGTTTATGGATTGCCATCTGCACATCCAGTGCCACCCGGGCCTGCTCGTGATCCTGCTCCGTGCCAGAACCATCCCTGGCCAGACTGGCAAAGCGCTTCTGGTCGGCCCGGGCCTGCCGGAGGTTGGCTTTGTCCACCTGCAGTACTGCTTCCGCCTGGCTAATGGTGTTGCCGTGGGCATCCAGCAGGGCCTGAATGCGCTGGATATCCGCCTGGGCTGTGGCCACATCAGCCTCGCTCTGGCGCAGTGCGGCGGTCAGATCCCGATCGTCGATGGTGAACAGCAGATCCCCCTTGTCCACCGGCTGATAATCCTGCACAGCCACTTCGCTGACCACCCCGGATATCTGGGGCGCAACAGCGGTCATATCCGCTTCCACATAGGCATTATCGGTGGCCCTGATTGCTCCTGTGCCGGCTCCGGTATAAACCAGTACAGCGGCAACAAGAAGCAGAAGGATTCCCCCTGTCAGGACGACTCGTCTTTTGTTCATCAGTTCAGACCTTTTTCGTTCAATCAATTATCTATGGGTTCAACCTGCCTGGACGGCCGGCGCTTCGGGAATCCGGGGTGCCGGAATGTATTTCAGGCATAGCACCAGGGGAATCAGCACCAGCAACAGCGCCATCAGGATCAGGAAAATGTCCGCGCTGGCCAGCACTGCCGCCTGGGTGGAGACCACCTGAGCCAGTCCGTTACTGGCAGATGAGGCCGGATTGTGGCTCAGCCACAGACCGGCGTGGTTGAGCAGCATGTCAGAATGGAAACGGCTGCGGTCTACCGTCAGCTGGCCAACAAAGGCCCCACCCAGCAGGGTTCCCAATGCCCGGATGGTGTTGACGATGCCGGCCACAAAGGGGCCTTCCATCGGCTGCACCACGCTGGTGGAAAGGAACAGCAGGCACACCACGGCGATTGGCTGACCGATGGCCTGCAACACCTGGGACCAGAAAAACTGCTCCACCATCCACTCACTGGTAATGCGGGACGCCAGCAGACAGCCCAGCGCCATCAGCCCCAGCCCCAGGACGAACAGGTAACGGGCATCCATCCAGCGCCGGTACAGCAGCAGAGCCACCACCGAGCCCAGAAAAAGCTGCGGCACACCGATGATCAGACCCAGCGCAGTCATCTGTTCCAGCCGGAAGCCCTGTAACTGGGACAGAACCGAGACCGGCACGCTGACCCCGGCGGACATGGCCACCAGCAGGCAGAAAAACACCGTAAATCCCAGACCCAGATTGCGCCGCTCCAGCATCTGCAGGCGTATGAAAGGTGCCGGATGCCGCCATTCACTGATCATGAACAACAGGGTCAGTATTCCCCCCAGCCCCAGCAGCAGGCAGATCAGGGATGAATGCAGCCACTCCAGGCGCACCCCCTGGCCAATGCCAATGGCCAGCAGTCCCAGGCCTGGCACACCCAGGGCCATTCCCAGCCAGTTGCCCTGTTTCAGCCGGGGCAGTGCCGGCGGCGAGGCCGGGATGCCGTAATACACCAGCCCTGCAGCTACCAGTCCCAGGGGAATCACCTGCCAGTACAGCCAGTTCAGGGACATGGGATCTTCCACCAGCACCGCTGCCAGCCACACCGACACATTGGGTGACAGGGTGGCGGTCATGGCGTAGAGCGCCAGCCCGTGCAGGCGGATTGGCAATGGCAGGAAACGCAGCGCCGCCGTCATCAGCAGCGGAATCAGTGCCCCGGCAAACACGCCCTGCAGCAGGCGCAGGCCCGCCAGCAGCTGAAAACTGCCCACAAAAGGCATGACTGCCGCCAGCGCCACCATCGCCAGTAACATCGCCAGGTGAAACCGCCGCAGGGAGAAGGTGATGGCAAACCAGGCGGCAAAAGGCATGGCGATCAGTTCCCCGGCGGCGTACAGGGTGCTCAGCCAGGTGCCCTGGTCATAACCCAGGCCCAGCTGGCCGCGGATATCCGCCAGCGCCAGTCCGGGTACGCGGCTGTTCAGTCCTGCGGTCATGGCCGCCAGCAGGACGCCCAGCAGCCCCAGGGCCAGACGCAGGTTGAAAACAGGCGCCGGCGGTGCCGGTTGCGGTGTGGAAGTTTCAGTCACTGTAGCCTCCCACCGTTTTCTCTTCAGCACGGCTTGCTGTGCTGGATACCGGCTCCATTTCCGGGGCCAGCTGATCAGACCAGCCGCCACCCAACGCCCGGTACAAAGCCACCACGGACAATGCCGAAGCGGTAGCCGCATCCGTCTGCGCCTGTTCCCTGTGTACACTGGCCAGCTGCGCCTGCAGAACCGCAATACGGCTGGCGTAACCATGCTGACGGGCCCTGCGCACCGCCTCCAGGGCCCGTTCGGTGTCCACTCTGGCCTGCTCCAGTGCCTGATAGCGACGCAGCGCCTCCCGGTACTCATGCATGGCATTGTTCACCTCATGCCAGGCACCAAGCACGGTTTTCCGGTAGCCAATGGCCGCCGCTTTTTCACCGGCCTCGGTCAGCTCCAGCATCCGGCGCAGGCGACCGCCCTGAAAAATGGGCAGATAGAGCGACGGCCCCAGGGCAAAGGTGCGAGCCCCCCAGCTACCGAAGTCGGCGCCTTCTATTGCCTCCAGTCCGGCACTGAGGCCCAGAGTGATGCGCGGATAGAAATCCGCCCGGGCGGCGGCAATATCCGCCGTGGCTGCCCGCAGTTCCGCTTCCGCCGCCAGAATATCAGGGCGCCGGCGGGCCAGTTCCGAGGGCAGTCCTGCCGGCAGCTGTTCCGGTAATTCCGGCAGACCTGTGCCCACCACCAGCTGTTCATTGAGGGCCTCCGGCGTCCTGCCCAGAAGCAGTGCCAGGGCATTCATCAACTGATCCCGCCGGGTTTCCAGCAGGGGAATCTGCGCCTGGGCACTGGCCACTGCCGCGCGGGCTGAGGCAGTGTCATAGTCTGTCGCCACCCCCTGGGCTCTTCGGCTCTGCTGCAGACTCAGCAGGTCGCGGTTGATCCCGAGCTCCTTGCGCGCCAGTTGCAGCTGCTGCTGAACACCCCGCAACAACAGATAGGTACGCGCCAGCTCGGCGGAGACGGAAACCCGGGCCCCCGCCAGCTCATACCGGCTGGCCAGCAGGCGCTGCCCGGCGGCGGCAGTACGCTTGCTCAGCTGCCCCCAAAGATCCAGCTCCCAGCTGGCACCTGTGCCCAGATTCCAGTAGTCACCGGGATCCGTGGGCGCCCCCAGCGCCGCCATTCGGGAAAACTCACTCAGGCGACTACGGGAATAACCGGCCGAGGCGTCAAGCTGCAGGCCCTGGGCTGACGCGACCAGCCCCAGCCGGGCCTGGCTCTGTTCCACCCGTGTTGCCGCCAGTTGCAGATCCAGGTTGCCGGTGGCCAGCTCGCCCTCCAGACGCGCCAGCTGGTCATCATTGAATAATCTCCACCAGGCCTGGGGCACGGGTTGCTCCGACAGGGCTGCCCCATCCCCAAGGGATGCCGCAGCCGGCTGTTCCAGCTGAATATCCGCAGGAGGTGCCGGATCGGGCAGAAAGGCACAGCCCCCAAGCAGGACAATCGAGACCATCCACCCCAGATGAACGGAACCGGACCGGACTGAAGAATAATCTGTACTGTACCGTTTAGTACTGTTTCGATTTACAGAAACAGCCTGACCATTATGTGCGCCCACAAAACACCTGTATGGTTATTCTGAATTAAAGAATTAGAGCTATTGAGGAAGGATGCAGGCGAGTATAAACCGATCGGTACAGTTTATGTCAAGTACTGGTTCCGGTATAGTGTTCCCGTTGACCCCTATTCACAGGCAGGTGATCCCTTGAACCAGACAAACAACACAGACGACAAGTCACTTCGTGTCCTGAAAGCCGCCTCCCGGGTCTTCCTTGAGCACGGCTTCAGTGCCGCCACCACAGACATGATCCAGCGGGCTGCCGGGGTGTCCAAGGCAACGGTCTATTCCCGTTACCCCAACAAGGAAGCACTCTTTGCGGCCGTCATCGAAAACCAGTGCAGCCATTTCACCCAACAGGTTCAGAAGATCGAAGTGACCCCGGGCAATATCCGCAAGGTGCTGCTGGAAATTGGTCACACCTACCTCAGCCTGCTGCTGACCCAGGAAGCCCTGTCCCTGTACCGGGTGGTGATAGAAGTGGCGGACAGATTTCCCCACCTGGCCCATAGCTTCTACACCAGCGGTCCCGGAGCCATGACCAAGATACTGGCGGCTCACCTGGAAAAAGCCGCCAGTGCCGGCGAAATCGATGTACAGGTGATTGGCCTTGAGCCGGCGGCGATCCTGTTCATGGGGATGCTGCGGGGTGAAGGCCAGCTGATTGCCCTGACCCACCCCGGCTCCCAAGCCTCGCAAGTCCAGATCGACCAGTGGGTCAACCAGTCAGTGACCACTTTTCTGCGCGCTTATGGCAGTCGGGTTAAAACGGATGCAACCAGTGGCTGATCGGTAATTCCCCGAAAAACCGTAGTGCTCAAACGTAGAGCTCTCGGTAAGCTAAAAGGTGTAGATGCGATCCTCTCTGACCGAGTAGAAAGCAAGAGCACCCTCGTTTCCCCCCGTGCAGTCAAGGGCGAGATAGTTGCCCAGCCGGAGTGGCGCCGGAACTCTGGTATGGCCCGCGCAAACACGCCAGACACCATGAACGCCTGATGCTATTGCCTCTGTGACCCGTTTCCGGCCCCAAAGGGCATAATGTTGCGTTTCATCATTGACGATGTCGTTCCTGAACTCGGACCACCCCATCCCGACAGGGACGTCGGCATGAACTATCCCGATTACCCCCTGCTCAGACTCCAGTTCGATGGCAACCGGAAGATACTTTAATCGCTGGACGATCCGGAGGCGGGACCGCTGATCTATCAAATCCCACCAGGCTGCCCCTCCTGCAGGAGAAGATCCGTATGGAGCACTGTCGTACGCCTGAATGAGCATCTGCTCGTGGTTGCCCATCACCATGTGAAACCAGGGCTGATCCAATAGCTTCAATCCACCCGCCGGATCGGGGCCCCGGTCGATCAGATCCCCGACAGAAATAATACGATCGCGCGCTGGATTGAAATCAAGTTCGTTAAGGCCATGGAAAAAATCCGCCATTTTGAAGTGAATATCGCCAACGATAAAATCACGGCCGCCTGTATTCTTACCCAGCTTCAGAAAATCGCTCATCTCGCAGTACCTGTCGGGCCTTTAAATACAAAGTTCAGGAAAATTGTCCGGCATAGTCTCGGGCAAATTGGACTGCAATACGTCCGGAACGGGAGCCTCGCTGGGTTGCCCAGCGATTTGCATGTATGACCGACTCTTCATAGGCTTCATCCGGCACCCTGTACTCTTTAAGCCAATGCCTGACGGCTTCAAGGTATTCATCGGGCGAAAAGCCATAGAAGGATATCCAGAGCCCGAACCGCTCGGACAGGGAGATCTTCTCTTCGATTTCCTCACCAGGATGAAGTCTGTTGTCAGCACCCCGGGTCATATTCAGGTTATCCGACATACGCTCGGCAATGAGGTGGCGGCGATTGGAGGTGGCGTAGATCAGGATATTGGTGGCTTGTCCGGTTATGGAACCATCCAGGGCTGTTTTGAGACGTTTGTAACCTATGTCACCCTCTTCAAAAGACAGATCATCACAGAACAATATGAACTTGCCTTGCTGGCGGCTCAGGATATCGATGACTTCCGGCAGATCACCGATGTTTTCCTTGTCGATTTCAACCAGCCGAAGACCCTGATGGTGAAACTCATGCAGACAGGCCTTGACCAGCGAAGACTTGCCCGTGCCCCGTGAGCCCGTCAGCAGCACGTTATTGGCTGGCTTTCCTTCAAGAAACTGGATGGTATTTTGCCGGATGAGTTGCTTCTGTCGGTCTACCGACTTCAGTTGGTCAAAACTGATCAGCCCCGGGTTCGGAACGGGAAGCAAAACCGCTTTCCTTCCCCCTTGCGTCAGACGGTACTGCCACTGAAAGGCGATGATATCAGGGTCCAGTTGCGGATCCTGTTCGGCGGGGTATGCCCGCTCCAGAGCATCCGCAATCCGTGTTAACTGTTTCAGCAGCTCGTACTGGAGTGGCGTAGATTGATTGGCGATCATTGCTTGTAACCCGGGTTGTCGAGGGGGGTTAAGCTTGCCAACCGCCACTCCCCCCGTCTAACGACGGATAGACCCCGATCGTCGATTAATGGACATTTTCGGAAGAATTACCTGTTATTGGCAGACGCACCAGGAAGACAGACAAGCCCGGCTCGCCCCAGAGCCACTCCGCTTATCAGCGATGCAGGGGCCATCAATCAGACGCTTTGTGCTGGGATCGCTGGAAACCCGTTGGCGCGATACCGAACTCACGGCGGAACATTGCGGTAAAGGCACTTGGATTGGAGTAACCGGCCTCCAGAGCCACATCAAGGATGCTGCGTCCCAGCGCAAGCTCTTCCAGTGCCACAAGCAACCGGGCCTGCTTGCGCCATTTTCCGTAGGTGATGCCCAGTTCACGGGCGAACCACCGCTGAATGGTCTTTACGTTGACCCCCAGATGCGCGGCGCATTCCGCCAGCCCCCAATCCAGTTTCCGCGTAGCCACGAGACCATAGCACAGGTCGCGCAGCGGACCTTTCTGAGGAAGCGGCAAGAAAACCGATCCGGTTTCAGCCCGGGACAGCTCCTCAAGCAGCAAGCTGAACACGAGCTCGTTACGCCGATCCGGGTGTTCGTTTCCATCAACCTGTGACGCTGCAATCACCAACTCTCTGGTTAGCGGTGTTATTTCCAGCACCAGACAGTCGCTGCCCAGGCTGATGGTTCGCTCGTCAAGGTAGACGCTTTTGATGCTGACGGCACCCAGCGTTCTGGTGCGATGCCGAACTCCGGCAGGTATCCACAACGCATAGTTGCTCGGCACTATCCAGCAGCCACTCCGGGTGGTGACCATCAACACCCCTTGGGTGGAAAGCAGCACCTGTGCCTGCTGATGATGGTGCACGTCGATATCGATACCATCGTTGAGATCCAGAGCGAGGGTCGATACACCGCTTGCCGCTGCAGCCAGGCTATCGCTGGATGGCAAATGCTTTGATATGTCCATAATTCAATGACAGATGCCCTTTAGTCGTTAGACGGACTTCAGCGGATCGTAGCATTATGACTCAGGTGATGCACCCACCAGGCTCGGGCTCTACCCCATTTCCACGGACGGTGCCCTCTTCAGCGTTCATTGATTAGCTTGCTCTTGCACACCATCGCCAACAACAAGAGCTTAACCACTAGCCAAACAAAAAAAGCCCATGGAAACATGGGCTTTTTATACTAATTACCAGTCAGTGCTAGCGAGCACCTATGGCGGGATCATTCCCACTCGATGGTCGCCGGGGGCTTGGAAGAAACGTCGTAGGTTACGCGGGATATTCCACTGATTTCATTGATAATACGGTTGGACACTGTTTCAAGAAGATCGTAAGGCAGGTGTGCCCAGCGAGCAGTCATGAAATCAATGGTTTCAACAGCACGAAGTGCAACAACCCACTCATATCGACGGGCATCACCAACTACGCCCACAGACTTGACTGGCAGGAACACAGCAAATGCCTGACTGGTTTTGTGGTACAGATCGGCCCTGTGCAACTCTTCCAGAAAAATGGCGTCGGCGCAGCGCAGAATATCCGCATACTCTTTTTTGACTTCGCCCAGAATCCGCACACCAAGGCCTGGCCCCGGGAACGGGTGACGGTAAACCATATCGTATGGCAGACCCAGTTCAAGCCCGATGCGGCGGACTTCATCTTTGAAAAGCTCCCGCAAAGGCTCAACCAGCTTCATCTTCATGGTTTCCGGCAAGCCACCCACATTGTGGTGAGACTTGATCACGTGGGCTTTGCCTGTCTTGGAGGCGGCTGATTCGATCACGTCCGGATAGATGGTGCCCTGAGCCAACCAGTTCACATCTTTAATACGCGTGGCTTCCTCATCGAACACATCAATGAAAGTGTTGCCGATAATCTTGCGCTTTTTCTCAGGATCGCTGACGCCTTTGAGATTAGTCAGAAAGCGATCTTCAGCATCTGCACGAATGACTTTTACGCCCATGCTGCTGCCAAACATATCCATTACCTGATCGCCTTCATTCAGGCGAAGCAGGCCATTATCGACGAATACACAGGTCAACTGGTCGCCAATGGCTTTGTGCAGCAATGCGGCAGTAACGGAGGAATCTACGCCACCCGACAAGCCCAGCAGTACCTTGTCAGTACCCACCTGCTCGCGGATCTTCTGTACAGCGTCGTCAACAATCTTCGCAGGCGTCCACAGGGCTTCACAGCCACAGATAGACAGCACAAAGTGCTCCAGAATACGTTTGCCCTGCAGGGTGTGGGTTACTTCCGGATGGAACTGGAGGCCGTAAAGGTTACGTGACAGATCCTGCATGGCAGCAATCGGGGCACTCTCGGTGGACGCCAGCAGCTCAAAGCCCTCAGGCATGGCCACAACCTTATCACCATGGCTCATCCACACATCCAGCAGGGACTCACCGGTAGCAGTCAGGTGATCGGTAATGTCCTGCAGCAGAGGGCCCTTGGCGCGAACTTTCACCTGCGCATAGCCAAATTCGCGTTTTTCAGAACTGGCCACACGTCCACCCAACTGCTCGGCCATGGTCTGCATGCCGTAGCAGATGCCAAGCACGGGAATACCCAGATCAAACAGACCTTCAGGAGCACGCGGCCCGCCAAGCTCAGTAACGGATTCAGGGCCGCCGGCCAGCAAAATACCTTTGGGATTAAACGCCTGCAGTTCTTCATCTGTAATATCAAAAGCGCGGACTTCGCAGTACACACCAACTTCACGCACACGGCGGGCAATAAGCTGGGTGTACTGGGAACCAAAATCCAGAATCAGGATACGGTGGTCATGAATATTGTGGGCCATGGAATCCTCGGAAAAAATAAGCTGTGCGACTCCGGTCGGAGCCGCACCCGGGCTGTCTGCTTTTAGCTGACGCGGTAGTTTGGTGATTCTTTGGTGATGGTTACGTCGTGTACGTGGCTTTCACGCATACCGGCACCGGTGATACGAACAAATTTGGGATTGGTGCGCATTTCCGGCATGGTCGCACTTCCGGTATAACCCATGGATGCACGCAGACCGCCGATCAGCTGATGAATGATATTGCGCATCGGCCCCTTACAGGCAACACGTCCTTCAATTCCTTCAGGCACAAGCTTTTCGATACCCTTGCTGGCGTCCTGGAAGTAACGGTCACTGGAGCCCTGCCCCATTGCGCCCAATGAACCCATGCCGCGGTATGCTTTGTAACTGCGGCCCTGGTACAGTTCAATTTCCCCTGGTGCTTCATCGGTACCCGCCAGCAGGCTGCCGACCATTACACAATGGGCTCCAGCCACAATAGCCTTGGCAATATCACCGGAAAAACGCACACCACCATCCGCAATCAACGGAATGTCACGGTCTTTCAGCGCTTCAGCGACACTGGAAACCGCTGAAATCTGGGGCACGCCCACACCAGCCACAATACGGGTGGTGCAGATAGAACCGGGGCCAATACCCACTTTCACTGCATCCGCACCAGCATCAGCCAGAGCGATTGCCGCCTCGCCTGTGGCGATGTTGCCACCAATCACCTGCAAATCAGGGTAGTGCTGTTTGATCCAGCGCACCCGTTCAATCACACCACGGGAGTGACCGTGAGCGGTGTCCACCACAATCACATCTACGCCTGCATCTGCCAGTGCAACAATACGCGCTTCGGTGTCACCGCCGGTACCAACCGCCGCACCCACACGTAAACGCCCCTGGCTGTCTTTGCACGCCAGCGGGTAATCCTTGGATTTCTGGATGTCTTTGGCAGTAATCAGACCCCGAAGCTGAAAGTCATTATTCACCACCAGCACTTTTTCGATCCGGTGACGGTGCAGCAACTCTTTGACCTCATCGACACTGGCACCTTCTTTTACTGTGACCAGTTTTTCTTTCGGCGTCATAATCTGGTGAACCGGTGTTCCCATACTGCTTTCAAAGCGGATATCCCGACCGGTCACAATTCCAACCAGCTCGGTACCGTCAACGACAGGAAGGCCGGAGATGTTGTTGGCCATTGTGATTTCTACAAGCTCACGCACTGTATTCTGAGGGCTTACAGTAATAGGATCCTTGACCACGCCGCTTTCGAACTTCTTGACCTTGCGTACCGCTGCGGCCTGCTGCTCAGCGCTCATATTCTTGTGCATGATGCCAATACCGCCTTCCTGAGCCATGGCTATGGCCAGCTCAGCCTCTGTCACTGTGTCCATAGCCGCCGACACCAGCGGTATGTTCAGAGTAATAGTGCGGGTAAGTCTGGTGCGCAGATCTGCCTGGTGAGGCAAAACCTCGGAATAACCGGGAACCAGCAGAACGTCATCGAATGTGAGAGCTTCTTCGGCAATTCGCAGCATTGGGATAGGCCTTTTGAACGTGCTAAATTTGAACCTTCCGTGCGGCACCTGTAGGGAAAGAAGGTGCAGCCGCAAAGTAAAATGCGTAATCGGACTATTATAAAGAGGTGTCGCAGGTCAGTAAACTGCGCTGTTTCCTGTCAAAAACCGCATGCGGTTGAAATTCAAGCACTTTACACTCATATTTTTCGGCTATTGCGTATACGCCGGCCAGGAGCTTTTGGTGAATCACGTGTTTCAGGATACCCGGCCCAGAGCGCTGACCGTCAGCGAACTGAACCATCAGGCCAGACACCTGCTGGAATCCAGCTTCATGCAAGTGTGGATAGAAGGTGAGTTATCGGGCTTTTCACGGCCTTCGTCGGGGCATTGGTATTTCTCTCTGAAGGATAGCAAGTGTCAGGTACGCTGTGCCATGTTCCGGGGTATGAATCAACGCATCCGTAGTATTCCGAAGGAAGGCGATCAGGTACGCATTCGCGGCAAGGTAACCCTGTACGAAAACCGCGGCGACTTCCAGATTATCGCTGAGCATATGGAGCCCGCGGGCCTTGGAGCACTACAACAGGCCTTTGAAGAGCTAAAACGCAAGCTGCAGGCAGAAGGCCTGTTCGAAGCTGGCCGGAAAAAACCGGTTCCCGCACTGCCTGGGCACATTGGCGTTATTACCTCACCTACAGGTGCGGCTATACACGACATCCTCACAGTTCTTGCGCGCCGCTGCCCTGCCATACCTGTCACGCTTTATCCCACAACCGTTCAGGGCCAGCCCGCGACGGCGGAGATCGTAAGGGCTATTGAGCTGGCCCGGGCACATGGAGCAGCTGATGTACTGATCATCGGCCGCGGGGGCGGCTCGCTGGAGGACCTCTGGTGCTTTAATGAGGAAGCCGTTGCACGGGCCATCGCTGCCTGCCCTATTCCGACGGTGAGCGCTGTCGGCCACGAGACCGACATAACCATTGCCGATTTTGTAGCGGATCTGCGGGCACCTACACCATCTGCGGCGGCAGAGAAAGTATCTCCCGACCAGAGTGATATGCTTCGCCAGATCAAGGACAGAGAGTTCCGGCTGGCAAATGCCGCCAGAAGAGCCCTGCAGAGACTGACCACAAAGCTGGAACATCTCTCCGCACGTTTGCGTGACCCAAGACGCGAACTACAGGAAAAAGCCCAGAGGCTGGACGACCTGGAACTGCGACTGGGCAAATCCATACACCAGCGCCTCGAACGGTCGCAGACAAGCAGTACACACCTGGCCCAGCGACTGGCCATGCAATCTCCTCGCAAACAGCTTGCGAACAGCAGTGAAATGCTGGAGAGATCAGCTGCGCAAATGGACAAAGCCATACTGAGAATCCTGGCAAAGCTACAGGACCGGCTCGAGCACACCGCAGGAACACTCAACGTTGTAAGCCCTCTGGCTACTCTGGGGCGCGGGTATGCCATCGTTCGCGACACTCACGGGAACATCATCCGTAATGCGGCTGATGTCGCCTCCGGCGACAGGATTTCTGCACGCGTAGCACATGGAACCATCGACGCAAAAGTGACCTCCGTCAAAGTGGGTGAAAACTAACCTGAAAAACCTGCGAACTAATCCTATGGTCTACTGGATCACTGTCTCAAAGCGCCTAAAGTTGGAAGATACGGATATCAAAATAACAACTGGCACAACGAGGCAGAATGTATGGATTACCACTCAGAGTTCCGGAGATCGATCGACAAGCCGGAAGAATTCTGGCGTGAACAAGCAGGCAAGATTGACTGGACGCAACCACCAGAGACCATCTGGCAAGCCACCGACAACGGCCATGGCCAGTGGTTTCCTGACGGTATGCTCAATACATCCGACATAGCGCTGGATGCCAATGTCCGGGCTGGCCGGGGCGACCAGAAAGCCCTCATATACGATTCACCGGTTACAGGCGCAAAGCGCACCTATACATACAATGAGCTGACTGACGAAGTTGCCCGTTTCGCCGGCGCCCTGAAAGCTCAGGGGATCAACAAGGGTGATGTGGTAATCATCTACATGCCGATGATTCCTGAAGCCGCCATTGCAATGCTGGGCTGCGCCCGGATTGGCGCTGTTCACTCAGTGGTCTTCGGCGGCTTTGCAGCACACGAACTCGCGGTGCGAATCGAAGACGCCAAACCCAAGGCGGTGATTACCGCCTCCTGCGGCATAGAAATCACAAAAGTAATCGAATACAAGCCTCTGGTGGACAAAGCCATTGAACAGGCTTCACATAAACCGGATTTCAGCATTGTCTACCAGCGCCCACAGGCCAAAGCCCAGATGCAGCCGGGCCGTGATTTCGACTGGAGCGATCTGGTAGCCAGCGCCGAGCCCGCTGACCCTGTGCCAGTGAAAGCAACAGACCCGCTTTACGTGCTTTACACCTCCGGCACAACAGGCAAGCCCAAAGGCGTTGTCAGAGACAATGGCGGGCATGCTGTCGCACTCAAATACAGCATGAAACTGGTGTATGACGCTAACCCGGGCGACATCTTCTGGGCAGCTTCAGATGTGGGCTGGGTGGTGGGCCACAGTTATATTGTCTATGCCCCACTGTTTGCTGGCTGCACAACGATACTTTACGAAGGCAAGCCGGTCAGAACTCCCGATGCGGGCGCTTTCTGGCGGGTGGTTCAGGATCACGGCGTTAACCTTCTGTTTACAGCGCCTACCGCTTTCCGAGCTGTGCGCAAGGAAGACCCGGAAGCAGATCAGCTTTCACGCTATGACATCAGCTCCCTGAGGCGCATTTTCCTTGCCGGTGAACGCCTGGATCCTCCAACCTACGAATGGCTCCGGGAACACACCCAGCTCCCGATACTGGATCATTGGTGGCAAACAGAGACCGGTTGGGCCATCTGCTGCAACCCGGTGGGAATCGAGACAATGGCCACCAAGCCCGGCTCAGCGACCGTTCCCTCCCCTGGTTATAACGTGCAGGTTGTGAGCCTGGATGGCAGCCAGATGCCGGCAGGAGAGCAAGGGCAGATCGCCGTAAAACTTCCGCTGCCACCGGGATGCCTGATGACAGTATGGGGCGATGACCAGCGATTCCAGGACAGTTACCTCAACCCTATCCCCGGGTTTTACAGTTCCGGTGACGGCGGCTTTATTGATGAAGACGGCTATGTCTTTGTTATGGGCCGGACGGACGATGTGATTAACGTGGCAGGCCACCGGCTTTCTACCGGCGAAATGGAAGAAGTGGTTGCCTCTCACCCGGCTATCGCCGAATGCTGCGTGGTAGGTGCGCACGATGACCTGAAAGGTCAGGTTCCACTCGGGCTGGTGCTCATCAAAGACGGCGCATTCGGCGATA
>Ga0209345_10001562_pt1 | contig 27013 bp, 27 predicted proteins | sample Cruoilmetagenom7_FD_187294 | JGI IMG/M metagenome (GOLD analysis project Ga0209345, IMG submission 187294) | Oil polluted marine microbial communities from Coal Oil Point, Santa Barbara, California, USA - Sample 7 (SPAdes) (version 2) | ecosystem: Environmental > Aquatic > Marine > Oil seeps ...
CCTCGACCTCATCTTGCCCTTGGATCGGACATAGACCTCCGAGGCCGGGTCCGCGCCCACCAGAACCACGGCCAGACCGGGGATGATCCCGTGATCCGCCGCCAATCCGGCGACATGCCCCGCCACCTTTTCCCGCAGCCCCGCCGCGAATGCCTTGCCGTCGATGATGCTGGCTGTCATGGGACAGGCCCCCCCGTGTCTTCTTGCCTCAAATATCCCCGCCGGAGGCTTCTCCGGCGGTCCTTCAGAACAGGCCTTCGATCTGTCCCGCATCGTTCAGCCGGATCGCCTCGGCGCTGGGAACGCGCGGCAGGCCGGGCATGGTCATGATCTCGCCGCAGATCGCCACCACGAAACCCGCCCCCGCACTCAGCCGCACCTCGCGCACCGGCACCGTGTGCCCGGTGGGCGCACCGCGCCGGGTGGGATCGGTGGTAAAGGAATACTGCGTCTTGGCCATGCACACGGGCAGATGGCCATAGCCCGCCGCCTCCCACTCGGCCAGTTGCGCGCGGATCTTGTCATCGGCCAGCACGGCATCGGCGTGATAGATACGCTTGGCGACGGTCTCGATCTTGTCCAGCAAAGGCATCTCGTCGGGGTAAAGCGGCGCGAAACGGGCCACGCCGCTTTCCGCCAGAGCCACGACCGTGTGGGCCAGTTCCTCGGTGCCCGCGCCGCCTTGCGCCCAATGCTTGCACAGCACCGCCTCGGCCCCCTGCTCGGCCACATAGGCCTGCACGGCCGCGATCTCGGCCTCGGTATCGCCGGCGAAATGGTTGATCGCCACCACGACCGGCACGCCGAAGGATTTCACATTGCCGATATGGCGGCCAAGGTTGGGGCAGCCCGCCTGTACGGCGGCGACATTCTCGGTCCCCAGATCGGCCTTGGCGACACCGCCGTTCATCTTCATCGCCCGCACGGTCGCCACCAAGACCACCGCATCCGGGGCGATCCCTGCCTTGCGGCACTTGATGTTCATGAACTTCTCGGCCCCCAGATCGGCCCCGAAGCCCGCTTCCGTCACCACGTAATCGGCCAGTTTCAGCGCCGTCGTGGTAGCGATGACCGAATTGCAGCCATGGGCGATATTGGCAAAGGGTCCGCCATGCACGAAAGCGGGGTTGTTCTCGAGGGTCTGCACCAGATTGGGCTGCATCGCATCCTTGAGCAGCACCGTCATCGCGCCATCGGCCTTGATATCGCGGGCAAAGATCGGCTTGCGCTCGCGCGTGTAGGCGACAACGATATCGCCCAGACGCCGCTCCAGATCCTTGAGGTCGCGGGCCAGGCACAGGATTGCCATGACCTCGGAGGCCACCGTGATGTCGAACCCGGTCTGGCGTGGAAAGCCGTTGGACACGCCACCAAGGCTGACCACGATGTCGCGCAGCGCGCGGTCGTTCATGTCCATCACACGCCGCCAGGTGATGCGGCGTTCGTCGATCTCCAGCGCATTGCCCCAGTAGATATGGTTGTCGATCATCGCCGACAGCAGGTTGTGGGCGCTGGTGATCGCGTGGAAATCCCCGGTGAAATGCAGGTTCATCTCCTCCATCGGGACGATCTGGGCATAGCCGCCCCCGGCGGCCCCGCCCTTCATGCCGAAGTTCGGCCCCAGTGACGCCTCGCGGATACAGATGGCGGCCCGTTTGCCGATACGGTTCAGCCCGTCGCCCAGACCCACGGTGGTCGTCGTCTTGCCCTCGCCCGCCGGGGTGGGGTTGATCGCGGTGACAAGGATCAGCTTGCCGTTCGGGCGATCCTGCACCGAGGCGATGAATTCCTGACTGATCTTGGCCTTGTCATGGCCATAGGGCAGCAGATGCGCCGCCGGTATGCCCAGCTTGGCCCCGATGTCCTGGATCGGCTGCTTGCGCGCGTCACGGGCAATCTCGATATCGGATCTGAACGTCATGTCCCTCTTCCCTGTCTGGTCGGTTTGTCCCGACAGTTCCTTGGCTATACAGAGCCGGGGCGGGCGTAAAGATCGCGTTTCCGACATTTATCGCCAAACAAACGCCCTCGGGGGCATCCTGCGGGTGCCGGGCCGGGCTTTTCGGCCTCTATCCGCGCCGCGCCTCGGCCAGATGGGACCAGACGCGCTGATCCGGCACATGCAGGGTCAGGTCGTCGCCAAGCGCCAGCATCCCCTCGCGCTCGACCCATGCGGTGACACCGCGCCGCCCGTTGGCGGCGGTCTTGAACGCGCCGCCCAGACCGGGGGCATCCGTGTCGATCACCTTGGCGGGCAGATGGCAGGGCCGGTTCTGCATGTCGATGACCAGCGTGGCCCCCGACGGCCCCTGCAAGCGGGACGAGGGCGGCAGATGGCTGAAATCGGGAATGCCCTCGACCACCATCGAGGCACCGATCCAGCCCGGATCGAAGCGTGTCACCCCCATGCGCGCCGCGATCTCGGCCAGTTCCTCGGCCGCGACGATGCTGAACTGGCGGGCGTTGCGGATATCCGTGCCGCGCGGATGCTGTGACAGGACACGGCTGCAGGAGGGGCGGGTCAGACCGCCATGCGCCTCGCCCTCGACCCCGGCGAAACGGGCCATCACCGCCGTGCGGGCTTCGGCGCGCAGGCTTGCGGCACGGTCGGGCACCAGGCCCAGCCAGGTGATACGGGCGGAAAAAGCGGTAGGTTTCAGGGCGGGCACGGACAAAGGCTCCTCTTGACGGGACAGGACGGCGCGGGGTCGGCCCTAGAGCCAGCCTTTCCGCTTGAAAAACAGATAGGGCAGGATCGCCGACAGCACCATGCCCCCCAGCGCCAGCGGATAGCCATAGGGGGCGGCCAGTTCGGGCATATGCGCGAAATTCATCCCGTAGATCGACGCGATCAGCGTGGGCGGCAGAAACACCACGGCGGCGACCGAGAAGATCTTGATGATCCCGCTTTGCTGGATGTTCAGAAGGCCCAGCGTCGCGTCCAGCATGAAGGTCACGCGCTGCGACTGCGCCTCGGCATAGGCGATGAGAGAGCGGATATCGCGCAACAGGCGCTTGTCGCGCCCGTTCAGCCCCATCGCAGGCCCCGCCCCTTCGCCGCCCGCCTGATCCCTGCGCGCGGCCAGACGCATCTGGGTCATGTGGTTGACGATCCGTTCGATCGTGACAAGGCTGTCCTGCAGGCGCGCGTTCAACTCGCCATGGCGACCGATCCGCGTGATCACCCCGGACAGATCGACGCCCCGCTGTGCGGGTTTGCCCGCTGGCTGAAATATCTGGCGGCTCAGCGCATCGACCGCCTGGCTTTCCGCCTCGAGGATATCGGCGCAGCGTTCCACCAGCACCTCCATCAGCGTCATCAGCATCCGCAGCGGTGTGCCGCAATCGGCCTGCAACCCGGCGGCGCGCTGCGGCACGTTCTGCAAGGCGCGCGGGTCATGATAGCGGATCGACACCACGCGGTCCGGCGTCAGCACGAAGGTGACGGGTTCGATCACCGGCTCCGGCGTCCCCGCCCCTGCCAGAACGGTGGCGGTCATGAAAACCGCCACATCCTCGGAATAGATCCGGGCCGAGGGTTCGATCTCGCGCATGTCGTCGCGGGTGGGCAGGTCGATGCCCAGTTCCGCCTCGACCGCCGCCTCCTCCTCGGGTGTGGGGGCCAGCAGATCGGTCCAGACCGCGCGCGGGTCGGGACCCCCTGCCTGGATCAGCCTTTGCGCGCCGGGGTCATGCAGGAAGTCTTGACGCATGCTGCACCTTTGTCATCCGGGGTTTGTCGGCAACTGAATGCCAAAGTGCCGCGCCGTGCAAGGGGTGCGGCATGTCAAACCGTCAGGGTAAAGAACATCCGCCGGAGCGGAAACAGCACGGTGCCATCGGCCGCGGCGGGATAGACCTTGTCCATCACCGCCTCATAGGCGGCGATCAGGCGCGCCTGTTCGGCCGCATCCAGCGCGGCCAAAACCGGGCGGGCAAAGGTCGTCTCGGTAAAGCGGCGCACCGGGTGGCCGTCGGCGCAGGCGTCAAGCTGCTGATAATACTCGGTCTCCCACAGGCTCAGCGCCCCCAGTGGCGACAGCAGTTGGTGGTATTCGGCCGGGCGCAGCACGCCGGGGCCGTGATCCGGGTCGATACGGCCGGGGAACATCTCCTCGGCCAGCGACAGCCAGACCCGGTGCGAGGGCGCGTTGTTCTGATGTGGCACCTGCACCGCCAGCGTACCGCCGGAGGCCAGCATCGCGGCCAGACGCGGGATCAGCGCCTCGTGACCCGGCACCCAGTGCAGCGCCGCGTTGCAGAAGATCAGCGCGGGCGCGGCCCCCTCACAGGTCCAGTCCGCGATATCCATCTGGTGCAGTCCGGCATAAAGGTCCGTCTCGCGCGCCTCGGCCAGCATGGCGGGCGAGGCGTCGATGCCGGTCATCGGGCGGCCCAGCGTCGCAAGCGCCGCGCCTGCCGCGCCATTGCCGCAGCCCAGATCGACAACCGGCCCCTCCGGAAGCGGTGGCAGGGCGCGCAGAAGATCAAGGGCGGGGCGCAAACGAAGACCCCGGAACCTGCTATAGGTTCCGGGGTCCCAGTCGTTGTTGCGTGCAGCACCCATCAGGTCGGCTCGGGTTCCAGTCCGCCCGCGGGCTTCACCTTGGCCTTGGTCTTGGGGATGGCGGTAACCGAAGCGGCGGTGCCCTTGTCGGTCTTGTCATCCTCGTCGTCATTGGCCTGGGGCGGATCACCACGCATCACGCGCTTGATCTCCTCGCCGGTCAGGGTCTCGTATTCCAGAAGGCCCTGCGCCAGACGTTCCCACTCATCCTTGCGCTCGGTCAGGATGCGATAGGCGGTGTCATAGGCTTCCTGGATGAAGCGCTTCACCTCTTCCTCGATCATCTCCTTGGTATGGGCCGAGACCGAGAAACCTGCGGTATTGCCGGAATATCCCTCATGCGCTTCGGCATAGTCGATATTGCCGACCTTGTCGGACATGCCCCAGCGCATGATCATCGCCCGCGACAGGGCGCTGGCCTGCTGGATGTCGCCCGCCGGACCGTTGGACACGTTCTCCTCGCCGTATTTGAGGATTTCGGCCGCCTTGCCCGCCATAGTCATGGCCAGCTTTTCCTCGCATTCGGCCTTGTGCCAGTTCAGACGGTCGATCTCGGGCAGCGACACCACCATCCCCAGCGCACCACCGCGTGGGATGATCGTCGCCTTGTAGACCGGATCGCATTTCGGCAGCGCCAGACCGACAACGGCATGGCCCGCTTCGTGATAGGCGGTCTTTTCCTTCTGGTCGGGCGTCAGCACCATCGAGCGACGCTCGGCCCCCATCATGACCTTGTCCTTGGCATTCTCGAAATCGGCCATGGTCACGAAACGGCGGCCCACACGCGCGGCCATCAGCGCCGCCTCGTTCACAAGGTTCGCCAGGTCAGCACCCGAGAAACCGGGCGTGCCGCGCGCGATGATGCGCATGTCGGCATCGGGGCCCAGCGGCACCTTGGCGGCATGGACGCCAAGGATCTTCTCGCGGCCCTTGATGTCGGGGTTGGGCACGGTCACCTGACGGTCGAAACGACCCGGACGCAGCAGCGCGGGGTCCAGAACGTCGCGGCGGTTAGTGGCGGCCAGGATGATCACACCCTCATTGGCCTCGAACCCGTCCATCTCGACCAGAAGCTGGTTGAGGGTCTGTTCACGCTCGTCATTGCCGCCGCCATAGCCTGCGCCACGCGCACGGCCCACGGCGTCGATCTCGTCGATGAAGACGATGCAGGGCGCGTTCTTCTTGGCCTGCTCGAACATGTCGCGCACACGGCTTGCACCGACACCCACGAACATCTCCACGAAGTCGGAACCCGAGATGGTGAAGAAGGGCACGCCCGCCTCGCCCGCGATTGCGCGCGCCAGCAGCGTCTTACCGGTGCCCGGAGGGCCCACCAGCAGCGCACCTTTAGGGATCTTGCCGCCCAGACGGCTGAACTTCTGCGGATTGCGCAGGAATTCGACGATCTCTTCCAGCTCTTCCTTGGCCTCGTCGATGCCGGCCACGTCGTCAAAGGTCACGCGGCCATGCTTTTCGGTCAGAAGCTTCGCCTTGGACTTGCCAAAGCCCATCGCGCCGCCTTTGCCGCCGCCCTGCATCCGGTTCATGAAATAGACCCAGACGCCGATCAGCAGCAGGAACGGCAGAAGCGACAGAATGAAGGTCTGGAAGCCGGATTGTTGCTGGCTTTCCGCCGTCACCGGGACGTTGTTGGCGATCAGCAGATCGGTGACCTGCGCATCTTCGGGCTTGATCGTCACATAGTCGCGGCCATCGGTGCTGCGATAGCGGATCTGCTCGCCATCCAGCGTGGCCCGGCTGACCTGCTCGCTCTCCACAGCCCGGACGAATTCGGAATAGCTGATATTCTGGCTTTGCAGGGTGTTTCCGGATCCGCTGAACAGGTTGAATAGGGCCAGTATCAGAAGGAACAGAACGACCCAGAAAGCGATGTTTCGCGCGTTGCCCAAGGCATGTCTCCCACAAATCTTTTGGTCCGCCGCAATATGCCACGAACCTTGAGGCTAAAATAGGCAACAAATGGTTTACTTCAATGCGAAAGGAGCGTGTCGTGAAAATCCGCGACAATCCGCGCCGACCACCGGACCCCGTGTCGGGCCAGCGGCGCGGCCACACAAGCGTCATCCTTCCAGACCGCAGGAGAGGCCAGCAGGCTTGCCCGCGGCAGCCCCGCCGCACGCCAATCCGGGCACTGGCGCAGCCCGGCCTCGCCCAGGGCCCTGACCTGCAAGGCCGGATCATGTGGCCCATCCAGACGCCAGCGCCGGTCCCATGGCTGATCTGTCGGCCCGCTCAGATCGCGCAGGGCGTTGTATTCGCGCATGATCCGCAGCGCGCCACCCTCGCGCAGGATCAGGCAGCCCGCCAGCGTCCGCTGTCCCTGATGCTCCAGCGCCGCCAGCAGCGCGGCGATATCCTCGCGCCGCGGCGCATAGGTACCCGAGGCGACCCAGACCAGGGCCGCCACCAGAATGCGGCGGCGCAATTCGGGGTGGTGCTGCGACCAGAAGTCCCAGTCAAGGATCAGGTCGCCCCGGTCCTGCTGCACGGTTTCCAATGCGATATCATGAAGTTGCGCCCGCAGCGCGTCGCGCGCATCGGCCAGTTGCGCCATGACGCGCGACAGCCCCGCGGCGTCGATCCCCAGCAGGGCCAGTTCGGCCAGCGCATCGCGTGCCTTGACGCGCTCGAAACGCCTGTCCGCGTTCGAGGGGTCCTCGATCCAGGCGACCCCCTCCTGCGTCAGAAAGGCGCGCAGCGCCGCGCGCGGGATGTCCAGCAGAGGGCGCGCCCAGGCAAGACCGTCGCGCGTGAACCTCTCCGGCATCCCCGACAAACCGTCCAGCCCGGCCTGCCGCGCCAGCCGCATCATGAAGGTCTCGGCCTGATCGTCCTGCGTATGGCCCAGCAGGATCGTGCCGATCCCCTGCCCGCGCGCCCAATCCGCCATCAGCCGATACCGCGCATCGCGCGCGGCGGCCTGCAGGTTGCCCTGCCCGTCCCAGCCCTGCCAGCGCAGGATATGATGTGAAATGCCCAGTTCCGCGCAGACCCCTGCGACCGCCTCGGCCTCGGCCGCGCTTGCGGCGCGCAAGCCGTGATCCACGGTGACAGCGCAGAGTGTCAGGCCCTCAGCCACCGCCGCCCGCTGCGCCAGATGCAGCAGCGCCAGCGAGTCGCCGCCCCCCGACACGGCCAGACCGGTCGGGGCCTTGCGATCAAGCGCGCGGGCGACGGGCGCGACCAGCGCGGCCTGATCGTCGCCGGTTGCGCTCAAAGGCAGCCCAGACGGGTGCGAGCCTCCTGCGCGGAAGCAACACTGGGCGATTGCGGAAAGCGCAGGCCCACTTCCTGCAAGGTGGTGCAGGCTTCCTGCGTCTGGCCCAACTGCCCCAGCGCCTCGCCCAGACGGAACAGCGCCTCGGGTGCGTTGGGTCCGGTCTGGTCGGTCGTGAAGGCCGACAGATAAGCCCGCGCCGCGCTGCGGACATCGTTCAGCTGCGTCAGCGCCTGACCGCGTTTCAGATCGGCCTCGGCGCTCAGCGGTCCGCCCGGATAGGTCTCATTAAAGGCCGCAAAGAGGTCCGCGGCGCCGCGAAAGTCACCGGATGCGAGCGCCTCCGACGCCCGCTCGAAGTCTGCTCGCTCACCAACGGCCAGTTCGGCCGAAGGGGCGGTGGCCGCGCCACCGCTCTGCGGTGCGGGCTGGATCGGCGAGGCGATCATGCCCGTGGTGGCCGGGGCAGCACCCCCGCCAAGGGTCGAGGTTTCGCCCAGCTTGCCGATGTCGCAGCCCGGCTCAAGCTCGCACAGCCGGAACTCCAGATCGCCCAGACGGGTGGTGCCGTCCGAGACGATGGAATTGATGCGGAACTCCAATTCTTCGGTCTTGCGGGTCAGGCGCTGCAACTCGCTTTCCATCACGGTCACACGGTCCAGCACAGAACCGCCGGGGATCGCCAGACCCGAGCCACCCGTCGTGGACAGCTCGCGGCGCAGGCGCTGCACCTCGACGAAAAGCATCGACATCTCCTGCCGGATATCCGCAAGGGTCTGGGTATCCTGCGCGGGTGCGACCTGCGGCACCAGCAGGCCAGCGGCCAGCGCCAGCCCCATGACGGACAGGCGCCACCCGCCGGGGACGGACCGCAGGGCCGGTGCGAACCGGCCCCCGTGACAAGCTGAAAGCAAGGTCATGCGGATCCCCCGATCAGCCGGACAGGCCGGCCGAGATGACGGTCACGGCGCGGCGGTTCTGCGAATAGCAGGCCTCGTCGCTGCACAGCTCGATCGGGCGTTCCTTGCCATAGCTGATCACGCGCAGACGGTTGGGGGCGACACCGCGCGAGATCAGGTATTCCTGCACGGCATTGGCCCGGCGCGCGCCGAGGGCAAGGTTGTATTCGCGGGTGCCCTGCTCATCGGCATGGCCTTCGATGATGGCGACATAGTCGGTGTTGGTCATCAGCCATGTGGCCTGCCCGTCCAGAACGGTCTGGTATTGCGGCGTGATGCTGGACTGGTCCACCTGGAACAGCACGCGATCCCCGATGGTCTGCTGAAAATAGAGCGGCGAGCGCGGGTCCGAGGCGCTGCCCGGCGCACCGATGCCACCCGCACCGCCCGCGCCCCCGGCGCCACCGGCGCCCGCGCTGTCGAAACGGTCAGGGTTGGTGCAGGCCGCCAGTGCCAGAGCCGATACCAGAAGGATGCCGCGAGTGAAAAGTGCCATGGTGGGTGCCCCGTTTTTGTTGTGTGTCATGAGAGTTTGCCTGTTCTGTCCGTGTCTTTAGCACATCTGCGCGCGCATGGGAATCGGTGCGCGCCGCGATGGCCTATCTTTGCAAAGGCGACCAGGCCGGATCGGATGCGCCACCCTCGGTGCGGATCTGCCGCAGGTTGCGCCCCGAGATATCCACCGAATAGAGCGAGGCCGCCCCGGTTTCGCCCTGCGTCTCGCGGGTGAACATGATCACGCGGCCATTGGGCGACCAGGTCGGACCCTCATCCAGGAAGGACGCGGTCAGCAGACGCTCCTCCGAGCCGTCGGTGCGCATCACGCCGATGTGGAACCGGCCCTTGGACTGCTTGGTGAAGGCGATCAGATCGCCGCGCGGCGACCAGACCGGCGTGCCATAGCGGCCCTGACCAAAGCTGATGCGCTGCGGCTCGCCGCCCTGCGCGCCCATGATGTAAAGCTGCTGGGTGCCGCTACGGTCGCTCTCGAACACGATCCGGCTGCCGTCCGGACTGAAGCTCGGCGCGGTCTCGATCGAGGGCGTCGAGGTCAGCCGCGTCGCCGCGCCCGAATTGATATCCATGCGGTAGATGTCGGTGTTGCCGCCCGTGGTCAGCGAATAGACAACCGTATTGCCATCCGGCGCGAAACGCGGCGCAAAGCTCATGTCGCCCTCCAGCGTGGGCAGCGCGCGCCGCCCGACCGAGGCCACATCCATCACATAGATGCGCGGGAAACCGGATTCGTAGCTGGTGAACAGGATGCGGTCGCCCGTGGGCGAGAAGCGCGGCGCCAGAACGATGGCGTTGCTGTCGGTCAGATACTGCACATTGGCCCCGTCATAATCCATGATGGCCAGACGCTTGCGGCGGTCATCCTTGGGGCCGGTCTCGGCGACATAGACGACGCGGCTGTCGAAATAGCCGCCCTCGCCGGTGATCCGGCTATAGACGGCATCCGCCACCTTGTGCGCGATGCGCCGCCAGCCCGCCTGCGTGCCGTTGAATTGCAGACCGTCGCCCAGCTCCTGCCCGGCGAAGACGTCATAAAGGCGGAACTTGACCGCAACCGACCCGTCGCCGCCCACGCTCACCGCGCCCGAAATCAGCGCCTGCGCGTTGATCGCGCGCCAGTCGCTGAACTGCACCGGGCTGTTGAAGCTGGTGATCTGACTGATGAAGGCGCTGGCGGGGATTTCCCGGAAAAGCCCCGTCCCCGTCAGATCCTCGGACACGACCCGCGCGATCTGGCGTGCCAGATCGGCGGCGGCGGCGTTCTCGGCCACGAAATCCGGGTTGGCGAAGGGCAAGGGTTCGATCACACCCTCGGTGATCTCGATACGCAGAGGGCCGGTTTGAGCCGCGGCGGGCAGCGCAAAGACGAGCAGGGCCGCCAGCAGGGTCAACACACGTGTCATCATCTGATCCTCATGTTCTCGGGATTGAACGTCATTTCGATCTCACGCCACTGGGCATATTTGTCCCGCGGCAGGTTGAAGCCATTGGCACCGCAGCGGATGATGGCGCGGCGCGCAGATTCGAAGGCCTGGCGCGCGGCGGCCTCCGAACCGCCATCATAGCCAAGCATCCGCAGGCTGTCATTCATCGGTCGACCATCCTCGGTCATCGACACGCCGACCACAACCGTCGTGCGCAGCGCTTCCGAGGACAAAGAGCCCACGTTCCAGCATTGCTGCACGGCCACGCGCAGCGCGTCACGCTCGCCCGAGGTAATGGGCGGGCCGCTCTGCCCACCCGCGGCGGGGCTGGCGGCCCCACCCTCGAGCGCCTGCCGCAGCGCGTCGTTCACGGCATCGGCGGTCTGATCCGGCTGCGGCGCAGGCTGTTGCGCCTGCTGCTGCGGCGCGGGCTCACGCGGGGTTTCGGCCACGGGTGCGGGCTCGGGCCGTGCAGGCCGCGTCCGGGGCCGCACCGATGTGGTGGGCGCGGCGGATGGCTCCTCCATCGCTTCGGTCACGATGCGCGTCGTCGCCTCCTCGGGCGCGCCGCCCTCGGTTTCCTCGCGCACAACCTCGGCGGTATCGTCGATGACGACCTCCTCGGTCACGGCATCGGACACCTGCGTATCCGGCTCGGGGGCGGCGACAGGCTCGGGCGCGACACGCTCGGCCGGGCGCGGCACGGGACGGTCGGACGTATTCGGGGCCAGAACCACTTCTTCCTGTGGCGGCGGCGCGATCAAAGGGGCCTCGTCGCTCACCTCGGCCTCGGCCTGCTGCGGCAGGGGATCGGGCTGCTGCGGCACCGGATCGGCAGGCGGCGCCTCGGTGACCTGCGGCTCGGCGGGCGGCGGCGTGGGATCGGGCTGGCTCTCGACAGGCGGCGCCACCTCGGCGGGCAGTTCCGGCGCGGGCATCGCTACATCCGTGGTGACCTCGGGCGTCTGCACCCCGGCCATCATCGCCTCGAACTCGGCCCCCGAAATCACCGAAACCTCGGTCACCTCAAAGGATTGCGGCGGCGTGTTGAACATGCCCCCGAAGAAAACCCACAGGATCAGGAGCACATGCCCGGCGCCAGAGATGTAATAGCCGATCCGCACGGCGCCCTCAGTTGCCCTGCCCGGCGGGCTGGGTTCCATCCAGCGCAGGCCCGCCAAGATCGGTCACCAGACCGATGTTGGAAAACCCGCCGCGATTGAGCGCCCCCATCACCGTGACCACATCCGCATAGGGCACAGCCCCGTCGGCGCGCAGGAAGATCCGATCCCCCTCGCGCTCGCTGGCGATGGCCTGCAGACGCGGCACCAGATCGTTCAGCGGCACCTCGGTCATCTGGATCATCACGATCCCGTCGGCGGTCATGGTGATGCTGAGCGGTTCTTCCTGCTCGGAGGGCAGCGAGGTCGCCGCCGTCTTCGGCAGCTCCACCGGCACGCCCACGGTCATCAGCGGGGCCGCGACCATGAAGATGATCAAAAGCACCAGCATCACGTCCACGAAGGGCGTGATGTTGATCTCGGACACGACACCGGCGCGACCGGCACCCCGCCGCCGCCCACGACGCGATCCGCCGCCGCTCTTGTTGATGACACCCGCCCCCATCGGTCAGCTATCCAACTGGCGGCTGAGGATGGTCGAGAATTCATCGGCAAAGGCGCCATAACCGCCGATGATCCGGTCGGCATCCGCGCTCAGCTTGTTGTAGTAGATGACGGCGGGAATGGCCGCGACAAGGCCGATGCCGGTGGCCAGCAGCGCCTCGGCGATACCGGGGGCCACGACGGCAAGGCTGGTGTTCTGCGCCTTGGCGATCTCGATGAACGAATGCATGATGCCCCAGACCGTGCCGAACAGACCGATGAACGGCGCGGACGAACCGATGGTGGCAAGGATCGTCAGACCCGACTGCAATTCATCCGCTTCCTTGGCGATGGCCACATCCATGCTGCGGTCGATCCGGGACGAGGCCCCTGCGATCAGGCCGCCATCGTTGCGGTGGCTGCGCCGCCATTCCATCATCCCGGCAGCAAAGACACGCTCGGACGCCCCCGAGGGTTCCGGCCCGATCTGCTGGAACAGTTCGTCCAGAGGCTCGCCCGACCAGAACGCCTGATCGAAGACCGAGGATTCGGACCGCGCCTTGCGATACATGATCGTTTTCTGGATCACGATGGCCCATGTCCAGAAGGAACACAGCACCAGAATAATCATGACGAGTTTAACGACGATTGTCGCGCGGGCGAACAATGCCCACATGGTGTAGTCCGCCCCGGCGGCGCCAGCGATGATCTCGGTTTCCATATGCCTGCTCTGACTATCGGCCGCGTTGGCGGTCCATTTGGCAGGCAAACTATCCTAGATCAAAGCGGAACGCCAACACATCTGCGTCATCCGATCACATCAATGCAACATCTGGCGAATATTTGCCGGCATTCGCGCCGGATGGCCGCTGTCGGTGATCACCACGATGGTGACAATCGCATGAAACAGCCGGTCCGTGCCCCGCCGGACCACCTGATCCATGACCAGCCGGGCCCCGGTGACCTGCAAAACTTCGGTCTCGACCACCAGCTCGTCATCCAGCCGCGCGGGCATCAGGTAATCCGCCTCGACCCGGCGCACCGCAAAGACAAGGCCCTGCGCCTTCATCGCGTTCTGGTCGATCCCCAGCCCCCGGACCCAGTCGCTGCGGGCGCGCTCGATATAGCGCAGGTAATTGGCGTAGTAGACGATCCCCGCCATGTCGGTATCCTCGTAATAGACGCGGATCGGCAGGGTATGGGGCATGACAAACTCCTTCGGATCGGGGGTGTTCCGGCCAGACTTGACCAGAAACCACCCCGACCGCAAGGCTCAGAGAGAAACGGAAGCCCCCAGCCCCTGCTCCTGCGCCGCGCGCATGGCGACATGGGCCACCGCCAGATCCTGCAAACCGACGCCGGTGCCGTCGAAAACCGTGATCTCATCCGCGCTGCTGCGCCCCTTGTGCGCGCCATCGATCACCGCCCCCAGCGGCGTGATGTCGCTCTCATGGATCAGGCCCGCCCCGATGGCGTGCTGCGCCTCGCCGATGCTGACGGATTGCGCCACCTCGTCGGTAAAGACGGTCGCGGCGGCCAGCAGGTTGGCGTCCACCTCCTGCTTGCCCTTCGTATCCGTCCCCATGCAGGCGACATGCGTGCCCGGCTTGATCCAGTCGCGCATCATCAGCGGCTCGAAGGCCGAGGTGATGGTGATGATCACATCCGCCTCAGCGCCCAATGTCTCGCGGTCCACCGCCTCGAAGGGCAGGCCCAATTCGGCGGCGACTGCGGCCAGTTTCGGCAACATCTCGGGATGCGGGTTCCAGGCCACCACCTTCTCGAAGCTGCGCTGGCGCGCTGCGGCGCGCAGCTGGAAGGTGGATTGATGCCCCGCCCCCACCATGCCCAGCACCTTTGCATCCTTCCGCGCCAGATGCGCGATGGACACCGAGGACGCCGCCGCCGTGCGGATCGCTGTCAGGTAGTTGCCGCCCACCAAAGCCTGCAACTGGCCCGTATCGGGGTCGAACAGGAAGATCGTCGACTGATGATTTGTCAACCCGCGCGCCATATTGCCCGGCCAGAATCCTCCGGATTTCACACCAAGCGCCATACCCGCCTTGTCAAAACCCGATTTGAACCCGTAAAGCGCATCCGCATGACCCAGCGCCTCGCGCACCACCGGAAAGTTGCGCGCCTCGCCCCGCGCCATGGCGGCAAAGACGCCCTCGACCGCCGCAAAGGCAGCCTCGGGCGTCACCACCTTGGCGCAGACACCCTCGGGGATGATGCTGATCTGAGGCATCTCAGAACGCCTTGCCGCGCGCCGACACCGGCCAGAGGGTCTCGACCTTGCCGCCACGCACACCGACATACCAGTCATGCACATTGCAGGTCGGATCGCAGTGACCGGGCACCAGACGCAGCTTGTCATTGACCTTCAACACGCCGTCCGGGTCGGCCACGACCCCATGTTCATCGGAACATTTCACATATTTCACATCCGTGCGGCCAAAGATCACCGGCAGGCCACTGTCCACCGACTGCGCCTTGAGCCCCGCATCCACGATGGCCTTGTCCGCCTTGGCATGGGACATCACAGAAGTCAGGATGAACAGCGCATTCTCCCACTCACCCTGGTCGATCCGCTTGCCGTCCTTGTCCAGGATACGGCCATAATCCGCATCCATGAACGCATAAGAACCGCACTGCAACTCGTTATAAACGCCCGAGTTTCCTTCAAAGTAATAGCTGCCCGTGCCGCCACCGCCGACGATGTCGCACTCCAGCCCTTCGGCCTTCAGACCCTCCACCGCGTCACGCACCTGCGCTACGGCGATGTCGATCTTGGCCTTGCGGTCGTCATAGCTGTCCATGTGCTGCATCGCGCCCTGATAGGCTTGAAGCCCTGCGAATTTCAGCCCCGGCGCCGCGTCGATGGCCTTGGCGATCTCGATCACCGCAGGGGTGGTGGTGACACCGCAGCGCCCTGCCCCGCAATCAATCTCGACCAGACATTCGATCTGGGTGCCATGGCGCACGGCCGCCGCCGACAGGTCCGCCACGTTCTCGATATCATCCACGCAGCAGATCGCGCGCGCGCCCAGCTTGGGCAGGCGCGCCAGACGGTCGATCTTGGCCGGATCGCGCACCTGATTGCTCACCAGCACATCCTTGATGCCGCCACGGGCGAACACCTCGGCCTCGGACACTTTCTGACAGCACACGCCGCAAGACCCGCCCAGCTTTTCCTGCAACAGCGCCACATCGACGGATTTGTGCATCTTGCCATGCACGCGGTGGCGCACACCCATATCCTTGGCAAACTGGCCCATCTTGATGATGTTCCGCTCCAGCGCGTCCAGATCGACGATCAGGCAAGGGGTCTGGATATCGGCCTCGTCCATACCGATGGATGCGGGAATGTCGAAACCGACCTCATAGTCGGACAGGTTCACATGCGTGTTCATATCTACTCTCCTCAGCCCTTGAACCAGGGCAGTTTGTCCAGATCGACGTTGCCGCCGGTGATGACGACGCCGATGCGCTTGCCGGCAAAGACGTCGGGGTTCTTCAGGATCACCGCCAGCGGCACGGCGCAGCTTGGCTCGATCACGATCTTCATCCGCTCCCATGTCAGCTTCATGGCCGCGATGATCTCGTCTTCCGTCGCGGTCAGGATATCGGTCACGTGGTTGGAGACATAGTGCCAGGTGTTTTCCTTGAGCGGCACCTTCAACCCATCGGCCACCGTGACCGGCGCGTCATCGGCGATGATATGTCCCGCGCGGAAACTGCGCGCCGCATCATCGGCATTCAGCGGCTCGGCGGCATAGACCTTCACATCGGGCGCAATGCTCGACACCGTCAGACAGGTGCCCGAGATCATGCCGCCGCCGCCAATCGGGGCCACGATCCCCTCCAGCCCCTCGACCTGCTCCATCATCTCGCGCGAACAGGTGGCCTGCCCGGTGATGACGCGCAAGTCATTGTAGGGATGTACGAATTCCGCGCCGGTCTCGGCCACGACCTCGGCAAACACCGCCTCGCGGCTGCTGGTCGACGGCTCACATTCCACGATCCGCCCGCCATAGCCACGCACGGCGGCTTTCTTCGCCTCAGGCGCGGTGCGCGGCATCACGACCGTGCAGGGAATCCCCCGCCGCCCCGCCGCATAGGACAGCGACAGCGCATGGTTGCCGCTGGAATGGGTGGCCACCCCGCGCTCCAGCTTGTCCTCCGGCAGGCCGAAGACGGCGTTGCACGCGCCGCGCACCTTGAAGGCGCCCGCCTTCTGGAAATTCTCGCATTTGAAATGCAGATCCGCGCCGCTCAACGCGTTCAGATAGGTCGAGGTCAGGATCGGCGTGCGATGGATATAGGGGCGGATACGCTCATGCGCCGCGATCACATCGTCGAATGTGGGATAGGTCATGTCTTTCATGGCACCCTCAGGCAGCGGATTTCAGGGAAGCAGTATGCGCCGCGCGAAAATGCGCCTGCGCGGCGGCGACACCCGACCCCAGACGGATCGGGTAGTCCAGATCGGCCATCGCCATCTCGATGCCAGCAAGGCCCGACAGGACCATCACATCGGTCAGCATCCCCAGATGCCCGATGCGGAACGCGCGACCGTTCATCTGGCCAAGACCGATCCCGAAGGACAGGCCATAGGCGGAAAAGGCCCGCTCCGTCAGGGCGTTGCTGTCAAACCCCTTGGGCACATAGATCGCGCTGACCGTGTCCGAATAAAGATCCGGCGACTGCGCCACCAGCTCCAGCCCCCAGGCCCGCGTCGCGGCGCGCACCCCCTCGGCCAGACGGGTGTGGCGGGCATAGACATTGTCCAGACCTTCCTCGAACAGCATCTTCAGGCTTTCGCGCATCCCGTAGATCAGCTGCAAGGGCGGCGTATAGGGAAAGCCCCCCTTGGCATTGGCCGCCAGCATGTCGCGGAAATCGAAGAACGTGCGCGGCAGCTTGGCGCTCTCCATATGATCCAGCGCCTTCGGGCTGACCCCAAGGATCGCCATGCCGGTCGCCAGCATGAACCCCTTTTGCGACCCTGCAACCGCGATATCCACGCCCCAGGCGTCCATCTCGAAGGGCATCGAGGCGAGCGAACTCACGCAATCCACCATCAGCAGCGCCGGGTGGCTGGCCGCATCCATCGCGGCCCGCACGGCGGCCACGTCGGATTTCACACCCGTCGCCGTCTCGTTATGCGTGACCAGCACCGCCTTGATCCTGCGGGCGGAATCCGCGCTCAGCGCCGCCTCGAACCGGTCCGCAGGCGCCCCCGCGCCCCAATCGCATTCGATGATCTGCACATCCAGCCCGTGCCGCTCGCACATGTCGATCCAGCGGTGCGAGAACATGCCGTAACGCGCAACCAGAACCGTATCGCCCGGTGACAGCGTATTGCTGATCGCCGCCTCCCACCCGCCGGTCCCGCTGGCCGGAAAGGTGATGACCCGGCCCGTGGTGGTGCCGAAGACGCGCTTGCTATCCTCCAGCACCGGGGCAAAGGTCTCGACAAAGTCGGGCGCGCGGTGATCGCGGGTCTGGACCTGCATGGCATGGCGCAGACGATCGGGGATATTGGTCGGGCCGGGGATGAACACCGGGTTCTGGTCGGACATGGTCGCTCTCCTCCTGAGTTGCCCCAAGGTTACCAGAGTTTTCCCATCCTGCAATTTTCTCAAAAACCTTTTTCAAAATCCCAAAATCCACCGTTAATACCTGTTTCAAATACGTTTTTCAGTTTCCATCATCCGCGCATCAATAGCATTTGAAAATATTTTCCAAAAATGCTTCACTGCAGCATCGCCACGGCAGGACCGCATCATGACCCAGACCGACCGCAAATCACGAGGCCGCCCGAAATCGCCCTTCACCGATACCGGCGCGCAGACGATGCAGGCGCTGGACCGCGCCCTGGGCGTGCTGGGGGCGCTGGCGCGGCAGGAACGCGCCTCGCTGACCGATCTCTCGCTCAGCCTCGGCATACCCACCGCGACGACCCACCGCATCCTGACCACGCTGCAAAAGCACCGTTTCGCCGAACTCGATGAGGCGACGCAGGACTGGATGGTCGGGATCGAGGCCTATCGGACGGGTGCCTCCTTCCTCAAACGGATGAACCTTGCCGATATCAGCCGCCCCGTCATGCGCAGCCTGATGGAGGCGACGGGCGAAACCGCCAACCTCGCCCTGCGCGACCGCGCCGAGGTGGTCTTCATCGGCCAGGTCGAGACGCCGAACCCGATCCGCGCCTTCTTCAATCCCGGCACGCGCACGCCGATGCACGCCTCCGGCACCGGCAAGGCGATCCTCGCCACGCTCAGCGACACCCGCCTGCGCGCGCTGATCCAGTCCGCCGGCCTGCCCGCCTTCACCGAACGCACCCTCTCCACACCGGCCGCGCTTTTCGCCGATCTGGACCTGACCCGCGCACGCGGCTGGTCCTTCGACCGCGAGGAGCGGCATCTGGGCATGTCCTGTATCGGGGCCGCCATCTTCGACGCGCAGGGCGAGGCTCTGGGCGGCGTCTCCATCTCCGGCCCCTCGGCCCGGTTCGATACGCGCAACGTCCCCGACTATGGCCGGCAGGTCGCCGCCGCCGCGTCCGAAATCACCCGCGCACTGGGCGGCACGCCGCCCGCCTGATGGCTATTGCAGCGCCCGCAGCCGCGCATGCAACCGCAGCGCATGGGACGCATCCTGCGCCACCACCGGCATCACCGGGTCATAGGCCGCCCGGATCAGCCCCGCAATGTCGGGCCGCAGGATCGTGCGCCCGCCCACCACCGCCAGCGGCGAGCGATCCCGAAACGCCATGTCCGACCACAGCAGGATCGTCTGCACCACCTGGCTCAGCGCCAGCACATCGGCGCTGACCGCCTGCAAGTGATCGTCCATCCGCAGGAACACGAAACTGGCCTTGATCCCGCCCGCCGCATCGAAGCGGAAAATCCGGTACTGGTTCGCATCCGCCGCCTTCAGCCGCGCCACCAGCGGCACCAGATCCGGCACCAGACGGTCCAGATTGGGCACGTCGGGCAATTCGTCCCAGTCGCGGAAGAAAAACACCATCAGGTTCGCGCCCAGTTCCGGGTCGGTCTCGGCCATCTGATGCCCGGCCAGCGTCACCACCGCCTCCAGCGCGCCCTTGACGACCTTCAGCGTGTCTTCCTCGACACCGAAAACCACGGGCGCGATCGGCCTGCCCCAGCGGGCAAAGGCATATGTCCCATCCGCGCGCGTGAACAGCGCCTCCACATCCTTCGGTGTCAGCCCCGCATCGCTCATGCGCGCGCTCCTTCCTTCATCTTGCCAGAAATACTCAAAATCCCGCGCTCAGCCGAACAGATCCGTCTGCCCCTTGGGCACGTCCAGCCCCAGATGCGTCCATGCCTTCTGCGCCAGCATCCGCCCGCGCGGCGTGCGCTGGATCAGCCCCTGTTGCAACAGGAAGGGCTCGATCACCTCCTCCAGCGCGTCGCGGCTCTCGCTCAGGGCCGCCGACAGCGTCTCGATCCCGACCGGACCGCCCTGATAATTCTCGGCGATCAGGCGCAGATACCGCCGATCCGCCCCGTCCAGCCCCAGATGATCCACACCCAGCCGCGTCAGCGCGTAATCCGCAATCTCGCGCGTCACGCGGCCATTGCCCTCGATCAGCGCAAAGTCCACGACCCGGCGCAGAAGCCGCCCCGCGATACGCGGCGTGCCGCGCGACCGGCGCGCGATTTCCATCGCGCCCCCCTCCTCGGCAGGCGCACCCAGCAGCCGCGCATTGCGGATCACGATCTCGTACAATTCCGCGTCGGTGTAGAACACCAGCCGCGTCGGAATCCCGAACCGGTCGCGCAGCGGCGTCGTCAGAAGGCCCATCCGCGTGGTCGCCCCCACCAGCGTGAAGGGCTGCAACTCGATCCGCACCGTGCGCGCGGCGGGGCCTTCCCCGATCACCAGATCAAGCTGGAAATCCTCCAGCGCGGGATAAAGCACCTCCTCCACCGCCGGATTGAGCCGGTGAATCTCGTCGATGAACAGAACATCGCGCGCTTCCAGATTGGTCAGGATCGCCGCCAGATCGCCCGCCTTGGCCAGCACGGGGCCGGATGTCATGCGAAACCCCACCCCCAACTCGCGCGCCATAATCTGCGCCAGCGTGGTCTTGCCCAGACCGGGGGGGCCATGAAACAGCGTGTGATCCATCGCCTCGCCCCGCTGGCGCGCGGACTGGATGAAGACGCGCAGGTTGGCGCGGGCCTCGGCCTGACCGATGAACTCGTCCAGACCCTGCGGACGCAGAGCGCGGTCGAAATCCTCGGGCTGCTGGGTGGGATCAAGGATCGGGTCGGATTGCGTCATCTCTTACCCTTTCGGGGCCAGCGCCTTGAGGGCGGCGCGGATCAGGGCGGCGGCCTCGGCCTCGGGCGCGTCGGCGGCGGCGCGGGCCACGGCACCGGCGGCATCACCGGGGGAATAGCCAAGATTTGTCAGGGCCGACAAGGCATCCGATTGCGCGGCGGCACTGCCCGAGGGGCGGGCAGGTGCAGCGGCCTTGCGCGGCGCGGCGGGCGCGGTGTCGATCACCTCGCCCTCGGCCATGGCGGGGGCAGTGCCCATCGCGGCGGACAGCGTGCCCCCCATCGCCATCACGGCGGGGGCCTTGTCCTTCAACTCGATCACCACGCGCTGCGCGGTCTTGGGACCGATCCCCTTGGCGGCCTTGATCGCGTTCATGTCGCCCAGCATGATCGCGCGGCTGACGCCCTCGGCCCCCAGCGCGCCCAGAATGGCCAGCGCGGCCTTGGCCCCGACCCCCTGCACGCCCATCAGCAGGCGATGCCATTCCTTCTCCAGCAGCGTCGGAAAGCCGAAAAGCTGCATCAGATCCTCGCGCACCACCAGATCGGTATAAAGCGCCACCACATTGCCGGGTCCCGGCAGCGCGGCCAGCGTGCGGTCCGAGCAATAAACCAGATAGCCGACCCCGCCCACGTCGATCAGCAGATGATCCTCGGCGCGGTAGTCAATACGGCCCGTCAGCTTGCCGATCATGCGGTGGCCTTTCGGATTGCGGCGGCCAGCGGACTGCCTGCGGCGCCGTGATGGGCATGGCAGATCGCCACGGCCAGCGCATCGGCGGCATCGGGACCGGCCAGCACCACGCCGGGCAATTGCATCCTGACCATATGCTGCACCTGTTCCTTGGCGGCATGGCCGACGCCCACCACCGTCTTCTTCACCGCGTTGGGGGCGTATTCGCCCACCGTCAGCCCCGCCTGCGCCGGGACCAGCAGGGCGATCCCCCGCGCCTGCCCCAGTTTCAGCGTGGCCACGCCGTCCTTGTTCACGAATGTATGTTCGACCGCTGCCGTGTCGGGGCGGTATTGCGCCAGAACGGCCGTCAGTTGCTGATGCAGCGCCAGCAACCGCAGCGACAGGTCATCCCCGGCCGAGTGGCAGATGCCATTGGCGACATGGGTCATGCGGCTGCCCTCGACATCAATGATGCCCCAGCCGAGGTTTCTCAAGCCGGGATCAATCCCCAAAACCCGCATCCGCTGCCCCTGCTCTGTTGCTTTTTTGATGCACTAGCACGAAAGGCGAACAAAGGCCAATGGGAAAGCGCCGATCCGCCGGCGGGGCCGCGGGATGCCGCAATGCAGCATTGCGTGCGATTTCGTCGCTTTCGGCATCAAAAACGACAGAAAACATGCCCTAATTGCGCCTTGTTTTATTGGATATCCGGCGCCGCAGCACCCATGCACAAGTCGCATAAGACCTATGCGTTCTTGCTCTCTTGTGCCGGAATAAAAGGCAAACTATGTGCGGCTGCAGAAAGAGGGCCGTAACGGCTCTTGACACCCTTTGACCCATTCATCGCGCAAACGCGCAAACAAGGATACACACCATGGCTGTTTATGACGCCCCCCGCACCACCGCCCAGGCCGCAGGCCAGGCCGGCTTCTTCTCGAACCTCGTCGGCATCGTGTCGGCCTGGAATGACGCCCGCATCACCCGCAACGCGCTGTCCAAACTGACGGACCGCGAGCTGGAAGACATCGGCCTGTGCCGCGGCGACATCGACTTCGTGGTGAAGAACCGCTGATCCGACCAAGCGCCACTCACGGCCGCAAAAAGCCGCGCGTCCTGGCAGGGAGGCGCGGCTTTTTCAATGGCGCTGCATGTGCGGCGGAAGACATCAGGTCATGAACCCGGCGCAAGGGCACAAGACCTCGCCGGGGTCATGCCCATGCCAGATGATCAGGGAAGATAGCTGCGGATTTTCTGGGCCAGCATCACGCTCACGGGATCGGGCTGCATGACCCAGGCACCTGCCCGTTCAACGGTCGATCCCACACGCAGCGTATCGACGCGGTCCTCATAGACCGGCAGACCCAGAGCGGCCAGGATCATGATCTTGAACGCCAGGAAACCGACGACCACGAAGGCCAGTGCGCGAAGGGGAAAACCGCTGCGTCTGCGCTGCGGCTTGACCATGATCAACCCATCGTCACCGACGACAGAGACATAGCCTTTGGCCAGTTTGACACGCGACTTGTGGATGCGCCGCAAGCGGTTGTCAAAATCATAAAACGCGTCTGACATGTCAGAGCTCCAACGGTATCGGCCCCCACCGATCTGCAATTCAGTCAAGGTACCGTCGAATTATGGCATAAATTGGGCAGCCTCCCTCAAGTGGCTGCATTTACGCCGCAATCCCGCTTCATTTGCGCAGCGTTAGCGTCGTCCATTCACCAATTTCCTCACGATGAACAAGATTGATCCCGGATCGTGCATAAACTGCGATGACCTCATCGGCCTGTTCATTGAGGATTCCCGACAAAATGGCGTATCCGCCGGGAATCAGATGCTCCGCCATCTCGGGCGCAAGGTCGATCAGCGGCCCTTTGAGGATATTGGCGAAGATCAGATCGAAAGGGCTGGCCGCCAGAATGTCGGGATGGGTGAAACCCGTCGCCTCGACACAATGCACCCGCCCTTCCAGATCATTGGCCGCGACATTGGCACGCGCCACGTCCACCGCGACCTCGTCGATATCGCCCGCCAGCACAGGATTGGGCCAGATCCGTGCCGCAGCCATTGCCAGCACCGCTGTGCCGCAGCCGATATCGGCCACGTTCTGCCCGGTGAAGCCGCCCGTATCCAGACGGTCCAGCGCGCGCAAGCACCCCTGCGTGGTGCCGTGATGCCCGGTGCCGAAGGCCATCGCCGCCTCGATCAGCAGCGCCTCGACGCCTGCGGGCACCTTGTCCGCGTCATGGCTGCCATAGACGAAGAACCGCCCCGCCACGACAGGCGACAGCTCGCGTTTGACCTTGGCGACCCAATCGGTCTCGGGCAGTTCGGAAATGGCGAAGGGGCGCGCACCGTGGATCGTCGCCAGCAGCGCCAGCCCCGCATGATCCGGCTTTTCGGTGAAATAGCAGGCCACTTCCCACAGGCCCGAGCCGTCCTCGATCTCGAAGACGCCCACGCCTTCGGGTTCGGGGGTCAGGGTCTCGACGGCCTCGCCCAGCGCCTCGGCGGGGGTCTTGCCGGTCAGGGTGGTGATGGCGGTGAAAGTGGGCATGGCATCTCTCCGGTCTGAAGGTTGCCAAGCGCCTATGTCGATGCGGGCCTGCCGTCAAGCGCGGGTGCAGGTTGCCCGCTCAGGCGACGCACGAAACGCCAGCCGATCCAGGCCGCGAAGATGCCCGCCAGCGTATTGGCCAGCGCCTGCCCCATGATCACCCCGCCCCCGGCATAGATCGCGCCCAGCCCGAAGGCAAAGGGCGCCATCAGGATCGCATCGCGCGCCCAGTTGGCAGCCGTCGCCCACAAGGGCCGCCCCAGGTTGTTGAAAGCCGCGTTCGACACGAACAGCGCGCCAGTGAACACGAAGGTGCCCGCCGCATAGAAGGCAAAGACCCGCACGATCTGCGCCCCCTCCGGCCCCAGCCCGAAGCTCGAGGCGATGGTATCCGCGCTCAGGATCAGCAGGACCCAGATCACCGCCGTATAGACAAGGCAGAACTTCAGCGCATCCGTATAGGCCGAGGCGACGCGGTCATATTGCTTGGCCCCGTAATTCTGCCCGATGATCCCGCCGATGGCCCCGGACAGGGCGAAGATGCCGCCGAAACACACGATGGTCAGGCGCATCACCACACCCAGACCCGCCACCGCGCTGTCGCCATGCTGCGCCATGGCGCGCACAAGGATCCAGTTCCCGAACGGGGTCGACACCTGCGTGGCCACCGCCGGGACGGCAATCGCCGCAAAGGGGATAAGGAAGTTCCGCAGGTCGATCAGGCTGGGCCGTGCCAACAGATTGCGCGAACGGCTGACCCAGTAAAAGCCCATCACCGCCATGGCAAGGCGCGACAGCACGATGGCCATGGCCGCCCCGCTGACGCCATAGCCCATCCAGACGATCAGGATCGGATCGACGATCAGCGCCACGATCCCGGCCGAGACCGTCACCATCATCGACCGCCACGCCTCGCCGGCCGCGCGCAGCACGGCGCTGGCGCACATGCCGATGGCAACCAGCGGCAGGGACGGCAATGACAGACCTAGGAAATCGACCGCCACCTCCAGCGCCTCCCCCTCGGCACCCGTCCAGATCAGGATATCGCGGCGAAAGATGAACACCACCACCGCCAGCGCCGTCTGGAAGCTGGCACCATAGATCATCGAGGATGTCGCGATGCGCCGCGCCTCCTCGGGGTCGCCCATGCCCAGCGCCCGACTGACCAGCGCCACCGCGCCGATCATCATGCCCACGGCCACGGACATCACGAAGAACTGGATCGTGCCCGCAAAACCGATGGCGGTGATCAGCACCTCGTTGTCCAGCCGGCTGATCCACCACAGCGCCAGAAAATCCACCAGAAACAGAAAACTCAGGCCAAGCGAGCCGGTCAGCGTCATCACGATGACATGGCGCATCGTCGATCCGGTCAGGAACTTCGCCTGCGACGTGCCCCTCTCGACGGGACGGTCGGCGACTTCGGTCAGATCAGGGCTTGGCATGTCGGGCTCACTCCGCCGGGGCCGGAAGGAACCGGGCAAAAATCGTCTCGTTTCCCGGTTCGGGATGGCGCGGGATCAGCATGGCCAGACAGAACGAGATGCCCGCCATGACCGCCGCCAGCACAAAGACCGAACTCGGCGAGACCAGCCACAGATAGCCCAGTGACGCCGGAAGGAAAACCGCCGCGATATGATTGATGGTAAAGGCCACCGCCGCCGTGGGCGCGATATCGCGCGGATCGGCGATCTTCTGGAAATAGGTCTTGAGCGCCAGCGCCATGGCAAAGAACACGTGATCCATGACGTAGAGAAACGCCGCCATCATCACGCCCCAGCCGAACCAGTAGATCCCGCCATAGCCCAGAAAGACGCAGATCAGCCCGAAATATTCCACGCAAAGCGCCTTGCGCTCGCCCCAGCGGGCCACGGCACGGCCCAGCAGCGGGGCCGCGATCATGTTGACCACCAGGTTGATCGTGAACAGCGCAGTCACCTCATGCACGCGAAAGCCGAATTTCTCGACCATCATGAAGCCCGCGAAGACGACAAAGATCTGCCGCCGCGCGCCGGACATGAATTGCAGCGCGTAGTAAAGCCAGTAGCGGCGGCGCAGCACCATCTTCTTGATCTGCGGATCGGGCGCCTCGAACTGCGGATAGGCCAGCAGCGCGAACAGCGCCACCGCCGCCGTGAACCCGCCCGACAACATGTAGACCGTGTTGTAGGTCAGGCCCAGCGCCTCCCATGTGACGATGATGCACAGATATGCCACCAGCGTCGCCCCCGACCCCGCCGCCAGCAGCCAGCCCAGCATCTGCGGCGCGCGGTCCTTGGGCAGCCACTGCAATTGCAGCGACTGATTCACCGTCTCGTAATAGTGAAAGCCGATGGACGACAGCATGGTGATCGTCAGGATGCCGCCCAGCGTCGGGAACCACGCGGTGATCGCTGTGGCCACCCCCAGCAGGATCAGGGCCACCATGCCCAGCACCTGCTCGCGCATGAACATCAGGATGGCGATCACGCCAATCGCCAGAAAACCGGGGATTTCCCGCACCGTATGCAGCCAGCCGATGTCGGACCCGTCGAACTGCGCCACCTCGATGACGAAGTTGTTCAGCAGCGCCGACCATGTGGCAAAGGCAATCGGCATCGCCGCCGCCATCAGGAACAGCAGCGTGACCGGTCTGCGCCAGACCGGCAAATCCTTGGCATGGGCAAGCGGAATGATTTGCATGTTAACGGCTTACGCCGATTTTCGGACCATGGCGAGAGCCAAGATACCGCATCCGCGCACAACCATCTGTGCGCGCAGCATCACCCTGCACAGCAGCCTTTCAGAGCGGCGAGAAGCGGTATTCGACCTCGGAAAAACGGTCGCGCGGAAAGACATAGAGCATCCGGAACCCGTCGGGCCCCGCCACCGTGCCATGTTCCGCGTCATCGGGGATATAGAGCGCCGTGCCCGGTCCCATCGGATGCGGCACACCGTCTACCGTCACGATCGCCGCCCCTTCCAGCCCGAAATAGACCTCGGCCGGGCTGTGGCGATGCGGCAGCAGCGTGCCGCCGGGCGCGAATTCGGCGATCCCCATGACCACGCCGCCGGTCTGGGTGCGGTCACCACAAAAGAGCGTGCGCCAGCGGACCGTGCCGAACACCGGATCGACGCCGCCTTCCAGCGGCAGGTCGGCGGCCTCAAGCCG
>Ga0209345_10001564_pt1 | contig 27002 bp, 20 predicted proteins | sample Cruoilmetagenom7_FD_187294 | JGI IMG/M metagenome (GOLD analysis project Ga0209345, IMG submission 187294) | Oil polluted marine microbial communities from Coal Oil Point, Santa Barbara, California, USA - Sample 7 (SPAdes) (version 2) | ecosystem: Environmental > Aquatic > Marine > Oil seeps ...
AAAAATCAGAATTTTGGTTCGAGGTCAAGGCATGCGAAAATTTTAACCGCAGGAATACATAGAAGTATTTCGAGGATTAAAATTTAAGCATAACGCCGACATCGGGCCAAAAGGCAATTTTTAGAGGTGTCCTTTAGATTATGAGGGTTCCGCTCCTGTTACTCGTGAAGTTGAAGTTGTTCATGGCTATGGTAAAAAAGATACACCAAAAAAGTGTTCACCACCCTTGTAGGGGTTCCTGATCTTTTGCCCTGTGATTGATTTAACCCAGAGGGCTCTAAAGCCAATACTGCCAGGAAAGGTTACAAACCTGTTCCTTTAAATGCAGTAGTTGTCAAAAAATGGGACAATAAAACGCCTCCTATTGAGAAACAGGTCGAGTTCGTGACAAATATAGACGTAAGAGATCCCTTCGTAACTTTTGATCGTTATGATGACTGCAATCTCATGGAAAACAAACTCTTTCGAGAGGTTAAATAAAACTGGCACTTTGAGCACCCAGCCAAAAAAATCAAAGAGGGCGTATATATCCAGACATACCTGGTTATGGGCATGAAAGCCCCACTGCCTTTCTAAAATGGCAGGAAAAACAATTATAATTGGAAGCCATGGGTACCAGCACATGGTAAATGTACCGGCGAAAGCTTGAGGTACTTAACTGAAACAAGCTGTTTGTCTTTGTGGGCAGGAACTTCGGAATTCCAGAATTAACTCAGGATCTTCATTATAACTATTTTTAAACTTGACCTGTTTCTCTTTCCTGAGCTAAATAGTGTAAGGTTGATTGGAAAGTGGCTAATTTTCTCATCCATAAAAAGATAACCCCGTAAAAAAAAATAGTACGCTTTTTTACTCGGTGGGTGAGGCTTGCCCCTCTCCTCCATTTTAAGGGCACCTTGAAAAATTGCCTTTTCGCCAGATTACGGTGTCGCTGCGAAAATAAAAAATGCTCATATACCCTATGTATCCTGTGCTTTTTGATTTTCGGGCTCATTGTCCTCAGACATGACCTCGGCCTGTTAATGGGACTTTTTACAACTCCATCAGGATAGTGTTATGGGGAGTACTTTGTGTTTAAACCAAATAGAACAATAATAAAAAATGGTATCTGAAAAACCTGAAGGGCAGGGATGTCTGATCAATAAGGTAATTGCTAACGGTCTTTGTGTACGTTGTGGCGCCTGTGTAGGTTTATGTCCCTATTTTAATTATTATAATGGTGAAGTTGTAGTTATTGATCAATGTCATTCTGATAATAGTCGATGTCTCCAACTCTGCCCGCTGGCTGAGTATGAAGCTACAACCCCCTTATATCAAACAAAGGTTAAAGAAGCACCTGATATTGCGATAGGTACCTTGCATGAAATATTTCTGGCTCGTGCAAGAGACCGGGAACTCAGGGCTAAAGGTCAATATGGAGGCGCTGTTTCGGCTCTACTGATTTATGCCCTTGAAAATGGTCTTATTAAGGGTGCTGTTATGACTGATAAGGGGGATGACCTGGCCCCGAAGGGGATGCTGGTGCGGAATCGTGACCAGGTTATTGCATGTTCTGGCTCCAGGTATTCCGGTTCAGCTGCCCTTTCAGAGCTAAATATGTGTCTTAAAACCGGCATGGATCAGTTGGGGGTCGTGGGCCTGCCATGCCAGATGGAGGCGCTTGCCCGGATGAGACGTATGATTCCGAATGGTGTTGCCATAAGCCAAAGGATTGCCTTAAAGATAGGTCTTTTTTGCACATGGGCTATTGATTATCGGGGATTCTCAACTCTCTTGAACACCAGAGGCATAGATATCAAGGCAGAGGGATATGATATTCCGCCTCCGCCTGCTGATGTCTTCAGAGTCAAAAATAAAACTGGGCATGATGATTTTTCCTTGTCAGATATCAGACCCCTGATCCAAAAAGGGTGTTCTCTTTGTCAGGATATGACCGCTCAATGGGCAGATATCTCCATTGGGACAGCAGAAGAAAAACCGGGTTGGAATACAATTATAGTCAGGACTTCGGTTGGCGCTGAAATAATACGCAAGGCTCTGGCAGATAATTTTTTGGAGCGAGATCATTTCAGTAAAAAGGGTTTGGATCATCTTAATGCCGCTGCTGCAAATAAAAGACTTAAAGGGATTAAGGCAAAAAGAGATCTGGATCGGAGTCATCAATGACAATAATTATCAAAAAAAAGGAAAGTCTTGAATTGTTGCAGGGCAATGAGGCAATTGCCCGCGGAGCACTTGAGGGTGGCGTAAGATTTTGTTCCGGCTATCCAGGTAATCCTTCTTCTGAGATCATTGATACCCTGGCCAAGGCAGCGCATAGCCTGTCTATTTATGTAGAATGGTCAGTTAATGAAAAAGTTGCTCTGGAGGCGGCTACAGCAGCTTCCTTTGCAGGCCTCCGGTCAATTGTATGCATGAAACAAAATGGAGTTAATGTAGTCTCTGATTTTCTGACTAACCTGACTCTTTCAGGTACCAAAGGCGGAATCGTTTTAGTAAGCTGTGATGATCCAAGTGGTATCTCAAGTACAAATGAAGAGGATGCCAGGCCATTTGCTACTTTAACTGATATTCCGCTCCTCGAACCTGCTACTCCACAGGAGGCGCTGGAAATGACCCGATGGGCCGTTGAATTATCAGAAGAGATTCAAAACGTGGTTATGCTTAGAAGTGTTTCCCGCCTGTCTCACACCCGAAGTAATGTACATATGAAGAACTTGCCTGATTTTAATACAAAGGCCTGTTTTGATATCTCGACTGCGTTCCATACCTTTCCGGTGGTGGATAAACATAAGGCCCGGGATGCCAAACTGGTAAAAGCATCTCAAATATTTGAGGAATCGCCTTTTAATCGTTATGTGGGACATTCAAGGCCAGAACTGCTTGTTATTACTTCTGGTTGTGCATCAAATTATGTCGTGGACGCAGTAGGGATACTTGGCCTCAAAGACAGGGTCGGGATTCTCAAATTGGGAACTACTTCACCATTGCCTGTAAAATTATTGACCAGGTATCTCTCCACCTGTAACAGGATACTGTTTGCCGAAGAGATAGATCCTTTTTTAGAAAAAGAGATTAAGTCTTTGGCAGGAGACCTGGCAAAAGAGATAGGGCTCAAGGAATTCATGGGCAAGGCCTCTGGTCATATCCCTTCCTGTGGAGAACTTTCACCTGGCCATCTTATGGAAGTGCTGGGGAATCTATTTAATATTTCATGGAAAAAGGATGAGTACAGGGAAAAGATCTCAGGCTTGATCAAGGACGCAATTCCTCCAAGAGAATTCGGGTTTTGCCCCGGATGTCCCCACAGGGGGTCTTATTATGCTATAAAGCTGGCTTTGGCTTGGGATAACCGCCAGGGTTTTGTATCAGGAGATATTGGATGTTATACCTTGGGAATCTGGCCTACCGGCTTTAATCAGGTAAAGTCTGTCCATGCCATGGGCTCAGGTCTTGGTCTTGCCTGTGGTTATGGTAAATTGGATCAATTTGGCTTTGATCAGCCGGTTATCACTGTTTGCGGCGATTCGACCTTCTATCATTCCGGCCTTCCGGCCATGGTAAACGCGACATTTAATCAGGCCGATGTCCTTCTTTTGATTCTGGATAACAGCGCCACGGCCATGACCGGGTTTCAGCCCCATCCCGGTTGCGGAAAGACTGCCATGGGAAATGTCACTGATGTAGTGGATATGGAGGGGCTTTGCCGGTCAATGGGTGCGGAAGTAATGGTGGCAGACCCCTATGAGATGGAAAAAACAGCTGAAATCATCTATGGACTTTTACAAAAGAGAGGTCAACGAGTACTGATACTGCGTCGTAAATGTGCCCTTGTACAGGGAAGGGAAGGCGGCTTTCCATATAAAGTAGAAATAGATCAGGATCTTTGTCTTGGTGAGGAATGCGGTTGTAACCGTTATTGTACCCGAATTTTCCGTTGTTCCGGACTGGTTTGGGATAATCAGGTTGGCAAGGCCTGTATAGATAAGATTATTTGTGTGGGTTGCGGGATCTGTGTGGATATTTGTCCGCAGGGAGCGATTAATAAAACTATAAAATGAGCAATAAATGCCTTTAAATCTTATTATAACCGGGGTAGGAGGACAGGGAAATGTTCTTGCGTCCCAGATCCTGGGCCGAACAGCAGTACGCCATGGCTTTAAGGTTACTATTGGCGAAACCTTTGGTTTATCTCAACGGGGTGGGCCTGTAATGAGCCATATCTGTATTTCTGAAACAAAGAATTACAGTCCCATAATACCTCCTAATATGGCCCATATAATTTTAGGCCTTGAGCCCTTGGAAGGCATCAGGATTATAAATGAATTCGGTAATCCTGAAACTACCTATATTGTTAACTCTAGACCTATTCATCCATTAAACGTAATTGCCGGAGAGGTGGAATATCCTGACCCCGAGTGGATCAGGGATGTTTTGGCCCAGGCGGGAAGAACTCTTTTTTGGCTGGATGCTGCCCAATTGGCTATGGATTTAGGGGGGCCTATTATGCTCAATATGATCATGGTAGGAGCATTATGCGCCTTGCCCGGGTTTCCTGTAAATGGTGATCAGATAAAGGAAATCCTGCCTGAAATTTTTTCCAAAAAGGCCATTGAAGCGAACTTAAAAGCCATTGACGTCGGAGGAGGTCTGATTACTGAAAATGAAAATTGATTTGCACATCCATTCAAAAGATTGCTCTGATGGAAAAATGACACTGTCACAAATCTTTTATGAGGCCTGCAAAAACAAAATAGAAATGATATCCATTACAGATCATGATTCCATTGATTGTCAGGAATCAGCAATTGAGCTGGCTGAAAACTATGGGATGCGATATGTCACTGGAGTTGAGCTTAATATCTCTTTTTCACATACTGCTTTCAAACAAGGCAAGGCAGTTTCCCTGGATGCACTGGGGTATCAATTTGATATCCATAATGAGGCATTGATAAATAAATTAAAAGAATTGAGGCAGTATCGACAAATCAGGGCCAAAAAAATTCTTGACAATTTAAATATCGAATTTGAAAAAGAATCCTTGCCCTTATTTAGCAGTCTGGATATGAAGGCTATTGAGGAAACAGTGGACGGTGCCTTTGGCCGTCCTCATATTGCCGATTATCTGATAAAAAAAGGGCTGGTTGGCACTAAACAGGAGGCCTTTGATAAATATCTGGTAAAATGTAATGTATCCAAATTACCTGTTTCCCTAAAGGAGGCCTCAGAACTGATCAGGGGTGCAAAGGGGAAATTAGTCCTGGCTCATCCTAATGATCCTAATGGAACATCACTGGCTTCTTTGACCTCTTCTATTGATGAACAACTTAAGATAATCAAAGAGAAGATGTTGCCGTTTATTGATGGCCTTGAATGCTGGCATTCAAGACATGATCAACGAACAATCTCCACTTATACTGCCTTTGCCCGGGAAGAGGGGCTAATTATCACCGGCGGATCTGATTGTCATCAGCAACCTGTGATTATGGGTCGTATTGCGGTACCCGCCTATGTGGCTGATCAGTTTTAAACCGATTGTGATTCAAGGGCACCTTGAAAAATTGCCTTTTCGCCAGATTACGGTGTCGCTGCGAAAATAAAAAATGCTCATATACCCTATGTATGCTGCGCTTTTTGATTTTCGTGCTCCTTGTCCTCAGACGAAAATTCTAATTTTTTAAGGCACCCTCAAGTGATTTTGTATCTAGACACAGAACAGCAGTAAATGGATGCGTATACATCATCTGTTGTTCAAGAATATTCACTAACATAAAAAAATGAGGAGATAAAATTATGACTGAACAACAGATCGGCCCTGGAAGTGTTCGTGTAGACAAAACCCGTCTTTACCGGCAGGAGGAATTCTCTGACTTAAGTGACATGGTAATAGCCCGTTTTTCTCCCATTAAGCCAAATGGAGAAGATGATTCTGAACGTACGCCCTTTTATATGGGACGAACGCAGCTTATGACACCAGACGGCTTGATGCCGGTTCAGTGCTCAATAGAAGCCTCATCACTTGAAGAAGCTTTTGACAACTTTCCCCCTGCTATGGACAAAATGGTAGAACGAATAGTCAAACAAGCTCAGGAGAAGAGTAGCCCTGCTTAGGGAATGGGCATAAATAGCGCCTGAACGAAAACTTCTAATTTTCCCGATTTCTGCGTCAGTCGCATGTTTTAATCCTCAAAATACTTAATGTATTCCTTCGGTTAAAATTTTTGCCTTCAAAAGATCCTGGAAAAATTTTCCAGCTTTCGTTCAGGCACTAAATAAATCCTTGAAATTTATGCCTTGAAGCAGAGATGCAAAAACGATGAGTTATTTATTCCTACTTCCTTAATGCCAGACTCAAAACCTGGAAACTTTTTTAATTTTTATGCTTTATTATGGGTGATAATCATGAGTTCCATTATAGATGATCTTGTTGATCCTTCTGCCTTGCCGGATAAAACTACTAAAGTTAGCGTTGTGCAAACCCATATCTCCATTGTCTTTATTGGGGATCAATTTGTTTATAAGGTCAAAAAACCAGTTAATTTCGGATTCCTGGATTTTTCCACACTGGAAAAAAGAAAATATTATTGTCAGCAGGAACTTGAGCTAAACCGTCGTCTTTCAAAAGATATATATCTGGATGTCCTGCCGGTTACCATGGAAGGGGTCAGATATACATTGCTTGGAAAAGGTGGTGAAGCAGTAGACTACGCAGTCAAGATCAAACGTATTCCTGATGAAAAATTAATGAAAGAGGTTTTTTCCAAGGGTGATCTTACCAAAGGTCATTTGGAGCAACTAGCGGATGTCCTTGGAGAATTCCATTTAAATGCCCACCAGAGCCCTGAGATAGATTTTTATGGCAAGGCTGACAGCTTTCGCATAAATACCAATGAAAATTTTGACCAGGTTGATTCCTATATCGGGAAGACTATTCAGCATCAGGTCTATAATGACATCAAAAGCTGGACCAACACCTTCTATCAAAATCATCAAAATCTTTTTGAGGAGAGGATTAAGGCCAAAAAGATCAGAGATTGTCATGGTGATCTGCACATGGAACATATATGTTTCACGGATGATCTTGCAATAATTGACTGTATTGAGTTCAACGAACGTTTTAGATACAGTGACACAGTGGCTGATATCGCTTTTATTCTAATGGATCTGGAATTTAATGGTGGTTTTGATTATGCTAGGAGCCTATGGAATGCGTATAAAAAGCGAACTTCTGAGAAAGGGATTGATGATCTGCTGAAATTTTATAAGGTCTATCGGGCATTTGTGAGGGGCAAGGTCAATAGTTTCCAAATCGATGATCCTAATATAACAAATCAAGCAAAAGAGAAGGCCAGCTCGATTTCCAGTCGGTATTTTGAACTGGCACATTCCTATATTTGATGGCGCTATTGCCTTGTCATGCCTAATCATAGTATTATTCTATTACCTTTGTTCTCGAAAAAAATGCATCAATTCGTCTGCTATCATTACTGGGTACTTCTAAAATTAGAATTTTGGTTCGAGGTCAAGGCATACGAAAATTTTAACCGCAGGAATACATAGAAGTATTTCGAGGATTAAAACTTGAGCATAACGCCGACATCGGGCCAAAAGGCAATTTTTAGAGGTGGCCTACTGTATAAGCCTATTCTGCTATATTGAACAAACGGTTTAAGCTTATACCAAATATCCAGAGCCTTTTTAAAAAAAGGTTGACAAAAAAGGCTACTGAACATAATTTACAGATTTTCCTTAAGGTAATATAAGTGATGATGTAAAATTTATAGCTTCCATGAATTAGGAAATATTTTAATATCCTGCGTCTGTATAAAATTTAGGCCTCTAAAGACAAATTGTATTCCTGCAGTTAAAGTTCTCGTCTTTCTTGATCAAAACAGGACATTTGTAAAACGCATCATTAAAAAGTAATTTATATTAACGAAGTGAATTACCTGAACTAAACGGATTTAAATCATGCCAAAAACGAAAAAAAGAGGAAGGATAATCATAGATCGAGAAATTTGTAAAGGATGTTTGCTTTGCGTCTCGGTCTGCCCAATAGAACTGATCAAAGTTTCTAATAATACAAATGAGAAAGGCTATTATCCTGCTGAATTCATAGAATTGAATAGTGAAGATCCCAAATGTACGGGCTGTTGTTCTTGCGCAACGATTTGTCCGGATATTGCAATAGAGGTTTATCGTGACTGAAAAATTATTAATGCGTGGTAGTCATGTGATAGGTGAGACGGCAGTGCTGTCAGGATGCCGTTTTTATGCCGGGTATCCCATCACTCCTCAGAATGAGTTAACAGAATATATGGCAGGGGCCATGGACAAGTTGGATGATGGAACCTTTATCCAGGCTGAAAGTGAGATTGCTGCTATTAATATGGTAATAGGTGCATCCATGGCCGGAGCCAGATCTATGACCAGTTCATCCAGCCCCGGTATCAGTCTAAAACAGGAGGGGATTTCTTATTTGGCTGCTTTTGAGCTTCCAGCGGTAATAATTAATACTATGCGTGGCGGTCCGGGATTGGGGAATATAGCGCCAGCTCAGGGTGATTATTTTCAGGCCACACGGGGAGGAGGACATGGGGATTACCGTACTATAGTCCTTGCCCCTGCCTCAGGTCAGGAACTTGCTGATCTAACCAGGGCAGCCTTTGATTATGCTGATAAATATCGAATTCCAGTAATGCTATTGGGAGATGGTATGATGGGGCAAATGATGGAGCCAGTCGAATTGCCGGATCCGCTTGATCCTGATACCTTCCCTCCCAGACCATGGAAACTGGATGGTGCCAAGGGGAGACCGAGTCAATTTATACGTTCCCTTCTCCTAGATACTACTGTTGAAGAGGACCATAACTGGAAACTTGAAAGAAAACATAAGAGTATTATCAGAGAGATTTCCAAAGCAGAACTCTTTGAAACAAAAGATGCCAAAATGGTTATAATAGCCTATGGTACTGCTGCCAGAATTGCTAAAGGGGCTATTAAAAAAGTTCGTAAGATGGGACTTAAAGTAGGCCTTATTCGTCCTATTACCCTTTGGCCTTTCCCAAGTCGGGAACTCCTTGAAATCAGCCGACATTTAAGAGATTTTCTGGTTTTTGAAATGAGTACAGGACAGATGGTTGAAGATGTAAGACTGGCCCTTGAAGGCAAGGGGAATGTTCATTTTTATGGGCGTCCAGGCGGGATTATCTCTACACCGGATGAGATTGCCAAGGTTATAAACAGTCTTTATCATCGTCAGCATTTAGAAGAGGATTAATAAAATGACAACCAAGGTTTTTAAAAGGCCCAAATATCTAAAGGATGCAATCTTCCATTATTGTCCCGGCTGCGGACATAGTATTATACACCGGTTGTTGGCAGAGGTCGTGGAAGAACTGGATATAGGCGAGCGAGTCATTGGTGTTCCTCCAGCCGGTTGTGCCGTATTAGCATATTTTTATTTTGATTTTGATATGGGTGAGGCGCCACATGGCAGAGGAGCCGCTGTTGCTACCGGAATTAAGCGTGTCCAGCCAAATAATATTGTGTTTACCTATCAGGGCGATGGAGACATTGCTGCCATAGGAACAGCTGAAACAATCCATGCAGCTAACAGGGGTGAAAATGTTACAGTGATCTTTGTTAATAATGGTGTTTATGGGATGACTGGAGGCCAAATGGCACCAACCACCCTGGCCGGTCAAAATTCTACCACTACACCAGGAGGTCGAAATTTATTGAGGGATGGAGGGCCCATTGACCTAAGCCAGATGCTCGCTATTACCAAAGGAAGCGTCTATATTGAACGAACTGCTGTGAATTCACCAAAAAATATCAGGCGAACCAAAAAGGCGTTAACCAAGGCCTTTAAGGCACAGATGGATGGTCTGGGATTTACTCTGGTGGAGATCCTTTCTCCTTGCCCTACTAACTGGAAGATGTCCTCATTAGACTCTTTAAAATGGATTGATGATCATGTTACGAAAACATTTCCTCTTAAGGTTATTAAGGACGAGACCGAAAAAGTATCTGACTTAGCCACAGAGGTCATAAATCAAATCTGAGTCTGACCAGGATCCCAAATATTTTCTGGCAGCATCATACTTAAAAATAGCAGAACGCCTTATTATTGTAGAGGTTTTAGGAAATCATGACCAAAAAAACGGTATTTGCAGGATTTGGGGGACAGGGTGTCCTCATGATGGGTTATGTATATGCGGTAGCAGCAATGCGGGATGGTAAAGAGGTTACATTTCTTCCCTCCTATGGAGCAGAGGTTCGTGGTGGCACAGCCAACTGCACAGTTGTTGTTTCGGACGAGGAAATATTTTCTCCTGTTACATCATCCCCGGATTATGCGATTATTATGAATAAACCATCTTTAGCCAAATATGAAGGTATGATAAAAAAAGGTGGTATTATTATTATTAATTCTAGTCTTATTAAGACTGATCTGACCAGAAAAGACCTGGAAGCAATAAAAGTTCCGGCGAACGATATTGCCAAAGAATTAGGCAGTGATCGTACTATTAACATGATTATGCTGGGGGCCTTTGTATCCAGGACTAAAATTAGCACACTTGATTCAATCATGAATGGATTAACAGAAATTGTAAAAGGAAAGAAAGAAAGTGTCATGAAGCTGAATCGTAAAGGTCTGGATATTGGCGCTGGATATGTAATTAAAGGAGCCAAATAATGAAAACTGTTAAACAGATTAGTCTTAGTTTGGAAAATAAACCTGGAAAATTGGCTGAGGTGAGTAATCTATTAGGCGCTAATGGAGTTAATATTACTGCCTTCTATGTGGTTGCTAAAGATGAACAAGGTGTTCTTAATTTTGTTGCTAATAATTCTGAAAAGGCAATAAATATCTTGAAGACCAATGGTTATAATATCGAAAGCCAGGATGTTATTGCTTGTGAAGCCCCTAATCATCCCGGAGGATTAAATGCAGTTTTAAAGCCTCTTTGGAATGCCAATATCAATGTGGATTACCTATATCCATGCATAGGAATGGGCGAACTTACGATTTTAATTTTAGGTTTAGACCCTATTGAAAAAGCCTTGAAAGTTATGGAGGAAAATTGGATCCGAGTCTTTGGCAACAACGATTTGTTCTCTTATTAAACTTTATGAAGTAAAGAAGACGATTATATATAACTATATAAATATCCGCAGTTATTTTTAGTTTCCTTGATTTTTATCCCCTTAGGAACTGGAAATAAATAGCTCATCGTTTTCGCATTTCTGCTTCAGGCCATGTTTAACCGCTCCTCATTTACAAAATTCTCAAATTAGCGTTGCTAGTTTCGGGGTTCCAAGTTTACCTGTTCAATTGGATTGGCTAAACCTGACCTAAATCATGACACGAATTCCAGTGACTTATGGCCACCTCTAAAAATTGCCTTTTGGCCCGATGTCGGCGTTATGCTCAAGTTTTAATCCTCGAAATACTTCTATGTATTCCTGCTGTTAAAATTTTCGCATGCCTTGACCTCAAACCAAAGTTCTAATTTTTTGAAGTACCCTTATTTATTTCCAGTCTCTTAGTGGATGAATAATGAACATTCCAAAATTCATCCATGAGCAAATTACCTCCTTTAAATATGGAACAAGTCATTATCTGATTATTGGATCCAGTTGTCCCCATTTATACACCAGCATATTTTAAAAAAACAAAATGATCAAAAAAATTGAGAACGACTATTGCACAAAAAAATTATTATTTTTGTTGATATATTCATTAACATGCAGCATATATGTAATGACTTGTTGAGCTTTTGTTCACGGCGGCTTTTTACCGCCGTGAATCGCGGTGCTGACTGCGTTGAGCACCTTGTTTGACGCCGGAACAAAAACTAGAAAATTTTTCCAAGTTCAAAGAGCTTTAGTTTTCAGTTGGAATTTTTGATGAATTATTTTTTATCATGCTTTTTAAAATAGCAAAGAGGACATAATAAAATGAAATTTACGATTATAAAGATTTTGTTAATCTTTATTATCACCTGTTATGGAAATTTATTATTAGCCAAAGATAATAATCAACTAATAATTCAAGATGTTAGTTATAAAATTGGGCAAGGTGATATTCTGGAGATATCAGTATGGATGGATGAAAATCTCACCAAACAAATTATTGTCCCTCCAGATGGAGTCATTTCTTTCCCATTGATAGGCGATACTAATATCTCGGGTTTAAATGTTTCCGGATTAAGAGATATTATAAAGGCGAAGCTTATGGAATATTTACCTGATCCGACTGTAACAGTGATGCTTATTGCACCCAATAGTCTTACCGCTTATGTAATTGGTAAAGTTAACAAACCAGGACAATTCCCAATTAGTCTTAATACAAATATAATCCAAATACTTTCCATGGCAGGTGGCATGAATCCTTATGCTTCCTCCAGGAAAATAATTATTTTAAGAAAAGAAAACGGGAAAGATATAAAAATGCTTTTTAATTATAACCAGGTGAAAAAAGGTGAAAAACTGGAGCAGAATATTATTCTTCGGCGGGGGGATGTAGTTATTGTTCCCTAATTAACTCCCATAAAAAATTGCCTTTTCGCCAGATTACGGTGTTGCTGCGAAAATAAAAAAGGCTCATATACCCTATGTATACTGCGCTTTTTGTCCTCAGACGAAAATTCCAATTTTTCAAGGCACTCTTATGGGTACTTCTAAAAATTAGAATTTTGGTTCGAGGTCAAGGCATGCAAAAATTTTAACTGCAGGAATACATAGAAGTATTTCGAGGATTAAAACTTGAGCATAACGCCGACATTGGGCCAAAAGGCAATTTTTAGAGGTGGCCTTATATAATAAGCTGGAAAAATCGGATATTTTAAAGGGACTGAATTTTTTAAAAACATGATACCACCATAATGGATACTAGGAAGCCTAAACATATTCTTTTTTTAATATTAATATCCTTTTTTCTTTGCGTTGCAGAAACGATTTGGGCTGTGGAGTTGAAGTCCTTTGGGCAAATCATTATTAAAGAAGAATTTGATAATAATATTACTTTTGAAGCTAACAAACAAAAGGAAGATATCGTTTCAATAATCAACCCTTCCTTGAAGCTTGATTATAATACTGAGCTTTTAACTTTGAGTTCAAAGATCGATTTATCTGCTTTCCGTTACGCAGAGGAAAAAGCACTTAATACAGAACGAAAATATTTTGAAACCATAGGAATATATAACTTATGGGAGAGGCTGCAAATAAAGGGCAATTGTAATGTCTTAAAGGATACAACTCTTGAATCCGAATTGGAAGAGACAGGAATGGCGGACTTCAGGGCGGATAGAAAACGTTTTAATATGGGCACTGGTTTGATTTACAAGAGCTCAACTGTCTCGGATGTATCTTTTGATCTTGCTTACCGGTCAACAAATTATGATAATATTTCCTATGTAGACTACGATCGAATATCCTTTTCTCTATACTATAATATCCAGACGAAAAATCAGCTGAATCTGTTTACGGTTCAACCATATTTTCTCAATATAGATTCCGACCTTAATAAGGTTAAGAATAATGGCCTTTCGCTGGGGTGGCTACATAACTTCAATAAGACTTCACAACTGACAACCTTTATAGGAGTTAGGTATACTAAAACCCGTATGGAAATGGAGCCGCAATCGAATTTTGATCATAATGAATGGGGAATTGTAACTGATATTAATTTTCTCAAGACAGGTGAACTCTTTTCTTTTAAACTTGGATATAATAATGATCTTGGCTATAATTATTATGGAGAGACCATCCAAAGGGAAAGGTATTCTTGCATTCTGAGGACGGCAATCGGTCATCTTTTAAGCGCCAGCGTATCAGGGGATATTTACAGAACTGAAACAGAAGGACAATTATCTCGTACTAATAGAAGGTATTATCATTTGAAATCTGTGCTTAGATATAAGCTTACTGCAAAATATATTTTAGAACTAGGTTATAGCTATGGAAAACAGAATAATAAAAAATTAGAAGACCCAGTATTTGATCGTAGCCGTGTCTGGTTTGTTCTTAATTTGAATTTTCCCATAATTGATAGATAGTGTTTGAATGAAAACTAGTTTTTTTGTCAAGGTCAAGGAAGAAAATTTTAACCCAGAGATACATTAAGTATTTTGAGGATTCAAATTTGAGGCTGACGCAGAAATTGGGAAAATTAGCAGTTTTGCTTCAGGCACTATCTAACAGAGAAGAGATGTCATGAATGAAAAACTTTCTATAAATGATTTTAAGGGAATTGTCAGACGAAGAAGATCTGTTTTTATTGTTTTCTTCTTGGCTATTATGCTCTTAGGGATAATTATTGCCTTTATTTTACCCCCTATTTATCTCTCAAAATCAACAATACTGATTGAAAATCAATTGATACCCCAGGAATATGTTCAAACGACTATTACAGGTTTTGTAGAGGAGCGCTTACAGGTAATAACCCAGCAAATTATGAGCCGCATTAAATTAATGAACATCATTAAAGAATATGGTCTATATACCGAGATGCAGGAGCATTATGCTACTGAGGAAATAATAGACAAAATGCGTAGAGACATTATTCTCAGCACTATCAGTGCTGATGTTATTGACCACCGAACAGGAAGACCTACCTCTGCTACTATTGCCTTCAGTCTATCCTATCAGGGAAAAGATCCTGAAAAAGTTCAAAAGGTGGCAAATGTCCTTGCATCCCTTTACCTTGAAGAAAATATACGTTCAAGGGGACAAAGGGCTTCCAGCCTTACTTCATTTTTACAGGCTGAAGGAAATCGGCTAAAAAGCCAGATAGATTTTATCCAGACTAAAATCAGTGTCTTTAAAAAGGCTCATATCGGGGAACTTCCTGAATATACTGCTGTCAATCTCCAGGCGATTACTCGCTTGGAAAGGGATTTAGATCAAATTAATTCGCAAATCTATGTGTTAAAGGAGAGAAAAATTTACTTAGAAGGTCAAATCGCTAATATCGATCCTTTAAATCCCATTTTTGGTACGGATGGAAAACTCATGTTGAACCCCAGCGAACGACTTAAACTTTTACATCTCCAACTGATCACTCTCAAAAGTAAATTCTCTGAAAAGCATCCTGATGTCAGAAGAGTTCTAAATGAAATCAATGAATTGGAGTCTGAGGTTGGGGGATCTAATGATTCAATTGAAAAAATAAAACGTCTAGAAGGATTATCCAGTCTATTAGCGGTTATGAAGAATAAATTAGGACCTAAACATCCTGATTTGATTAAATTGAATAATGAGCTGCTTCTTCTAAATGAAGAAGTTATAAAAATGAAAACAGATCAGGTTACAAAAGATTTTACGGAGCAAAACCCCGATAATCCGGCATATATTAATCTCAAGATTCAAATTGAGTCCTCAGAGATGGAGCTTGTCAAGTTTTATGAAGAGAAAAAGCGAATAAAAGATGAAATAGCCAAGTATCAAAAAAAGATAGAAAGCACCCCACTAGTTGAAAAAGCTTATAATAATATGATGCTTGACTATGCAAATGCTAGGTCCAAATATAACGAAATTAAGAGCAAACTTATGGCAGCCGATATTGCTCAGGGTATGGAGGAATCTAAGCGGGGGGAACGCTTCACAATTATTGAACCAGCTCAATATCCTGAAAAGCCTTATAAACCAAATCGAATCGCAATTATTATAATTAGTTTCATTCTTTCTTTTGGTATGGCCTTGGGTATAGCTGCAATATTCGAAAACATGGATACTACCATCAAAACAACAGATCAATTAAGTAGTATTGTTGGCTACCCTGTCTTGTCGACTATTCATCATGTCAGGACGGATAAGGATCGCCAGAAGCAGCGAAAGAAGAAAATAATTATTTCATTTGCTACTATTAGTATAATCATTTTAACCTTGATAATAGTCAATTTTTTTCTAATTCCTTTGGATATATTATGGCATAAAATTCAAACCAGAATGCTGATCAGGATATGACGGATCATTTATTAAATCATATCCTATGTGTTATGGTATGGCCTTATTGTTAGAGAGTTTAGGGAGTTATAATATGAAGAGGAAAAATCAAACCAATTTACTCTATTCCAAATTCAAGTTAAAGAAGAATTTTTCTCGTGACTCTACTATGACCAAAGTAGAGCCAATCTTTACTTTGGCACTTAAAAAGGCTGTAAAAGGTAACCGTGGAAGCGATAACCTTAGTCATCAGGAAGATAACACAGATTCTACTATGCATAGTATCTCAGACGATTGTTCTCAATTAAATGAGGAAAGAGGACATACTCTTCCTGAAAAAGAGGGCATTCCTGAACAGGAAGACACTCAGGGTATGGGTAGGATAACCTCCGAATCACTTGTAAAGATTGATCGCTCCTATCAGAAAAGGGACATTAATGTTGATGAGACAGTTGAAATTATAAACCCGGTATATACTTATACCAGAATAATTGATTATGTTCCCTCTGCCCTTGAGAAAAACAGAATCGTCTCCCACTTAAAAGAAAATCGTCTAACTAATAAGATAAAGATATTACAAACACAGATTCTAAATAAGCTGGAGGAGACTAATGGGACTAGTTTTATGGTAACAAGCTCCAATTCTTCTGAAGGTAAAACTTTTATAGCAATTAATCTTGCCATAAGTATATCTCAGCAACTTGATAAGACGGTTCTTCTTGTCGATGCAAATCTAAAAAGTCCTTCCATCGACAAATGTTTTGGCTTTGATGAAGAAATAGGCTTAACTGATTATCTGTTGTATAAAGCAGAAATACCTGATCTTTTATTAAATCCCGGGATTCAAAAATTAGTCATTCTCCCTGCTGGTAAACCAGTATACAATTCTACCGAACTTCTAAATTCGCCCAGAATGGACTCATTGGTTAAAGAGATAAGAAAACGCTATTCTAACCGATTGATTATTTTTGATACTTCTTCTCTTTTATCAAATGCCGATTCATTGGTGTGTACTGATTTTACTGATGGTATCTTATTCGTAGTGGAATCGGAGAGAACCTCCATATCTGAACTACGCCGTGCTACAGGATTAATTAAGGATAAAAAGGTAATTGGAACTATTCTAAACAAGAAAAGAAATTGATTCAATTTTTTAGTACAGCTTACTTTTGGCATCCTTTATAAACCATAAAAAGCAGTTTACACTTTAAGGCCACCTCTAAAAATTGTCTTTTGGCCCGATGTCGGTGTCGGCGTTATGCTCAAGTTTTAATCCTCGAAATACTTCTATCTATTCCTGCGATTAAAATTTTCGCATGCCTTGACCTCGAACCAAAATTCTAATTTTTAGAAGTACCCTTAATTTTTGCTTCTTGATAAGGTGTTGATGACAAAACAAAAAGAGATAAAAAGCAACATAAGCGATTTCTCATATAATAAAATGAGTTATTGGCTTTAGGATGCCTTGAAAAATTAGAATTTTCGTCTGAGGACAAGGAGCGTGAAAATCAAAAAGCGCAGCATACATAGGGTATATGAGCATCTTTTATTTTCGCAGCGACACTGTAATCTGGCGAAAAGGTATAATGGCTACATATGAATGGTATCTTCAGTGTTCTTGAATTTGGTCTTAAAATTGCGTCTTAATCTATTTGGACTAATCTGAATAAAGTCTTTCATTGGTTTGTTATCTTCTCAAACGCACAAATATTGTCCTTAGCCATTTGAAATGAATTCAAAATGGTTTAACTCTCGTCCCAGGCCGGGGCGTACCCTCCATCGGTCTGTTGATAGACTTTTACGAGTCAAGCAATAATAAAGGAGGACTATGATGCCAATTAAAATTGATAATGATTATTCCGAAACCCTTTTAGTGCATTTCAGAAGAATTCAAGCCCTAAAAAATGCCTCCATGAATCATCCTTCTGTTTTTCTCAATAAGAGACAATTATGCGACCTTGAGTTGCTATTAAACCGTGCTTTTTATCCTTTGCGAGGATATCTAAATCAAGAAGACTATGAATCTGTTTTAACAAAGATGCGTCTTGTTGATGGCACTGTATGGCCAATGCCGATCTGTCTGGATATTCCGGAAAAAATAGCTCAAACCCTTGATAGTGAGCAGCCTTTAGCCTTAAGAGATGAAGAAGGTTTTATGTTAGCAGTTCTTAATATTGAAGATAAATGGCAGCCAGATAAAAAAGAAGAGGCACGTTTAGTCTTTGGAACTGATGATCCGGAAAGGCATCCTGGTGTCAGGATGCTTTATGAACAAATTGGCTCTTGGTATATTGGCGGAGTTCTTGAAGGCATCCATTTGCCTCTTCATTATGATTTTAAAGAGTTCAGATTGACTCCCGCAACAGCTCATAGACGGTTTGCTGAAAATGGATGGCGTAATGTCATAGGATTTCAGACTGAGAAACATCTCCATTGCGCCCATAAAGAGATGACCCTGCATGCCGCACGGGAAGCAAATGCAAATATATTTATACAGCCTGTTGTGGGGCTAAGACATCCTGGAGATCTGGATCACTTTACTCAGGTGAGGTGTTACCTTGAAATAATTAAAAGATATCCAAAAAATATAGCTGCTCTTGGGTTAATCCCTTTAGCAATGAGAAAAGCAGGCCCCCGGGAAGCCTTATGGCATGCAATCGTACGAAAGAATTATGGTTGCAGTCATTTTATGGTAGCCGATGATCATGGTGATCCATTTACAAATAATGGGAAAAAGAAACGATTTTACCCAAGACATGCTGCCCAGAAATTGGTCAAATCTTTTGAAAAAGATACTGGAATCTTAATGGTCCCACTAAAGAAGATGGTATATGTTGAAGATAAAGCCCAATATATTCCTGAAGATGAGGTGGGGCCGAATTTAAACGTAAAACATATATCATCAACTGAACTGAGAAGGAGACTGGAAGCGGGACTTGAAATACCTGAATGGTTTTCATACCAGGAGATTGTATCAGAGCTCAGGCAGGCCTATCCGCCTAGATCAAAACAGGGTGTCACTATTTTTATGACAGGACTTTCTGGAGCAGGGAAGTCAACTGTAGCAAAGGTCTTAATGGTCAAATTTATGGAAATGCGTGATAGGCCGGTGACCCTTCTTGATGGTGATGTTGTCAGGAAAAATCTTTCAAGTGAGCTGAGTTTTTCAAAGGAACACCGGAATCTTAATATTATCCGTATTGGATTTGTGGCTAGTGAAATTACAAAAAATCGTGGAATAGCTATCTGTGCTCCCATTGCTCCCTATGAGAAACCACGATTGCAAAACAGAGAACTTATCAGTCGATATGGCGGTTATGTTGAGGTCTACATGGCAACACCTCTATTAATCTGCGAACAACGAGATCGAAAAGGGCTTTATGCTAAGGCAAAGGCAGGAAAAATTAAAGGTGTAACCGGAATTGATGATCCCTATGAACTTCCGTCCAACCCCGATATCACTATTGATACAAGTGAAATGACTCCAGAGGAAGCTGCTCAGCAAATATTGCTATATCTTGAAGATAAGGGTTATCTTCAATAGAAGAACATTTTGCTTTAATTCTAAGGAAGAATTCAATTGAAGTCATTTTTAGTTTTAAAACCAATATCCGGACTAAGGATCTTAATATGTTGTTCTTTGCTCTTTATTTTGTTTTTACCAACATATAAAGTAATGTTTTCTGTTTGGCAGAGGGATGATTTTACGTATTGCTATATTATCCCATTTATTGTTTTGTATCTGTTATTCGAAAAACGAGAAGAGCTTTATAAAACTATTTCGACTCCTTCCTGGTTGGGACTTTTACCATTCATAACCGGATTTCTTTTCTATTGGCTGGGTGAGTTGGGTGGTGAATTTTTTTCTCTATATTTTTCATCCTGGCTTATCATCACTGGATTATTCTGGCTCTATATGGGCTGGAAAAAATTAAAGATAATCTGGTTTCCTCTGGTTTTTGCCATTGCCATGTTTCCCATCCCTAATTTTCTTTATAATAAGATTTCAGTCAGCCTTAGGTTGATTTCCTCCTGGTTAGGAGTGGAAATTATGCAGTTCTATGGTATGTCTGCCTACAGGGAGGGCAATGTTATTGACCTTGGATTTACCCAGTTGCAGGTAGTTAATGCCTGTAGCGGATTGCGATATTTGATCCCTCTGATTGTGCTTGGTGTTTTACTGGCTTATTTTTATAAGGCTCCTTATTGGAAAAAAATTATTATAGTTATTTCTACGGTTCCTCTATCCATAATTACAAATAGTTTTCGGATCGCGTTGACCGGCTGCCTATATGAATATTGGGGGGCTGTCGCAGCTGAGGGTTTTTTTCATGGATTCTCGGGATGGTTTATTTTTATGTTTTCCTTTTTAGTTTTGATTCTGGAGATCTGGCTTCTTAATCTGATACCTCCAAAAGTATCTGTTTTGCCAGTCTCTTCCTCCAGGATGGATACAAAGACTAAAAATAGAAAGCTGTACCAGGATATCCCACGAAATGACAAGTCATTTTATTGGAAACATCAAGATGTAGTGGTAATACTATTTTTGACTTTGACCCTGATTTTGTCTCAATCTATAGAATTCCGTGAAAGAATTCCGATTAAACAGTCCTTTGATAAGTTCCCATTATCAATTGCGAAATGGACTGGTATGCGTCAGACTATAGAGCAGAAATTTATTGATGCACTTGATTTTAGTGACTATGTAATTATCGATTATCAGGATCATAATAATAAAATGGTTAATTTTTATGTTGCCTATTATGAAAATCAGCTAAAAGGCGAATCAATTCATTCTCCAGCCACTTGTTTTCCGGGGGGCGGCTGGGATTTAATCCAATCTGGACCTATTGAGATTCCTCTGGACGGCAAAAATCATTCGATTCGTGTCAATCGTGCCTTGATTCAGAAAGGAGAGGACAAGCAGTTATCCTATTTCTGGTTTCCCCAACGTGGTCGAATCTTGACAAATGCTTATCAATTGAAGGCCTTTGCGTTCTGGGATGCCCTTACCAGGCACAGGACTGATGGGTCATTGGTAAGGCTGATAACCCCCTTTTATAGATTAGAAGATCTTGATGATTGTGAAGAAAGACTTCAGCAATTTGTGCGCGATGTGATACCTGTTCTTCCAACCTTTTTACCTGAATAGAGGTGTTTCTATCGGAAAAAAATTGTTGGATGGAATCGACATACCAGGTTAAATTTCATTTTGGCTTTTTTTTGTAAAAGCAATATTTTGTCAAATCACTGGCAAAAAATATTCCTTAAGGATCGATTAACTTTAATAAATAATGGCTACCTCTAAAAATTGCCTTTTGGCCCGATGTCGGCGTTATGCTCAAGTTTTAATCCTCGAAATACTTCTATCTATTACTGCGGTTAAAATTTTCGCATGCCTTGACCTCGAACCAAAATTCTAATTTTTAGAAGTACCCTAATCTCTTATGATATACCTGGCTTCCATAATTCTATCCATGTTTCTAACTATTGTGCTGATCCCGATTTTTAAAAAATTGGCCATTAGACTGAATATTATGGATATCCCCAATAAACGAAAACTGCATCTCAATCCAATACCCAAGACAGGGGGACTGGCCATGGCATTTGGCATTTTTGCCCCTGTTATTCTCTGGGGACCTGAAAGTGAATTGCTTACCGCAATTCTAATGGGGGCGTCGGTAGTGTTTCTTTTTGGAACGATTGATGATCTTAAGGGAATAAACTATCAGGTAAAATTATCAGGACAATTAATTGCAGCCCTGATTGTGGTTTTTTATGGAGGAATCAAGATCAAGATTATTGGTACTTTTTGTGGATATGATCTAATACTTTCTGACTGGTACTCTATCCCTTTAACGATTTTTGTAATTGTGGGGGTGATAAATGCCTTTAATCTCTCTGATGGCCTGGATGGCCTGGCAGGAGGAATCTCACTTCTTAGTTTTATTTGTATCGGATATCTCGCCTATCAAGCGGATCAGATAATAATATGTTTTCTTGCCGTTGCTATTACAGGCTCTATTATAGGATTTTTGAGGTATAATACACATCCTGCAATTCTATTTATGGGTGATGCAGGGAGTCAGATTATTGGATTTTTTGCTATAACACTGGTACTGAGCCTTACACAGGCACATAATCCATTATGCCGCTTGTTACCTCTCATACTAATGGGATACCCTGTTCTGGATACCTTAACTGTTTTTGTGAAGCGCATTAGTAAAGGTAATTCACCATTTATCGCTGATAAAGGTCATTTCCATCACAAATTTATCTACTTGGGCCTTTCACATAATGAAGCAGTTCTTCTTATTTATATCCTACAGGCAGGATTAATTTCTCTTGGGTATGTTTTCAGGTTCTACTCTGAAGTATTTATTTTGATGCTGTATCTTGCATTTGCTGGAGTCATTCTTAAGTCTATGTCTGTCGCTGCAAAGAAAGGTTGGAAGATAAACCGATTACGACACCTGCCTAAATATTTTAAAAGGCCAATAATGGGTATCTTCTCAGAAGAAATTTTAATTAAAGTTCTATTTAAATCAATAGAAGCAGGCATACCTCTGATGTTTTTTTTTACCTGTTTTGTTCCAAACAAAATACCAAGAACCATTTCAATCTGTTCTATTGTCCTGTTTGCTCTTATCCTTGGGATGTGGTTTACAAAGAAGCAATGGGTTAGCGGTATACTTAGACTGTCACTTTATATTATTATTCCTTTTCTCCTTTTCATTGGTGAAACTAATGCACAACTCTGGATGATGCCAGCAATAGAATATATCTATAATCTTTCATTTGTGGCACTAGCTATAGGTGTATATTTAACCCTTAGGTTTACCAGACGAAAAGATGGCTTTCGATCTACACCACTGGATTTTCTGATCCTTTTTATTGCCTTTGTTCCCGGTCTAATTGATCCTCAAATTAGAAGTTATCATATGGGATTTTTAGCCGTTAAAATAATAGTACTTTTATTTAGCTATGAAGTCCTCATGGGAGAACTTCGGGGAAAAATAACCAAATTCGGAGTTTCAACCGCGACTTTGATGCTGGTTGTTGGTATACGCGGCATTATCTAGGGCTGTGTACTGGGCATAAATAATTCGTGCAATGCTGGTGGAAAAAAATGAAAACAAGTTCGAAGATAAAATGTATTTATTTTAATATTTTAATCTCTATTTTAGTATCATCTCTTCTTGCATGCGGCAACCTGGAAGATAAAAAGATGAAATTTTATAACAAAGGGAAAACACTGCTTGAAGCGGGTCAGCATAAAAAGGCCCGTTTAGAGTTCAAAAACGCTATTCAGATAGATCCTAAGTTCGCGCAAGCCTATTTTAGATTAGGTCAACTGGAGATTAAGGAAAAAAATATTAAACATGCTTATGAGGCTTTTTATAAGGCGGTGGATCTGGATCCCCAAATCCTCGTTGCGCAAGTGGAGTTGGGGAATATCATGCTTTTTACAAAAAACATTGATGCAGCCAGAGAAAAGGCTATGTTTGTATTATCCAAAGAACCGGAGAATGTGGATGCCTTGCTATTAAGCGCTTCTTGTCTCATGAAAGAAAAAAAACAAGCTGCTACTGGAATCTTAAAAGAACTCATTGACAAACACCCAGAGAGAGAAGAACCCTACCTCTTATTGGCAGGGCTTAAAACTGAAAATAGTGATTTTATTGAGGCAGCCAGACTACTCAACAACCTTTTAAAACAGGATCCTGAGAATAAAAAAGCCAATCTATTTTTGGCAAAAATCCTTGAGAAGACGGGCAAATTGAAAAGGGCTGAGGATCATTACCAAAAGCTTATTTCTTTTTACCCTGATCAAAACATGTTCCGATTGATGATGGCTTCTTTTTATATCCGAATAAAAAAATTCCAGGAGGCTGAAAAGATCTTAACGGATTTAATTAATACAAACCGAAATGATGAGAATCTGCGTCTAACCCTGGTTGAATTTTATTCAAAAAGGAATCAAAGAGAGGATATGCTTTACGCATTAAAAGAGATTATTAATGATATGCCTGAAAAAATTAAGGCATATGAATTATTAGCCAGATACCATCTATGGCAAAAGTCTATACCCAAAGCTCTGGAGGTAATAGATCAATTTCTGACCAGGGTGACCAGAGGGCCAGATTATTTGCGGGCAAAATTCTTGAAAGCGAATCTTTGTTTTAAAGCAAAAAACAATGATAATGCCCTTAAACTTTTGGATGAAATTTTAAAGGAAAATAGACAGGATTCAATGGCTTGGGCATTAAAAGGGGATGTTCTGGCCATTAAAAAAGATTTTATAGGAGCAATTTCAGCTTACAGGACTGTCTTAAATCATGCACCAGAAAATATTCCAATCCATCTAAAACTGGCCATGATGCATGCACTAAACAATGAACCTAATTTGGCAGAGGACAATTTTAAAAAGGTTATCGAGATTAATCCTGAAATAATTCAGGCTCATAAAAGCTTGGCTGATATGTATCTAAAGGCAGGGAAATTGCCGTTGGCACAGCAGCGATTGCAAAAAATACTTGAAATTGAACCTGATAACAAATCTGCACTATCCTCCTTGGGTAGCCTTTCAATGAGCATGAATAAACCGGATGAGGGTCTGAAATATATTGATCGTTTAATAGGACTGGAGGCCATCTCAGCGGTTCCATACCATCAAAAGGGGCTCTTGAACCTATCCAAAAAAAATGTGTCAATTGCCTTAACCTTCTTTGAGAAGGCACTTGAAAGAAACCCCTCCTTTGTCCCATCACTAAATCAGGTTATAAGGCATTTGGTAAAGAAAAATCAATTGGATGCGGCTATCAACAGATGTAAGGAGCAAATAGCCAAAAGCCCGAAAACTGCCCTTTATTATGTCTCATTAGGTCGCCTTTTTATATCAAAAAAAGAAATTGGATTTGCCCGGCAGAATTTTCAGAAGGCCCTCAAATTAGACCCTGATCTTCAGGATGCCCTGATTGGTCTGGCCCAGCTTGAACAGTCTCAAGGCTCACTTGATGAGGCAATAAAAAAATATAAAGAGATTATTAGTAAACATCCAAATAATCAAGGGATCAAGATGTTGATAGCCAATCTTTGGGATCGCTTAGGGGAATATGGCAAGGCCAAGACGATTTATGAAGAAATTCTGTTGAAAAATCCGACTTCACCTCTGGCAGGGAATAATTTGGCTTTTTACTATACAGAGCATGACCCAACCAGGAAAAATCTTCAAAAAGCACAAAAACTGATGCTTCCAATCCTTGAGAAATATAATGTAAATCCGATTATAGCTGATACAGGGGCATGGGTTTATTATCATAAAGGAGAATATTACAAGGCCAGGAATCTTCTTGTGGGTATCACCAAGGATAAGCTTGAAGCTAATCCGATTATTGCTTATCATATGGGAATGATCTATTTAAAACTCAAAGAAAAAGAAAAGGCTAAAAATTATCTTCAGATGGCAATCATAGGGAAAAAAATATTCCCTGGAAAAGATGTGGCCCAAAAGGTCTTGAAAAAATTGATAAATGAGATTGAACTATCAAGGCCAAAAAAGGAAGATTGATCCATATTGCATCTGGTAAAGCAAGGGGCAATGGTGGAACACACCTCTTATAATCATCTTTCAGGATGAGCCTCAAAATCGACTTCAAGCAACTTTTTCGCTGGATTCTCAGAGTTCAGCCATGGTGGTGGAGTATGTTAATTCTTCGCTAAAAAGGTTTGAGGGTCCAGTTTGACATTTATTTCAGGGAAATTAATATTGTCATGATCCTTTAAAAGGCTGAGAAAAATACCTGATGAGACTGACTTAATATGTATGATAATACTAAATAGATCATCGAAGTTATGACATGGATAGGGGATACCTTTTTTATTGACTTCTGTTATATGCCGATGCGAAAGAGCTGACAACCAGATTTCCACATTAAATTCTATGGCCAGTTTCTTAAGCTCAATGAATATCTTCTTGTCGGCCATTTCAAAATTAATTCCATCACATATAATAGCATCCGGCTTAAAATCAAGATTTTCAGATAAATTTTTAAGATTATCCCTTAAAAGGGAGCTCGAAAAGCTATCTTTTATATAGGCAAAAAGCATCCTGTTCTTTTCAATCATCAAACGATATTCTTCAAGAGAAGGTTTAATATTTAAAGCCTTAATAAATTCTGAAGAAATCACATCATAATAAGAATTTACCTTATCAGCCGCCTCATCTAAAGAAATATGAACCAATTTTTGATTATGAAAAATTTTCTCAAGAGCAATATGGATAAGACAAGCTGTCTTGCCAACTCCCGCTCTGGAAATTAAAACTCCTAGATTTCCTCGGCCCAATTGACCATCAGATGATTGTTTAAGGATTTTTAGTGGACTAACCGAAATAAAATCCGTCATAATTCAAAACACCCCCTTTTTTTATCTATCTATCTTATGCAAGAAACAAAGCGAGTTACGACATATAATTCTTTTCATGATAGATTTATGCCCGATTTTTTTTCATTAGTTCATCCTCTAATAATTTGGGCACTTTTGCATATCTGGAAAATTCCATTGTAAACTCCGCCTTTCCTTGAGTCATAGAACGAAGGATAGTAGAATAACCAAACATTTCCTGTAAAGGCACATCTGCTTCAATTATTGTAAAAGTACCATCTTCTGTAAAACTTGTAATCGATCCCCTTTTTTGATTGATCGATCCCATTACATTCCCCTGAAATTCAGAAGGAGTCTCGATTGATATCTTCATTACAGGCTCCAGAATAACTGGTCTGGCTTTCATATAAGCCTGTTTAAAGGCTCCTTTTGCTGCCTGAAGAAAGGCTAAATCTGATGAATCAACACTGTGAGATTTACCATCATTAATGATTATGTTCATTCCTACAATCGGGAAGCTGAGTAGATTACCCTTAACAAGACAGAGCTGGAATCCTTTATCAACTGAAGGAATATGATCTGTAGGGATTACTCCTCCCTTTATCTTGTTAATAAATGCATATTTTCCTTCCTCTGATGGCTCCATAAAGCCGGCAACACGG
>Ga0209345_10001565_pt1 | contig 26999 bp, 24 predicted proteins | sample Cruoilmetagenom7_FD_187294 | JGI IMG/M metagenome (GOLD analysis project Ga0209345, IMG submission 187294) | Oil polluted marine microbial communities from Coal Oil Point, Santa Barbara, California, USA - Sample 7 (SPAdes) (version 2) | ecosystem: Environmental > Aquatic > Marine > Oil seeps ...
TTTGGCGTTACTATGAATTCATTACTTAATTTTCCTTGGTTAGCTCTAGATAACTTTCCGACCTTAATCGCAATAGCATTAGTGTTACTCATTAGCCTAATTCTTATTACATTGGCGTTACTTCGCCAAGTGGTGAAAAATCGCTCATCTTTTATTACTCAACAACAACTTTTGCAGCAGTTAGCTGAAAAAGTGAATTTGAGTTATGAAGTTAATGCCAGTAATCAGCAACAACTTCAGCAACAGTTAAGCTTTAATCATCAACAACTCGCCAACCAGCAAAGCGAGTTAAAAACTTACTTTGAGCAGCAAATATCCGACTTTAAGTTGAAGTTATTGCGTCAACATGGCGAGCAAGGTGAAAAACAAGCACAGCAACTTTCTAGTAACAGTGAACAGCTTAAAAAAACCTTATATGAACACCACGTTACTTTCAGCGATAACCAACGTAAAGCCGCCGAACAACTGACAACACAACTTACTGCAACATCTAAGTTAGGTCGTGAAGAAATGGCCAAATCGTTGCATTTATCCAGTCAACAAGTGGCAAAAAGAATTGATGAATTAACGGTTTCAACCGATAACCGACTAAAAGATATTAGCGGTCAAGTTGAAAAACGTTTAGCTGACGGCTTTGAGAAAACAACGAAAACATTCAACGATATTTTACAGCGTTTGGCGCTTATTGATGATGCACAGAAAAAAATTACTGAGCTTTCCAGTAATGTTGTCAGCCTACAAGAAGTGCTATCAGATAAACGCTCGCGTGGTGCCTTTGGCGAAGTGCAGTTAAACGCTTTAATTCGCAATGTTTTGCCTGAACAGCATTTCTCACTGCAACACACGCTATCCAATGGTAAAATTGCTGACTGTATTTTATTCTTACCTGAGCCAACCGGTAATGTCGTGGTTGATTCTAAGTTTCCGCTCGAAAGTTATAAAAAAATGGCTGACAATAGCTTAGGTGAATTTGAACGCAAAGCGGCAGAGCGACAATTCAAGCTCGATATTAAAAAGCATATTAATGACATTAGTGATAAATATTTAATTGAAAAAGAGACGGCAGATGGTGCGGTAATGTTTATTCCAGCAGAAGCTATTTTCGCGGAAATTCATGCTCATCACAGTGACTTAGTTGATTATGCCAATAAAAAGCGTGTTTGGTTAGCATCGCCAACCACCTTAATGGCTATTTTAACTACCGCCCGTTCAGTGTTAAAAGACGAGGCAACCCGTAAGCAAATTCATGTCATTCAGGCGCATTTGTCGCACTTGTCGGCTGACTTTTCTCGCTTTAAAGGCCGTTTTGCTAATTTAGCTAAACATATTGATCAAGCGGCAAGTGACGTTAAACAAATTCATACCTCGGCTGATAAAATTAGCAATCGTTTTGAAAAAATAGAGCAAGTTGAATTAAAACAAGAAGATGAAAGCCTTGCTATATCTGCAGATAAAAAAACTAGCTAACCTTATACCTTGCTACGCAAAGTCACTTAAGACCTTATTTCGCTTCTTTGGTACTAACTTTGCCAGCAGTTGCTATAAAATGCACAACGACTAAGCAGAAAAGCGTTGAATTGGTCAACATTTTATTTCGGAGTTACGCTTGATTCATTTTTTCAGCGGCTTAAAAAGCAGTATTATCAGTTTGAGCGTTTTTACTGCTTTTTTCATCCTTGTTTATCAGTACCCAAGTTATTGGTTAGTAAGAATAAATCTTATTGAACAAGTACTTTATGGTTTATTTACGCTCACCATTATACTTTCTAGTTACTTCAACCGCAGCCGACTAACGTTAGCGGCAATAGCCTTATGTGTATTTTATTTAGTTCTAACGAATTTTATTCCTTGGCAGCAATGGTTGTTATCTCATGGTGATTGGTTGCTGCTAACTGGCGCAAGCATATTGTCATTGTTGAGTGTGCTTAAAGACCGAGGCCTACTGTCTATTCATGGTGTTTATCGTCTTGCACTACTATCTAGCCTAGCTGTTGCCAGTTATTATTGGTTTGATATTGTTGATATGTTAAAAACACGCTTAGGGCATATTGCTCAGTTGACGCCTTATCTGCAATATTTAACTATTGAGTTGCCGTTAGTGTGCTTTACTTTGCTGTTATTGTGGCGAGGCGTACGAGAAAAAAACTTAGTTACAACGGCACTGTTAAGTAGCTATTGTATTTGGCTAGGTCATTACTATCAGTTGATCACATTACCTTGGAGCGTACTGTTAAGCATGTTAATGGTGCATTACTTGTGCGTGGTGTTTATAGACTCATACCTTTTAGCCTATCGTGATGAACTAACTAGCTTGCCTTCGCGGCGGGCACTTAATCAGCGTGCGTTATCGTTAGGTCGCAAATATACCGTGGCTATGCTCGATATCGATCATTTTAAAAAGTTTAATGATAGTTATGGTCATGACATTGGTGATCAAGTATTAAAACTAGTAGCAAGTAAATTGGCACTAGTTAAAGGCTCCGGCAAAGTGTTTCGTTATGGTGGTGAAGAATTTACCATTATTTTCCCCGGTAAAACCGTTGCGCAGGCCAAACCTGCTTTAGAAGCAGTTCGACAAGCGGTAGAAGATTATAAAATTATCATTCGCCAAGCGCAGCGAAGCACGAAAAAAGTGCGCAGCAGTAAAACACCCCATCAAATGAAAACTGTCAGGGTCACCATCTCTATTGGTTTGGCGGCAAGAACACCAAAATTGAGTTTTGAACAAAGCTTAAAATTAGCCGATCAGGCGCTATATCGGGCAAAAAAAACGGGTCGCAATAATGTTAGTGAATAATATTGGCAATGGATAAAGCTGGCTGCTGAAAGCCAATAAAAAAGCCACGAACATTACCATGGCTTTCAGTCACTACGTTAGCAAATGTTAAATTTAATACAGGTGACTCAACAGACCCTAGTTTAAAATAGCGACGTTAACAAAAACAACGGTTAATAACAGTGGGCAAACAAAGCGTAAATAATTGCCCCATATCGGTAACCATTTTCTACCTTCTTGCAATGAGACATCGCGCAGCTTATTACCTCGCTTCCATAACCAACCAACGACAATGAAATAAAACAAGCAGCTCAGCGGCTGTAAAATAGTGGTAAGGACTCGGATCACTAAGCCAAACAAGCTATCAAAAAAGGCAATCAAAGTCATGCTCGCGGTTAATACAACTGCTGATACCATCCATGTTGCTTTTGAACGGCTAAACTTTTTATCTTCAACAAGATAAGCAACGGGTACTTCGGTTGATGAAATAGTTGATGTTAGCGCTGCTATTGATAATAACGAGAAAAACCCTATCGCGACTAACATACCAATATTGCCCATAGAATTAAAAAGCTCAGGTAATATGTTAAAAATAAGTTGTCCTTCACCAATTAACTTATCACCCTGAAATACTTGTTGTCCGGCTTCTTGCGCAACATAAAGTGCAGGAATAATTAATAAACCGGCCATAAAGGCAATAAAGGTATCGAGTGCAGTAATTGAAAGGGCGAGTTTACCTATATCGCGGTCTTTCTTCATATAAGAGCCGTAAACCATCATGCCGCCAACACCAATAGACAAGGAGAAAAAAGCTTGCCCCATGGCAGAAACAATAAGTTTTGGATTGGTAACTTGTGAAAAGTCCGGTATTAAGTAAGTTCTTAAACCTTTTTCAGCGCCAGGCTGTTGCAGTATATAAGCAATTAAGGCAACTAGCATAATCAATAACACGGGCATTAAACGCGCGGACCATTTTTCGATACCGGCATTAACGCCCTGATGAATAATGCCCGCACCGAGTAAAATAAATATCGGCGTAAACATTAAATTTCTTTGAGTACTCGATGTTGCTAACCATTGCGAAAGCTCATGCTGGCCTAATAACTCAAACAGTGGTGAAAGGGCGTGTGCAAGCATCCAACCGGCAACGATGGTATAAAAACTTAGCATCATAATTGCACCACTTAGACCAATTAAACCAGCATATTTACCAAGTTTTGGTGCGGTATCACGACAGGCATCTTCTAATGCAGAAACTGGATTTTTTTGTGCTTGATTGCCAATATACACTTCGGCATAGAGGGCTGGTAGCGCAAGTAGAACGGTTACCACTAAGTAAACAAACAAGAATGCACCACCGCCATTATTGGCGGCTTGTGTTGGAAAGCCCCAAATATTGCCTAAACCGATTGCCGAGCCAGCGGCTGCAAGAACAAAACCTATTCTTGAATGAAACGAATCTCTAACATTACTCATAAATGATAATTATTATTGTTGCTAATACTTTACTTTGAGCTTACCTAGTTAACACCCGTTAGCAAAGTTATTTTATGATTTTGTTGTCTTTGCGGCTAAATTTATAGCAATTAGGGAAAACATGATGACAGAGCTTGCATTACCAGACTTGTATCTTTGCAGATGTTTGATTTTTCTGCGCTATTTATTGGCCACGATATCAAAGCATTCATCTTGCTTTTGATTTGAGATAGGTAAGATTTCGTAACTACGCTAACTTGCTGATTGCGCATCAAAGCTATGTTGCAACTTTACATAGAGAGGGGCGCTATGTGACTATGAATATTCTCAGTAAAAATGCTAATATCTTGGCGGTAAAATGGCTGAGCCAAAAAGTTTAATCGCCTTATCAGATTAAATTTTGTTCATATGAAAATGGTTCAGGTTAAATAAAACCTTGAGATAAAAATAGCGATGAATAAAGAAAAAATGCATCTAATTTGGGATTTACCTTTGCGCATATTCCATTGGTTGTTGGTATTAAGTATTGGCGCTTCTTGGTATACGTCAAATCAAGATAATGGTCTTATTGAATATCATTTATGGGTAGGATACTTTGCGCTAGGCTTGATAGTGTTCAGAATTTTATGGGGATTTATCGGTACAAGACATTCGAAGTTTATTAATTTTTTTCCTAGTTTGAAAAAAATAACTGCCTATATTCAATCTTTTAAACAAGCTGAACCATTACATTATGCCGGACATAATCCGTTAGGAAGTTTGATGGTGTTTTTTATGTTAATCACCATATTTTTGCAAGCGGTTAGTGGCTTGTTTATGGATGATGACATATTTACTACTGGACCTTATAGTGGCTCAATAAGTAGTAGTTTAGAAACGGTATTTATTTATATTCACCGTAATGGTTTTAATCTTATGTTAGCCGCAATAGCGCTGCATATCTGTGCGGTTGTTTTCTATGAGCGAGTTAAAAAGCAAGCGCTGATCTCAGCAATAATTACGGGGAAAAAATCAGCAAAAATAGTTAATAAAAAGGATAGCATCAACCATTCAAAGATTGGCTTAGCTATCCTGTTATCAATCGTTGTTGCCGGGTTTATCTATTGGTTAGTCGTGCTCAATGCCCCGGTTATTGAAGAGTACTATTATTAGCTAATAGTACTCTAATAATTAATCAGCTTTGTAATCATCGTGACAACCGCCACATGATTTACCTACTCCTGCAATAGCTTGCTTAATTGCTGAACTATCAGCTGATTTTGCAGCCATTTGTAAGTGTGCTGAAGCTTCACTTAGTGCATTGATGCGTTTAGCGAAAGCTTTCGGCTCTTGCCAAATTTTATCTAATGCTGCTGTTTTTACTTTAAAGCTAGAGGTGTCTGTTTTAGTGTAGTCAGCTATCATTAAAGATAATTGATTAATTCTTTCGGCGTTTTTTTCTACTACTTTAGCATCTAAAGGTATTTTGCCTTTTGCCATTGCACCTAAAGGTCCCATATTACTACCGAGTAAGGTGAATACAGCTTTACGGTTATCTGTTGCTTTTTTAGCATGGTCTAATGATTTTGCACTTTCGGCCATGACTGATGTAGCGGTAATAATCGCGGAAGTCGCTAACATTACTTTAGTTAAATAGTTCATATTTTCCCTTATGTTTTCAATGATATTTATAACAATCTCTAGAGCTTATCTGTAAAACCATTAAAAATATAGCACTTAAAATGTAAAAAAACGTAAATCAATTGGACGATTAATAAAAAGACTTAATGTTGCAATCAACCTTCAGCAAAGTATTAAAAATAAGCCTATTCAATGTTATCGCTCAATTTGCTCGCTGTTGTTATTTGTGTTGTTATTTAGCTTTAAAATTAGCGTTTTCAACTCAGTAATTTCTTGTTTTAATTCACTTAACGTTGGCTCATTTTTGTTTTTTTCTTTTGAATGCTCCTCTTCCATCACGTTAACCACAATACCGATAACCATATTAAGAAATGCAAAAGCAGTAAAAAAGATAAAGGTCATATAGTAAATCCAGCTATATGGGTAAACCTCCATGGTTTCATATTGTATATCAGTCCAATCTTCAAAGGTCATTATCCTAAAGAGGGTGAGCATTGAAATGGCAATGTCTCCCCATAATACTGGATTAATCACACTGAACAGAAAGCTGCCAATCGCCGCGTAGATATAAAAAATAATAAACATCAGCAATACCACATAACCTAATTGCGGCAGAGCTTTAATCAGAGAGTTAATTAATATTCGTAGCTCAGGCACAACAGAAACCATTCTTAAGACCCGAAATACTCTCACGAGTCGAGCGAGCAAGGCCATTTCAGAATCATTAATGGGGATCAAACTGATCACAACGACGAGGGTATCAAAAACATTCCAAGCTGATTTGAAAAAGCCTTTTTTATCTTCGAGCGAGCAAGGCCATTTCAGAATCATTAATGGGGATCAAACTGATCACAACGACGAGGGTATCAAAAACATTCCAAGCTGATTTGAAAAAGCCTTTTTTATCTTCTTCGGTGAGGAATCTTATTGATATTTCAAATAAGAAAAACACAGTAATAAAGGTATCAAGTACTGAGGTGATTGAAACCGCGGTATTAGATAATGGAAAGGTTTTAGCGCCAATTTCAAGTGCTGAAATGATGATCACGCAGATAACACTTAATTCGAAAAGTTTATTGTTTTTAAGCTTAATAAAGGCCGCTTTAGTAGACTGATACATTGAGGACACAATTAATTTGATGAGTGGTACATTTAGGCGCGAATTATAAGCTTTTTCGCTATCTCTTTGCTAGCATCTGTTAAACTTTCCGTTATCGCTTGCCACACTTGAGTTGCAAAGCTATTGAGAGGGAAGTGTTGCTATTTGTGCATCTTGCTGTGGTTACAAGTTCAGTTGAAAGTTTAACCATATAATTAGAGGTATTGTCATTTATTCCTTATCTATCTAACTAATAGTTATAATTTTTTCTAAACAAACAGAGCCAATACAGTAATCTTAAAATCAATCATTGTTAGCGTTGTTAGTAGAATAGCAAAATGCTATAAATAGCGTTCATATAATATTTTTATCAATTGAAATAATTGTTTATCGTTAAAGAAGCCTTATTCTATGCGGTGATAAAATTTCTGGTATTTTAAGGTGTCATTAATGGCTTTTGCCAGTCGAAAATTTTTATTATCTTTATGGCTTATTTGTGGCTTTATTAGCTTTACTGTCAGTAGTGAGAGAGCAAGCGAATATCTTGGTAAAAACTTAGGGCAAAAGCTATTAACGCTAGAGGCTATGGCGGATAAAAATCAAGCCTTAATTTTAGTTAACTCACTCAGTGCAGACAAAACCCTATCAACATTAAATAAGCTTGCTATTTTGGCAAGTAAAAGCAAAATATATCATCAATTAAGTCGACTCGATAAAGCGATTGAAGTAGCTCAAGAAGAACAACAACTTGCCAATAAATTTGATTTTATCGCCATTGAAGCTGATGCCTATAAAAGAATAGGGGTTTATGCCTATTACAAAGGCAATAATGTTTTAGCCTTACAGTCGTATCAACAAGCACTCAACTATTATCGAACAATTAATGCCCCGATAGCTCAAGCAAATTTATACAATAATATTGCTTTAGTACATGCGGCAACGTCAAATATCGAAAGTGCATTAGCGAGTTACCAACAAGCGCGACCACTCTACCAAGCTTTTGGCAGTGAAAAAGATAAAATTGATGTGCAGTACAATATTGCCGGTTTACATTTACGCCTTAAACGCTTTGATACAGCAATATCGATGTTTCATGAGGTGATTGAGAAACGATTAGAACTTGATGATCAGCAAGGGCTTGCAATGGCGTACAGTGATTTAGGCTCTTCGTACCGATATGCTGGTGATTATCAGCAAGCTGAACGCTACATGACCTTGGCACTTAATTTTCATCAGAGGAACAAAGATGACTATAATGCCGCTTCAACATTACATAATTTGGCTGAACTGAATAACCATAAAACCAATATAGAGCAAGCAATAAAATATGCCAAAGAAGGTATACGGTTAAGTGTGGCACAAGGCCATGATAACGCCTATGTTGGAGGCTTATATAGCTTGGCGAAAGCTTATTTCCATCAAGGTAAACTTGAATTAGCATTGAGGTATGTTGAACAGTCCAGTGAAGTTGCAAAGAAAATGCAATATAAGGAACAAATAAAGCATAACTTGTCGTTACGTTCACTGATCCTTGCGGCACAACATAAAACTTTTGCAGCCGTTAAAAGCCAAGCAAATTTTTTACAAACCCACCTTGAAATGGCCAACAGTCAACTTAACTCGCAATTAGCCTTATTTGACTCTGAACAACTTAAGCAACAAGTTAAGCAATTAAAGCAACAAAAGCGTTTACAGAAACTTGAAAGCGAACGCTCATCGCAAGAACGAAACTTTATTATTGTTGTTATTTTTGCCGCTTTATTGATTGGTTTTTTAATTACACGTCGGGATATTGAACGTCGTTCAACGCTAGATTTAGAGTCAAAGGTAAAGCAAAGAACCACTGAACTTGAATATTTAATGCAAGAATTACAAAATGCGAATAAGATTAAAAGCCAGTTCTTAGCAAATATGAGTCATGAGATAAGAACGCCACTAACCACCGTTATTGGTCAAGCTGAAGCAATTATTAGCGGTGACGTAGACGATGAATTTATCAATAAAGAAGTCGAAATCATTCACGGAAATAGTTTACATTTATTAGAGCTTACCAACAATATTCTTGATTTAAGTAAAATTGAAGCCAATAAAATTGAGTTAGAGCTACAAACGCAAAATCTCCATGAAATTTTACAAGAACTTGCTAATATGTTTACCTTGCAAGCCAAGTCAAAGCGCTTAACATTTGAAATTGTTCATACCCTACCAAAGCCTTTTTTAATTGAAATTGATGGTTTTCGTGTTAAGCAAATTTTAATTAATTTATGCTCAAACGCGATTAAATTTACCCCGAAAGGGCATGTGGAATTAAAAATAACTCGTAATAACGGTAGCTTAATATTTAAGATCACCGATAGCGGTATTGGTATGAGCAGTTCACAACTGCAAAACTTATTTGAAAGCTTTACTCAAGGTGATAGCAGTATCAGTCGACGGTTTGGTGGTACCGGTTTAGGTTTGTGTTTATCCGATCAGTTAGCCAAAATTATGGGTGGTAAAATCGATGTCGAAAGTGAGTTAAATCAAGGTAGTGTATTTGTTTTTAGCTTACCGTGTCAGGCCAGTACCGCTGAGCAATGTTATGAAAGCACAGTATCCGCAAACGATGTCAGTAATCGTCACTCGGCTAAACATCGATGTCAGTAATCGTCACTCGGCTAAACATGAAAAATTACAAGGCAGGATATTACTTGCTGATGATCACAATGATAATCGCCGACTGATTGCTCGGTTATTAGCTTCGTTAGGATTAGAAGTATTTACAGCACGCAATGGTCGTGAAGCGGTGGCTATATTCGAGCAACATCAGCCAAGCTTAGTATTAATGGATATTCAAATGCCGGAAATGGACGGTATTGAAGCTTTTAAAATATTGCAACAAAAAGGCTGTGAAACGCCAATTATTGCCTTAACGGCAAATGCAATGTCACATGAAATAGCGCATTATTTGTCATTGGGTTTTGATGGCCACTTATCTAAACCTATCGAACGAAAGGTTTTTATTCCTACTATCGCGAAATACTATGGTGATGTTATTTCGCAAGAACAAGCCAATGAAAGTTTTAATAAAGTTGAAATGTCAGATTTAGTCGAGGAGTTTAAGTCTAACTTAGTTTTAGAGCAGCAAGACTTAGTTTTACACATCAATAATAACGACTTTGAACAACTGGCTAAATTATCACATCGCATTGCTGGTGCAGCGCAAATGTTCGGTTTTGCTGACTTATCTAAGTTTGCGTTGAAACTAGAAACGGTAATTAAAAAGAATCAAATTGATAGTATCAATACCCACACCCAAGAATTGTTAAATGAGATAGACCAAGTGTTGTGGTGAGTACTTCTTTTTATCGTTACTGATACTGAAAAACACTCTCTAGTGGTACATCAAAATATAACGCAATTTTAAATGCCACCTCTAAAGACGGCGAATATTTATCTTTTTCAATCGCGACGATAGTCTGTCGTGATACACCTACCGCATCGGCTAACATTTGTTGGGTCATTTCATTATTATTGAAACGCAAACGACGGATCTGGTTAGAAATGCGTTTTGTCATCCTAAAAGCCCTTACGATAATAAAATACTTGTGTCGAAAACTTAGTAATTTCAGCCACTAAAGCGCCAAAAATAATAATATTAATGATGACATAATCACTTGGTAAATTAAGTGCAGTCACCAAACCTTGACTCATGATAGGAAAGAGTAAATGTAGCACAGCAGTAATAATGGTGAAACTCAAAATATAATAAGCATTTGTGCTACCAATAAGTGATATCTGCTTATCTCGCTCATCTTCATCATAGTTAGTATTTTTATGGTCAATGATCGCAATAATAATGTAGTGAAGGATCTCCAAAGCTATAGTCATTATAACTACGGTTAACAAGGCCGATTGCATACTGCTAATTGTTAGATTATTTTGTTGCGCAGACCAATAAAGATCTGAAAAATAATTAAACCAAATGTATAAAGTAATGGCTAATGATACCCAAATACTGCGCTCTTTATATGACATAATTAATCCTCGTTTATCGATAATAGTAAAAATACTATGAGTATATAAAAATTGGTGTATGAAATATTTGACTTGATGTAATAATATTTAGACTTTAGTTGATAATACACTTCAAGTCAAAAATTTTTTACATGATGTTAGATAAATTATACTTTTAATTGAAGGGAAGAGACTTAGTAAAATTGGTATTAGTAAATTTGCATGATAGTTTTATTGGTGAATGCTATGTTTTTTATACGTATTGTTATTTATGTCGATGATGTTAAGCAGATAAGTTTGTTGGCAGTGTTGAAATATCGTGTAGTCGTGTTAACCAGTCATACTTTTCAATATTGCTAGGAGCTAATTTAGGTTGGCCATTACCATTTTGACAGTGCAAAAACGCTCTTGATAGGTAAATGCCTGTCAGTAAAGATATATAAATCATCATTCGAGCTATTTAACCTGAATTCGGGGTAAGCATTTTTTTATAAAAATTAATGACAATTCAAAACAGTTAATTAAACTTCTAGCGTGAGCCAAGGAATAATAGTCGCTAGAGAAGCATTTATTATCCTGAATTCAGGGGGTTATTAAGTAGGCTCCAGTATTACCTTATTTAAAAGTGCCATAGTGCGGTAAAACTTAAAGAACTCTAAAGCTTCCCCGTTAAAATGTCTTTATACATCACCCAATCACCCAAAAAACTATACCAAGGGTAAGTAAATGTCGCGGGCTTATTTTTTTCGAAAAAAAAGTGACCAAACCAAGCGAAACCGTAACCAAATAAGGGCAGTGTCCAAAGTAAGACCCAGTGAGTGCTTATTAAAATATAAGTCAGCATTAATATGATCAAACTAGAACCAATAAAATGCAGCCTTTTACAGGTAATACTTTGATGCTGACTTAAATAAAAAGGATAAAACGATTTAAAGCTTTTATATTCTTTTGCTTGGACGTTTGTCATTAAAAAGTTACCTAGTTTATTTTACTAGTGAGTATTTTTAGACCCATGACAATCATAGCGCCGCCTAAAACACGATCTATCCAATGACCGCAGCGCTGAAAATTTGCATTAACACTGGGCTTTGATAATAAAGCCACCACGGTTGAGAACCAAAGCAACTGTAATATCATCATCCAAATACCGTAAATAAACAAATGTAATGTCGGTAAATTGGGCGATAAAACGACGGTAAACAGGGCAACAAAATAAATAGGCGCTTTGGGGTTTAGGGCATTACATAAAAAACCTTTACCTATAGCTTTTAAATGGGAATGCTTTATTGGTGATTTTTCATTATTCATCAAGTCAACGCTGCTAGCTGCTTTAGCCCGTAAACCTTGGCTACCTAAATAGAGTAAATAACAGCCACCAATAATTTTTATGGTCCATAAAGCTGTTGCTGAGTTGGCGATAACTGCGGCTAAACCTAGAGCAGAATAAATAATGTGTACAGATAAGCCTAAAGCAATGCCAATACTGACCATGAAACCTGACTGCTTGCCGTTAGACAACGTTTGTTGTGATACTAAAACAAAATCAGGTCCTGGTGAAGCTGCAGCTAATAAATGGATAGAGGTAATTAAGAGTAAACCTTGTATTAAATCCATAAAGTTCTCTATAACTGGCCTTTATAAGGTTACGAATAACGAATATAAAAAGCATGCTGCTAAAAGTCAGTATTAAATTAGCATTGCTGGAATATACCTGCAAATATTACTGAAAAAATAGTAGTAAGCCGATAAGTTTTGCCACGAGGCAGGCTATTTTTAGTTAGCCGGTTAGCTTGAAATAATTAATATGTTCACTGTCTATTTTGAGCAAATTTTTGATGGCTCTTGTTATCCAACAAAAGCTTATATTTTTTTAGAACTCTCTAACTCAAGTATTTTAATTTGAATATTTTCCGCTTCAGCCATTATCATTGCATAAGATCTAATATCACCATTTCTTTGCGCATTCATCGCCTGCTCAAGTTTAGCTTGATAACGTTTATTTAGCTTTGTAATTGGATCTTTTTTAAATAATGAAAATATATGCAAATAATACCTAAGTGGTTGTGTAAAACTTATAGGTATATCAAGCTGCTTTGGTTCTGTATTGTTGACTAAAAAAATAATTAGGCATTAGGAATTCAATTAGGTTTAAAACAGTGCTCTTATTTCTTAAATCTATTAATAAATAACAGTAAGCCAAATTTTAGTCTATATATTGTCTTTGCCAAAACTGCTACAAACGTAGATCCTATGCATAACATTATATTATACCAACTCTACTAAGCTCTGAGTGGGAATAAACTTTATAGACCTGGTATTACTATTGCTCTAGGGGCTGTGGATCTTTCGTTTTAGTTTCTGCTATTAGCCATAGCCTTGGGTTACCTTGAAAAAACGTCAATCTTTGTTGGCTACAGGACGTACTTAGCGTGAGCAGGACGCGGTAAGCTGTGCTTAATATGGATTTGGAGCAAGCAAACATTATATCAAGTGCCTAGATTGCCAACTTTTCAAGTGCAACAGAGCTATAAAGTGAAAGGTCAACAACCCCCTAGTGAAATAGGTGTTGGTATGCTTAGCTTAAATGTAATGGGGCATATGGGTATAAAAATCCCCCATCGTTGGCTAGTTCACGATGGGGGATGTTAGTATTTTATTGCAAGCTTCTAATGCTTAATAACACTTACTTAAAGCTTGGCCACAAGAGCTCTTTTATTGTGTTTAGTCATATGAACAATCATAAGCATAATCAAACCAATCACAGCGACAACAACACCAATGGGTTTACCTAGTTCACTGGATAAATTAAAGCCTATTTTCTCAGTCATAATGTATGAGAGGGTCACCGCTGTTGCTATTACTGCAGGTATGCTCGCTATCCAATGGAACGTACCTCGGTCAAATAAGTATTTCGTCGCAAGCCATAATACACTGGTAGAAAGCAACATATTTGAGAATGCAAAATAGCGCCAAATTACTGTAAAATCGAGCTTAGTCATAAAATAGGCAATTGTTAGTATAGGAACAGCAAGTAATAATCGATTGCGTAAGCTTTGTGGAATATTAAAGGCATCAACAACGGTTAATCGCAATGAGCGAAATGCAGTATCGCCAGAAGTAATAGGGAATACAGCAACAGCAATAATTGCCATAATGCCGCCAAATACGCCAAGGTAACTATTTGCTACATGGTTAACGACTAAGCCTGGTCCACCTTGGGCGAGTAATAATTTTAAACCTTCATAGCCATCAGGAAATGCAGCAATACCGGCTAATGCCCATACACAACCCACAATACCTTCACATACCATTGCTCCGTAATATACCGGGCGAACATATTTTTCGTTCGTTAAACAGCGGGCAATAATAGGGGCCTGAGTGGAGTGAAAACCACTAATAGCACCGCAAGTAATAGTTATAAATAACAGTGGCCAAGTGGGTAATCCATCGGGATTTGGCTCTAGATAATCATGAGGATGACTAGTTTCAAAGTAAGCTAAAAAATCGCCTGTTACAGGTAAATGAGGTGCGTTTATTAAGAGTGCTATGGCGACCGCGGTGGTCATTACAATCATCAATAAACCAAAAAACGGGTAAAATTTAGTGATAATTTTATCAATAGGTAATAGCGTTGCTAAAAAATAGTAGGCTAAAATTGTTAATACCCAAAAAGTATTATTGGCTAAAATTGTGCCTTTAAAAAAATCTAAATTACTGAGTAAGCCGGCAGGACTCATAATAAAAACCACGCCAACAAAAAATAGTAGCATAGCGGTAAACACTAACATAAAACCTTTAAAAACAACGTTATAATATTTTCCCGCTATTTCAGGTAAGCTTTTGCCGTCTTCTTTTATACTCATAACACCTGAGAAAAAATCATGTACAGCACCACCAAAGATGTTACCAAGTACAATCCAGACCAAGGCAATTGGGCCATAAATAGCGCCAAGTATTGGACCAAAAATTGGCCCTACACCTGCAATGTTTAAAAATTGAATTAAAAATGCACGTACGGGATGAATGGGTACATAGTCCACACCTTCACTAAAACGTTTTTGTGGTGTGTCAATTGTTGAGTCCAAGCCTGCTTGTTTTGCTACAAATGGGCTATAAAACTTGTATCCTAATATTAAAATAGTGAGACAGATAAAAAAGATGATCATAACGTATGTTTCTCTTGGTGTATTTGCAGTACAGAGCGCGTAAATTGTCGCTCGTTTTTTTCAATTCTTAAGGGATCGCAGGACTCTAACAAAAGTTCAAGGGCATAACAACTAGACGTTTGGTTAATGTTTTGTATACCGTTGACTACTATTTGTACGAACTGTTTGCTTTGTAAAAAATAGCAAGAAAAAATAGCGACATCCATGCAAATTATTATTCAAGATTGCTTATGCTCTAATTCAAGAATTGGCGTTGAATATAACGTTGATTGCTATCTATTTTCAGTTTAAAAAGCCTCTAGCGTGATTTTAAACACAACTGTTCTATGTGTACTTAATTGTGAAGGGCCCTGCATGTAGTGGTAATAGCGTTAGGTAAGTAATGTTGCGCAATTCTTAATAGTAGCGAGGTTTTTAAGTGTTGTAGATGACAAAAATCGGTTAATGGTGCTGTTTTGCCCACGGCACCATGAAAACAAGCGTGAAACTTTTAACCATCTATAATAACTTCAATATATGTTCCAGAGTAAGCTGCCATGCCTATGATACAGGGGAGAATGTGCCTAATTCTACTAACAGGTTGTTTTACGTAATTTATACTTATCATGGCCATCAATAGTGCGAATACTAAAAATAAGGTTGGCTAAATCGATATCAACGGCTTTAATTAATGATATATGGACTATCCCTTAATTCGATATTTTTAACATCTGTCAATAAGGTTTATAGCTATAAATTAGGAAGGAGAGAGTCGATATGATTCGTTATAACTTCAATGGACTTGACCATGACTGAACTACTAAATGCAGATAACAATTCAAAAACCAACTTATTAGCTTCTTTTGGTGGCTTTATTAAAGACCATGGCATCGCAATTTTTTTAGTTGTATTTTTTGTGATTTATATTTATCCAGAACAAGCTGATGAAAGAAAAGAGTGGATTACTCAAATAACTAAATTACAAGATTCATTGGATCCTGCAAAACGGAATATTACATCAGATCAAAGTAAAATTATATTGGAGCTTGCACTTGATAACTTTATTCAGTCACTTCAATCAACAATGAGTCAATATGGTTATGATAGTAACTTCGTTAACAGATCATATAACAGAAATGATTTTTACGAAAGGAACGGTAAAAAAGTTATTAGACTTTATGATCAAGAGTTTGAAGTAGATATGTCTAAAGCAGATGAAATCAAAAATCAAATAGAACAGATATATAAAAAATATAAGAGACTCACTAAAATAGAAGAGTTATACGTAATACAAGAATCGAAAATAGCATTAGATAAAGCCGTCAAGTCAGGGAGATATGTAACGGCGGGATTAAGATCTTTTAAATATGCGGACAATACATTAGCAGATTTGTGGTCTACATCCTTTAATGTTCACTATTCCAGTTTTTCTAAAGAGTTAATAAACTCTTTTACAACTCAACGAAATTTATCTTTCGAGAAAAATAAGCTATTAAACCTATACGAAATGTTAGAATTAGAGGCTCCTGACGAGCTGTCAAAGGTAAATGACTCTAAAATCCCTCCACAAATAATTTATGAGTTTAGGGAGAATTTAATAAAATCGTGGTCTTTAAAATTAAAACCTGAAGTTTTTCAAAGTAGAATAAATTCTAGCCTTTTAGATAGAGTTACAAATAAGTTATAAGTCTTTTAATGAATAAATTACAGTTGATTGTTTCTCACTTTGTTCAGCATTATAACTAACCTTGTTAAGCTGCTGTTTTAAATGTTGGTGTGGCTCCTCACATCAAGTAAAATTCACTAGACCTTGTTCAATTAATAGAACCAAAGTTGCACAGCTAAAATTAAAAGAGTTAACGCAGCAGATGAAACAAGTAAATTCGTCGGTTTCATGCAGGCATCCTGCCTTTTGCTTGCCATAATTGTTCCTGGTTTTTTCCGATAATTACTAATCTGTTGATTAGCAACACCTAATTTACTCCGCTGTGACATCTGTATTCATAATCTATATCGGCATCTTGTTTAACGCGATACTAGTTTATCGATATATGCTGTATTCTCGTGAAACAGCGATACGTAAGTACCGTTGGCACCCTAAGGCTATCGGGTTCTGTTATCGCCCCTTACCTACACTTCAGCAATTTTATACTGGTATTAATCGACATCATATACATGGGGTGAGTCAATTGAATATTGCTAATTTATTTTATAGAAATAGCCTAATGATACTTGCTAATTTACTTTTAGGTTCTGCTTTAATACGTTGGTATGTTAATAATTTAACAACAAGCTTTTATTTTTATCGATTTTTTACTTTATAGTTTTTTACCGTTGTTTTTAATTAATATGGCTGGCGTGTAATTGTCATAAATTATTGAACAATTGTGCTTGTCCTGAGTTTGGCGTATCTATAACACTTTTATAGACAATGTTGCTTTATCTACTTGCAAGATAGGAAATTCTTTCGCTATAGCTGAGTTTGGTATTATTTGGTTGATACGCCTAAGTTTTTTTAAAATTTGAAGTGTGGATGATAAGGTGAAATAAAATTGTGAAGCCTACTGGTCAATCAAGTAGGTGACTGTAGCCGCATCATAATGCGACTAAACTCTATTGCAGTTCTTGAGCGCTAGAGTGATATTGTCTACAATAGCGCACTTTTATTTAATTCAGGTTAATAACATGAGCGATAGTACATCGTTGCCGGCTTTACCGGATCGTCTTTCTGGTAACCCTCGTAGTCCACACCACGTGGCAGAAATTTTTGAACATGCTATCGGTATTATATTGAATGGCAAAGAACGTTCTGATGTTGAAGAGTACTGCATCAGTGAAGGATGGGTAAAAATCCCACACCCTAAAGCGCTAGATCGTCGAGGACAACCTCTTCTGATGACGTTAAAAGGAACGGTTGAAGCCTTCTATAGCTAGGTTTCTGACTATTCTTTTCTTGGAGGATTACGCACGCCGTTATGATAGGTAGATGGTGCGATAATCCTCTTTGGTCAGCGGTTCAACGCTTCTCGTTGTTAAAGCCACTTTTTCAACCATACTACTAACTATACACTTCAGCTTAATAAATTTTTGGTTATCTCGTTCACTTCCTTGCACATTTCGGTTTCAATTTACGTATGTTAGCATAAGGTGAATTAGTGTTTTTATTTTAATTACAGTGATTTAGTGGTTATTGTGTCGAGTGTTTTAGCAGATGCTAGCAAGATACCTTAATATTTAAATTAGCGTTAATTACCATTACGGTACTCTGATTTTACGAAGCTTTATTGCAATCCCAGTGTTGATTTATTCTTCAGGTATCGATATTTGGCAGATTGTTGCCAGTTCGGTTAGTTTTACGTTGGGATGTGTTTTATGGCTGGTAGTGTTGAACAGTATTGACTTATCGAGCGTTGGGAGCAGGCATCATTCAGATTAATTAATACGTACAGTGCTCGTTATAGTGTTTTTATTTTGTGTTTTGTTGACTTATTTCACAGCTGTCGTAAAGATGTCGTATAGTTGTCGTTATTATCTCGTCGATTTGTCGTAAAGTTTTTAGCAATTATGTGGATAATTTAATGGTCTCTAAAATAATAGGTTGTCGATACTTATGAAGATTAATGCAAACTTAGTTATTGATTTAAGGAATAAAAACTCTTGGTCACAAGATGAACTTGCGATAGCTGCAGGGCTTAACCTTAGGACAATTCAGCGAATTGAAAATGAGGCATCAGCATCGCTTCAATCTAAAAAAGCATTAGCATCTGTTTTTGATATCAGTATTCATGACCTTGATTACCAGGAAGTCATAAAAATGACAAAATACGAATATAAAACTCTGGAACTAGCGTATAAAGAAGGGTTTTTAGCTGGAATTAAAAAGGCTAAGCTGCCCGATTTTACTGAAATATTTAACCGAGAGGGCAAGGAAGGTTGGCTGGTTGTACAGATATTAACTCCTGAATTAGCGCAAAATGTTTGGTCGGCTAAAATAGGCAATATGGTTGCGCTATTACAAAGAGAAATAATTGAATAGTAAATTAAACAAAAAATTCAACATACAGTTGACTTTTATTATCACTATCAGTTAAGTGCTAGCCACTTTATTGAGCGTTAAATTATTATTATGGAGTTTTGTATTATGGATGATTTGAGTTTAACGAAAAATCAAGTCAGTAAAATTCAACGTAGTGCAAGGCTGATCAAAGGCTTTATGGCACTTATTGTACTCACTTATGCGCTGCAATTTTATCAATCTGGGGTGATCGATTTTGGCGAAGTAGCTGGTGCTATTGGAACATTGGCATTGTTTAGAGCTTTGATGTTATCGCCGATGTTGTTAATTATTCCCTTTAAAGAATGGTTTCAATCTAAGATCACTTTTTCAAAAGCTAGCATTAAATATTTACTGCTAGCTTTTGTGCTTATTATTGTTAGGGGCTGCTGATCTGTCATTTTAGTCTCTGCTATTAGCTAATTTTTGAGATCACAAGGTGAAAAGTGTTCGGTGTAATTATTTACATTAACAATTTTCAACGATGTTAGGTTAAAAGTTAGCTATAGCCCCTTGGGTTGCTTTGAGAAAGCGTCAATCTTTGTTGTCTACAGGACGTAGGTACTTAGGTTCAATCTGGAACTGTGAACCTGTGCCGCTAAACCTTTGAAACTTTACTGAGTGGAAGAAACTTAGTAGGATTGGTATAAACTTATTGGTTTGGCGTTCGCATTAAGGGGCTGCGTTATTGAAAAGTCGATGATTGAAGCTTTAATTATTTTATTCTTTGCTGTTTTACCTTGTGGTATTTCTGGTTATTTGATCGCCTTTAAAGGGCGCAGAGGCCTAATTTCAGGCTACAAGGAAAGTAATTTTTCTGATCCTCAAGCCTTTGGTAAAAGTGTTGGAATAAGTTTATTGTTACTTGCGATGTTTTTAGCATTTATTGCTTACTTTTGGCAGTTAAAGCTCCTAAATGAAAGGCAAATGTCTTCCGGTGTTTTTCTACTGGTCATTGCGGTATTGTTAAATTACTTTTATGGCTATGTTAAGTACCGTAAAAAAAATAACTAGCCGCGGAGCTTTATTTTTTATTCATGAGCGTGTTTTTATCTGTTAAATTTTAAGCTGAGATGTTTTGAATTTATCTTTGAGAAAAGCACTTTTCACTCAATGCTGTATTAACCCATTTTGTTATGTCGTCAGTTTTTATGGTAAGTTTATTAACTCAATTTATAAATGCTTAAATGCGTAACTTTAAGTTAAATTATTATATAACAGGTGTTTATAATTTTTTTTCTGATAGTTTTTAAACATTTTACTCCTTTCTATGCTCTCTTTTTCATCATCACTTTGTAAAATCATTAAAATCATTTTGTTAACCTGAAAGGCTTAATAGACGTATTATTTGTCATTTTCTGACTAATTTTTATCGCTGAATCATTGTCTTAATAATAAAATTGTCATTATCATAAAAAAACATTTAGACGTCTATACGTTTAGAGGTTGACATAGCTAGAAATCCAAGTCACATTATAGGCAGGTAAAATTTGTTGGTAATAATGCTGTTTTTCAGCGTTACCTTATACTTTAAGAATATTTGATATTAGGTTAGTACTATGCCCATTAAGATCCCCAATGAACTGCCAGCTTTGACGATTTTAGATCATGAAAATATTTTTGTGATGTCTGAACGCCGTGCTGCTGATCAAGAAATTCGTCCAATGGAAGTGGCAATTCTTAACTTAATGCCGAATAAAATCGAAACCGAAGTGCAAATTTTGCGCATGTTGGCGAATACTCCGTTGCAAATTAATGTCGAATTTGTCCGTATACATGCCAATGAATCTAAAAATACACCGCAAGCGCATTTAGATAACTTTTATCGCTTATTTGATGATATTAAACATAAACAATATGATGGTTTGATTATTACCGGTGCGCCACTAGCATTGCTTGATTATCAGCAAGTGACCTTTTGGGATAAAATTTGCCAAGTGTTTGACTGGGCAGAGCAAAACGTGACATCAACGATGTTTTCTTGCTGGGCTGCCCATGCTGCGCTCTACCATCATTATGGTTTAAAACGACATTTGCGTGAGCATAAGCTTTCAGGGGTTTATCGTCATCGTTGTTTAAAACCGAAAGAGCAACTAACCCGAGGCTTTGATGAAAGCTTTAATGTGCCACACTCCCGTTATGGTTATATTGATAAAGCTGATTATCAAACGTTAGATAATATAGAAATATTGGCTGAGTCAGATGATGCTGGGGTTTATTTAGCGGCCAGTAAAAACAAACAACAAGTTTACCTAACCGGGCATCCAGAATATGACGCTTCGACTTTGAGTGAGGAATACTTTCGAGATCTTGATACTGGCGGACATGCTGCAAAACCTGATAATTACTTTACTGATAACGACCCTAAAAGTGATACCGCAAACACGTGGCGTAGCCATGGCAGTTTACTTTTTACCAATTGGTTGAACTATTACGTTTATCAAATTACGCCGTATCAATTAGATGCAGACCATATTAAAGCCATTCATCCAGGGAAATCCCGTGTCTAAGTCAGAAAACTCTCAAGCAAAAGTGCTGAAATCTTCCTCTTATGGTTTATTACAAGCGCAGTTAGCAAAACGCATTCTTATTTTAGATGGCGCAATGGGTACGATGATCCAAGCCTATAAATTTGAAGAGCAAGATTATCGTGGCGAACAATTTGCCGATTGGCATTGTGACGTTAAAGGTAATAACGATATGTTGGTGCTGACGCAACCTGACATTATTAAAGCCATTCATTGTGAATATCTTGAAGCGGGTGCTGATATTCTTGAAACGAATACCTTTAACGCTACGACGATTGCCATGGCTGATTACGACATGGCAGCGCATAGTGCTGATATTAATTTCAAAGCCGCGCAGCTAGCACGTGAAGTGGCGGATGAATTCACCGCTAATAATCCAGATAAGCCACGCTTTGTTGCCGGTGTTTTAGGGCCAACCAATAGAACTTGTTCAATATCGCCAGATGTCAATGATCCTGCTTATCGAAATGTCACTTTTGATGAGCTTAAAGATGCTTACATTGAGTCGACCCATGCCTTGATTGATGGCGGCAGCGATATTATTTTGATTGAAACTATATTCGATACCTTAAATGCTAAAGCAGCTATTTTTGCTGTTGAGACCGTTTTTGAAAGTCGCGGTGAACGTTTACCGGTGATGATATCAGGCACGATTACTGATGCATCAGGTCGAACCTTGTCAGGGCAAACAACGGAAGCTTTTTATAACTCTTTACGGCATGCTAAGCCGATTTCATTTGGTTTGAACTGTGCGCTTGGTCCGGTTGAGTTACGTCAGTATGTCGAAGAATTAAGTCGTATTTCAGATGTCGCGGTATCTGCGCATCCTAATGCTGGTTTACCGAATGCTTTTGGTGAGTATGACTTTACTGTTGAAGACATGGATCAGCATGTTGCGGAATGGGCAAATGCTGGGTTTTTAAATATTATTGGTGGCTGTTGTGGTACCACGCCGGCACATATTAAAGGTATGGCCGATGCAGTGGCGAGCATTGCACCGCGAGCAATTAACGCTAAAGAAATTGCTTGTCGTTTATCGGGCTTAGAAGCCTTAACCATTAAAACAGACAGCTTATTTGTTAACGTCGGCGAGCGCACCAATGTTACCGGCTCTGCGGTTTTTAAACGCTTAATCACCGAAGAGAACTACGACCAAGCGATAGCCGTTGCTTTACAGCAAGTGGAAAATGGCGCACAAATTATCGATATCAACATGGATGAAGGCATGTTGGACTCACAAGCGGCTATGGTGCGGTTTTTAAATTTAATTGCCGGTGAGCCTGATATTGCCAAAGTGCCGATTATGCTCGACTCATCTAAATGGGATATTTTAGAAGCGGGTTTAAAATGCATTCAGGGTAAGGGGGTTGTTAACTCTATTAGCTTGAAAGAAGGCGAGGATAACTTCCGTCAGCAAGCAGAGTTGTTACGCCGATATGGTGCCGCTGTTATTGTCATGGCCTTTGACGAAAAGGGCCAAGCAGATACGCGTGAGCGCAAGTATGAAATATGTCATCGTGCCTACGATATTTTGGTGCATGAAATTGGCTATCCTGCTGAAGATATTATTTTTGATCCGAATATTTTTGCTGTCGCTACCGGTATTGAAGAGCACAATAATTATGCACGCGACTTTATTGACGCGGTAGCGGACATTAAGCAAAACTTGCCGCATGCGATGATCTCAGGTGGCGTGTCTAATGTTTCATTTTCATTTCGTGGTAATAATCCAGTACGTGAAGCCATTCATGCAGTGTTTCTTTATCATGCAATAAAAAATGGTATGGATATGGGCATAGTGAATGCTGGTCAATTAGCTATTTATTCTGATATTCCAGATAACCTGCGTTTAGCGGTTGAAGATGTTATTCAAAACTCCGATGATGGCGCCACTGAACGTTTGCTCGACATTGCTCAAGAATATCGTGGTCAAGCGGGTAGTCAAAATAGTAAAGCCGATTTAACTTGGCGTGAACTGCCGGTTAAAAAGCGCCTAGAGTATTCTCTTGTTAAGGGAATTAATGAATTTATTATTGAAGATACTGAGGCCGCTCGACTAGAGGCAACTAGACCTCTAGATGTTATTGAAGGGCCATTAATGGATGGCATGAATGTCGTTGGTGATTTGTTTGGTGCTGGCGAAATGTTTTTACCGCAAGTGGTAAAATCAGCCCGGGTAATGAAGCAGGCTGTAGCGCATTTAAATCCTTTTATTGAAGCGGAAAAAACTGAAATAAAATCGAATGGTAAGATACTGTTAGCGACAGTAAAAGGTGATGTTCATGATATTGGTAAAAATATTGTTGGCGTTGTGCTGCAGTGTAATAATTACGAAATTATCGATTTAGGCGTTATGGTTTCGTGTGAAGATATTTTACGCGTTGCACGTGAAGAAAAAGTCGACATTATAGGTTTATCGGGTTTGATCACGCCATCACTCGATGAAATGGTTCATGTCGCGAAAGAAATGAAGCGTCAGGAGTTTGAATTACCTTTACTGATCGGCGGTGCTACTACCTCAAAAGCTCACACGGCGGTTAAAATTGAGCCGCAGTATGAACATCCTGTCGTTTACGTGCCTAACGCCTCGCGTTCAGTGTCAGTGGTAAGCACATTGCTTTCTGATGAAAACCGAGCCGGTTTCGTTGAGCGACAAAAAGCAGAATACGTGAAAGTACGCGAACGTCATTATAAAAAAGGTCCACGTTCGAGTTTAATTTCGCTAAAAGATGCTCGTGCCAATGCGGTACCCATTAGTTTTGACCATTACACCCCTAAAGTACCCAATAAATTAGGTGTAACGGTACTTGATAATATCGATTTAAATATCGTGAGAAATTATATCGATTGGACGCCATTTTTTATGACTTGGCAGTTATCGGGCAAGTATCCGTTGATTTTGCGTCATGAAGTGGTGGGCGAAGAAGCCACTAAGCTATTTAACGATGCTAATGCTATGTTAGATGATGTTATTAATAATAAAAAGTTAACCGCTAAAGCGGTGTTTGGTTTATTTCCGGCTAATCGTGAGCAAGATGATTTACAGCTTTATACTGATGAATCGCGCACGGAAAAGTTAATGAAACTGCACCAATTACGTCAGCAAAGTAAAAAACCAGCAGGGCAATTTAACCGTTGTTTAGCTGATTATGTTGCTGATAAAGCCTCAGGTGTTGATGATTATGTTGGCGCTTTTGCGGTATCAGCCGGTTTTGGGGTTGAAGCGTTAGTAAAAGCTTTTGATGCCAAGCATGATGATTACAACAGTATCTTAATTAAAGCCGTTGCTGATAGACTCGCCGAAGCTAGCGCTGAGTATTTACATGAGCAAATTCGTAAAGAGTATTGGGGTTACGCAGCGGATGAAAATCTTGATAACGACAGTTTAATTCGCGAAAAATACCAAGGTATACGTCCTGCGCCAGGTTATCCAGCCTGTCCTGAACATACCGAAAAAGGCTTGTTGTGGCAGTTACTCAACGTGGACGAAAATATTGGTATGGAGCTAACTTCAAGTTTTGCTATGTGGCCAGGCGCTGCGGTTAGTGGCTGGTACTTTGCACACCCAGACTCGAAATATTTTGCCGTAGCTAAAGTGGCGCAAGATCAAGTAGAAAGCTATGCTGCACGTAAAGAAATGACCATGCCGCAGGCCGAACGTTGGTTATCAGCTAACTTAGATTATGAGCCATCGTAATATTGCGGCTGTTAAATAGGCTTGGTAGCTATGTAGGGTAGAGGAAAATAATAAATGCAGAATTTATGTTCTGCATTTATTCATTGTGAATATCGAGTTGCTTGAAGATTTTTAAGCGCTATTTACTAAGTACTTCTTACTAAACACTATTTAATGAGCTCAATTAATTCATGAATGGTTTTTACCGGGGTGATTTTCGCCCCTAAACCTTCCATCGACTTATGATAGTTACGAAAGGGAATAAATATTTCCGTGAAGCCATGTTGAGCCGCTTCTTTTACCCGAGGAACGCCACTATCAATTGGGCGCACGTCACCATTTAAACTTAGCTCTCCCATAATGCAGGTGGTTCTTGGGATAACAAATTCATTCAAACTACTTAACAGCGCCGTGACTAGGGCGAGATCAATACAGGTTTCTGATTCATCTATTTTTAGCCCGCCAATAATATTAAAAAAGGTATCGTGATAAATTTTGGTTTTGGTATGTTTACGTAAAATTCCGGTTAGCATTTTGATCCGGTTCATATTTAAGCCAACACAAACCCGTTGTGGAAATTCAGCTTCGGTTTCTGTGGTTAAACATTGGATTTCAAGTAATAAATTTCGGTTACCTTTTCTGATACAAGTAATAGCAGAGCCGGGGGATTCGGTGCTTGAGCCCGATAAAAATATCTCACTCGGGTTATCAACACTGAGCATGCCGCGCTCGCACATTTTAAAAATACCGACAGTGTCTATGTCACCAAAACGGTTCTTATTGGCACGCAAGGTTCTTATTTGGCCATCGTTGGTATCGATATGGAGCAGGGCATCAACAATATGTACTAAGGTTTGTGGCCCTGCAATTTCATTGTTTTTATTAACATGGGCAATAAGAAACATAGTAACGTTATTTTGTTTACAGTATTGCGTTAGTGCTTGAGCGGCACTTTTTACTTGTGAGGGGGAGCCTGGACTGCCATTGGCATTATCGGTAACAACGGCTTGAATGGAGTCAATCACGGCAAATTTTATTTTCTTTTGTTCTAACTCTGCAATAATGGCTTCAACACTGGTTTCGGATAATAAATACAATTCGTCAGGGTTATAATCAAGCTTTAAACGTTGCACGCGGTTTTTGAACTGTGAAAGTGATTCTTCAGCTGTACAATAAAGTGAGGGCATGAGCTGCGACATACGAGCGACTAAATCGGAAAGTAATGTGGTTTTCCCCGCGCCAGGATCACCTGAGATTATATTGACTGAGCCAGTAGTTACACCGCCACACAATACACGATCCAGTTCACCTATACCGGTAAGTTGTTTTTCCGCCTCAGTTGATTCAACTTCATTAATTTTTTTTGAACCACCACCGGTACCACCGGCATAACCGCCAGTTGAAATACGACTTTTAGTTGCACTTTTACTCTGGTTAGCTGGGATTTTCATTTCTGTTAAGGTATTCCATGCTCCACATCTACATTGCCCTTGCCAACGCGGGTAGTTCATACCGCAATCGGTACAAACGAATTCTAATTTTGCTAACTTTGCCATTTGGCTACCTATTTTCTAAATTTAAGTATTTTAACCTAATACACGTTATACGTGAGTTGAAATTATGACAAAA
>Ga0209345_10001566_pt1 | contig 26984 bp, 23 predicted proteins | sample Cruoilmetagenom7_FD_187294 | JGI IMG/M metagenome (GOLD analysis project Ga0209345, IMG submission 187294) | Oil polluted marine microbial communities from Coal Oil Point, Santa Barbara, California, USA - Sample 7 (SPAdes) (version 2) | ecosystem: Environmental > Aquatic > Marine > Oil seeps ...
ATAGAAAATACCGGATCATAGGCAACAATTACAAGCGAGCGCCTGAGGTGCCGAAGGACCACGATATTTTTTATAGATGTGAAAGGTGCGGGGACTTTATCCCGTCGGTACCCAAAACAAATATTGGTTGTGAGTGTGGCAACTTACGTATTGATTTCGATATGTGGAGATTTATGGTAGAAGATTATTCTAAACTATCAGTTCTAAGGGTAATAAACTAGCACCCCTTTATCCCATTGACGCATGTATATTCAAATAGGTCACGCCTTTAGGGCTAATGTCGACAGTCGCGCCTGACGGGCTTCGATTTCTTTGGTGGTCCATGCACCATATTCACAGATCTCGTTGGTCAAAACATATGGTGAAGCTTGATAAGTTGCAGTCTTCGATTGAAATGGAAGGTTACCTGCGGCTTCGTTGCCACTCTTTGTAAGTAGGCAAAGGCTCCCTAATCTCTTTGTAAATCGCCGCCGATCTTCGATCAACGCGATAAATGGCAGGAAAAGTTCACGATTGTCCTTTCTGTATCGAAAGGCCTTTTACCGACTAATTGTTACTTTCAGCTTTCTTTGCAAAGCCTTGTTTCAATATCGAACAGAGGTTTTAGCGCCGCGCCTCGGCAGCTTTTCCATCAATCTTCAGACCCCTTGTTCCAGAGTGTATTATCAGTTCCTAATCCTCTCTGACTTTTGCCCAAATCCATTGACTGCGCCCTTGTGGATTTTCTGCCGTTTGGGCCAAACGCGCCCTCTGCCCAATCACGCCTGCAAGGCTGCCGCGTACGCGCGCGAATCTGCTCTCTTGCCCTCCTCGTGAATGGCGCTAGATAGAAACCGAACACAGCATAGAAAGCTCTCCCATGGCCACCTTCACCCTCCCGAAAAATTCAAAAATCAACGGCAAGGGCCAAACCCACACTGCAGATGGCGCAGGCCGGGTGAAGAAATTCAAAATCTATCGCTACGATCCAGATACGGGCGAGAACCCGCGCTACGATACATTTGAAATTGACCTTGATGATTGCGGCCCGATGGTGCTGGATGCGCTGATCAAAATCAAAAACGCAATTGATCCGACCCTGACCTTTCGCCGGTCTTGCCGCGAAGGGATTTGCGGGTCTTGCTCGATGAACCTCAATGGTAAAAACGGCCTCGCCTGCACCACTGCAATGGAAGATCTAGACGGAGAAATCCGCATTACCCCATTGCCGCATATGGAAGTGATCAAGGATCTGGTTCCCGATTTCACCCATTTTTACGCCCAATATGCCTCGATCCGTCCGTGGCTACAGACCGTTTCCACCACGCCCAGCGGCAAAGAACGGCTGCAAAGCCCCGAGCAGCGCGAAAAGCTGGATGGCCTGTATGAATGCATCTTATGCGCCTGCTGCTCGACAGCTTGCCCGTCCTATTGGTGGAATTCCGACAAATTCCTTGGCCCTGCGATCCTGCTTCAGGCCTATCGCTGGCTGGCAGACAGCCGCGATGAAATGAGCGCAGAACGGCTGGACGATCTGGAAGATCCCTTCCGCCTGTATCGCTGCCACACAATTATGAATTGCGCGAATGTCTGCCCCAAGGGGCTAAGCCCGGCCAAGGCAATCGCCGAAACCAAGAAAATGATGGTCGAGCGGCACATTTAACTGTGAGCGATTCAAAACCAGATACTGGTTCGGAGTTTTTCGACTGTCACGAAGATCCGGCAATGCCCGGCTGGGTTACCTGGAACCAGCGGGATGAAACGCGTTTCAACGCCGCGGTCATAGGCCCGCTGTGGACCCGGCGCGAAGGGGATAAATGCCGCGTTCGGATGTATCCTGAGACCAAGCACACTAATGTGCAGGACATGATCCATGGCGCGGTCACCCTTGCATTAATCGATATTTCGATATTTGCTGCGATGCACACATTAAGCAGCGGCGAGCCGGGATTGGCCGTCACGCTCGAACTTTCAAACCAGTTTTTGGGCCCCGGAAAACCGGCCATGCCATTGGATGCAGTGGTCGAACAGCTGCGCGAAACACGGCGGATGATTTTTGTTCGCGGAATTGTTGAACAAGAAGACCATCTGGTCGCATCCTTCTCCGGTATCATACGCAAACCATCCCGCCAGTGAATTCAGCGCGATGAACGTAACCATGTCCCGCTATGACAAATTGGTTGCGGCAGGCGAATTGCGGCCCGATCCGGAACAGCGCGATGCTGCCCGCAAACTTGCGCGATTGCGCGAACAATTGGCCCGCCAATCCAAAGCGGGAATTTTTACCAGATTTTTCCAAAAGAAAGCTCCCCCGCCGCGCGGAATTTATCTGTGGGGCGGTGTAGGACGGGGCAAATCAATGCTGATGGATCTGTTCCATGATGCATTGGCCATTAAGGAAAAACGCCGCGTCCATTTCCATGCATTCATGCTGGAAGTGCATGGATTGCTGCGGGAAGAACGCAAGAAGGAAAGCGGCGATCCAATCCCGCTGGTGGCTGCACGCATCGCACACAATCTGCGGTGCCTGGCGTTTGACGAAATGGTCGTGAACAACAGCGCTGATGCGATGATCATGCGCCGATTGTTCCATGCGCTGATTGTGGATCACGCCATCACTGTCGTCATCACTTCCAACAGGCCGCCGTCCGGCCTTTATAAAGATGGCCTCAATCGCGAACATTTCCTGCCATTTATCGCGTTGATCGAAGATCGGCTGGATGTTTTGCCGCTAAATGGCCCGGTTGATTACAGGTTGGAACGCCTGGCCGGTATCGACAGTTGGCATACCCCCATTGGCGATGCAGCCACCGCGCAAGTACGCGAGGCATTTTTCCGCCTGACCGATTACCGGCCCGAAGATGCAAAAAATGTCCCCTCCGCCCAGCTGGATGTAGGAAGCGGGCGGATGTTGCATGTGCCCAAGAGCCTGAAGGGCGTTGCTGTATTCAGTTTCAAACGTCTTTGTAGTGAAGCGCGCGGTGCATCGGATTATCTTGCAATCGCGCAGACTTATCACACAGTCATAATTGTTGGCATCCCCGTGATGGGGCCCGATGAACGCAACGAAGCGGCGCGTTTCGTGACCCTGATTGACGCATTGTATGAACATAAGGTCAAGTTATTTGCCACCGCGGCGGCGGCGCCAGATGCGCTGTACCAAGCCGGAGACGGTAGTTTCGAATTTGAACGCACGGCCAGCCGCCTCAATGAAATGCAGAGCGCTGACTACTTGGCCGCGGGCCATGGCAGCGAGGGTTGAAAGCAGGCAAGACGCACCCAAAGTAAGTCCTATCCCGGCGCGCTTCCCGCCGCCTTGGGAAAAATGTGGACAGTATCATGATTGATATCAGACCTTTCGCCTTGCTTGGTTCCGCAAATCACGGTTGGCTCGATGCCCGCCACCATTTCAGCTTTGCCAGTTATCAAGATCCGGGCCGGATGGACTGGGGCCAAATCCGTGTCTGGAATGATGACACGATCGAGGCCGGCGGCGGGTTTGCACCCCACCCCCATGCTGACATGGAAATTGTCACCTTTGTGCGCAGCGGGGCGATTACGCATAAGGATTCGCTTGGCAACACCGGGCGCACTGCTGCCGGTGATGTGCAAGTGATGAGCGCGGGCACCGGCATTACCCATTCTGAATATAATCACGAGGATGAAGCAACCACCCTGTTTCAAATATGGATTATTCCTGACGAACGCGGCAACCCGCCATCATGGGGGCAACGCGAATTTCCACGTGGGGATCGCGCCGGACGATGGGAAATACTTGCCAGTGGTAATTCACAGCGCGATGGCGCCTTGCCGATCCGCGCAGATGCCAAAGTGGTCGCCGCAACCCTATCAGCCGGGGCAAGCGCCACCTACCACGCTGACCCCGCCCGCCATCAATATCTTGTCGCGCCCAAGGGCCGGATCAAGGTAAACGGGATCGAAGCGCAAGCGCGTGACGGCATCGCCATTACCGGTGAAAGTGAAATAACCGTGGAGGCGCTGGATGATGCAGAATTGGTAATGGTCGATGCGCGCTAAGCTGCGGGTTAATGTGCAGCCGCGCCGCGCTGTCAGGCCGCGTCAGCAATTTTTTGCTGCGCTGATACCAGCCTGTTCATCACCTTCAAATCCTGCTCGCGCAATTGCAACGCTGCATCGGCCCACAATTCGGTTATCCGATTAAGCTCTGCCAATTCCAAGTTCCAAACGGCCTTCGTGGCTTTGCGTGAATTGACCAGACCAGCGTGGCGGCGTTCTGATTTTTTGATGAATTCCCGGCACTGGTGCACCCCTTCGCCATTTTCTGCGAGTTGATTGACGATGCCTAAATCGAACATTTCTTCGGCTGAATAGGTTTGATTGGATAAAATTATCCGGTCCGCCATCGCGCTGCCCAGTTTGCGGGACAATAAGGCATGGGCGCCCATTCCAGGAAACAGGCCGAACATCACTTCGGGCAGACCAAAGGTCGCGCCGCGTTCTGCAATGATAAAATCAAAGGACAATAACGCTTCGAAGCCCCCGCCCAAGGCGGCCCCTTCGACCAGACCAATGGTCAGCATGGGAATGTCCAGAGTTTCGATATTCCGATATAAAATCTCGCAGCAACGATGGCCGTAATATATCAGCCCATCGCGATCACCCTCCCGGATCAGCCGGTGGAATAATTTCAGATCGCCGCCATAACAAAACACGCCCGGCGCTCTGCTGCCTAGCACCAGATAACGCAGCGGAACCTTGCCTGGTCCGAACCCTGCGGTGATTAATTTCTGCCAACTTTCAAAGTCAGCCAGCATGGTCGGGGTAAAACTGGGGCGCCCCTTTGGCCGCATAAAGCTCCATAGCGCCTGATATTGATCATCATACAAGACATCGATTTCATCAAGCGCAAGCAATTGCTCAGGGATTGCAGAATGCACCAAACTTTCGGTGAGGAAACTTTCATCCCCTTCGCCAAAGTTCATTGCGGAGTTTGCGCCACTGTCCATATCAGCAGTTATCCTTTGCGACCCGATTTCAACCCAATTCCTGCATGTTTGACCCTGAATTATGCGTCTTTTTGGATCTTGAGGGGAATCTAGGCGAGAGAAGAGTCGCTTGGCAATCAAATAATTGCAGGTCATTTCCAGCAATGTCCCTGAAACGGGCACTCAATAATTGCAGGATGGCGCCTCTACCGGTGGGTCAAGCAGATAAACCAAGGTTTTCCACTGCCCGATCCAGCATTAATAATTGCCACAATAATCGTGCATGATCGCTTCGGCCGGAAATATGCTCCTCAGCCAGGCTGGATAATCGTTTAGAATCAAACCACCCTGTGCGCGCAAGCCCCGCGCTCGATCCGATGGACCGCGCCTGATCCGCCAGCGGACCACGCAGCCATTGCGCCAGCGGGGTCACGAAACCCTGCTTTGAACGATACAGAATGTCCTTGGGCAGATACCGTTCCATAGTGTGCTTCACCAGCCATTTACCCTGCCGCCCACGGATCCGTTGGCGGTGCGGTAATTGGGCGGCAAACTCAATCAGCCGGTGGTCCAGCAAAGGTTCGCGAACCTCCAGCCCAACTGCCATACTGGTGCGATCAACCTTGGTCAGAATATCACCCGGCAGCCAGAATTTAAGGTCCGCATATTGGGCCCGGTCAAGGCCAGAGCGTGCAGGGGCATTGCGCATTAATTCGACCAGCGGCTGTTCAGCCCGATATTCACCGCGCCTTTTTAGGAACGCATCGGAATAAAGCGCCTGCCGCAATTCCGGCGGAATAACCGACAGGCCGCGGGCATAGCCTTCCTCCCCATCCGAAGCGAGGGAGAGAAATGTCGATTTTGCCCGCAAAGGCCGCGGCGCCCAATCGGCCTTGGGCCAAACCCGGCCCAAACTGCCAAATACTGGCCCGCGCAAGAATGAGGGTAGAACCGATCTGGCCTGTTCCTCGCGGGCGTGGAATATCTGGCGCCGGTAGCCAGCAAAGGCCTCGTCTGCGCCATCACCCGACAGGGCAACGGTAACATTTTCCCGCGCTAATTCACATACACGAAGAGTTGGCAGGGCGGATGCATCGGCAAATGGTTCCCCAAAAATATCGGTGATCCGGTCAATCTCGCCAAAATCATCAGGATCAACCATCCTGCTGCGGTGCTGCGTTGCATATATCTGCGCGATTTGTTCTGCGAAGGATGTTTCATCCAAGGCAGCCACATCAAAACCGATCGAACAGGTCCGCACCGGTTCCCGGCTCGCCTCGGCCATCAAGGCCACCACGCTGGAGGAATCGACCCCGCCCGACAGGAATGCGCCCAGCGGAACATCTGAAACCATCCGCGAGGTCACGCCGCCCCGCATATGGTGCAGTAATTCAGCCGACAGATCCGCTGTTGATCCGGTCCGCCGATCAGCAAAGCTAACGTCCCACCATTGCACCGGCTGCGATACTGGCGAGCCATGTTTCAGCAGCCGGTAATGGCCCGCGGGAAGTTTTTCGACGCGTTTAAGAAACGATCGATGATCAGGGACATAGCCCCATGTAAGATAATCCTCCACCGCCAAAGGGTCCGCCTCCCGGCGCAGCAATGGGTGGGCAAGCAATCCCTTTAATTCTGACGCAAAAGCCAAACTGCCATCGCTAAGATGGGTCATAAACAGGGGTTTTACACCAAGGCGGTCCCGCGCCAGAAACAACTCGCGCTTTTCCCGGTCATACAGCGCAAAGGCAAACATGCCTTGCAGCCTAGGCAGACAATCCACGCCCCATTGCTGCCACGCGGCCAGAATAACCTCGGTATCGCCCTGCGTCTGGAAACAGGCGCCCAGCCCTTCCAATTCACGGCGCAATTCACGGAAATTGTAAATCTCGCCATTAAATACGATCACTGTGCGGCCATCAGCGGAATGCATCGGCTGCGGCGATCCTTCCAGATCGATGATCGATAAGCGCCGGTGCCCCAGCCCTACGCCGGGCGCTGTCCACACCCCTGCCCCGTCTGGCCCGCGATGGGCCAACGCATTGCACATGCGTTCCACCCGCATCGGGTCCACCGGCTTTGGCGTTTCGCAATGGAAGATACCGGCAATCCCGCACATGCGACGCGCTCTATCGAAGACCGGCGATGCGGTCCATCCATTGGCCCTCATCACCCAAAGCAGAACGAAATTCCGTGATGGATTGCGCCGCGTTTACCGGGCCTTGCTCCTCCGCCGATATGATCGCCAGAATTGTGGGTCTTTGCTGCAACAATAGATGATCGCGCATGGTTGCCAGCTTAAGGCGCACGGCGCTGCCAGTGGTTAAGCCGCCAATGCGATACGATGTTTCGGCAAGCCGGCGGAACTGACCCAGCGCCAGCAAATAATCCGCCTGCACCGTGCTGCTGGATTGCCCGCGGCCCAGCCAGCGCCACGGCGTATCAGGGCGCAAGGCCCCCTCGCCAAATGCGCTCGCCTCTCGGCCATCACCTTGCGAGGCGTAAAGCGCGATAAAAACATCAACCTCATCACCTGCCGGATTACGGTATCGCCCGATCAGGCGGTGCGCTGCGCCTGCGGCGCGCGGTTCCCACGGGGTGGACGGCGTATAATCAACCAGCTGCCAACCAGGCACCGGCGGCAATTGGGCCGCTTTGGGTAACGCCGCCTCTGCCCGCGTTGCCAGAACTGCCCACATTGCAAACAGCATCACCAATGCCAGTGCGGCGCCCAATGCCCGGTTGCCCGGCATAGACCGCGCAGACAATCGGGAGATCAGTGGTGAATTGTTGATGGCCGCTATATCCGGATCAAGATCATCCGCGGCCCGGTCAAACCAACGCCACGCCCCGCCCAGCAATGCAGCAACAACCAATGCGAAGAAAACCCAACCGTAAAAAATATGATCGAACCCTTCGGCAAACGCGATGCCCTGCGATTGCGCGATATAAATCGTGCCCCATGCACGCACCCCATTGGCAATGACCGGAATGGCCATCGCGGCGAGAAGGAACCAAAAGCGGCGCACTGGGCTGCGGAAACATGTGTGCGCCACCAGCGCGCCCAGCGCCATCATCGCAACAAGGAACTTCACCCCTGAACAGGCTTCTGCCACTTCGAATAATCCAGCCGGCGTTTCGATAAACACACCCTGGATCACGGCGGGAATCCCGCTCCAATGGGTAAGAAAGATCACCAATTGGGCGGTGATCATCTGCAAAGCGGGCACCAATTCATCGCCAAAGGGCACAAGAAACACCATGAAGCAGAGCGGAAACAGGATGCCTGCTGCAACCCGCAGGCCAAGCAAGGCCAGCAAACTGGCCTGCAACGCAGCAACCGCGCCCAATTGGCTGGCGGTGTTGACCCCGGCGATTGAACCAAGCAGCCACAGAAACAATGCCCCGCCCAGCGCAATAAGACCCGGCCACCATGGCTGAGGCGCCAATTGCGCCAATGCATTGCGCCGTACCCAGATCAACCAGATGATGATCGGCGGGACAAACAAGACGTGATTATAGGTGGAAACATTCCACCATTTCCCAAGCATCACGGCCCAATCGTGCCGCATCAGGAAAATCAATGCGCCCCATATCAGCCCGGCCCGTGCAAGCGGGCTGCGCCACGTTTCGGGAAGGCGGTTTTGTAATCCGTCCTCTCGCCATAATTTTATCGCTGGTGTAGGGGGCATCACGCGGCCGCTCTGGGCCCGGTTCTGCCCATAATATTCGCCAAGGGTGCCAGCATCGCGGGCCAGCTTTGGTTGGCAACAACATAGCGGCGTGCCTGCGCGCCCATTTCCATGGCCCCCTGCCCATCAGCCAGCAACGCCAAAGCCCGCGCAACCAGCGCCTCGTCCGTTGCTGCCAGGGCAAAATGGGCGCCATCATCTGCATCAATGCCAACGCCGGCATCAGGCGTCAGCAAAACGGGGCGGGCAAACGCCATTGCTTCGAGCACCTTGTTTTGCACCCCGCGCGCAATTTCAAGCGGGGCGATCACAATATCAGCCGCAGCAAGGTACGGCCTCACATCATCCACCTCGCCCCAGATACGCGCACCATCCCTCCCATCATGCGCCAAAATCTGCTGGACCGGCGCACGGCCAACCACGTGGAATTGTGCATTGGGATGGGTCTTGCGGATTTGCGGCAACAATCGTTCAATCACCCGCGCAGCTGCGGCCACATTGGGCGCATAATCCATCTGGCCGGTAAACACGAAATGCGGCCCGGATGCCGCCATGATTTCCGGGTGGGGCGCGGCCGCCTGCGGATCGAAAAACTCAGCATCGATCCCGTTACGTAGTGCTATCACATTGCTGCCAAGGTTTGCTGTAATGCGCGATCGAAACAGCGCCGCCTCAGCCTCGCTCACCAGCAAGGTTTTATCAGCGCGCATTGCCAGGCGCTGTTCATGCGCCGCCAGCAAGCGCCCTTCACGCCGATCAATCAAATTACGCGGGAATTTGCCATCCTTGCCATAGGCTTCAAATTTGGCGGAATCGACATCGCATAGGTCAATAATGACCCGGCCGGAAAAATCCTTCGGCACATATTGGCCCATCTGTCCTGAAAAGACGAAAATCGTATCAATCGAATGTTCTTTCAACGTCAAACGCACCCAATCATGCAATTTTTGGTGGTCAAAAGCTGTCAGACTGATCGGCATTCCCTTTGCCAGCCCCTCCATCCCGGCGGCGGCCATGCTTTTGCTGCGCCGCAGGAGGATATGGCTCTCGGCGATTTGCCCAAGCAAATGCTCGTGCTGCAAATCGCTTTCAGTATCGGCAAAACATCCGACATGAACCGGTGACAGGGCGGCAAGCGCTTTTAACAAATGGTGCGAACGGATTTTGTCCCCCCTGTCCGGCGGAAACGGGATCCGGTGCGAAAGGAACAATATCGCGCCCATCAGGCCAGCCCCTTGGCAATATGGGGGCCAACCCGGTTCGCGATGGCCAGTGGCAAGCGCTTCCACAGCTCAACCTTGGCGCCATAGGCGTCGCTGTTGGGGTCAATATCGCGTTTTTCCGCGCCGGGAACCGTCCAACTGGCATAGGCCAGCGGTTTGGGTTCAAACCCCCAATTCTTCTTGTAACTAAATGGTCCGCTGCCGGTTTTGGAACGCCCGAAATCAAATGTGGTGCAGCCGCGCCTGCGCGCATGCAGCATCAGATTGAAATACATTATTTCATTGGCCCTTAGATGCCGCGCCGCAATGCTGCCGCCGCCCCAATAGGGCATGACCGCGCCTTGGTGATACAATGAAAGCACACTGGCCACTGGCACGCCCTGATGGCGAACGGTCAATATGTCAGCATCTTCGCCAAATGCATCCATCACCCCATCAAACAATGCACGCGGAAAAACCGGTGTGCCAAGATTACGCACGCTTTGGGCGTAAACTGCGTAATGCGCGGCGCGCGCGGGCGCGTCCGTGCCGGTTTCAACATCCAAATCAAGCGCCAGACCTTTGCGGATTTCAGCGCGCTGTTTGCGCGGTATCGCGGCCAGCTGGGCATCATCATCAGCCGCCAGTTCAGTGGTAAAGCCGCAGTGGCTGCCGGTTTGAATATCCCAATCATCGGGCAATGTTCCGCCGCGCAATTCAATTGTCGGGCAGGAACGGCGCAGCGCCAATTCCTGTGCATGATGGCATAGTGACCGTGCGGCGCGATCGCTTTGTGTTAACACGCCGCCGCCTACGGCAAATCCGCTTGATACCAATGCCCGGCCAAAAATGGGCGAATGTACCTGTGTCAGCGGCAACCAGCCTGTAATCTGCCCGCTTTTTTCTGTCACAAGGCCCGTTGCAATCTGCCCTGTGCCGCGTTCCACCGCCCGCAGCCAGGCGGGGCGATGGAATGGGGTTCCGCCCATCCTTTCAACAAACCCCTCAATCCGGGCAAATTCACCCGGATCACGCAAATCGGCAATCGCAATGCTGTGGGATGACAATGGAAAGGGCGCATTCATGCGGCAAGCTCGCTGGAAAGTTCAGGGGCCAATTGCGCTTGGCGGCGGGCCAGAACATCCATCCGGCCCCACGCAAATTCATGGACCAATTCACGCAGTTTGGGCGCCATCCGGTGAAGGTTAGTGTAATGCCGCAATTTTGATTTGATCGGCGCATCGCTCACACGCGGCTGATCGGGATCAATTTCCCATGGGTGGAAATAAAATATCGCGGGCCGCTGTTCTGTGCGGTTTACCTGACGGATTGCCCAACGCGAAAAACCATAGGGTAGCACGCGGAAAAACCCGCCCCCGCCGGCAGCCACACGCCGCCCGCCCAAAATCGCAGTTGTGACCGGAATTTCAACCAGATCCGACCATGGTAGCGGCTTGAATGCAAACCGTGGGGCATCCCGCCAGCCGTAATGATCATGCGCCACCGGCGCGACGCTGGAGGAATATGTATACCCCTGTTCGGCCAGTTCCATATAGGCCCAAGGCGTTCGTTGATCGATCGAGAAGCTGGGCGCACGATAGCCGGTGATCTTAACGCCTGCGGCATCTTCTAATATCTGCTGCGCCTTGGCAATATCATCGCGAAATTGTTTGCGGCTGAAATTGAACACCCGGGCATGATCAAAACCATGGCTGGCCAATTCATGACCGGCCTCTGCAATGCGCCGTATCAACGGCCCATTGCGCTGCGCCACCCAGCCAAGGGTGAAGAAAGTTGCCTTAACCCCCGCCTCATCAAACAGATCCAAAATTCGCGCGACATTATCTTCTACGCGCAGCGCCAGCCCATCCCAATCATCGCGCCCGATCACATTCTCGAACGCGCCGACCTGAAACCAATCTTCAACATCAACCGACAGACCATTGACGATGGTTGGATTGGCGCCTGATTGATCTGGGGCGATCTGGTTCAAAATGGGCGGTGGGGTCATGGATCAGGCTCCGTCAGGCTGCCACGCGCGGTTTTTCGCCCGTTTCAATCCATTCAATCAACATCGTCAAAACATGGCGGACGGTGCGTTCTTGTTCATCAAGACGGTCCTGCAAGGCTGCGATTTGCCGGGCCGTTCCGGCCAATGCTGCATCACTGCGGTCCCCGCCTTGGGCGTTGGACAATTCAACCACCGCCTGTTGCAATTCGGCAATCTGCACATCGCGCGCGGCCAGCAATTGCGCCACATCCTGTGCCGCCAATGAAGATGGCATTGAGGATGGTAATGCCGGCTCTATATCACCAGTCGCCACTGGCGGGGAAACTGGCTCATCTGCCGTTTCAGGCAGGGCTGGCGCGCTGGCAGAACCATTATCATTATTCATTTCATCCAGAACAGATAGGAGCATTGCAGCATCAATCTGCCTGCATTGTTCCACCGCGCCAAGCAGCAAAACCCGGCTGGCGATCTGGTTCACGCGGCGCGGAATTCCGCCAGCGGCATCATACAATTGGGCAAAGAATTCCGGTTCAAATTCAGGATTGCCGTTCCAGCCAACACATTTGAGCCGGTGCATCACATAAGGTTCAATCTCTGCTGGATCCATCGCGGCCAGATGATGCGATGCGATCACCCGTTGGCGCAATTGTTCAAGGCCGGTATGGTTTGCCAGAATTTGCCTGAATTCCGGTTGCCCCAGCAACAATATCTGCAGCAGCGGATGGGCGCCCAATTGGAAGTTGGATAGCATCCGCAATTCTTCCAGCGCCTCGATCGACAGATTTTGCGATTCATCAACCACCAGCAGACAGCGCCGCCCTTCGCGCGCTTCGGCGTGCAGGAAATTTTCAAGCGCGCCCAAGGCGCCGGCCTTGTCATGCCCGTCAATTTCCAGACCGAAACTTTGCGCGGCAACATGGACCAATGCCTCGCCATCAAGGTTGCTGGTTACGATTTGGCCCACGCTCATTGCCGCAGGGTCAATTTTTTGCATCAAATGGGCCACCAGCGTGCTTTTGCCCGCGCCAACTTCGCCCGTGATGACGATGAAGCCTTCGCCCTGCGCCATGCCATATCCCAAATAGGACAATGCCTTTTGGTGCGATGCGCTTTCAAAATAAAAACTGGGGTCGGGCGTCAATTGGAACGGACGGCCCGACAGGCCATAAAAATCATCGAACATGTGTGTTGCCCCTAGGCTCAAAAGTCATAGCGCAGGCCCACCAAGGCCGATGCTGCGGTCAAATCTTCATCCGACAACGAATTATCCAGATAATCGAGCGCAAGTGCCGCACGCGCCGATAGGCCGCGCAATAACCGGCGCTGATAGGCCGCCGATGCCCCCACAGAAAGGACATCACCAGTGTTGTTAAATCCACTATTGAGCCAACTGGTATAGGTGTTGGCGGAAAATCCGGCATTGGGCCCCAACTCGCCATCGAGGTATAATGCCACCCAGTAATTTTCATCCAGCACGCCATTGGCAGCGCCCAGCACTGTGCCTTGCGCGGCAATGAAGCTGCGGCGATCATAACCTGCACCCACGCCGGCATTCATCCGGCCCACACTGGTGGAATAGCTGGCCGCGATACCGCGCGAACGATAGGCCGCTGAACGGACCGAACCCAGCACACCGGACAGGCAATTGTTCCCCTGCGTGCTGGACACACAGCCGCCCAGATCACCAGTTAAAGCATTACGCGTGGCGGAAAATTCAGTCGGCAAATTGGCCAAGGCTGTATTAAGCTGGCTGCCAAAACCGGAAATTGAGCTGTAGACAGAGACATTTACGCCCGACCGGCTGTCTGGCGCCCAAGAAAAAGTGCCATAATAGCTGGTGGAATCGTAACGGCGGCCCACATGCGCTTCCAGCGATGTGCGTGTGCTGGGGCGCCAGACCACGCCAACATCCCAGATCAGGCCCGAAACATCATAGGCCAATTGGCGCGGCACGCTTTTGTCTGTCACATAGCGGCCATCACTGCCAATCACGGGATCGCCTGCGCTATCCAGCAGTGCATCGCGGCCCGAAACTTCAACATCCTCGTAACCTACACCGCCGACCACAGCGATGCTGCGGCCTACCGGCACGGTAACATCGCCGCGAATATAGGTGTCACGCACACGTTGGTCGAAATTGGATATATCTTCCTGTGTCCAGCCAGCCCCCAACCCGATGCCCACTGGCAGCGGATCTCCTGGACGGGTTGCTGCATGCACCTTTGCGCTTTGCACCACGCTATCATCAAAAACATCGACCGGAGTTATGCCCCCAGCGGTAACAATCGCACCCGGCGCTTCCACGCGGGTATAGCCGATGCGGTAATTGGCATTGATTTCAACATCGCCGGTGCTGGTGTGTAAATTCGGCCCGGCATAGACGGAATAAATCCGGCTTTCTGAATTGGTGCGGGCCAGTGCATCCAAGGATGACCCGCTATTGCCATCCACATTGGTTTTGGATGCAAGACCGCCAGCTTCCAGCGTCAAAGCCTGAGGGATGATCGTTGCATAACCCCGCGCAATCCCGCTCAGCGTCCCGCTATCGATTGCATTATCGCCATATCCGATATTGCGTTCATAGCGCAGCGAAACAGACCCGCCATTGTTGCGCCCGTTGATCGATGCATCCACGCCTGCGGCCACCTGCGTATAGGTAACCACATCATCGCCCGGCGATAATTCCGCCACGACGATTTGCGAAACTTCGATATAGGGCGCGAACTGGACAGCCGGGCCAGACCGCTTGCGCGATCCCTTCGCATTGCCGCCGCCGCCATCACTTTCGCTTTGGCCGCCGCTTTGGCTTTCACTGCCGCCATTATCGCCAAAACCTTGCGCGAATGCCGGGCCAGACAGGCACAGTGCTGCAATCGCGCACATGCTGGGTAGGGATTGATGCCTCATTGAGATCACCCTTTGTAACCATAATAGGAACCGAAATTTCGGCCGCTCGGGCTAAAATTGGTGGCATTAAGAAGGAGTTTGATATCCGGGCAGGCGGACAAAAGCTGAACCGCATCCTCGATCGCGCTCTGGCTTGATTTATCCGCCCTGACGACGACCAGGGCTTGCCCGACATGTTTGGCCAGTTCCGCAGCGGGCGAGGCTGATAAGGCTGGCGGACTGTCAAAAATAACGATCCGGTTTGCCGCACCATTGGTTAGCTGCCCCATCACCTGCGCTGTGCGGCTGCTGGAGAGATATTCGCTATCAACCGCGGTTTGATTGCCCGCAGGCAGAACCCATAATCCGGGAATATCGGTCCCGATCACCAGATCTTCAGGCTGGATTGATGCATCGGCCAGACAATCCATCAGGCCCGGCCCCTTGGGCAGGCCCAATGTGGACAGAACCGATGGTTTGGCAAAATCTGCATCCACCAACAACACTTCGCTGTCGCGTTCTGCCGCCATGGCAATCGCCAGATTGGTGGCGCAAAACGTCTTGCCTTCACCCGGGTGCGGCGAACAGATCAACACGCGCCGCGATTTCGCAGTCCCGCGTTCCTGCGCGGCCGACAGAATTTGCCGTTTCACAATGCGAAATTCTTCAATCAACGCAGATACCGAACCTTCCGGCACAATCATGCCCTGATCCCGCAAATGCTCGCGGTCGATCACATGGCGTTCGCCTGAAAAAGGCGCCGCGCTGGCATCGCCGGACACTGCATCAAGGTGCGCGGGCGCTGCATCCAGCAACGATGGCGCAGAAGATACCGCCCCCATATCCGCAAGGGCGGCAGGCGCTGTATCAGTGACAACGCTGTGGGCGGCCAATGGCTGGGTGGCCAATGGTTGGGGGTCTAATGGCCGGGGGGCCTTTGGATCATTCGCCGGATGCTCCTTACCAGCAAATTGCGCCTCTGATGCGCGCGCCTCTGCATGGCTGCGCGCACGGGCATGTTTCACTGGCACCGCTGCCAACCTATCTGGCACAGCCTGCGGTTTAAACGGGTCCAGCCCGAACGCGCTGCTGGCGCGTTCAAACAGCGAACCGCTCTGCCCTTCGCTGGGTGTTTCAGCGCGGCTTTGTCCGGTGTTTGGCACTTCAATCTTGCTTTGTTTGGTCATACCGGGCCCCTCACGCCACCATTCCGCGCTGGAAAAATTCCACCGCCAGCAGGATCACCACAAGGCCGCCCAGCGCCGCACACCCAGCTGAAAACAAACGCATATGTTTACGCCTCAATTCACGTGCAGCATCGGTCAGGGAAATCGAGATCGATCCCAAAACCGGCAGGCCCAAAGACCGTTCAAGCTTGCCCGTGGTGGCGAATGTCGAACGCAATTGGCTGACCGCAAATGCCCCGCCTATGCCCGCGCCAAATCCCGCCAGCAGCACGCCGATTAACAATATCGGCCGGTTTGGCGCTGCGGGAACCCGCGGCGTTGTGGGCGGATCGATCACTTCGAATTTGAACGAACTGCGTTCATTTTCAACATCGCCGCGCAGTTTCATTTCCTCGCGGTCCTGCAGCAATTCATCATATTTCTTGCGCAGGACTTCGTAATCACGGCTGATCCGGTTCGCTTCTGCAGCGGCTGCCGGTTCGCTTGCCTGACTGCTCGTCAGGCCTGTCAATTCAGATTGAAGCGATGCCTTGCGCGCGGCCAATGATTGCACATTCGCCTCGCGCTCGGCGCGGATCGAAATCATCGCGCTATACGCTGGGTTGGGTGTACCGCCGCTATCGGGATTTTCATTTGCAGCCTGACGTTCCAGCAAAACAATTTGGCGCTGCAGGGCAACTATGTCCGGGTGGTTTTCGGTTAAACCGCGGGCCTGCGCCGATGCCAATTGTGATTGAACCTGCGCCAAAGCGCCGCGGGCACCGCCGCCGATGCCCGGTGTGGTTAATGTGCGCGGCGTTCCTGCCAATTGCCCGTTAACTGCCGCCAGCGCACTTTGCGCCGCAGCAAGATCGGCAGCAATACCCCGCATTTCAGCGCGCAGGCTCTGCATCTTTGCCGACAATGCGCTGCTGCCACCGATCAAATCGGGGTGCTGCGCTTCGAATGCCAGCCGCCGCTGTTCCGCCGCCTCCAGATCACGTTTGCGGGCATCCAATTGTTGATCAAGGAACACGACAGTTTCAGCCACATCGCCCCGGTTTCCGGCAATGTTTTCCTCGCGGAAAATATCGATCAGTTTTTGGACCACATCCTGCGCCAATCCGGCATTTTCACTGTCTGACAAATCACCCTGACCAACCGTTGCGGTCAATTCAAACAGATTGTCTTCTTCGCTTTTGACGGTGACATTTTTGGCCAGCGTGGCGATTGCCGATTCCATCTCGCGCTTGTTGGTCACGCCGTCGCCCAGCTTGGTGGAACGGACAACTTTTTCCAGATTAACTGAACTGGACAGGGTCTGGCGGACACGGGTGATTTCCCGTTCGCCGCCGCCGGCAATGCCAATTTGCTTGGCCAGCACATCATCCAGTTGGACATAGATGCGCGCTTCTGATTCATAAGAATTGGGGATCAGGGCCAAAACCAGCCAGCCCAGAATGCAAACGCCCCAGGCAATGCCAAGCGCCAGCCATCGGCGTTGCCACACCGAATAGGCTGCTGCCCGAAATTCTTCAAAGACTTCGTTCATTGCCTGCGCCGATCCCTTAGAACATGCTTTCAGGGATGATGATCACATCACCAGGCTTCAGCATCACATTGGCTTCGCTCTCGCCTTTTTTGAGCAGGTCAGCCAGCCGCAGGGCATATTCCTGTTGCCGGCCTGCCTGTTTGTCGAAACGGATCAGCTTGGCGCGATTTCCGGCCGCATATTCCGACAATCCGCCAACAGCGATCATCGCATCAAGCACCGTCATATTCGCGCGATAAGGAAGGGAGGCAGGCTTTTCAGTCGCACCCACAACCCGAATTTGCTGGCTGAAAGTGCCGGCAAATTTGTTGACGATGATCGAAACCAGCGGTTCTTCGACATATTGCGACAATTGCAGGCGAATGTCCTGCGCCAGCATCGAAGGGGTTTTGCCCACAGCGGGCATATCAGTCACCAGTGGGGTGGTGATCCGGCCATCGGGGCGAACTTGAATTTTTTCCGCGCCAAGTTCGGGGTTGCGCCAGACATGAATGGTCAATTCATCAAGCGGGCCAATAATATATTCCTCGCCCGGGCCTTCCTGCATCGCCACGAATGATGCGGGCGGCAATTGTGTGCCCCCACCAGAGGCGCAGCCAGCAAGCGCAAGCGAGAGCATGGCGCTGCCAGCAAGCAAACGAGAAAATTGAATACTGGGCATTAATGCGCATCCTTGCCTGGTTCACACCCCTGCTTAGGGTGTTTGTCTGGGCCAAATTCACGGTCGACAGGGGTCACCTGCCGTTCCGACACGAAGATCGGAGATACTTCCTCGCTAAAAAGGGTGAATATACCGTTAGGATTGTTGGAATGCGGCGCTTTTTGCGCATTCAGTCCCGAATTAGGACATCAACAGCGCAAAGGTTAAACCAGCAATTCGAGCGCCGGACCATGCCCCAAAAATGCCGCTGGCGACGCCGTGGCGCCATAAGCGCCAGCGCAGAAAACCGCGATCAGATCGCCTACCTCTGCACGGGGCAATTGCACCTTATCCGCCAACCGGTCGAGCGGGGTGCAAAGACAGCCCACCACGTTAACGGTTTCCTCTGGATCGGCTAAATACCGGGTGGCAACGGCCAACGGATAATTGCGCCGCACTACGGTTCCAAAATTCCCCGATGCAGCCAATTGGTGGTGCAGCCCCCCATCAGTCACCAGATAGGTTTCACCGTGGCTTACCTTGCGGTCCACAATTGTGGTCAGATAAACCCCGGCCTCACCCACCAGATACCGGCCCAGCTCGATACACATTTCAGTTTGCGCCAAGGCCGGCGGCAGGTCTGAAAAAGCGGCCTCCAATGCGCCGCCGATCGTTTGCAGATCAACCGGCTTGTCGCCATTAAAATAGGGGATACCAAGGCCCCCGCCCAGGTTTAACTTGGGCAAGGGTTCGCCAATTTCTTGGGCTAATTGATTGGCCAATTCCAGCACATTGGCCTGCGCTTCGATAATCGCTGCACTGTCGAGCGACTGACTGCCGGTAAAAATATGCAGGCCGCGCCAATTTGCCCCGCCTGCAATTAATTCTTTGGCCAATGCGGGTATCTGATCCTGATCGATGCCGAAGGGTTTGGCCCCGCCGCCCATCTTCATACCCGATCCGCGCAATTCAAAATCTGGGTTCACCCGCAATGCCAGCTGCGGTTTTACCCCGGTTTGCTGCCCAATCCCCAAGGCCCGGCGCATTTCGCCCGCCGATTCAATATTTAATGTTACGCCTGCTGCAATTGCCGCGCCCAGTTCCGCATCATTTTTTCCCGGCCCGGCAAAGCTGACCCTGGCTGGATCAATTCCGGCCTGCCGAACCATCGCCAGTTCCCCGCCCGAAGCAATATCGAAACCGTCAATTAAGCCCGACATCATTTCAAGAACCGGCCCGAAGGGATTGGCCTTTATAGCATAATTGATATTCAGCTTCTTAGGCATCGCAGCGCGTAAATCAGCAATCCGTTGTTCCAGCAATTGCCGCGAATAAACGAATAAGGGCGTGCCCCCTGCCCGTTTGACCAATGCTGTCACCGTTTCGCCGCCAATGGCAATTTGCCCGTCAATCACAGCGTATCCCGGCGGGATCGGACCAAGCGGCTTCATGCGCCCAACTCCCGCGCCAGTGCAGCCCGGTCGATCTTGCCATTCGGGTTCAGCGGCATCGCATCGCGCCAGTGGATCATTTTGGGTTGCATGAAATTTGGTAGTTCCTTCATCAACAACTTTGGCAGTTTCGCCTGCGGATCGCCAGCCTCCTCGCTATCAGCACCTTCTCCTTCAGGTTTCCCCCCTTCAGAACCCGATACTGCACGCACCACCAAATGAACCGCATGGCCCAGCCGGGCATCAGGAATTCCAAGGGCTGCCGCCTCGGCCACCAGCCCGGTGGCGCGGGCGGCGTCTTCCAGTTCCTGCGGGCTAATTCGGTTGCCGGCACTTTTGATCATCGCATCGCGCCGGCCAACAAAATACAATAAACCATCCGCATCACGTTTTACCCGGTCGCCGGACCAAACAGCAGTTCCGCCATATTCAGAACCCGCAGGCGCCGGCTTAAAACGTTGCGCAGTGCGCCCTTGATCCTGCCAATATCCATGCGCCACTAGCGGGCCGCAATGAACCAGTTCACCCTCTTCCCCCGCTGCGGCAATTTTTCCATCATCGCCAATCACCAAAATCTCGGCAAAGGGGACCGCGCGGCCCATGGATGTAGGGTGGCTGGAGATAAGAGAGGGATCAAGAAAGGTAGAGCGAAATGCCTCTGTCAAACCATACATCGCAAACAGCTGGGCCTGCCCAAATATATCGCGCAATTGTTCAACCAAACCTTCTGTCAGCGCGCCCCCACTATTGGTCAGGCGGCGCATCGGGCCAGCGGCGTCTTGCGGCCATTCCAATTCGGTCAGTTGAACCCACAATGGCGGCACCGCGGCCAGCGTTGTTACACCGTGTTTCGCGCAGGCTTTTACCACATCGCGCGGCAATAAATAATCCAGCGGAACCACACTGCCGCCTGCAAACCAAGTGCTCAGCAACTGATTTTGGCCGTAATCAAACGACAATGGCAGAACCGCCAGCGTTACATCATCCCTCGCCAGTCCTAAATAACCCGCAACACATACCGCCCCCAGCCACAGATTTGCATGGCTAAGCATCACGCCCTTGGGTTGGCCGGTTGAACCACTGGTATACAAAATTGCGCATAATGCCTCAGTATCCGCGCTGGATGGGGGCAAGGCTTGGTCCAACGCATCCACCTCGGCCCATAATTTCACCTGATCAACCGCGATACAATTCGCGGGGCAATCGCCGGGCATCAAGGATGCCAGACGCGCACTGTTACCCAGCAGCAAGACTGATCCGCTATCGGCCAGAATATGGGCCACTTGCGCCCGTTTCAGCAATGGGTTGATCGGCACATGCACCAAACCCGCGCGCGCCGCAGCCAGCGGCAACAGGCAGGTCAATTCGCCCTTGGCCGCCCAACTGGCAACCCTGCCCCCCTTTTCCGGCACACTAGCCTGCAACCATGCCGCCAGACGGGCGATACGGTCTCTTAACTCCCTATAGCTAAGTGTGCGGTCCCGCAGGACCAATGCAGGCTCGCCTGCCTCACCGCATTCGGCTAGGTGGTCGATTGGCCTGATATAAGGTAGGCGATCGAGGGACATGAACACTCCGGTAAAGAGGATAGGGCGGGTGATTTCAGTCAGCTATCACAACACGGTTAACGTTCTGCAAGGGGCGATTGATACCCGGGGCGCGCAAGAAAATGCTTCCCCGCCCAGCCCGTTCGGCCGCGCTGAATGGTTCAGCCTGCTTGCAGAAGGCGGTATGGTGCCCCTGATCGCCATGGCAGAACGGGGCGCGGAGCAGGCCATTTTACCTTTGACCCAAGGCGCCCGCGGGCTGGAACCGTTGGTCAATTGGTACAGTTTTATCTGGCGCCCAATTGGAAATTTGGGGAGCCATGACGATCAAATGCTGGCGGCATTGGCACGCGATCTGCGTAAAAAGTCACATCGGGTGACGTTTTGGCCCCTGCCCGATGAAGATGGCACTGCAACCCGGCTCGAAATGGCATTTCGCAAGGCGGGGTGGAGCGTGGCGCGTAAACAATGCGACCACAATCATGTGTTGCCGGTCAATGGCCGCAGTTTTGCTGAATATTGGTCAACCCGCCCGGGCAAAATGCGCACCACATTGGCGCGCAAGGCGAAAAAGGTCGATATTGAAATCCTTACCCATTTTGATCCGCTGGCATGGGCCGCCTATGAAAACATCTATGCACAAAGCTGGAAGCCGGCAGAAGGAAACCCCGCCTTGCTGCGTCAGTTTGCCGAAGCTGAGGGCGCGGCAGGCCGCATCAGGCTGGGCATCGCGCGGCATGAAGGGGTTCCTGTTGCAGCGCAATTTTGGACACTCGAAGGCGGCACGGCCCATATCCACAAACTGGCGCATCTTGAAGAGCATAAGGCCCTGTCGGCTGGAACCACACTCAGCGCAGCCTTATTCGAACATGTAATTGACCAAGATCGGGCGATGCTGGTGGATTTTGGAACCGGCAATGATCGCTATAAAATGGACTGGATGGAACAGGATCGCCCGCGCTACAGGCTCGATTGTCTTGATCTTCGTCAATTCGCCGCATGGCCCGTTCTGGCCCGCAGGGGCGCCGTGCGGCTTGCACACACTATCCGGCGAAGCTAAGGCGCGCGCAGCCGCCAGTGATGAAGGCGCGATTGCAGGGGATTTACCAGCAAATGACAGCAAAGGCCCCGCCCGAAATGGCTGACAAAGGGAAGCCCACGCAAGATATGCCTGAAGAGCATCTGGCCGTTACAAGAACAAATGGCCCGGATGGCGATATTCAGGCCAATGCCCCGGCTGTAACGCCCGACCGCAGCACGACTGATGCCGCCTTGCGGTCAATCCTGCGCGATGTCCTCGCGCTGGATTTGGAACAGGTCGAACGTTTCGGCCATGATACCGGATTATTCGGCCATTTGCCGGAACTCGATTCAATGGCCGTCGCCAGCTTGTTTACCGAAATGGAAGACCGGCTCGACATCATTATCGAAGATGACGATGTCGATGGTGAAATGCTTGAAACTTATGGCGGCCTTCTGACATTTACAGAAGCCAAGTCGGTGGAAACCTGACCACCCGCCATTACACGAATTGGCCTTGTCCGCTGCCCGATGGCAGTTTGTCGGACGAAATGGCGCTGACTTATGATCAGGGGCGCAAACATCGTTTACTAGTTCTGCCCGCCTTGTTCACCGAAGCGAACGCACTGCGCCGTCAGACCGCAGAAGTGATGTACCGGCTCGATTTATCAGGCATCGACAGTTTTTTGCCGGATTTTCCCGGCTGCAACGAAAGCTTACAGCCGCTCCAATCCCAAACGCTTGGTGGCTGGCGCGCTGCTGCAAGAAAAGCTGGTGAACATTTTCAGGCAACCCATGTTCTAACCCTACGCGGCGGGGCATTATTGGCCCCGCAATCACTGCCCGGTTGGCGCTATGCCCCCACCACCGGGGCAAAGATCCTGCGTTCGCTGCTGCGCGCCAGAACAATCGCCGCGCGCGAAGCTGGGCGGGCCGAAACGATCGACGAATTGGCAATCAAGGCCCGTACAGACGGGGTTGAACTGGCCGGCTGGATGTTTGGCACGGATTTATTCGCTGCGCTGGAACAGGCAATTGCCAATGAAGATAGCCAGCAGGCGATAATCGGTCAGGACACTATTGGCGGATCGGGATTGTGGCTGCGCGCTGAACCCGGTGATAGTCCTGAACAGGCTGACGCATTGGCGGCATTGATCACGATGGGGATGCTTGAGCAATGAGCAGGCTTGGGTTCACTTTTCCATGTCTAGACAATGATTTGGCTGGAACACTTGATATTGCACCGGGTGCCACTGGCCTGCTGATCGTAAGTGGGGGAAGCGAAATCCGGTCCGGCGCTTTTTCCGGTCATGCGCAGATTGCTGCAAAAATTGCGAAGGCGGGTTTTCCAGTATTCCGTTTCGACCGGTGCGGTATCGGGGATAGCGGGGGCGATGACCAAGGTTTCCGCAAAAGCCAGCCGGATATCATCGCCGCTGTCAATGCTTTCAAGGCATTAGCGCCCAAAGTTGAACGAGTGATCGGTTTTGGCAATTGCGATGCCGCAAGCGCGCTCATGCTGGGCAGCGGGGCGGCGTGTGACGGGTTAATCTTGTCCAACCCTTGGACCATCGAGGGGGATGATGAAGCCCCCCCGCCAGCCGCAGTGCGATCACGTTATTCTGAAAAACTACGTAATCCCAAAGAGTTGATAAGGCTACTTACAGGTAAAGTCGATTATAAGAAACTGGTTCGGGGTATCCGCAGTGCGATGATGCCTCAGCCAACGCCAACAACTCTGGCCCGTGAAATGGCGGATGGGCTGCAAAAATTTACCGGACCAGCCAAGATCTTGCTCGCCGAAAAAGACCGTACCGCGCAGATTTTCGATGCAGCTTGGGACAAGGAATTTCAGAACATTTCACGGTGCCCCAATGCCGGGCATTCTTATGCTGAACCCCATGCGCGGGAATGGCTATATAACCAATTGCTATCGCAGCTGCGCGCCTAGCGGGTGAACAGGCTGGCCAATTCAACATGGGTCGACCAGCGGAACTGGCCCACTGGGTGCAATTTTTCCAAGCGATAACCAGCCCCCACCAATCGCGCCGCATCACGCGCCCAACTGGTTGGATTACAACTGATATAAACGATTTTGGGCACTTCGCTCTTCGCCAATTCGGCCACTTGATCCTTTGCGCCCGCACGCGGTGGATCGAGCAATATTGCATCGAACCGGTTTAATTCATCGACCTGCAACGGATTGCGATACAGATCCCGATGCATCGCATGGACCCCGCGATTGGCAAAGCCAGCGGCAGATTTACATGCAAAATGCGCATCACGCGCTGCCTCAACCGCCAAAACCTTTGCTGGCCCGGCCAATGCAAAGGCAAAAGTTCCCAATCCGGAAAACAGATCGGCAACAGTTTTGGCGCCGGCCAGCCAATCGCGCGCATCCTTAACCAAAGCAGCTTCGCCATCACTGGTCGCTTGAAGGAAGCTGCCACTGGGAAAGGCAACCGGAACCCCGGAAAAAGTAATCGTGACAGGTTCAGGTTCCCAAATGGTTTCCGGGCCATATCCCTGATCAAGCCCCAGCCGCGCCAAACCATTTTCGCGCGCAAAATCAAGCATCGCCTCGGTCTGCTGCAACCCTTCGATGGTCAAATTCTTGAACGAACAATCCACCCCCTGATCGGTTAGCGTCAATTCCGCATCGACTGCATAACGCCCGGACCGGCGCGCCATCATTTTGCGCATGGGGGCGATCAGGGCGAATAATTCAGGGCTTAGAATTTCGCATTGCTGCATATCGACAATGCGATGCGAGCCTGCCTGCCGAAAACCGGCCAATGGCCGCCCCCCGCCATTGGCAATATGCAAACTGGCCCGGCGCCTGCTGCGCGGCGGGGAAAGATGGGCAGGCAAAATTTCGCCAACATCCAATCCTTCCTTCGCCGCGGCATTTGTCACACGCGAAGCCACAAAATCGCGCAGTGCCTCATCGTCCATATGTTGCAATTGGCAGCCGCCGCATGTGCCAAAATGTTGGCATGGGGGCGCGGCATGATGCGGGCCATGTTCAATGCTGCCATCAGGCCGCACGACATCGCCCGGCGCGGTCCCGGCAAAATGGGATCCGTCCGCTGAAATACCGTCACCCTTGGCGGCAACACGCAAGATTACTTTTGATTCGCTCACAAGCAGGCTGCGTAAGCGCCTGAGACCATCTGCGCTAGTGTTCCGGCAGTAAATGCAGGCCCTGCCAGCCGCGCGGCCTGTGCATGAAGCCACACCCCTTCGCACGCAGCCGTGAATGGATCGATGCCAGTTGCAAGCCGGCTGGCGACAATTCCGGCCAATACATCCCCGGTTCCAGCGGTTGAAAGCCAACTTGGCGCCGAATCTGCAAAACCGATCCTGCCATCCCCAGAAGCCACAACCGTGTCTGGCCCCTTGGCAATGATAATTGCCCCCGTGGCCCGCGCCGCGGCCACTGCGCGGTCAACCTTGTTACTCTGCGGATCAATTGCAAAGTTCGCCTCAATCCTTGCCAATTCCCCTTCATGCGGGGTTGCGACCATGGGCGCGGTGCGCTGCGCCAACATATCCGGCGCAAGCATGGTCAAGGCATCAGCATCCAACACGGCCGGCAAACCACGCTGCATAACCGCTGCCAACCGTATGCGTGCACGTTCATCAAGCCCCAGCCCCGGCCCCGCCAACACAGCATCAAACCGATCGTCCGATAATGCCGCAGCAAGATCGCGCCCATCGACGAGCTGGTCCGCGCCCACATCCAGATGCGATCCATCTGACAGCAGTTTTACAAAGCCTGCCCCTGCCCGCATCGCCGCCTGCGCGGAAAGGATCGCAGCACCGGGCATGGCGCCGCTGACAATGCCCAGCAATCCGCGCCGGTATTTATGCGTATCCACTGCAGGCGCGGCCAGTGCAGGCCGCGCGATCCTGCCGCCGGGATACAGCGATGTGTCCAGCCCAATGTCGACCAGTTTAAGCGCGCCCATCCATTTACGCGCCGGCATTAAGAAATGGGCATGCTTCCATGCGCCCAGCGCAATTGTAAGATCATATTGGGGAACCGGGCTGAGGATGGCGCCCTGATCACTTTGCACCCCGCTGGGCAGGTCAATTGCAACAAGATAGCTGTGAGCGGCAGCCAATTGCGACAGGCATTCCGCCAAATTTTCAGTCAGCGGCCCGCTCAGCCCAGAACCGAACAGGCAATCGACCAGCACGCCGCCGGTGATGCCTTGCGCTGACGCCGCGACGTCACCTTTATAAGCGGCGCGGGCCCTGCGAGCCGCCTCCGTCGCGGGTTCCATCGGCGCCGCAACACAAACGCCCAATCCGCGTTCCCGCAGCGCCTCTGCAATAACATATCCATCGCCGCCATTATTGCCTGGCCCGCACAGCACAGTTACGCGGCGGCCCGCAGCAACCCGCCAAACCCATTGCGCCGCGCCGCGCCCCGCAATTTGCATCAATTGGTGGACATCGATCCCCCCTTTGATGAGCGCTTGTTCACCAGCACGCATCGCCGCCACGGAAAGGACGGGTTCAGTCACGGTTTCCAGCGCCCGATGATACCGCATCCGCATCCGAATCCAGCGCCGCGCCTGCGGCCCTATCTACACTGGCGGTATCTAGACTGGCACCGGCGGCACTGGCTTTGGCATTGGCGTTTGCGTTGGCTCGTATGTGGGCGGGGAAGCGATAGCGATCATCTGCAACCCCTACCTCCAAAATTGCACCCGCAAGGCTTAGTTTGGCAGAAGCAGCCCCATCCAAAACCACCAAGCCGCGCCCATCGTCAACTTGCCCGAAACGGCGGAACCCGCCATCGCGGTGGCGCACGATCAGCACGCGTTTGCCATCCACGGCCACTCTTTCAACCAGGCAATCGTCCG
>Ga0209345_10001568_pt1 | contig 26974 bp, 25 predicted proteins | sample Cruoilmetagenom7_FD_187294 | JGI IMG/M metagenome (GOLD analysis project Ga0209345, IMG submission 187294) | Oil polluted marine microbial communities from Coal Oil Point, Santa Barbara, California, USA - Sample 7 (SPAdes) (version 2) | ecosystem: Environmental > Aquatic > Marine > Oil seeps ...
CATTGTGCTGGCTACGGAAACCGTTCATCACCGCCATCACAATGATCAACGTAGCAACCCCCAACATGATGCCGGCAAACGAGAAGCCGGCAATCACCGAAACGAAACCTTCCTTACGGCGCGCGCGGAGGTAACGCGTGGCTAACATCCATTCAAACGCCGAAAAGGGTGCCGCATTGCCCGGTGCTGCAGCGCGCTCTATCGAGCCATCAGACGATATGGTGACGTCAGCCATACGATGCAGATCTCCCTACGATCAAAATCAATCGAGCTTAGCTCGAAGGCGGCAAAGTCAAATAAATCAAGCTGGATTGTCCGCAATCAAACCAGAACCCGCTCCGCTTTGACTGCTTCGATCAAATGCTCAATTCCACCTTCCAGTGAAACAGATTTACGCTCACCTGTACGTCGATTCTTCAATTCCAATTCGCCACTTTTAAGCCCTTTCGGCCCAACAATTACCTGGTAGGGAATACCCACCAAATCCATCGTCGAGAACTTGGCGCCGGCACGCTCATCCCGGTCATCATAAAGCACTTCAACATCGGCATTTTCTAACTGCTGATAGAGCCGCTCACACACCTCATCCGTCTCACCAGCACCAACCTTGAGGTTGATGAGTGCCACCTCAAAGGGTGCAACCGGCAACGGCCAAACAATACCGTCCTCGTCATGACAGGCTTCGATAATCGCGCCCACAAGTCGCGAAACACCAACTCCATACGAGCCCATCTGAACAGCAATCATATTACCATCCGGTCCTTGTACACGGCATCCCATGGCTTCCGAATACTTGGTCCCGAAGAAGAAAATATGGCCGACCTCGATCCCCCGCGCCGAAACCTGTTTGTCGGCTGGCACCTCACGGTCAAACCTCTTCGCATCGTGCATCTCATCGGTCGCCGCATAAAGCGATGTCCACTGCTTCACGATTGGCTCCAGATCTCCATCAAAATCCGTGTCAGCCGAGGGAATAATCCCCTCCAGCAAATCCTTGTGGCCATAAACTTGGCTCTCTCCCGTATCCGCCAGGATAATGAATTCGTGGCTTAGATCGCCGCCAATCGGGCCCGTATCCGCCGCCATCGGAATGGATTTAAGCCCCATCCGCGCGAAAATTCGCAAATATGCAGCAAACATCCGATTGTAGGACTGCCGTGCCGCATCCTCCGTCAAATCGAACGAATAGGCGTCTTTCATCAAAAACTCACGCCCTCGCATCACGCCAAAGCGTGGCCGGATCTCGTCGCGAAACTTCCATTGGATATGATAAAGATTGCGCGGCAGCTCCTTGTAGGAACGCACACTATCTCGGAAAATCTGGGTGATCTGCTCTTCATTAGTTGGCCCAAATAACATATCGCGCTCATGCCGATCCTGGATGCGCAACATCTCTTTGCCGTAGTCTTCATAGCGGCCCGATTCACGCCATAGCTCCGCCGATTGGATCGTCGGCATCAACAGCTCAATCGCTCCTGCGCGGTTCTGTTCCTCGCGCACAATAGTCTCGATCTTATCGAGAACCCGCAGCCCCAGCGGCAACCAGGAATAAATCCCAGCGCTAGCCTGCTTCACCATGCCCGCGCGCAGCATCAACTGATGCGAAGCAATTTCGGCTTCCTTAGGTGTTTCTCGCAAAACGGGCATAAAGTATCGAGATAAACGCATTGTGTGCTGCTTTGCTTTGCCAATAATGTTGCGCGCCGGTGTTAGCGCTTTTGCCGGCGTTAGCGTATTTTGCCGACGTTAGCCTGTTTTGATAGTCCACCATCCTAGAGCCTGACCGTATTGGGTTGAAGCATTTTTGCTTCTGCCCAAAAACGTGAATCAGTGTCTAAAACAAACACCTAGAGCACGCACAAACAATCTCATGTGTTTCCATCAAAAATGAACATGCTCAAAGGCACATGCCGCCATAGCTAAAGCATTTGTCCAGCACCCGGCAACCGCTCCCCGTTGCAATGCAAAACCAACACAACAACGCTATGGGCTCATAACCTTAACCAGCCAGACTGGCAACGCTCCTCACCATCTCGGCCTTGGAGAACTCAGACCCAGGGCCTCATATCGGCGTTGCCAATTCCAATGCTGCAATGCCAAACAGGTCATACTCGATAAGGGCCCAGACGATCCCGAAAACAACAGTCGCCACACAAGTATTGATAAGCATAACCCGCCGCATTAAAAATTTCGCAGGCGCACTCGACGGTGTGCCTGGCACAACATCTCCAACGTCGTCCTGGGTCTGCACCCCAAACGGCAAAACGGCGAACAGAACCATCCACCAAACTACGATATAGATTGCAATCCCGAACGTTATCGACATCTCGGCAACCCCTCAGCACATTCGTGCAGCTTCAAGCCTGCTCCAATTCCACCAGCGTTCCACAGAAATCCTTTGGGTGCAGGAATAACACGGGCTTGCCATGAGCACCGGTCTTCGGCTCACCATCACCCAATACCCGTGCACCCTCTGCCTTCAACTTGTCGCGCGCGGCAATGATATCGTCAACTTCATAGCAAACGTGATGAATCCCACCGTTAGAATTTTTCTCAAGAAACGCAAGGATTGGCGACCCCTCACCTAACGGCTCAAGTAGCTCAATTTTGGTGTTTTCCAGATTGACGAAAACTGCTGTCACACCGTGCTCTGGCAGCGCCTCAGGCGCCGTGACTTCTGCCCCCAGCGTATCACGGTAGATCGTTGTTGCTGCCGCAATATCCTTCACCGCAATGGCCACATGATTGAGCCGTCCGATCATCGTTTTATTCCTTGTTTACAATCAGTACCGGGCAAACCAGCACATTTTCCTGCAGCCCAGATTTCCTGCACCCCGGACGGAGACTTTATTTAGCAGGCACGATATTCATCAGCACCTTAACGATAGGCCTCTTACCCCATGCTCGATCCACCGCGGCCCGCACCGAACGGCGCACCGCTTCCCGAACCATCTCTGGATCCTTGCGTCGCTTCATCGGAATGCTGTCCAGCGTGCCATCAATCGCATCGAACACGATGTCTTCCATCAGCTCACCACGGGCATCTTCTTCCGGAACACCATCCAGCTCGATATCAATGTCACCCAATACCTCACCTTTTGGCGTAATCGCCAGCGCCACGGCAACGAGCCCCACAACAGACAACTTGCGGCGCTCTCGAACAGAGCCCTCACCCTCGGAGATAACCAGTCGCCCATCGCGGAAGTAACGGCCAACCGGCACATCATCAATCACCTTGGATTTTCCTGGCGCCAATCGAACCATCTCTCCGTTCAGCACGGTCCGCACGTCCGGTATTCCCGCCTCAATCGCCAGCCGCGCGTTTTCCTTGAGATGGCGCGCTTCGCCATGCATCGGAATTAAAATCTTGGGCTTCACCCATGCAAAAATCTTGGCTAGTTCATCCCGCCGTGGATGCCCTGTAACATGCACCAGCCCATCCCCATCAGTCATCACCGTGCAGCCTAGCTCTGCCAGCTTATTCTGAACCTCCAGAATCGATTTCTCGTTACCTGGAATGGAGCGCGACGAATAAATCACCAAATCCCCCCGCGCGAGTTTGATGTCGCGGTGATCCCCCGACGCGATGCGCGCAAGTGCGGCCCGTGTTTCACCTTGACTGCCGGTGAGCAGCGCCAGCGTTTCTTCAGGTGCCAGATGCGAGAAATTCTCTTGGTCCAGGTAGCTGAAATCCCGTGGCAGATAACCCGTATCGATTGCCACCTGAATAACCCGGTGCAGTGATCGCCCAGAAATCACCAGTTGCCGCCCAGTGGCCTTCGCAGCATCGGCCACTGCCTTCACCCGTGCCACATTCGATGCAAATGTCGTAATTGCAACCCGCCGCTTTGCCTTACCGATGATTTCGGTGAGCGACTGCGCAACCGCCGCTTCCGACGGCGACGTGCCATCCCGAAAGGCATTGGTCGAATCGCAGATCAGCGCAGTCACACCTTCTTCTCCCAACGCCTTTATTTTGGTCTCATCAGTTGGCGCGCCAACCAATGGTTCAGCATCAAGTTTCCAATCAGCCGTGTGCAAAACCATGCCATGTGGCGTTCGGATCGCCACCCCCGATGTTTCAGGAATGGAATGCGACATCGAAACTAACTCAAGATCAAATGGCCCCACATCGAACCGGCTGCCCGGCTTCACCTCGTGCACTTTCGGCAGTTCCCGGCCACCATACTCAGCAAACTTGGCCTTCAACATTCCAGCAGCAAATGGTGTTGCATAAATCGGTGCTTGTAATGACGGCCATAACTCCAGGACCGCACCAATATGGTCCTCATGCGCATGCGTAATGAAGATGCCGGCCAGCGCAGATTTCTCATCTTGAATAAACCGCAGATCTGGCAACACGATATCAACCCCTGGCTCCGAAACTCCAGGAAAAGTCAGACCAAGATCAACCATTAGCCATCGCCGGTCATTGGCTGGACCAAGGCCGTAGAGATAGACATTCATGCCAATCTGGCCAAGCCCTCCAAGCGCCACGAACACAAGCTCGCTATCAGCTTTGCCAGTGTTACGTGGCTTGCTGGATCTACTCGTCTTGCTATTCTTCCCAGAGTGACTTGTTTTGCCATTCTTGGGAGTTTCGGCGTGCTCTGTCATCCCGTTCTATCCGGTCCATGTTTTGGTCGCATCAATACCACGTCCCCGTACTGAAAACGCCGGACATTACCGGCGTGATCAGCCATGAGCAATGCGCCATCTTGATCAATACCTTGAAAATACCCCACCATCTTGCCTTCAGCAGTATGGATGCTCATCTCCTCACCCTGAGCCCCCGCACGCTTCAACCAAGCATCGTGAATGGCAGGAAACCTCTCACCTCGCGCCCAAACCGCAAGCCAGTGCTTCAATCGACCCGACAATGTCTCTAGAAACTCCGAAGCGGTCGGTGTAACGCCGAAGTCTTGAAGCCGTGTAATCACTCGCCCCTCAACCTCAGGCGCAATCGCAATATTGAGCCCACAACCAATCGCCGCTACGATCTCATTATTAAATACCGAGGTCTCAATCAAAATACCGCCAAGTTTTGCTTGGCCGATTAGAATATCATTTGGCCACTTCAGGCGTAATCCACCAGGTTGAGAAAGCCCAGCATTCAAAAACGTTTCCGCAACTGCCTCATAAACGGCAATCCCTGTCACCAGCGAAATCTGGTGCAACACCTCAAACGAGCACTTTGGTTCAAACAACAAAGTTGCTGACAGATTGCCAACCGGCGACGACCATTCCCGCCCTGAGCGCCCGCGCCCGGTAACTTGCCGGTCAGCTCGCAACCAAACAGGACCACGTTCTCCCTGGCCGGCTTGCCGCATAGCCTCGCTGTTGGTTGAATCAACCTCGCCAAATTCTATGACCTTGATCGTGCTATCCAAAGCCTGTCCTGATGATCACTTCGCGAAGTCTGGCGTAACTCCGCCCTCGACGAAACCGCTCTAAAATTGGAACGCCTTGGCTGCCGCCAACGCTGCATCAACAAACGGCCCAAGCGCCACAACCCCCAACACCATCACAATCGCAGAAATTGCCATCACCACTCCGGCTTTAAAGCGAACCGGTTGGAATTTTTCCCGCGCGTCATCAAAGAACATGATCTTGATAATCCGCAGGTAATAATACGCCCCCACAACACTGGCCAGTACACCTATCACCGCCAGCGGAAACAACCCCTTCTCAACCGCCGCCAGGAACACATAATATTTGCCAAAAAAGCCCAACAACGGCGGAATGCCTGCTAACGAAAACATCATGATCATCAACACCAGGGCCATTGGCAAATTCGTCTTTGCAAGCCCTGAGAGCTCATCAATATCCTCGACTGTCCCATCGTTGCGTCTCATCGACAGGATACACGCAAACACGCCAAGCGTCATCACAACATAAATCGACATGTAGATGATAACCGCCTGTGTGCCCTTTTCAGAATTTGCCGCAAGTCCGACCAGCGCAAAACCAACATTCGCAATCGATGAATAAGCCATCAGTCGCTTGATGTTTGTCTGTCCAATAGCTGCAAACGCCCCCAGCACCATCGATGCAATCGCCACGAACGTGATAATCTGCTGCCATTGCGGCCCAATCCCTGGAAAAGCCCCAAGCGTCACCCGGATCAGCATCGCCATCGCCGCAACCTTCGGCGCCGTTGCAAACAACGTCGTTACAGGTGTTGCAGCACCCTCGTAAACGTCAGGCGTCCACATGTGAAAAGGCACAGCCGATATCTTGAAGGCCACTCCAGCCAATAGAAATACAAGCCCGAATATCAGCCACAAGTTGCCTGCGGCTTCAGGCCCTTTAGCCGCATTCGCAATGACCTGAAAATCCGTCGAACCCGTGTAACCATAAATCAGCGACGCCCCATAAAGCAGCATCCCCGAAGACAATGCCCCAAGCACAAAGTACTTCAGGCCGGCCTCACTTGAACGAATAGAATCACGCCGAAACGCCGCCAAGACATAAAGCGCCAGGCTCTGGAGTTCCAACCCAATGTAGAGCGCAATCAGATCCCCCGCCGACACCATGATCATCATGCCAACCGTCGCCAGCAATACCAGCACGGGGTATTCAAACTTCATCGTCCTCAGATCACGAAATTCATCGAATGAGAGCATGAGGGCAAAGCCCGCCCCCCCAAGCACCAGTAATTTCATAAATCGCCCGAACGCATCATTCACGAACGCGCCATCAAAGAGCGACTTCGTGCCTCCGCCATCCCAAACCAGACACGCTCCCGCTACCACCAGAACGCCAATCGCAAGCCAGCCGACAACCTCTGCCTCCGCCTGCGTCTCAGGGCGAAACACACCATACATCAAAAGTGCCATCGCACCGAGAGCAACAATCAGCTCTGGCAGTATCGGGGCATAAGTCGCGAGGCTTTCAATCATTATCGCGTCTCTATTCTCAACTGGCCATCCACCACATGCGCGGTCGTCTTAGGTTTGATCATGGTCTTGGCCGCCTCATAATTCGTCACCAGCTTCTTCACCGAAGCCGCCGTCACATCGAAGACAGGTGCTGGATAAAAGCCAAAGAAAATCGTCAGCACAACCAGCGGCCCAATTACGACGATCTCCCGAACGCTCATATCGGCAATCGTCATCAGTTTAGGTTTTTCAAGTTCGCCAAAGATCACCCGGCGATAGAGCCAAAGCGCATACGCCGCCGACAACACAACCCCCGTCGTTGCCAGGAATGCCATTCCAGTATTCACTTTGAAGGCACCGAGCAAAATCAAGAATTCACCGACAAACCCCGATGTCCCCGGCAGACCGACATTGGCCATGGTGAACACCATGAAACAAAAGGCATAGATCGGCATTCGATTGACAAGCCCGCCATAGGCCGAGATTTCCCTGGTGTGCATCCGGTCATAAACAACACCCACACACAAGAAAAGAGCCGCCGACACCAAGCCATGACTCAGCATCTGGAAAATTGCACCTTCAATACCCTGCGTCGTCCCGGTAAAGATCCCCAGGGTCACAAAACCCATGTGCGCAACCGAAGAATAAGCAATCAGCTTCTTTATATCCTCCTGCGCCAAGGCAACCAGCGAGGTATATATGATCGCAATAACCGATAGCCAAAATACAAGAGGCACGAGTTCCTGTGAGGCAAGCGGGAACATCGGAATCGAGAACCGCAGGAAGCCATAGCCGCCCATTTTCAACAGGATGCCAGCCAGAATTACCGAACCCGCAGTGGGCGCTTCCACGTGCGCATCTGGCAACCAGGTATGCACCGGCCACATCGGCATTTTCACCGCAAACGACACAAAGAACGCTAACCACAGCCACCACTGCTGATCAGCACTCAGCAAATGCGGATCGGCAGCCATTTTAGCGATGATCACCGGAATGTCAGTTGTCCCAACCTTCCAGTAGATGAACATCATCCCTAACAGCATCAGCACCGAGCCAAGCAGTGTGTAGAGGAAAAATTTATAGCTAGCATAAACCCGCCGTGCACCGCCCCATATCCCTATGATCAGGAACATCGGGATCAGACCAGCCTCAAAAAACAGGTAAAACAACACCAGATCTAGCGTACAGAATACACCGATCATCAATGTCTCAAGCAACAGAAACGCGATCATATATTCTTTAACGCGCGTGTTAATCGATTCCCAGCTTGCCAATATGCAAAGCGGCATCAAAAACGTCGTCAGGATAACAAACAGCATCGAAATGCCGTCGACACCCATTTTGTATTTGAAGTCGCCAAACCATGTGTGCTCCTCGACGAATTGAAACTCCGCCGAAGCCGGGTTGAACGCGTACCAGATGAGCAGCGAAACAACGAACGTAAAGCCCGTCGTAAAAAGCGCAATCCATCGTGCGTTTCGTTTGCCGCTATCATCATCGGCCAGGAACATTATGAACACTACCCCTGCCAACGGCAGGAATGTCACCAGCGACAAAATCGGCGAAGAAGCCATATTCATTGCAGCGCTCATCACGGCAGCCCCCCACTTCGGTACATGAAGTAGGTAATCAGCGCCGCCACTCCAATCATCATCGCAAATGCGTAATGGTAGACAAGCCCGCTCTGCATCTTCACCACGCGTCCAGTAATATCCAATACTCGAGCGGCAACCGCGTTCGGCCCCAGGCCGTCGATTATCCGACCATCACCAATTTTCCAAAGCTGCCGCCCCAGCCATTTCGCCGAGCGCACAAACAGTACGTCGTAGAGTTCATCAAAGTACCATTTGTTGAGGAAAAACAGATAGAGCGGCCGAAACGCACGGGCTGTCGCCCCAGGTAACGACGGATAGCGAATGTAAAATAGCCAAGCCAAAATCAAACCGCTAAGCATCGCAACAAATGGCGCCCAACTCACCCATGGAGCCTTAGCCACTGCCGCATGCATATCATGCAGGATATGATTTGACGGACCCTCAAAGATCGAATTGTTCCAGAACTCTTTGTAGTGATGGCCAACAAACTGATCGGCGAACACATATCCGGCAAACACCGCCCCCAACGCCAACACAAACAGCGGCACCAGCATCACATAAGGGCTTTCATGCGCATGCTTGAAAGTCTCGGGCTCCGCCCGCGTCTTGCCGTGGAATGTCAGAAACATCAACCGCCACGAATAAAACGACGTCATAAACGCCGCAACTACCAGCAACCAGAAAGCATAGTTCCCAAGCGTGTGTGCCGCGAATGCTGCTTCAATGATTGCGTCTTTGGAATGGAACCCGGCAAAGCCCGCCACATGCGGAATACCAACGCCGGTTAACGCCAGCGTACCAATCAACATCATCGCCCAGGTAATCCGAATCCTCGGCGCCAACCCACCCATGTTCCGCATATCTTGCTCATGGTGCATCGCGTGAATGACCGAGCCCGCCCCAAGAAATAATAACGCCTTGAAGAATGCATGCGTGAAGAGATGGAAGATTGCGGCTGAGTAAGCCCCGACACCACAAGCCACGAACATATAACCCAACTGCGAACACGTCGAATAGGCGATCACCCGCTTGATGTCAGTTTGCACAAGTCCAACCGTTGCGGCAAAGAAGGCCGTAATCGCGCCAATAAACGTCACAAAACCAAGCGCATAAGGTGCCTGCTCGAACAATGGCGACAGCCGCGCCACCATGAACACGCCCGCCGTCACCATCGTTGCAGCATGGATCAGCGCAGAAACCGGCGTCGGCCCCTCCATCGCATCAGGTAGCCACGTGTGCAGTAGGAACTGCGCCGACTTCCCCATCGCTCCCATGAATAACAGCAGACAAAGGCACGTCATCACATCCACGTTGTAGCCGAGGAAGGACATCGTCTGCCCAAGCTTCGATGGCGCATCACTGAAGATCGCATCGAGTTGGATCGAACCGAACATGGCAAACACGCCAAAAATGCCAAGCGCAAATCCAAAGTCACCAACTCTGTTGACGATAAACGCCTTCATCGCGGCCGCATTCGCCGACGGCTTCTTAAACCAGAACCCAATCAACAAATAACTCGCAAGCCCGACACCTTCCCAACCAAAGAACATCTGCAAAAGGTTGTCGCTCGTCACCAGCGCCAGCATCGCAAATGTAAATAGCGACAGGTAAGCAAAGAACCGCGACCGCCCCGGGTCGTCGTGCATGTAGCCAATTGAGTAGAGATGCACCAGGCTCGACACCGTAGTCACAACCACCAGCATCACCGCTGTCAGCGTGTCGATCCGGAGGCTCCACGCAACCTCAAGCTCGCCAGACGTTATCCAGCGCGCAATCGGCACTTTAATGACCTTGATCGCCTCATCACCGAAGCCAACCTGGCTAAACACAATCCACGACAGCACACACGAGATCATCAAGAGCCCGGTAGTGACAATCTCCGAGGCTCTTTCAGAGATAAACCGCCCCATAAACCCGGCAATCAGCGCGCCAAGAAGTGGCAGAAATAGAATGGCCTGATACATCCGCCGTTCCTCAACCCTTCATCATGTTGATGTCTTCGACGGCGATAGAGCCGCGGTTGCGGAAATAGGCGACAATGATCGCCAGCCCGATAGCCGCCTCTGCGGCCGCCACAGTCAACACCATCATCGCGAACACTTGCCCGACGAGATCTTTGTTGAAACTCGAGAACGCAACCAAGTTGATATTTACAGCGAGCAACATCAGCTCCACCGACATCAAAATGATGATTACGTTCTTACGATTAAGAAAGATGCCAAAGATTCCGACTGTGAATAGCATCGCCGCAACAGTGAGATAGTGGCCTAATCCGATCTCCATCAACCCTGCTCCTCGCCGCTAGGAATAACCGCCTGTCCTGGCGCCACCTTGATAAGATCCACGGCCGTAGCGGGATTTCGTGCTACCTGCTCAGAGATCGACTGCCGTCGAACACCTTCCTTATGCCGCAACGTCAGCACAATGGCGCCAATCATCGCGACCAGCAGGATCAACCCGGCACCTTGGAAGAAATAAACATACTTTGTGTAAAGCAGTCTCCCCAGTGCTTCAGTATTCGTAATCCCCGAGCCAGAAAGCGGAATAGGCGCTGCCGGATGCCCAACGATCTGAGGCTGAAACGTCTGCATCCCCAAAACGATAATCAACTCGGCCAGCACCAACCCGCCGATCAGCGCTCCAAGTGGTGCATTCTTAACAAACCCTGCCCGCAATTCCGCAAAGTCGACATCCAACATCATCACGACAAACAAAAACAGCACTGCAACCGCGCCAACATAAACAATGACAAGCAGCATCGCGAGGAATTCCGCCCCCAGCAGCACAAACAGCCCCGCCGCGTTAAAGAATGCCGTAATTAGAAATAATACCGCGTGCACAGGATTTCTCGCGATGATTACCAGCACTGCCGATATCATCAGTATCCCTGCAAATACGTAGAAGAAAAACGCCTCCAGGCCCATCGCCTCAGCCCGCCCCTATTCCTCGTCGCGCCTGCTCTCGCGCAACTGCCACACGGTGCCCCTCCCAGAGGCGCCTCGTTTTCAATTTGCGGTACGGCCAGTAACCAAGAGCCACCGTCGCCGCTAGACCCACCAAGGCCTCCGTCGTTACACCCGATACAACAATCCGCCACAACGCCCAAGCCAATGTAGCCGCAGCGCCGATCATGCATAGGATTTGACCCGACCACTTGTCGTACTCAAGATCACGCTGATCGCGTGCAATCTCGCCATAACGGTGCAGCTCTTCATCCGTCAACAAGGACAGAAGCTCCAACCACCCCGATGGCTCATCGGTATTTGGCATCGAGTTCAATGTTCTTTGCGATCTCCCGTTCCCACCTGTCCCCGTTCGCGAGGAGCCGCTCCTTGCTATAATATAATTCTTCCCGCGTCTCCGTAGCGAACTCGAAATTCGGCCCTTCCACAATCGCATCCACCGGACATGCCTCCTGGCACAGACCGCAATAGATGCACTTCGTCATATCGATGTCGTACCGAGTCGTTCGACGCGTACCATCGTTTCGCCGCGGCCCAGCTTCAATCGTAATCGCCTGCGCCGGACAAACTGCTTCACACAACTTGCATGCAATGCAACGCTCTTCTCCATTAGGATATCGCCGCAATGCATGCTCCCCGCGAAAACGTGGGCTCAGCGGCCCCTTCTCAAACGGGTAGTTAAGCGTTTTCTTCGGCCGCACCATATACTTCATGGCAAGAAAGAAGACTGACACGAACTCGGTCAGGAACAGTGACTTTATGCCTTGCGCAACATTCATTCCATAAGCCTCCCGACCGTCTCATCCAAAAGACTGAAAAGCGCATCAGGCAAAGCCAGCCTGAAACCTCAACCACTGTCCATCTCAACAATTTAGAATACAACTACCGGCATTGATCACATCAATCCAAACTGGTCGCACTCTATTTTACTCCCGATAGCAGCATCGGCCCAAAGATAAAGCCTGCCACAATCATAATCAGCCAATCCGCCAGTGCCGCCTTCCGCAGTATTGAGGCGATCTGTTTCGCATTTTCGACTTCGCCTTTCTCCTCAATCCGCATCGCAGCAAAACGAAGAGCAAAACAACCAACCAATCCAACGCCAAAACCTAACAGCGCACCAACCATACTGGGGTTCATCATCCCCCCTTATCCTTGCATCACCTGGGCGTATTGCAGCACACCCGCAACAATAACGACCATGATTAGCGACAAGGGCAGAAAAACCTTCCACCCCAGGCGCATCAACTGGTCATAGCGATAACGCGGCACGATCGCCTTTACCATCGCAAACATGAAGAACACAGCTACAACTTTGATCAGAAACCACAACACTCCGGGCACCGCGTTAAGCGGCCAGATGTCTACCGGCGGCAGCCATCCTCCAAGGAACAAAATAGTGGTCAGCGCACACATCGTCGTCATCGCGACGTATTCGCCCAACATGAACAGCAAATATGCCGCCGAAGCATATTCCACCATAAAGCCCGCAACTAGCTCAGATTCTGCTTCCGGCAGATCAAACGGTGGCCGGTTGGTCTCTGCCAGAGCCGATATGAAGAACACAACGAACATTGGAAACAGCGGCAACCAATACCAATTCAACATGCCATAGCTGCCACGCTGCGCATTCACAATATCTGTCATATTCAGCGAACCAACGCACAACAGCACGCTGACAATCACCAACCCAATTGACACTTCGTAAGAAACCATCTGCGCAGCCGAACGCAGAGCCCCCATGAACGGATACTTCGAATTAGAAGCCCACCCCCCCATGATCACGCCATAAACCCCGAGCGACGAAATCGCCAAAACATAGAGCACGCCCACGTTGAGATCAGAAACCACCCAACGGCCAAAGCCATCTTCACTAATCGGGATCACAGCCCACGCCGCCAGCGCGCAAACAGTCGTCACCACAGGCGCAAGCAGAAACACACCCTTGTCGGCACCTGCCGGGATAATCGGCTCTTTAAGTACAAATTTCAAAAGGTCTGCGAATGATTGGAACAGGCCAAACGGCCCCACCACGTTTGGCCCCTTGCGCATTTGCACACCGGCCCAAACTTTTCGGTCCATCAACAACAGATACGCAATGATAAGCAAAAGCCCGACCATCAGCGCCAGGCTCTGGATAATAATCAGCGCCAGTGGCCACCCATAGGCCCACCAAATCTCTATTGCCTGTTCCCACATCTTCTAGCGCCCGTATCTCATTCCGCCGCGGCCGGAGCCGCCTTCATAGCCGTTGTCAACGCACTGAGTTCCGCCATCACAGCAGAAGCTCGCGCTATCGGATTAGTCATATAGAAATCTTTCACGCCCCCAATGAACGGTGTACTCGATGGCGCACCCTCCAATCTCGCCAGGGCTTCAACCCCGGCTTGATCCGCCGGAACCACTTGGTCAATCCGCGCCAACATCGGCGAGGCTTTATACATTTCTGCCCGTAATTCCGAAAGCGTATCGTAAGGCAGCAGCTCACCCACTCGCGCCGACAACGCCCGCAAAATCGTCCAATCCTCGCGCGCATCCCCCGGCGCAAACACGGCCTTGGTCGCAATCTGCACCCGGCCTTCCATATTAACGTAGGTCCCGGATTTTTCCGTATAAGCAGCACCAGGCAGAATAACATCAGCACGATGCGCACCCGCATCACCATGGCTGCCTTGATAAATCACAAATGCACCAGCCGCGACCGAAATCTCATCCGCACCCAGGTTGTAGACAACATCGGCACTGCCGCCGGCAATAGCTGCCGCATCATGACCTCCCTCATCTGGAACCAACCCCAGATCAAGTCCGCCCACCCGTGCGGCCGCCGTGTGCAAAACAGCAAATCCATTCCAACCGTCTTTAATCGCGCCGAGAGATTTCGCCGCCCGTGCCGCCATCGCCAGGATCGCCGCTCCATCCGGCCCCCGATAAGCCCCCGGCCCAACGATCAGCATCGGTCGTTCTTTTCCAGCGGGTGCATGATCAATGAATTGAGCCAATGCCTCCGCGCCGCTACCCAGATATGAGTAGGGATAACCCAGGTCAGAGCGTTCGCCCACAACCCCGACAAGCAAATCACCCTGCCGCCAGCGCTTGCGAATACGGCCATTGAGAACAGCCGATTCCAAGCGCGGATTGGTGCCGATCAGCATGATCGCGTCGGCCTCATCAATCGCCGCAACCCCAGGATTAAACAGGTAACTTGAGCGTCCTAATGTCGGATCGAATGCCTCACCTGCCTGCCGGCAATCGATACTTGCCACGCCCAATCGACCCATCAGATCTTTCAGCGCGAACATCTCTTCCGCCGCCGCTAAATCACCGACAATCGCACCAATCTTCGAGGCATCTGTCGCCTTGAGGCGCGCCGCCACCACATCAAGCGCTTCATCCCAACTGGCAGGCTCCAAACGCCCACCCTTGCGCACATAAGGCTGATCGAGCCTCTGCGTCCGTAACCCATCCGCAATATGCCGCGTTTTGTCCGAGATCCATTCCTCGTTCACCGCCTCATTGATTCGCGGCAAAATCCGCATGACTTCGCGTCCCCGGCTATCCACCCGGATCGATGAACCCAACGCGTCCATGACATCAACTGTTTCGGTCTTCGATAATTCCCACGGCCGCGCGTTATGCGCCCAAGGCCGATGTGTCAGCGCTCCAACCGGACATAAATCCACAACATTCGCCGACAGCTCTGACATCATTCCGTGTTCGAGATAGGTAGTGATCTCCATATCCTCGCCACGGCTGATGGCGCCCAGCTCTTCAACGCCCGCCACCTCAGTCATGAACCGCACGCACCGCGTGCATTGAATGCATCGCGTCATCGACGTCTTGATCAGTGGCCCAAGGTGCTTTTCTTCCACGGCACGCTTGTTCTCCGCATACCGCGACCCGCCGCCGCCATAGGCCACAGCCTGATCCTGAAGATCACACTCTCCACCTTGATCGCAAATCGGACAATCGAGCGGGTGATTGATCAGTAGAAATTCCATCACCCCTTCGCGCGCCTTCTTCACGATAGGCGAGCGTGTATCGATAACATTCGGCGAGCCATCGCGCGTCGGGCGGATATCATTGACCCCCATGGCACATGACGCCACAGGCTTCGGCATACCATCCACTTGAATGAGGCACATCCGGCAATTACCGGCAATCGACAGGCGCTCATGATAACAGAACCGCGGAATTTCGCGGCCAGCGAGTTCACAGGCCTGCAACAGGGTAATCCCGTCTTCGACCTCGATCTCGACACCATCAATGATGAGTTTTCTTGGCATGCGTGTCCCTTAAGGCGTCGTCGCTCGTCAAGGCCGTCTGAGTCCGGGAAGCGTGCCCCCGTTCGTTACATACTCAACGTCCGCTCGTTACCTACAATGAGACTGCAAGATAAGCCAGCGTGACAAACCGCTCTCAACCAATTTTTCAATCCCGCAGTAGATCGTTTCCTGCTAACTTCCAATCATCGAAGACACCTACTCTGCCGCAATCTTTGCCGCATCGGCTTGATCGATACGCTCCTCAATAACGTGTCGGAAATTCCTGATCAGTCCCTGGATCGGCCACGCCGCTGCATCGCCAAGCGCGCAAATCGTATGCCCCTCAACCTGCTTTGTAACATCGAGCAACATATCGATCTCAGATTTATTGGCCTGCCCCGATTCCAGTCTCTCCATAACGCGCCACATCCACCCCGTGCCCTCACGACAAGGCGTGCACTGTCCGCAACTCTCATGTTTGTAGAAATATGAAATCCGGCGAATGGCTTTGATAATATCTGTGGATTTGTCCATCACGATAACCGCTGCTGTCCCAAGCCCCGACTTGGCTTTCTGCAGCGCATCATAATCCATCGTGATGTCTTGGCACGTCTCAGCGGTGATACACGGCACCGACGACCCACCCGGAATCACAGTCAGCAAATTCTTCCAGCCACCACGAACACCGCCCGCATGCCGCTCCAACAATTCACGCAGCGGAATACCCATTTCCTCTTCCACCACACAAGGTCGCTCAACATGGCCCGAAATCTGGAATAGCTTGGTGCCGGCATTATTTGGCTTGCCAAGGTCTGCAAACCACTCAGCTCCGCGCCGCAGAATAGTTGGCGTCACCGCAATCGATTCAACATTATTGACCGTCGTCGGCGCCCCATAAAGCCCGGCGCCCGCCGGAAATGGCGGCTTCATGCGCGGCTGCCCCTTCCGGCCCTCAAGGCTTTCCAGAAGCGCCGTTTCCTCACCACAAATGTAGGCCCCCGCGCCGTGGTGAACATAGAGATCAAAATCCCAGCCATGTTTGTTATTTTTACCGATCAACCCGGCATCATAGGCCTCATCGACCGCACGCTGAAACGCCTCCCGCTCGCGGATATATTCACCGCGAAAATAAACATAACAAGTGTGTGCCCGCATCGCGAATGACGCAATCAAACACCCTTCAATAAGTTGATGTGGTTCGTGCCGCAAAATCTCTCGATCCTTGCACGAACCCGGCTCTGATTCGTCAGCGTTCACCACCAGATAAGATGGCCGGGGATCGTCCTTAGGCATAAACGACCACTTCAGCCCCGTCGGGAACCCGGCACCACCCCGCCCTCGGAGACCCGAAGCCTTGACCCGCTCGACAATCTCGTCATGCCCCAGCTCAATCAGCGCCTTCGTGCCATCCCAGCTTCCTCGCGCCATGGCACCCTTGAGACCAGGGTCATGAAAGCCATAGATGTTCGTAAATATGCGATCTTTATCGGAGAGCATGTTAGAGAATCCCAGTCTCGAATGTCATGCGCCATCGCGCACGGCCCCAGTAATCGTTGCAGTCGTTTAATTTGATACTCGAATTCATCAGAGCTGAGCCAGTCATCGCATCAAGATTTCTCAAAGCCAAGCGCTTTGGCTTGCGCAATCCAATCCTCGCGATCAATTCGCCCCTTAAAACTAAGAAAATCATCAACCCACGCAACCGTTTCCGGCGTCCACGCAGCAACTTGATCGAAGTGATAAACACCCAGGCTGTTCAAAGTTTCTTCCAGCTTCGGCCCTACACCACTGATCCGCTTGAGGTCATCCGCTACGCCCCCGCGCGGCCCAGCGAGTGCCTCAGGCTTCCCTGCATCAGAACTCACAGATTTCGGCGTTAGCTCCGTCGCTGCATCACCCTTGCCCTCGTAAAGCGTCGAATCGGTCAGCGTCGTCAATCCACCCTCAGGGCACGAGGCCGTCCTTCCGATCTGCGAGCCAGGTTTCGGCGGGTTGCCATTTGCAAAACCGTCAAGCACTGTCTCCAGCAATTCCGGCGTCAAATCTTCATAGGTATCTTTCCAGATCTGGACCATCGGCGCATTGGCACAAACGCCCATGCATTCGACTTCTTCCCACGAAAAATCCCCATCCGACGATAACCCATGCGGTGCCGCATTGATCCGCCTCTTGCAAGCTTCAATCAACGCTTCCGACCCGCGCAACATGCAAGGCGTTGTTCCACACACCTGCACGTGCGCCTTCTTCCCCACTGGGGCGAGCTGGAACATCGTGTAAAACGTCGCCACTTCGTAAACTCGGATATAAGCCATCCCCAGCATATCAGCGACATAGCGGATTGCCGGTTCAGGCAGCCAGCCATTATGCTGCTCCTGCGCTCGCCAAAGCAGCAAAATAACCCCAGAAGCTTGCTTACCTTCGGGGTACTTGGCGATAGTTTCTTTCGCCCATGCCATGTTTTCAGGCACGAATTCAAAACTTGCAGGCTGGTCAGGATGCAGGCGGCGCACGGCCATGTCGCGATGCCTCTAGAAATGAGCATGAATATCCGCCGCAGCTCCGGGTTGCATGCAAACAAGAGCGCACAGCCCACGACGACGACAGATTTGGTTCACGAGAACTAAGGCCCTTGGCTCTGCCTTGCAAGCGCCTAAAAGCAATTGCCACCAAAAGTCGGCCAAACTCCCCCACACGCAGACATCCACATTGCTTCGGAAGCAACGCAAATCCGACACGCCAGACCAGGATGCAGACACCAGGATGCTGACAGACGCATAGGCGTATTCAGAAACATCAAATTTGGCGAAGCGCTCAAAAAGGCTGACAGGAGACATACCCACGCCTGCCACACAGTCCCGCATGCTCATAGGCCCACACCATACCATACCCAGTCTACACCTTAGTATCGCGTATCCACGGGCCTCTTTTTAGGTAATGGCACCACTGCCGCAAAGCTGTTGGGCCGGTATAATGAGCCAAGCAAATCATCTGGCGGCGTGCGGACAGAGATCCATGCGAGCATTAAAAACAATGTAGCTAACGGTGCCAGCAGCAGCGAAATCTGCGCGCCAACCCGCAGGAAGTTCGTCCAGGCAATCGCCCAACCGATACCCGCCAAGACGATCCACCATCCACCTGCATCATAAAGCCGCGCTGCCGCAAATAACAACGCAACCACCATTGCAAACACGCCAAGTAGAATGGGCACCAGCGGCTTTTCCTGGTGCAGCTCCCCCATTGGCCAATCATTCCTCACTGCAAATACACGATATGTTGCCAGCGATAACCCCCAGCCAAAAGCCAGCACGGCCGCGAAAAACAAATAATCGAAGTAAGGCATCTATAACTCCACGAACTCCACGGATGCATAACTTAGCCCGCACCCAAATAAAGTCCGGCTGCGGATGAAAGTGTTTGGCACAGTTAGCCAAATCACCTTAACGCCACCCCGTCATATGGCCAAGATTAAGCGAACTCAGGCAAAGCACCAAAGCCCCCTTTTTCAGGCTTAATCACCTTAAGGGGAGTTAAGCATCACCCAAGCAGGCCAAAACTTCTAATAAGTAGCCCGGCCTCCTGAAATATCAAACACGGCCCCCGTCGTAAATGAACACTCAGCAGAGGCGGCCCACGCAACCATTCCCGCCAGCTCTTCAACCAGCACAAACCGCTGACGTGGAATTTTTGACAGCATAAAATCAATATGTTCTTGCGTCATTTGATCAAAAATCGCCGTTTTGGCCGCCGCCGGCGTTACCGCATTGACCGAGATATTATATCCCGCCAGCTCCTTACCCATCGACTTGGTGAGTGCAATCACGCCTGCTTTCGACGCCGAATAATGCGCGGCATTGGCATTACCTTCCTTGCCCGCGATCGACGCGATATTGACGATCCGCCCATAGTTCTGCGCTATCATCGTCGGAACCACCACTTTTGAACACAAAAACGGCCCATCCAAATTAATCCGCATTACCCGGTGCCATTCCTCAACCTCGGTATCCCAAACGGTCGCATTTGCCCCTGCAATGCCCGCATTATTGACCAAAATGCTGATTTCCCCGCGCGCAGCAATCGTATCCTCATGCGCTTTCTCAACTGCGGAGATATCTGACACGTCCACTCCCACAACGCGCACACCTTCATCCAATTCGCTAGCGGTTTTCCGCGCCAGATCCACATCGGAATCCCAAATATCCACCTTCGCCCCAGACCTCACGAACCGCTCGGTTATAGCCCTCCCAAACCCTTGCGCGCCACCCGTTACCACTGCAACCTGACCGGCCAAATCAATCTTGTTGGTCATGCGTTTCCTCATGTGCGCCGACACTGAATGCCGGTTCTTTGTTTCAGTCCTAGAACGTCACATCAACACTAATCCGACGAGGACCCATTCATGCCAGTTGATCCCAAGCTTTGAGAAAAAAATCCTCGGCTCCAAAGTTGCCAGACTTCAGCGCCAGCACAAGCCCTTGATCATCTAGGCTTCGTGTCCACGGCACGCCGGGGTCAATTTCAGGCCCAATCTCAATAGCCGTCACCCCCAGCCCCCCGACAACCGCGCCCGATGTCTCTCCACCAGCTACAATAAGCTTGGAGAAACCATGTGCGATAAGCCCCTGCGCCAGCTCTGACATCGCATTTTCCAACAACTCCCCAGCGGCCTCACGACCAAGCCTGTCTTGCACTTCCGCCACGCCGTCTGGAGTATCGCTCGAATAGATCATCACCGGAACATCGGCTGGTTGCGCAAGTGCGAACTGCAGAATGTCTTGCACTGAAACCTTGCCAAGCGACAAATCAAGCGCATCAACCCGCATTACAGGAATGCCCGCCGCCGCCGCCCGTGCCACCTGCCCCCGCGTCGCCACAGAACAGCTCCCCGAGAGGATCGCCGCTCGTCCTGGCTTGGCTTCCATTGGTTGGTTTGCATCAGACTTTTCCAGCAATCCAGCCCGCGCAAAGTTATCCGGCAATCCACGCGCCACGCCCGACCCGCCAGTAATCAAAGGATGATCGCAAATTGCTTTCCCGATGTGCTCCAAGTGCTCATCATTAATGGCATCCACCACCACAAACCGATCACCTGCGGCTCGGGCCGTATCAAAAGCTGTCCGGATAGCTTTAGGTCCCGCCTCGACCACCTCATAAGCCACCAGCCCGACCTTCAGAGGTGTCTGCGCCTGCATCACCTCAACCAAATTGGCATTCCGCATGGGGGTCAGCGGATGGTCGCGCATCGGGCTGTCAGATAGGAGCTGCTGGCCCACAAACAGATAACCCTGAAAAATCGTGCGCTTCAGGGTCGGAAAGGCCGGGCATACGATAGCCAACCCGCCATCAAGCCTCTCGATCAACGCCTCGGCAACCGGACCTATGTTCCCCGCAGGCGTCGAATCAAACGTCGAGCAGTACTTGAAGAAAATCTGTCGCGCGCCAGCCGCCTGCAGAACCTCAGTGCTCCGAAGCGACCACTCAACCGCTTCAGCCACAGCGTTAGTCCGCGATTTCATCGCCACAACAACCGCGTCAAAGCCCTCAAATTTCGTGCCGGGAGCCGGGACCCCCATCACCTGAACGGTCCGCATTCCACCTCGTGTCAGCATTAATGCCAGATCGGTGGCACCCGTCAGATCATCAGCAATGCAGCCTAGAAGCACGGCGGCCTCCCCCACGATTATTTGCCTCTAATTTTTATCTAGATCACTAGTCTCCGACCACCGCAATATCCCCTCCGCTGGGTGTTCGCCGAAGCGGGGGTCATCCATTTTTTGGCTTTCCATTCGGTTCGTCCATGCAATCATTCGTCCACAGCTTTTCCCAATGACACAAGCCCCGTGCTGGTCAATATCCTTATCAGATGCAATTCTAACGTGCGCATGTGGCTCATTCCCGAATACCCCACGCCGCTGCGCAGCGTTCGTGTCCCAGGGCCCTTGGAATCCCCCAAACATTCCGAGGGCCTTTTTTTGCCTTCAACCTCCCCACCGCCTACGCGCGCCACTGCCTATGTAAGACTGGAGCACGCCACCTGAATCCGCTCACATGCGGCAATCAGTTCTTCTTCGGACGCTGCAATCGAAACCCGAAAATGCGGCGACAACCCATAGGCCGCCCCCTGCACCGTGGCCACTCCATGTTCATCCATCAAATAGCGTACAAAATCAGTGTCGTTCTCAATCACTTTTCCGCTTGGTGTTCGCCGCCCAATCAAGCCCTCACAACTCGGAAATAGATAGAACGCACCCTCAGGTCGCGCACAACTCAACCCAGTTGCTTGATTGAGCATCGACACAACCAAATCGCGTCGATGCTCAAACGCCTTCGCACGCTCGGCAATAAAATGCTGCGGTCCCGCCAACGCCGCCACAGCCGCCGCCTGGCTGACCGAGCACGGACCAGCCGTGGCCTGCGACTGCATCTTACCCATTTCCTTCATTAACGCTGCAGGCCCGCCAGCATATCCAATCCGCCAGCCGGTCATTGCATAAGCCTTGGACGCACCATTGATCATCACAGTCCGGTCCTTGAGGTCTGGCGCAACCGCTGCAATGGTCGCAAACGTCCGTCCGTCGAACAAAATATGCTCGTAGATATCATCGCTGATCACACCAACATGGGGATGCCGCCGCAACACTTCGGCCAGCCCCGCTAATTCATCGTGCGTGTAAACAGCACCCGAAGGGTTTGACGGAGAGTTGATCATTAACCATTGGGTCCGTGGCGTAATAGCCTGCTCTAACACTTCAGGTGCGAGCTTAAACCCACTTTCCTTGGTAGTCGGCACGGAAACCGTCGTTCCACCAGCCATCTCAGTCATCTGCGCATAAGCCACCCAGTAGGGCGCAGCTACAATCACCTCGACCCCCGCCTCAACCGTCGACATCAGCACATTAAACAAGATTTGCTTGGCACCTGATGATGCGATTATCTCATCCGCTGTGTATTCAAGCCCATTGTCTCGACGAAATTTATCTGCGACCGCCGCCTTCAATTCAGCCGTGCCAGATGTTGTGGTGTATTTCGTCTGCCCGGCTTTCGCAGCAGCGTAGGCCGCATCAATGATATGATCGGGTGTCTGGAAATCAGGCTCGCCCGATGACAATGCGATGATGTCGTGCCCCGCCAGACTAAGCTCCCGCGCCCTCTGCGATGTCGCGGCCGACGGGCTCATTTGGAACCGGCCCATGCGTGCCGCAATCTTTATCGTCATACGTAACTGTCCTCTCAATTCTACAGCAACCAGTCGCCCACCACTTCAGTAGTGACGGCATAGCTCAAGGCCATCATGCAATTCAGAAATTGTGCTGGAGCACAATGAATGATGCCCTAATGACACCTGATTTTGCCCTATTGCGCCCTCAAGTACCATCATATGACAACCAACCAACACCGGCCAGTCAAACGAACAACTGAAAACTCACGGGAGATATCATTGGACGCTTCCCTGGGTTGATCTGATATAACACCGCGTGACAAGAAGAGACCTGCTAACAAGCCGCATGCCTTTCGGAGGATTAAAACATTGCCCACCCCCACTCTCGCCGTCGTCGGACTGGGCTACGTCGGCCTGCCGCTTGCGATCGAACTTGGCAAAAAATACAAGACTTATGGATTTGATCTATCAGAAGAGAAAATCGCTTCCTACCGTAATTTCATCGATCCGACAGGGGAAGTGGATAGCACCGAACTCAAAGCTTCCAATAATCTTCACTGCACCACCAACCCAACCGTTCTGGGTGAGGCCGAGACCATCATTGTGGCCGTTCCAACGCCTGTTGACGCAAACCAAAACCCCGATCTATCGGCCCTTATCAAAAGCTCACAAACCGTAGGTCTGCACATCAAACCCGGCACGACCATCGTCTACGAATCAACGGTCTACCCTGGTGCCACCGAAGAAGTTTGCATCCCGGAACTTGAGCGGGTCTCCGGCCTGAAATGGAAAAAGGATTTCTTCGTCGGCTACTCACCCGAACGCATTAATCCTGGCGACAAAGAACGCACTCTTACGAAGATCACGAAGGTTGTCGCCGGCGATACTCACGAGACATGCAAGCACCTTGAAAAAATCTATGGTTCGATCATTCCCGCGGGCATCTACGCGGCAAGCAGCATCAAGGTGGCCGAGGCTGCCAAGGTCATCGAAAACACTCAACGCGACCTCAACATCGCGCTGGTCAATGAACTTGCCATCATTTTCAAAAAACTTGATATCGACACTATTGAAGTCCTCGAAGCCGCTGGTACGAAATGGAACTTCCTGCCCTTCCGTCCAGGTTTAGTCGGAGGGCACTGCATCGGCGTTGATCCATATTACCTCACCTACAAAGCCGAACAGATCGGCTACCATCCCCAGGTAATTCTTGCTGGGCGGCGCATCAATGACGGCATGGGCCAATATGTTGCCGAACAAACCGTCAAGCAGATGATTGCCAATGACCTGCCCGTTAAAGGCGGAAACGTTATCGTACTCGGCATGACCTTTAAGGAAGACTGCGGCGATCTCCGCAATTCGAAGGTGATCGACGTCGTCCGTGAGTTCCAAAGCTACGGTTGCAATGTTTTCATCCACGATCCATTTGCCAGCAATGCACAGTGCCTGGATGAGTACGGCATCGAACTCACAGAGTGGGACGCCCTCCCTGAAGCCGTCGCCATCGTCGCCGCGGTTGCCCACAAGCCCTATAAAGCTATGCCTATCAACAAGCTTATCAAGCATCTTGTACCAGGCGGTATTTTTGCTGATATAAAATGCGCATATGATTCAACGGAGCTGAAAATTTCTGGCGTACAGTTGTGGCGTCTCTGACATCTGCTGCTCCGGCACCCATGTCTTCCATCCAATAGAGAAAATATCAACGTCATGTGTGGAATCGCGGGAATCATTGCGTCGGAATCCGCTGACGAACTGACTCGAATTTCGCGTGGTATGGCCCGTGCGATAGCTCATCGCGGACCAGATGATGAAGGCATCTGGATTGATTCGGAAGCGGGCGTTGGCTTGGCTCATCGCCGCCTCTCAATCGTCGATTTGTCCAGTGCGGGTCATCAACCGATGATTTCACACTGCGGCCGGTTTGTGCTGATTATAAACGGCGAAATATACAACCACGCCGAGCTTCGAGCGGAATTTTCCCACAACAACGCCGCGCCATGGTGGTGCGGCCATTCCGATAGCGAAACGTTGCTTGCCGCAATTTCTCATTGGGGACTCGAGCAAGCCCTCAAGAGATGCACAGGCATGTTTGCCTTAGCCCTCTGGGACAGGAGCAATCGAACACTCTCCATAGCCATAGACCGGCTCGGTGAAAAGCCTCTGTATTATGGCCGGATCGGTCGACGTTTTGTATTTGCTTCCGAACTCTCAGCCATCAAGGTTGCAACCAACGCATCACTTGAAATCGACCGCAACGCAGTCTGCCTTCTGCTACGTCACAATTACATCCTAGCACCCCATTCGATCTTCCAAGGTATTCACAAACTGGAGCCTGGCCAAATCCTGAGTGTGAAACCTAGTGTGAACGGCGCAGACGTCACTAAAATGTCAGCCTATTGGAGCTCAGCAGAAACCGCAGCAGCCGGGGTCGCAAACCCTTTCACAGGCACACCTGAAGACACAATTGAAACTCTCGACAGCTTGCTCAAACAATCGATCAAACGCCAAATGGTCGCCGATGTGCCAGTTGGCGCATTCCTTTCTGGGGGCATTGATTCGTCCGCCGTCGTTGCAATCATGCAGCAACTGAGCACCTCTCCCGTAGAGACTTTTGCAATCGGCTTCGAGGACAAAAACCTCAATGAAGCTCCACACGCTCGTCTGGTTGCACAGCATCTTGGAACCAAACATCATGAGCTGATTGTATCCGATGCCGATGCCCGTGCTGTGCTGCCTCAACTGGCCTCGATTTATGCCGAGCCATTCGCAGATGCATCACAAATCCCCACCTCCATCGTCTGCAACCTCGCCAAGCAGAATGTTACCGTCACGCTGTCCGGAGACGGCGGCGACGAACTTTTTGGTGGTTACAACCATTACCATCAGTTCCAGCGCCTGAGCTCAATCCCACGGCACATGCGATCTGCAATGGCTGCGCTGCTTCGTCTCCTGCCATCAACGGCGCGAACCGACAAATTTCTCAAGCTTGCCGACGTCATCTCGGCAGGTGGAGACAACGGCCTTTACCGTGCGCTGACCTCACATTGGCAAAACCCCGCTGCAATCGTAGCAGGTATCGAGGCCGATCCAACCACTGCGGCAGCCCAAGGATTCCCGAACCGCACCAGCCTTATTCGCCACGGTATGGACCAAGACCTCGTCGGATACCTTCCCGGAGACATACTCACTAAAGTGGATCGCGCAGCTATGGCAGTTGCACTGGAGACGCGCCTGCCATTGCTCGATCATAATATCGTAGCCTTCGCTGCCAGTTTGCCAATGAACCTTCTCCACCGCGACGGACAATCAAAATGGCCTCTGCGTCAGCTTATCTACCGCTATGCCCCAAGAGATATCGTGGATCGCCCCAAGATGGGTTTCGCCGTCCCGTTGGCGAAGTGGTTACGTGGACCGCTTCGTGACTGGGCTGAAGATCTTCTGGCTGAGAATAAATTGAAATCGGCTGGAATTTTTCATCCAAAACCAATCCGCCAAGCATGGCAGGAACATCTTTCCGGAAGGCGAAATTTTCACTATCGGTTGTGGAGCGTACTCATGTTCCAAGCATGGTTTACTAAAAACCATGAGAATGTCTCACACTCAACAACTAGACATCAGAGCAAACTCCCCACACGCCCAAACTGAAATATTGCCGCAACTCTCTGAGCATAGCACCAACACATTCTGTCAATTCGACTGGTTTTGCCCTACAAGCGATCCCCGGAACGCAGGATGTCATCAGCCAATGACTTCGACATCGGCCACAAGCCCCATGTGCAGATCAAACTAAGTGCCAACAGTCCAGCCTGGTAGAAAAGAGAAAGCTTTGCATTCTGCAATGATGTATCGAGAATGAGCATACTTATTACCGGCGCGGCCGGATTCATTGGCTATCACACTGCTTCAGCCCTTTTAAAACAGGGCGAGCGGGTTGTTGGGCTCGACAACCTCAATGCTTTCTACGATGCCTCCTTGAAGCAGGCTCGCCTCCAACAGCTCGAACGCAAAGACGGCTTCCGTTTTGCACTTTGTGATTTGACTGACCGGACAGCCATTGCGGACCTGTTTGCACAAGAAAAATTCCGGCGAGTAATCCATCTCGGTGCGCAGGCAG
>Ga0209345_10001569_pt1 | contig 26956 bp, 39 predicted proteins | sample Cruoilmetagenom7_FD_187294 | JGI IMG/M metagenome (GOLD analysis project Ga0209345, IMG submission 187294) | Oil polluted marine microbial communities from Coal Oil Point, Santa Barbara, California, USA - Sample 7 (SPAdes) (version 2) | ecosystem: Environmental > Aquatic > Marine > Oil seeps ...
CCACCAAAGGAAATATATTTCTTCACGACTATCATAAATAACTCCTTGGTATCCATATTTGTTCTTGTCACCTTGTTTGATTTTTATTATCTTATCTGTCATTTTTATTAATCCTTATTTTTTTAATATTTAGGTTGTCAAAACTTTTTTATGTTCTAATAAACTTTTTTAGTCTTTCCTAATTTTCGATACATACTTCGTAGTATTCTCTTACGGAATCCCTCGCACACACCCCAAGGTGTGCGATGGTTCCAGAGATACAAGATGTATAGTAGATGTGGTTCTTCGGTTCCACCTGTAAAATCAAGGGGTTACACAATCGCAGACCAGCCGCCCTCTGGTTCCTACTTTTTCCCAATAAAATCAAGGGGTTCGGGAGGACTCAGAGGGTCAGAACTACCTTTGCCAATGACTTGTTCTGAGGTACGGTTTATGCCAGTTCTGGTACTTTAAACCGTGGAGGTATGCTTGGGTTTCGATCATTCTTTATCACTTCAAGCTCTTTTTCGTCCACCATCCTGTTGAGAATCTCTTTCCTTTTTGCCCGTGAATACCCAAAATCGGTTTTTAATTCCGATATCATTCTATCAAGAATAGGATTTTTTGTCTTATTGTGTGTCATGTCAGTAATTGTAATTCCCTGCCCTGGGATAGCCAAAATAGCTTCAATTACCACCTTTTTTGCTTGTTCGTAGTTATCCTCCACCACTTTTTTTTTCTCTTCCTTTATAGCTGCATTGTCGGCATGCAGATAAGGAACCCCATCTCTCCCCCTGGCAAAGATAAAGGTATCGCCTGTAACGGGGGATTGTGAGTTTTTAGTGACCAAGAATTTAAAATAAAATTTCATTTGTTCGTTCTCAATGCCGATCTGCTTTGCATCTGCTGCATTCAAATGGTACAAATCAAAGGCCATACGTGCGTTACAAGCTAACGCTGAAGCTCCCCTTGCTGCAAGCCCTGATTCGTTATTTTCACCATTCGACTTACCTGTATGTCCTATTATGATTGTAGTTATCTTTTCCCTAAGTGCTGCTTTCTCTAAAAAAGCCATCCATCTGCTTGCATGGTCGTTGTCATTTTCATCCAGGCCGTACAAGCGAGCCTTTGTGTCCAGAAAGACAACATCAGGCTTTAAGGCCTTTAATTTATCTGAATACCACTGGCCGTCAATACTCGGTGTGGCGTTACGGGCAATATCCAGGCTCATAAGCCCCCCTATTTCACCTTTTCCTGGCAATATAATAAGGTTTTCATTAATAACCTCAATATCCTCTTCAGTTATAATCCCTTCTGCATGGAGAAAACCCAGACATGCCCTCATTCTGATATGAATATCGTTCCTTGAATCTTCCACATTGAGCAATAATACCCTCCTGGGGCGTGACGGGAAAAAAGGGGGGATATTTATACCCCCTGCGATAGATATGGCCATGTTGAGCGTTAAAAACGACTTGCCGACCCCACCAGCCCCCGTAATCAATGCAACAGCATCTGAAAATATAAGATCCTGTAAAATCCAGTCCCTGGGTTCAGGTTCAGTGTTCATGATCGTGTCTATTGTAAGTTGTTGTACCCGTTCATATATACCCATGCCCTTTCTAAGATTTAAAGATAAGGTCTCAAGGTCATTGGTGATAATATCGCACCAGTCAGTTATATCCGATTTTTCAGGCATGTCCTTGTAGAAGTCGTCTTTATCAAGTAGATCAACAGCATGGCAAGCTTTGGAATCCTTGAGTATTTGCCAAGACGTTTCAGCTTTTCGCATCCCTTCGGAATCATTATCAGGGATTATTATAACTGATTTGTCGTAAAAATATTTTTCACAAAATTCAGGGGTCCAATCACCGCTTGCATTTGCTTTTGTTGTTGCCAGGAAACCAAAACTCCTGATAGTTTCAACGTCTTTCTCCCCCTCAACGACAAAGATAAGCTCATGCCGGCCGGCTTTTTCAAGTTCTGGTAGACGGTATGGCACTTTTTCGATACCCTCCGGCAATTTCCACTCGCCACCACAAAAAGGACGAAATTCTTTTGGATTGTCGAACCTCATAATACTGTATAACTCGTTGCCGTCTGCATCTGTATAGATATATCGCTCAGTAGGTGTTCTTTTTGTCTCGTCCTCTTTATGCAGCTTAACCGATATTATTGATGTGTTATCAATGCCAGTTTTGTCAGATATCTCCTTTAATGCCTCTTTGAATGTGATCCCCTTCCTTTCTGTCAGGAACCTAAATATATCCCCCTTTGCCGAACATGAATGACATTTATATGCACCTGTGGTAAGATTGACACCAAAGGATGGATTTTTTTCATTGTGAAACGGACAAAGGATATTCTCAGTCCAGCCCTTACCATTTGTGCTTTTGAAAGACACTCCCAGTTCCCCTTCATAGAACCCCTGGATATTAAGATTGGCCTTTACCTTCTCTTTATCCAAAGCCTTTACTTCCTTTTGTTTCCTTTCTATCTTGTCGTCTATATTAGATATGTGACCGTCAAGAATGTCCACCAGGTTAAATCCCTCTGCCATTGCCTATTACCTCCCTTTGTTTTTAAGTTATATTAGTCAATCGATCTAAAAACACTAAAATAGCATTAAAGAACAATAAAGTCAACAACAAAAAATATACCTTATATATAGGAATTTTTATTTATTATTTCCGAAAAAAAAGCTTGACCTTATTTTTCCATTATGTTATAACTCTTTTACCGAATGCGAAAAAGCGCACTTTAAAAACTTTCACAAAGGGAGTCAAAAGCAAATGAAAAATAGGGCAGTTAAGTATTATGAAGTAACTAAAATGGGTCGATACTCTAAGTATTATGAATACACTAAAGAGCTTCAACATTCTAATTATGCACGTACCTTTGTAGGTGAAGCCGTTTTTCTTCATTTTGGCATTGACTATGAAGTATTTGGGGAGACCTCTTGCATGTTTTCAACGGCAATAATCGAGTTGCCGGACGGAACCATTAAAAATCTTCCCGTTCAACTGATAGAGTTTAAAAAGGATTAAGCAAATGAAAATTATATCAAAGGTAGGGAAAGCAAGCGTTTGTGTCACAGTCAAAGACGAATATTGCCAGGATAAACCATGCTTACTTGTCTGTAAAAATGTAGATTGTAATGGTAAAGCAACATACTCTTGTCTGAACGGTGAAAGGCAAGTCAAAATCATTAAAGGGGCTTAATCATGTATAAAGAGAAAATTAAAGCAATAGACAAAAAAACTTCGGTACTGTCGTTTGAGCGGGAAGAAATAATAATGGAATGGGTCAAAAAATGTCACCCTGTGAAAGTTGGCGATAGAATAGCACCTAATCTCCATTATTACTTGAAACAGGAATATATGGACGTTTATCATGTTGACATAAGGGAGACGGCTAAGGGCTTTTACTTTGTTGCCCTTGGTTATATTGTAGAAGGGAATGGGGAGGCCGGAACTATGGCCGGCGAATGGAGGCAAGAGTGTTAAGGGGGAACAATCATGTATAAAGAACAGTTGGATAAACTTAGGGGCGAGATAAGCGTTTTAGAGGACAGGCAAGAGGCATTGAAAGAATCGTGGGTTAAAGAATGCCACCCTCTGAAAGAAGGAGATAAGATAACCGTTAATGATTATTCCTATAACGGTAAGAAAATGTTAATATACCACACAGGCATCGAGGAAACCTGGAAGGGTTTTCAGTGGTTTGCTTACGGCAAGATTCTGAAGAAAGATGGAGAGGCAGGGGTAAGAACTGGTGAATGGAGGCAGGAATGTTAAGCTGCAATTGTGACTTTGACGACGACTACGACGAGTGGTTTTATGTTCCAAGTGATTTTAGTATCTTTGATCTGGCCAGGAGAAAAAGGTGCTGGAGTTGCAAGGTGTTAATAGACAAGGGGAGCGACTGTTTAGTTTTTGAAAGAGCCAGGAGAACAATGTCGGACATAGAGGAGCGTATCTATGGTGATGAAAAAAAACTGGCGAGTTGGTATTTATGCGGGGATTGCGGGGAAAAATATCTTAACCTTCAGGCTTTAGGTTACTGTATAACTTTGAATGACAACATTCAAGAACTTTTAGAAGAATATTGGGACGAAACAGGCTTTACGCCAAAAGGAGCAAATGTTGAATTGCATAAAGGAAACACTCAAAGCTGCTGACAATGAAATAACAAAAGACCCTTACTGGTTGATTCTCGACCCTAAACAAAACATGAGCTGCGATATTCATCATTTAGCAGGACAAATAACGGGTCCGTTTTTTAGCAGGGATGATGCAGAAGAATTTTTGAAAGCAAGCAGATACAATTTTTCTGACCGGGCGCATGTGTATTGTCTGTCCGGTTGTTATTCACATAAATATTCACAACTATATAAGTCATTGGAGGTTTAGTTTAAAATGGATATAGAAACATACGAAAAAGCTGGAAAGTTGATTGCAGATATAAAGGAGGGGAAACGTTCTTTAGATGCGTTAACCGATATAGTTAATAGCTCCGTGTTAGTGCCTGAAAACTGCTCTGTTTCTGTTAAGGGCGAGGAGGGTAGTTTATTTGTTTCAGACGATATAATTGAAAGAACTCTTAGATATATCTTGTCCTTATTGAAAAACAAGCAAGAGGATCTTGAAAGTAAATTGAGGTGGTTATAATGGAATTGGAAAAACTGATAAGAGCAAAACAGGCAGCAGGGGCGAAAAGACCTCCCCGGATAGGATTACATGCCATACCAGGGTGGGGGAAAACAACCTGGGCGACAAGCCTTCCAAAACCATTCTTTCTTGATTGTGAGAAAGGTGGGGACGAACTAAAAGTTACTGGTACTGACATTTCCAGTATAGCGGAATTAAACACGGCTATCTCACTTCTTAGAAATGAAAAGCATGACTTCAAAACAGTTGTGATAGACACCGCAACGGCTTTAGAGAAAATCTTCAGGGCTGAAATTAGCAAAAAATTCGATGTTTTTGCGATTGAAGACATAGAATGGGGTAAAGGTGGCGGCCATATCTTGGCAGAGTTCACATTGCTAATAAAAAACCTTGAATCTTTACAGGAAAAAGGGCTTGCGACCTGTATACTACTGCATACTGAGCCGGTGCTTGAGCCAAATTGCTTCGGTGATGATTTTCTGGCATATACCCCGATACTCCATAAAAAAGCACTTCCATTTGTCTTGGGATGGCTTAGTAACGTTTTTTTTGGGAATACCATCATGGATATTGTGAAAAAGGATGAAGGTTTCGGCAAAATTGCTAAGGCTGAAGGAGATGGAAAGCGGATAATTTACACTGACAAAAGACCGGCATTCATGGCGAAGAACAGGATGGGTTTACCTTTTGATATTGCATGGCCTAAAGGTGAAGCTGGATGGAATATTGTTAAACAAAATATAGGGAAGGGGTAAAATATATGGAAAACAAGGGAAAAGTTAAACCTTTTTGGGACGATTATTTTATGCACATCGCATTTGCAGTATCTTTAAGGTCTACCTGTATAAGACTCCAGGTTGGAGCTGTTCTTGTAAAAGATAACCATATTATTTCAACTGGTTACAATGGTGCGCCGTCTGGTGTTGAACATTGCGGAGACTCTATATGTATACGCCAAACATTGAAAGTCCCATCTGGTGAGCGGCATGAACTTTGCAGGGGCGTCCATGCAGAACAGAATGCAATAATACAAGCAGCACTCCATGGAACTTCTACGAAGGGTTCATTTATATACTGTACCCACCAGCCATGCAGCATATGTGCTAAAATGATAATAAATGCCGGTATAAAAAAGGTATATTACCGGAACGCTTACACAGAGGATTCTACCCTAAATGTAACTATAATAAAACAGGCTGGCGTAAAACTTATTAAGGTGTGAGGAGAGGGAAAATCAAATGCTAAACAGCAAAATAAATCCAGACGACCTAAACGAATACGAAGTGGAAGTCCCAGTTACAGGTTCACTTTTTTTTACTATACTGGCTAAATCCAAAACGGATGCTAATAATAAAGCCAGGGAAGTGTTGAAAGAACAAAATGCAAAAGATTTGTCACCAGAACACAATGAAGTTTTGATTGACGAGATGATAATAAGAAAAGCATATAATTAAAAAAAAAGGAATAATAAAATGGCAGATTTAACAGGATTAGGAATAGACGAAAACGTAAAAGAAGACAATGGTGGGTTTACTCTTTATGATGAAGGCTGGTATAAACAGTGCCTTGTGAAAACTGAAGTTATACCGACTAAAGACGGAAAAGGAAAAAGGTTTATGCTGGCCTTGCAATTTCTTGATGGTCAGTATTCAGGGGATGTTTACACAAAAGAAGGATTGAATATTATAAATAATTCAAAAAAAGCACAGGAAATCGGGCAGGGTCAACTCAAGAAGCTTTGCAAACTTACAGGTGTTCCTTTTCCTCCACCCAACACTACTCATATGCACGGAAAGCCTTTTATGGTCAAGTATGCCAAAGAAAGCTTCCTTAGTAATAAGAGAAATGCTGAAGGGGAGTTCCCCACATTATTCTCAAATGAAATTAAAGGGTTTAAAGCTTGCCCTGAAGTTGCCGAGCAGAAAGAGAAAAAAGCTTTTGAGGAAGTTTATCAAGCAACTGGGAAAGCTATACCAGATCCAAAAGAGGTTGACCCGGCTAATTTTCAAGAAGAAGATTCTGACTGGGGATAATCTATGACTTTTTTTGAAGAAATTAATAAAAAACTGGAAAATGAATATATAGGCAGAAATTACTTGGGATTGTCTGAAATTGGCAATCCATGTCAATTATATTTATGGCTACAGGATCGGGGGTATGGCGAGGAAGAAGCTATCCCCCCACCGGGGAGAATACTACAACTATTCGATGATGGGAATAGGGTTGAAGAAGATGTTATAAGGAAGTTGCGATATGTTGGCGTAGACGTTTTTGACGAGCAGGGTGAGGCTGAAATAATATATAAAAGTAAATCTCTTCTTGGGCATATAGACGGCATGCTGACCATTGATGGCTTCCACCACATTCTTGAGATAAAAAGCTCTAACCTAAAAGGATTTAGAAGAATAGTCAAACTCAAAAGCTACAAAGATTGGAATATCAAATACTACGCACAGACACAGGCATATATGCTTGCCTTAGATATGCCCAAAGCTTATATAATTGTGTATTGCAAAGATAATTCTGACTGGTATGAAGAGGTGGTTGAGCTTGACGAGGATTGCGTCTTGGAGTTTCTTGAAACTGTTTTTGATACTTTACGTTGCAAACAAGCTCCAGCGGTTGAATGTTCAAGCAAGGACTTTTATGTAGCCAAGATGTGTAAGTTTAGGCATGTTTGTTTTAAAAAGGAAAACTGATGATACCACACAGCTACCAAAAAGAAGCCCTGGATGTTATCTATAAAGATTTAAAGAAAGAGGAGTTTGTTTTACTGTCGGCAATTATGTCATCCGGCAAGACTGCGATAGCATCCTTCCTAATATCCAGGCTAAAAAAAGAAACAAAAATGGACTTCCTGATATTGGTCAATCAAGAAAAATTGGTTAATCAGTTCTATGAAACATTGGTTGAAATGAGAAATATAGAGGCTGAAGACGTGGGTATCTGTTGCGCTACCTATAAAAGTTGGGATATTCACAGAAGAATAACTATTGCGTCTAAACAAACTTTTGTGAATTATGTCGATCAATATCCTGGTTGCGGCTTTCTTTGCCTTGATGAAGTCCACAACGTGCACGAGGATAGTAATTCAGAATATGGGGAAATTATGCGGGTTTTACGAGATAAAAAGCCCAAACATAGAGTCCTTGGCCTCACAGCCACCCCATTTAACTATAACGGGTACATATATGGAGACCGATGTAAGCCAGGAGTTAAAACTCTTTTTCGTAAAATGCACCATGAGATCACTTACAAAGAATTGTTTGACGCAGGGGAGATGGTTCCACTACGAGGTGAGATTTGCACGGAAGATTCATTATGTGGTGAACTGGAAAAAATACCCTTACAAAACGGGGAATATAACAATAAAGAAGTAACCGAAGTTATGGTAAAGGAAGTACACCTGCAAACCGCTGTTATGGCCGCACAAAAATACTGCACATCGGAACATTCCAGCGTGGCGATTCTGACTTGTTCAATTGTACATGCCGAAAAAATGAGATCGGTATTTGAAGAAGCCTTCCCTGGGGAAGTGGCCATTGTCCATTCAAAGCAAAAAGGGGGAGATAAAGAAGATAACTTCAGGGTCTGGCGAGCAGGGGAGAAACGGTTTATTGTTTCGGTTAATATGCTCATTGAAGGTTTTGATCACAAACCATTGTCCTGCATAATTATGACAGCACCGATTAAGTCTCCAACCAGGTATAAGCAACTGTTGGGTAGACCATTAAGAACATTCCCGGGTAAAAAGGAAGCGTTAATTATAGATATTACCTGCAATACTCAAGAATTTGGGACTGATCTTGATAATATACAGGTCAACATCCCTAAAACAAGGGAACAAAAGAAAAAAGAGAAATATGAGAAAATATGCCCTGAGTGCGGGACTGAGTGCCATGTGGCTCTATGTGTTTGTGCTTGTGGATATGAGTGGAAGACGGAAACGATACTAAAGGCAATTAAGAAGCTTCCTGAGCTGAAAACGGTATATTTTGAAAGTAAGAGGTCGCAGGAAGAGTCTGATAGCGTTATTGTAGGCGTTGATGCTGAATGGCATACAGTAAACGGAATGACCACCTGTATCCATGACTCTAAGAGCAGTGGTAAACGCTTGGGTAAAGCAACATTCACATATTCTATGCTTAATCGTAAAATAGCAATGTATTTTTGTTTTTCTGACTATTATGAAGGATCTGGAGCAATTAACATCGGTGAGGAGAAATGGAAATATTTTTCAGAAGATCCATACCCAGAAAATTGCGAAGAGTTCATGGATGACCTAAGGGACTGGATGCACACACCGACAGGAATACTTATTGACGATTCTGGTGAGTACCCCGATATCCTGGATTTTAAGTTTAAAGATGACCGCAACGATAACGATCTTGTTGAACAGATTGAACGTAATAAAGCTGAAAGGGCAGTCAATGATTTTTTCCCAAATATTTCTTGGAAACAACCGTCAGCATCAGGACAAGACGATGATAACAAACGTTCCTACTTCACATATAGCGGTACTATAAGTGATGACGATGTTCCTTTTTGAAAAAAAAGCTTGACTTTAATGCTCAATTTATGATAGAGTGTTTTTACACTAAAAAAAGGGAGACTAATAAACATGAAAATATTAGAACAAAAAGCAACAATGATTCAAGCCACAAATCGTCCACTTGGTCTTGTAGCCAAGGCATATAGGACTTGTTACAGGAGCATAAAGAGACCGGGTTACAACGAAACAGCTTTTGTCAGGGGACTTATCAAAAAAGGCCATGAAACACCCCTGGAACATGTGTCAGCAACTTTCGAATTGCTGACGGATCGTGGCGTTATGGCAGAAATAACCAGGCATAGGACAGGCATTGCCTTTTCAGTCCAGAGCACAAGATATGTCAGGCAAGAAGATGGAGTGGAATTTATCAGACCTGTTGGCATGGGGAAACACGAAGACACTTGGGGAGAAGGAATGACCCATGCTGAGAACATCTACTTAGAATTGCTTGGCGAAGGAGCAAGGCCGGAGCAAGCAAGGAGCGTATTACCCAACTCAACAGCCACAAGAATCATTGTTACCGCCAATTTGAGGGAGTGGATGCACATAATGAGACTTAGGAGGCACAAATCAGCCCATCCACAAATGCGGGAATTGATGGCTCAAATATACAACGGTCTTATCAAATGGTGTCCATGGGCGTTTGAATGTATGGAGGATTAGGCTATGTCGTGCTTAGTTTGTGGGGATATAGAGCATGAGGTAATTTGTGACTCATGCCTATCACCGGTGGTTATGAAGGAAAAAAAGAATAGCAACGGCAATGTTAACCGCAGGGATAATTTTCTGTATAAGGTTAAGTGTTCTTGCGGTAATGAACGTGGAGTAAGTTATTCGTCTATAGTCAAACATTTTAGGCGAATCGTTAGGAATGAGCCTATAACTTGCAATAAATGTTGCCCTCATGGTGTAAAAAAAGGTGAGGGGAAAAAAGGCTTTGAGAAAATAGATGACACACCAATAGAGATAGCTGGGGGATGTGTTATTGCTAATGCTTATACCTTTAAACCAAGACCTGGTGACGACTATTTTTCAGCTATGTCAAGCAGGTGTGGAGAATCAGATTTGACTTGCAGAAAATATGATAAATGTTGTTCCGCTGCTTCTGAGCGTGGGTGGCTCGGATTTATAAACACAAGTGAAAAAAAGAAAGAGCCGTTACTTAAAGGGGAGCTTGAAAAGATTATATCTTTGGAAATAGTTGACAATGAACGTATTTATGATGTTATTGAAGCCATAGTTTTAAGAAAGGAGTGATTAATGTATCTTTACATATTTGAAGATGGAACAATTAAAAAAGGCACAACTTTTGAAGACGGTGAGGCGGATGCCTGTGATTTAGGTATCCTGGATGTTATCGATATCAGCGATGGTGAACCCAAACGATATGCTTTTGATAGCTGGCAGGAAATAGAGACTGCCGATCAATAGCGAGGAAAAGAAATTATGACAGCACCAAAAAATAATGTAGAAGAAAATAAACCGGACTACTCTGAATTACCATTCAGGGTACTGGCTGAAGATACTAGGGCGTATACCTACGGCTCCCAGGTTAAATATTACCGGAACTCATGGAAGGAAGGCTTTAGCACTTCTAATCTTATCAGAGCCACCCTTTCCCATGTCATAGCTTATTATGAGTATGGGGAAAAATACGATAAGGAGGCTCTGGAGGCTGGCCATCAAGTCCACCACCTGTCTATGGCAAGATTCAACCTTGCATGTATCATTGACGGTGAGATCAGAGGTAATGGTCTGGACGATAGGTACGCTCAGGAAAACAAAGAAATACCAACAACCAAAAAGAAGAGAAGCTGGAGGGACGTGTGGAAGATAATAAAAGAATTTATATAAGTCCAGGCCACGGAGGTGGATGTGGGGCCAGATTCGGAAAGATAAACGAAGATGATATTGTTTTAGGCGTAGCCCAAATAATTAAATATCTTCTCGATAAACAAGGTGGCTATTCAACCATGCTGGCCAGGGAAAAAGATGAGCAAATACCTCTTCAATCAAGGATTCGTGAAAGCAAAAAATTCAAAGCAGATACATTCCTTGATATTCACGCAAATTCTCACAATGACACGTCCAAGCGGCTCGATATTTTTGGATTTGAGGCTCATATTCACGATGAAAAGGCAGTTAAAGATGATGCAATGTTTGCTGATAGGCTCTTAGGGGCATATTCTTCTGAGTTTGCCCTTGACCCATTAATGAGGAATAGAGGGGGTAAAGAGTCTAATTTCTATGTTTTACGTAAATGCCCTGCAAAAGCAAATGTTCTATTCGAGCTTAATTTTATGACCCATCCGGTGGTGCTTGAGTTTATGAACTCTTCCCTGGGACAATACCGTATGGCAAAAGGTCTTTTTGAGGGGATAAAATCTTACACAAATATTAAAGAAAAAGCTTGACATTAACGCAATAATTTGTTATTATGCTTTATTCGTGAGTCAAAAAGATAAAAACTTTTAATGAACGTTCACAAAAACTAAACAAAAAGAAGGAGTCTTTTTAAAAATGAAATAATAAGAAAACTTGTTATTTGTTATTAATCAGCTTTAAAAAAAAGTAGTCTTTCTAAAAACCAATTAAATTTGGCCGTAAAGAAAGCACGTTAAATTACAAAAAAAAGCCTGAAACTATAGTCTGGCAGCTATAGCGAAGGCTTTTTTTGTCTAAACATATAGGGTACGAGAAAATGATAAAAGAATACATAAACAAAGAGTCCTGGGAAATAAAAGAGAATAGTAATCAAGCTTTCTCGCTCCAGGGAATGAACAATTATATCGGGAATAAGATAACCAAAGAGTTTTGGTTAAACGAGATTTACACTCAAGGTCTAAAGCAGATGCACGAGGACGGAGTATTCCACATCCACGACCTAGGCTTGTTGGCTCCTTATTGCGTTGGGTGGGATCTTATGGATCTATTGCGGGAAGGGTTTAAGGGTGTTGAGGGTAAGATTGAAAGCTCCCCGGCAAAACACTTTGGTTCAGCCCTGGGGCAAATAGTTAACTTTTTATACACAATGCAAGGGGAAGCAGCAGGCGCACAGGCATTATCTAATTTTGACACCTTGCTTGCTCCCTTTATTTTTTATGACAAATTATCTTTTATTGAAGTCAAGCAAGAGATGCAGCAATTTGTGTTTAATATGAACGTAAGCACCCGTGTCGGGTTTCAGACGGTCTTCAGCAACCTTACTATGGATATTACCTGCCCTAAAACGCTCAAAGATGTTGGAGTTATTGTCGGTGGTGGCACGATGGGGAATGATGTGTATTCAGACTTCCAGGACGAGATGGACATGATAAACAAAGCCTTCGCTCAGGTTATGTGTGAGGGGGATGCTAAAGGAAGGGTTTTTACTTTCCCAATACCCACATACAATATTACAAAAGATACAGATTTTGAAAGTGAAGTCCTGGACGATGTGTGGAAAATGGCCGGTAAATACGGAACCCCCTATTTCTGCAATTACATCAACTCAGATCTTGATCCTGAAGATACAGTATCTATGTGCTGCCGGTTAAGGATAGATACCACACAGATCAAGAGACGAGGTGGTGGGTTGTTCGGGAGCTCACCCTTGGTCGGGAGTATGGGCGTTGTCACTATTAATTTGCCACAATTAGCACATCGTTGCAAAAAAGATTTACCTTTCCTTCTGAAAAATCTTAATGCAATAATCCACATTGCTTGCTTTTCTTTAGAATTAAAAAGAAGAGCGGTGGAAGATTTGACGGAAAAAGGGTTTTACCCATATTCAAAGTTCTATCTTAGGTCAGTGAAAAAACGCACAGGGAAATATTGGAGCAACCATTTCTCCACTATAGGGGTTATAGGCATGAATGAGGCTTGCCAAAATTTCTTTGGAGATACTAAGAAGGACATAACCAGCAAGGAAGGTGTTGATTTTGCGTATGCTGTTATGGACAATGTTAAAGACAGGATAGAATTATTACAGGAAGAGACTGGGACAATAATTAACCTTGAAGCAACACCGGCAGAGGGAACAACTGCTAAGCTGGCGAAGAAAGACCTTGGTAACTTCCATGAAATAATCACGGCAGGCACTAAAAACAATCCGTATTATACAAATTCAACTCAATTACCAGTAGAATACACTGATGATGTTGGGAAAGCTATAGCTCACCAAGAGCCATTTCAGCAAAGATATACAGGTGGTACTGTTTTTCATACATACCTTGGCTCTTGTGAATCGCAACCCACTATCGTCAAGAGATTCGTGCAGACAGTCTTTCAAGAGACTAAGATGCCTTATTTATCTATATCGCCAACGTTTAGCATTTGCCCAAAGCATGGTTACATAGTAGGAGAAAAAAGTTCTTGCCCAACGTGTGGTGCTGGAACAGAAGTGTACTCCAAAGTAGTTGGATATGTAAGGCCACTCAAACAATGGAATGACAGCAAGAAAGTTGAGTTTTGCAAAAGGATGGAGTTTAACAGTTTAGAGATATAGCCCATAGACACAAGGGGAAACCTTATGAATGTTTTAAGTCTGTTTGACGGCATGGGTTGTGGGCAAGGTGATGAGTATCAGCGGTATAAATTAACAGAAGTAAAGGGGAGAAATAAAATGGAAGAACACGTAGCGAGAAAAATAAATGTGGCTGGACCCGGATCTTGCTAAGTCCACTTTCGGACTTTCCGAAATTATAAAAAACTAAAAAGATAACCAAACAACGGGTGGACTCCTGCACGGTCTTGCCAGGGGACCTGGAACCCAATGCACCGAACTTCCGCCCGTTCCATTTATAAGTTCGGTGTGACCTGGCTTTTACTCACAGAGGTGATTATGTCTTTTGATGAAATTCCTGAAAATGAACGAGAAGGTTATCCTTGTGAATGTGGTGGAAGCATTACATTACACAATAAAATGTGGAAATGTGATTCGTGTATATTTGAGAAAACAGATTCAAAAGAGAAAGATAAGGAGGATAAAAGATGTCAATAATAGCTCTTTCACCAGGACATGGGGGCGAGGATGTGAAGCGGAGCTGCATACGGGTTAGTTCATGAAGACGAAATCAACTTAAACATTTCATATTTTGCAGATTGATTTTATCTTCGTGCGCTGGGCATACTGTGGTTATGACAAGAAAAAACGGATACACATAAGGGGAGGTTTAATGAATGTTCTTAGCCTGTTCGATGGTATGAGTTGTGGGCAAATAGCTCTTGGAAGAGTCGGAGTAACTGTTGATAATTACTTTGCCAGCGAAATTGACAAGTATGCCATAAAGGTAACACAAAAGAATTATCCTGAGACAAAGCAAATAGGGACAGTTACAGACGTTTATGGAAAGGATTTACCTAAAATCGACCTACTGATGGGAGGCTCACCCTGTCAAGGATTTAGCCTTGCAGGAAAACAACTCAATTTTAACGACCCTCGTTCAGCATTGTTTTTTGATTTTGTTAGGTTGCTGAAAGAAACGAGCCCTAAATATTTTTTACTTGAAAACGTAAAGATGAAAAAAGAATATCAGGATATTATTTCTGGAATGGTTGGTGTTCAGCCTATTGAGATTAACTCTGCCATTGTTTCTGCACAAAACAGGAAGCGTTTGTATTGGACGAATATACCGAACGTAGAGCAGCCGGAAGATAAAGGGATATTATTAAAGGATGTGGTGCATGAAACTGAGTTTGAAGCCGTTTTAAAAAATCATGGCAAATACAGATCTAAAAATAATAAGGCAAACTGTATAGATGCTAATTATTTTAAGGGGGTTGATAACCACGGACAAAGAACACAAATATTAGCAAAAGGATGTATTAGGAAGTTAACACCAGTCGAATGTGAGCGGTTACAGACTGTTCCTGACAATTACACTGACGGCGTTAGTAATACTCAAAGGTATAAAATGTTAGGTAATGGGTGGACGGTCGATGTTATTTCCCATATTTTAAAAAATATTATGTGAATTGTTGCCCATAAGTAAAAAGCCAGGAGATACAAAATCAACCTGGCTTTTTTTTTACCATCTTGGTCCCCAACTTTTAACAGCAAAAGCTTTTTTCTTCCGGCTAAAGGCTGGAACACCGCAATCTTTCATAGCATCATCATACATCTGGTGAACCTTTCTGCATGGTCTATTCTTTTTCTGGCAAGCAACATCATGAAAAACCGATGGTACCCTATGTAAGCCCACAAAAGGCGACCCCTCAAAGGCCCATAACAACCTCGGGATGCTTGAACCATCAACAACATCTCCCACCATAGCCCACCAAGCAACACCTTTAGGATCTATATACGAAACATTTTCCAAAATTCTCATTTTCCTTGGTTCACCGTCAATCCATTCAGCCTTTATAGGGCCTGAAAACTTTTTATCATTCATCAAAACACCTTATAGTATAAACCAGCAGATAGCATCATCAAGAGTATAACCCAAATTGCTTTTATCTGTTTATCGAGACTCGATAGTTTAGAAATTTCACGGGAAAGCCTTGTTAAAACACCATCCTTTGGGTTGGTTAGTTCGTTCTCCTTATTCCATAGCCGCTTCAATTGCGATTCGTGTCCAGAAATCTTCTCATCTTGCACCTTGAGTTCTCCAAGCATAACCCTAATATCGCTAAGGATTATAGATTGATTAGTTAAGCTTTGCTCTATCTTGTCAAGCCTGCGGTCTGAGTCATTTGTCATTTAGAACCACCTTTCTTCTTGGCTTTCTTTTTGCGGCTTGCGCTGCCTCTTATTCCGGTGGTTCGTTTGATCTTGTCAGACCTCTCTTTCCGCTCCCTATCCGTTTTATCCCGCATAGATTCTTGTGGTTCAGGCTTGACGGCTTGCCCTCCCCCGGATGTAACGAACAGCTTTTTTTTTCTGACTGGCTTCTTAATACCCCACTTTGCCATGTAATTCTGTGCGCTTGAACTGTACATACTCTAACCTCCGTTATCTGTAATCAAGGGAAGACCTTAATTTTTTCTTCCTCTTTCTGAGACTATCGGTAAAACTTTCCGCTTTCCCTCCCCTGGTTCTTTTCCCCTTTGCCCTCTTCACTCTCTTTGGGGCTCTGAACTTTTTGGGTGGGTCACTGTCCTTAACCTTTGTCATCCAATTGTAAACTTTGTCTACCAAACTCATATGTATCCCCCTCCCCTTATTTATAGTCTAAAGCCTCGGCCTGTCTTCTTCTACGATCCCGAAGACTATTGGAAAACTTTTTGCCTACGGTAACGCCTTTCTTTCTCTTTTTCTTTTTCTTTTTTTCTTTTTTAGGTGCTGGCTTTTCGTCTGGCAAATCGTCTACGTCCACCCTTTCCATCCAATTTCTCCACTTCTCCGCTAATCCCATTTTATTATTTTTCCTTGTTTGTTTGTGTTAATGTTGGTGTTAATATTAAAGACGTCCATAAACGTCTGGTTTTTTCGTTTATCACTTTCAAATTCGGGTTTGCAAGGTCTGTCAATGCTTTCGCATATTTAGGATTGTGTGCTGCTCGCAAGGCAAATTCAGCGACTCTTCTTTTTGAGAAAGCATTCAAGAATTTGTTACCGGCCAATGATAAATAGTATTGTCCAGTTGCAAGCCCAGAAGCAACAGCAGCTATATTCTGCACTTGTTTGTTCCCTGATAATGCGGCCTCTTCAAGAAGATCCTTTCCAGCTTTTGCCGATCCGCTCCTGCCTAACATTTCAAAACCTTCATTGACTAAGCGCAAGGCATCCATCTCTTTAGGAGATGATTTATAAAATTCTTTGATTGCTGGCAAATAGAGGTCGTAAACAGCATTTAGCTTTGAAGCATCTACCCTCATGCTGTCTTTAAAGCCTGTGGCCGTCACTTTTGCAGTATCCATCAGGAAGTCACCAAAGGCTGATATTACACCGGCCTTAGCGTTGACGTCATTACCCATTTCAGCCATAAGCATCTTTGCTGTTTCAACCTGATTTTCTGTGCTGGAGAAGGCATTTTTTATAACTGCCTTGGGATTTCCTTTTAGTAACCTACCTGAAACTGACTTGTTGAAAGCGTCTAAGCTTGACTCAGCAGCCTTCATCCCTTTTGCATTCATAAAGAATGAAGATAGTTCTTTACGCATTCCGGTAAATTTTAAGACAGACGGATTGTCGTTAAGCCATTTTGCTATGGCTCCAGGTTTTATCTCCCCGGTCAAGGCATCTTTGGATTTCTGAAGGAGGTTAAACCTTGCATTGTGTTGGATAGCTTCCTTGACCACTTTATCATCACCTACAGCAGCAGTCAAAGCTTTAAGACCTTCCTTGTCCATAAACTTCCCGGCAACATTCGCCATCGCCATCTTAGCTTCCTCGCCACGGCCACCCCTTGCAAGAACATCACCGACTATGCCTTGTTTGAATTGTTGAGCGTATTTTGCATATGCTTTAGTGGCAGTTTGATACAGTCTGACAGCACCACCGGCAGCAAAAGTCCCTATCTGTTCACCAAGGATTTCTTCGACAGCATTCTCAATGTCACCATATCTTTTTGCAAGTAATGAATTGGGGTTTGCTCCACCAGATGCGCTTCTTGCTCCATTTCCGGCTATTCGTTTTGCGTTGCGTAAAAAAGCAAGGTCAATATCACCTTCTCTTCCAGCGTCTATTAAGCCGGTCATAAGTTTGTTGTATTCTGCTGTAGGAACTTCAAGCCTTTCATCAACAGTGGATAGCAGCTCCTTAGCGGTTTTTGCAACCTTTCTATTAACTGCTCCAGGCATATCAACATTTGGGATTTTATCGTAAAGTTCGTCAAGAGCACTTGAAGCATTTCTCTTAATTGCTTTTATACGATCAAAAACAATCTTGCCAGTGTCGTAATTGTCCATTGCAGCAGACATCCTGCCGACATTCTGGTCGAGCGCATCCTTTGACCCCGTCAAGCCTTTATACAGCGTTTTGACTTTATCCTTGAAGACTTTTACCACTCCGTCTATATTGCCCTTCTCTATCAACTCACGTGAATAATAGCCCCTTAGAGCCTTGTCAGCAGCAACCTTCTGTGCATTCGATAATGAGACTGTTGTGGTGTCAGCAGCCCCTTTAATTCCTTTCACAACTGAAGGTTCCATGGCTAAAGCTGTTTCTGCTGCCAGGGCTTCAGCGTTACTTGTAATCTGACCGTTTGAAAACTTTACCCCTGTTATCTCCCCAACTTTCTCTCCAGCGGCAGCCATCGCCCTACCTTCGGCCGTCTTCATGACTTCCTTTTCGTTCTTTAGAAGGATATGTCCCAAATGTTTTTTTATTGTTTTGGTTCTTATTTTTGGTAGGAACCGTGTAACGAATTTGGTAGCTTTACCAACACCTATTTTTTTACCCACCTTCGCCATACCCTTAACAGCTAAAGACCCACCGGGGAATAGAGACTCACCTATTAAAGCATCTGTCAAGCCGACTTTTACGTCCATGAATCCTTCTTTGAGACCTTCCATCCTTGTTTCAGGGGCATCCTCTTTCACGCCCATGATCCTGTCCCATGCGTCTATAACTCTTTGCGAAGCTGTATATCCTGTTGTAGCTCCAATTACTGCTCCCGTGGCTGCTCCGGCTGCCGTACCTGCAAGCGGAACAGCAGATCCACCAGTCCCACCAAGAGCAGCACCAGCAAGACCCAATCCACCAGTTAACCCTACCTCAAATGTTGTATCGGTATACGGCTTTGCCTTTAGATATGCCCTTTGCAAAATATTGTATTTATCTTCATAATTTTCTTTCTCTTGTTTCTCGAACTCTGCAACAGGTATTATGTCCTCATCTGGTGTCTGAACCTTTTTATATACGAAATCTCCATCAGAAGCAGGTTGATTTTCAATATCATCTTGTGTATTATTTTGTTTATTCCAGTCCTCTACTGATATTAGCTCTTCTCCCATTGGAATTTCTTTGATTGTAAAATCATCTGCCATTATTCACCAACCTCATATCTTGCCCCGTTAGCTTCAAATATCGCTCTGCCTGTTTTTTTGCTATAACCTTTTAACTCTGCACCTTCTGGCAAGCCGAAGAATGGTTTTGCACCAAGCTCTCTACCAACATGAGCAACAAAGTCGTTTTTGTCCATAGTGCCGTTGTTTCCTCTCATATAATCGATAGCCATTTGGTTAACATTAAGCTGACGCTTTGACATCCTACGCATAATTTTTAACAGAAGCCTGTTACCTTTTACACTTTTCTGTAGCCCTGGAACCATTGCCTGTAAAAACTTAACATCACGTTCAGACATAGCACCAGTCATTATCATACCATTCCCCTGGTTCTTCGCCATGATCGCCATTCTATTTGAAAATGATTCAAATGCTTGTTTCTGTGAATACCCTTCGGTTTGCAAACCCATTGCATCAAGAACACCCTGGGCTTTCCCAAGTCCTTCAGCAAAAGTTCCTGTGTCAAAACCGTCTAAAAGATTCCCCATGGTATCAATCAAAGGAAGAAAGGAATTTGCCTTGTTGGCTTCGTCTGCAATGTCACTTGCAAAAACAACACCTCTTTTGGCGTTTTCTGTCTCTGCTGCAAGGTCGCCCGATGTTACAAGGGACAAGCCTCTTGCTTCGGCATCAGCGATAGCCTTAGGATCGTTAGAGTTTACAAGTTCGTTAACTTTGTTACCTTCGGCGTCTCTTCCGCTATATCGCTTTGGGTTTGGTTTCCATGCTCTCCCGGGGTCATATGCTGATGTTTTCTTGTCTGGAGTATACTGCATTTCATCTTTCAGTTGTTGAAACTGCTCCGGGTCCATCCCTGCTACTGTATCCGGTTGTGGTAATATCCCTGCAAAAGAAGCTCCTTTTTTCTGTACAGCATTGTAAAAACCTTCATAGGTATCTTGTTGAACAACACCAGCCCAATTCCTGACAGTGCTGTCGATATCTTGTTGCAAGTTTTCCTCACCTTGCTTGAAGGCAGTTTCTTTGCTTTTCGATTCCTGTTCTACCATCCTGTTTTCTTGACGTTTGCGTTTCTTGGCTTCCTGCCTGGTCTCAACTCCAGCAGCTTCCTTCATTGCGTTTACTTGCCGAACCTTGTTGTCTTCCTTAACCGCTTCTGTCTGAGCTTTTACAAGTTTTGTCTGAGCTTTGCTTGCTTTTAGGTCTGCTTTTTTCTTTCTTCTTTCCTGTTCCGCTGCAACCTTTACCATCTTTTTACGATCACGAGCAGTCAAACCGTTCTCATCATACATTGACGTTGAACCGCCACTACTTCCACCGGAAACTCCTGAACCACGCCCACCTCTTTTAATAGCCCTTGCAGAAGATAATCCTGCTTGCATAGCTCCCATCATGTTTGGTTTTGGTAAATATATTTCTCCCATATCTTACCACGCATCCCCTGCCGCATATGCAGCATATCCGTAATCTTTTTCAGCCTTATTAGCTGTATAATTTGCCATCACATTAGCCGCACCGACACCACCGCTTGCACCTGATTCCCCCTGGTATTGCATCACGTTTGACATTGACCCACTAAGATTCTGTGTGAGTCCAGCTAATTGCCCACCAAGATTCTGACTTGATCTGCGAATTTCTCCACCAGCCTGTAACCCCATACCCGCCATTTGAAAATCTGGCTGCAATGAACGATGATAACGATCAAGAAACCTGTCATAATCTTCGGTTTTTGCACGTCTTGTGTATTCTCCTATGTCACGCACAGCCCCACCGCTGAAAAAGTCACCCCTTGCAGCAGCGGCATTTTCCATTCCCCTCACGCCAGATTCAACTGCTTCTTTGTATCCTGGGCTTTCCCGGTAATCGCCTGGCCCTTCAGCCATTTTGTTTTTAAGACGTTCAAGAGACTCAGTACCAACATTAAGCCAAGGCTGCATTGTCTCTTTTGTCACTTCAAGGGAATCGTCTTGGTTCCCCATTAAATCATCACGACCTTGCTGATACATTTCCCTCTGGAAATCCATCATTTTATTGGCGGTATCTTTCCTTTCCTGCGTTGCTGCTTCAACTGCGGCCACACTTGCCTGTGCAGATTTTTTTTGCGCACGTTCTATTTTTTTTCTTTCACCAGCAGCCCGTTCTTGCTGCCGGTCAAAATTATATATTATCTGCTTTGCATCTGCCCTTTGTCTCATTCCAGTTGTTGTTGGAATACCACCAGACATTTGTAATCGTTCTTGAGCTTCATCGTATTGCTGTTGCGTTATTTTTGCTCTTGGATCAAGCATATTAAGTAACCTCGTAATAGGAAAACTTCATACTGATTGTGCTTACTGTTGAGCAAGCTATTTGAAGAGTGTCCCCTGGTAACATAACGTGATTAACGATAGACGACAAATCTATTGTTTCTCCAGCTGCAATTGTCTTTGTTTTTTCTATCATATTGGAGTTTCCTGCAGTACCACCACTTTCAACAAGATATGGTGTTATTGTTTCAGCACCGGCAGAATAATTCAATAGAGTCAACTTTGTTCCGATTGCTTTTGTATTGACTGGGCATGTGTAATATGTGGTTGCCCCAACTGGAGTTAATATTGTCCCTGTTAATGATTTTGGAGTTATCATAAATCCTCCTTCTTTTTATTAAAAATTAGCAAACATCAAATCGCCAATCCAGAAATTTTCTGTTTGTTTTTCAGTATCGCTGTTCATTACAGCTAATAGCTTGTCGTCTTCATCTTTTTTCTGCTCTATCTTTCGATCTGTAAGCAGCTTCTCTATTTCCAAAGTATTTATTGCCTGCCCGGGGTTACTCTCTGTAGCGGAAAAAGAATCTCCAGTCGAGACGTTTCCGCCTACTATTTGTGTGATTTGTTGGTTTATTATATCCTGGACACCGTTATCTTCAAGGCTCTGAAAATAGCCTATCCAGGCTACAGAAACATAACCATCATTTGTCAGAAACTTCTCATGTATTGGTAGCTTGTTAGCCATATTTAATAACCTACTTAGTGTTTAAATACCCACCCAAAATTGATATTTTTGAATTTACAGTTGTGGTCAATTCGTAAATCCGACTCCGTGAAGTGCCGAGCTTCCTAAATTCTGCTCTCTTACTATTTGCTCCAAGAGTTATCCCTGTTGAATATGTGTAACCATCATCATCAGACCATTTTAAGGTGCAAACAGGAACATAATCGCTCGAATCGTTTTCAAAGTCTACGATCAAAGACGAATGCGGTATCGGGTTGTAATTGTCGTGTATTATCTGAAATCTTCTTACACGCTCAATATCGTTACCATTATCCTGATATGTGTCCATGCTTACTTCCCAAAGTTTCCCGGTTGAATCATCACCTACAAGTAATCTCCCACCAAAATTTATCGCTGGTGACATTGGAGGGGAAGGAAAGGAGGGAGTTTCACCTATGAAGAAATGTGTTGTTCCATCCCAATTGGAGTTAGCTCCACGAGATACAAAGCCAGAAGCATAATACGATGAGATTTGAGTGAATTCATAGTACCTTGCATCTGGTAATAATAGTTGATTTTCTCCGTTTCTGCCAGTCCCATACAACACTGTGTCTTTTCTTGCTATAGTGTAGAATGAGCTTGCTTGTATTTGTGACACTGCTGTTAGTGATAATTCGGTCAACACATATCTATCTATTCCGTCTATCAGCCCAAGTTGGTTGCTATGATTATGCCCTGATCCATATAATGTACCTGATGAATTTTGAGCAAAAATTGTGTAATCACCGCTCCAAACATTTTCCCAATTTGTTTCTGTGCCAAACTTTGTGAGGGCAGAGTAACTATCAGTTGATGTTCCTGTCCCTATACATCCATGACCATTAACACCTACAACATGTAACTCGCCGCTACTATTTATTGCCAGTGTTGATCCAGGTGTTACGGTAATTTTTGACCAGTTAGTTGCGTTGGTTGATTCTTGTGTGAAGTAATAGCTGTCAGTGCTGCAACCACAGAATGTTGAATAACCGCTTCCCCATATTGTCCCATCTGTTTTTAATGCAGCAGAGAAATACTGGAAACTTCTTATATCTGCCCAATCTGTTCCTGCGCCTACCCTTGTCCACGTTGTAACTTCATTAGCGTGGCCAAGCCCAAGCTCGCCAGCAATATTGTATCCAACAACCCATAATTCACCTGAGGTTGTTATTGCGAAGGAGCTAAGATTTCCAATTGCTATCGTTGATATCCCCTTTCCCCTCAAGGCAACTATTTCTTCCCACTCACCTACAACTGTTGGAACGAACCCAAGAACGCTATGGTCACTATTACCACAACCCCAAACAGTACCATCACTTCTTGTTGCTATAGTTGTCTCTTGCCCGCAATATACAGTTTCCCATGTATCATTAGAACCAGCAAGCACAGGGGTATTTCTGTTGAGTGTGTCGCCATCACCTATCTGCCCCTTGTTTCCTATTCCTACACCATATAGTAAATCTGCCATACAAAATCCTATGCTGTATCCGGTCTATTCCATTCATGCCAATATCCGCTATTGATATTGAAACAGAATGTCCGGTTTGTTGTTGGAAAGCTTAATACGTAAAAAGTCTCGCCTTCAAGAGAGTACCCCCATCCTGTGCATGATGCTTTGTCTGTGAATGTTGATATCTGATATTCCATCCCTTCTTGAGAAATTCTTTCGTATTGCATTCCATTAGTTCTAACACATTCTCCGTCATTAGTCAACCAATATAGCCTACCTTCGATTGTTGCTATAGACGCTTGTGCTGCACATCCAACGTCTAAAACTCCGTTTGGCACTCGTGCCATTGGGAAGAAATCATCTGCGATTGGATACCATATTTCTGTTGATTCCGTTCCAAAAAACCACATGTTTTGAGTGGTTGTACCAAGACCAACAAGATTGTCTGAGTTTGACTCTGCTTTTTTTACTCTTGTGGCGTCCCAGTCGGTTACATCATATGCTCCTGAAATATAAACATCGGCAGTCCCAGGCTCAAAGATTATATAAAATCCATTCAAAAAAGCTACTCCGGCAGATGCCTGATATGCTGCAGCTGGAAATCCCTTTACGACTGTAGGTGCATCATAGGTTATATATCTTGGATAGTATGAACCATCAACAATCATCATCGACAAATAATTATCTGCTATTTGAACGTATGCGTCTGTGGTTGTTAAAACCTCACCTGTACATTGAGTAACTGTATCATCAGTCTCAATCATATAAACTCTATTTCCAAGAACAACATATAGGTTGTCCCTGAACATCCACATCCCTCTATTTCTTGCTTCATATCCGATATCGATTCCCTCTGATAACCCAGGAGTATGATACATTGCTATTTTATTTTTTGCGCCAGTATTATCTGTCACAGGGAATAAATTGACTGATTGTTGTGAGTTATTCCCTGTTGATCTTCCTTCATACGCTCCGCCTAATATTGGTATTTGCATATATATTCACCTATTCCTGTGCTTTCAAAAAGATGTATTACCTCTCCACTTTCATCATAAATTAACCGCCAAGATATCTCGCCAGAAAGTGTTTTTGAAAAAAGTTTGTCTTTTATAATTCTTGTCTCAACATTTGGTACTGCCATTATACCTTCTCCTATTCGTGTGTAACTGTCCATCCGTGTATATTAACAAGATCATCAATATCTGCCAGCCCTGCTGCTGATGGTGCAGCCATATTTGCTCCGCTTATATTTACTTCGCAAACTGCTGTTCTACCAGCATCAGCGGCATTGACAAGCAGGTCTGATAACATCTGGTCAATCTGAGTTTGGGAAGATATATTATTATTTAGAAGATTACAGGTTGTCATATTAACCTGAGTCTGTAAACTACCAGTAATACTTTCAATATTACTATAATAAAGATATAGAACCTTTAATTTTTCCCAAGGTTGGAAGTGAAAGTTTCCTGAAAAAGGATTTCCACCAAAATGAAGATACTCAATATATTCCCAAGGGAAGGTTGTGATGGCTCCAGAAAGATCATTCCAACCGAACCTTATATCTAATGCTTTTTTCCAAGATAGTGTCTTAATCTCTCCAGTTATATTTTGTGATTGAAAGAATAATTCCGTAACAGCATCCAAATCACTAATATATAAGCTATTGTCACCAATAGTCGTTACATTATCAGGGTTAGCTTTTGTATCTGTTGTACCATCACTCCATGTCCAAAGGATGTCAGGTGTTCCAGTAACATTGATATATGGTGTTAGTGAGGCTTCTGTATTTGTGAAATAAAATGTACCACCTACTTTCCACGGGTTTGATCGCCACACTTCAGTATCAAATGGATTAGAAATCCACGGATTTGACGCAAAATCGCTCATATGCTCCTCTGTTTATTCCCATGTCTCAATAGTTATCCGTGAACGTGGTGTTGTTTGCACGGTAACATTTGATGGCTTGTCTGGTATTTTGCCATCGTAAACTAAAATAGTGTCATTTGAAAAAAAACTTTCATTACCGCTCGTATCATATGCTGTAAGGTTAAAAATGTTGTCACCCTCAACAAGTTTTTCAATGACAATCTCTATGCTTCTTGTCGCTGGATCAGGAATGTCAACAAGAAGCTTTTTTGCAAGATAAACTTTGTACCCCGCAAGGTCTTCTTCTGTATTAGCCGTCCATGAAATACGGACACTCTTACTGACAATGTCGCCAGGAGCAGCATAGGTTTCCGCTGCAAAAAGAAAACAGACGATAGGAAGTAGGAATATTTTTTTCATTTAGTTTTAAACCTATTTCTTTAAACAAATGTTACAGTCTATAACTGTTATGTTCGTTGCATCTGTTATGTTTCTAACTTCCAACTTTACAGAGTCACCTGCGGCAATTAGTAACAGGCAAGAAATAGATTGGCTTCCGGTATCAGATGTCGAGAAACGCCTTTTTGTAGTGCTTTTTGCTTCTGTGGCATCTTCAACTGAAATGGCGTACTCGAAGTCTTTATTTACAGATACAGCGGATGAAGAGACAGACCCAACGAGTTGATATACTCCTGCTGCACTTGCGCCAGCCACTAAAGCACCAGATGAATACGTCCACCCATAAAGAAGTCCTGAAGAAAGATTTCCCACCTCCTCCCAAACGTTTATTGTATTTATAGTAGTTGCGATAGCATTGTTTGTCTGGTACATCTCTGCGTACTGGCTTGATGCCGCCGAACCGCTCGACCACGGGTCGTTTGTGATCGTCATTAGGTTATAGCCTCCTTCTTTATTATTACCTTGCAACTCTTCGCATTCCCAAGATCAACGGCTGTTAATGTTAAATCTCCTGTCGGGAACGGAATTGGAGGTAATGGCCAGTTATTTATCTGAACTGATGCGTCTGCAATAGTGTCGAGAGTTCCTACGAACAAGTCTATAGCTCCTGTGCTGTCGTCTTTTAGCGTTATTGTGCAGCTATTGTCCGGAGTTGTTACCGGAGAATAACTTAACCCAGTTATTTTATAATCCTCCATATCACTTATTGTTTCTGATGCATCACCGGCTGCGTCACTTGTTAATGTTATTTCAATTTCGTGTTTCTTTATTGCTACTGTCATTTTGTTTATCCTTTTCTTTTTATTTTAGCAAAGGGATTGTTGTTGAAACTGGTATATCCTTCACAACTTCCATTTTTTGTTTTGCGTTGTTTCCCTCTCCACAAATTAGTGTAACATTATACGTGCAACCTGTAAATAGCAAAATAGTTAACATTAAGGCATTTATTTTGGTCATAATACCTACCTATAAGTATTTACCGGCTGAAAGTAGACAGAGGTATTTTCCCTGTCATACGCCTTCAAATCCCAAAGAGATTCTTCAGCCATGTTTTTTAAATCATTATATTGTTGGAAATAA
>Ga0209345_10001571_pt1 | contig 26930 bp, 19 predicted proteins | sample Cruoilmetagenom7_FD_187294 | JGI IMG/M metagenome (GOLD analysis project Ga0209345, IMG submission 187294) | Oil polluted marine microbial communities from Coal Oil Point, Santa Barbara, California, USA - Sample 7 (SPAdes) (version 2) | ecosystem: Environmental > Aquatic > Marine > Oil seeps ...
ATTGCCACCGTAGTCGCGGGCACTGAACACCTGTGTATATCCCAGCTGCTGCAGCAGCCGGCGTACGGTCTGCGCCTGGTCGTAGCCATGTTCCAGCAGCAGCCACCCTTGTGGGCCCAGATACTGGCGGGCTGCCGCCGCGATCTGTTCGATATCGGCCATTCCCTTGCGTTCGGCAGTCAGAGCACTCAAAGGTTCAAAGCGCACGTCACCCCGCTGCAGATGCGGATCATCCGGATCGATATAGGGTGGATTACTGACGATCATGTCAAACCTGCCGTCCAGCGGTTCACACCAGCTGCCCTGACGAACCTCAACATTAGCCAGTTCATGTTCGGCCGCATTGATCTGGGCCAGCTTAACGGCATCCGGCTGCAGGTCGGTGGCCACCAGCTGCCATTCGGGTCGTTCACTGGCCAGCGCCAGTGCCAGCGCACCGGTTCCCGTACCCAGGTCTGCAACCCGGGCAGGGCCGGCATCCAGCCGCAGCAGCACCTGCTCTACCAGCACTTCGGTATCCGGACGGGGAATAAGGGTGGCGGGGCTGACCCGCAGACGCAGGGTCCAGAAGTCACGGTAGCCCAGCAGATGCGCCACCGGCTCACCGGCCCTGCGCCGCTCAAGCAGCGCCAGAAAGGCCGTCTGCTGGTCAGGAGTAAGACATTTTTCCGGCCAGGTAAACAGCCAGCTGCGTGGTTGTTGCAGCACATCACATAGCAGCAGCTCGACATCCAGACGTGCACTGTCGCTGACCGCTTCAAGCTCGGCCGCATGTGCCAGCGCAGCCGCAATTGTCAGGCAGTTATTCACCGGACAAGGCACCCAACTGCTCGGCCTGATACTCGTTGCGCAGCGGTTGGATTACCTGATCAAGGTCTCCGGCCATCACTTCATTCAGGCGGTAGATCGTCAGATTGATACGGTGATCGGTCAAGCGCCCCTGCGGAAAATTGTAGGTACGGATTCGCTCGGAGCGATCTCCCGAACCGACCAGACTCTTGCGGGTACTGGCCTGTGCCGCCTGTTGCTTGTCCAGTTCCGCCTGTTTCAGGCGTGATGCCAGCAGCGCCATCGCCTTGGCGCGGTTCTTGTGCTGTGAGCGCTCCTCCTGACACTCCACCACCAGTCCCGTGGGCAGATGGGTAATGCGGATTGCAGAGTCGGTCTTGTTGATGTGCTGACCACCGGCACCCGAGGCGCGGAAGGTATCCACACGCAGATCGACCTTGTTGATCTCGATCTCGGCAGACTCGTCCAGCTCCGGCATGACCGCAACGGTACAGGCCGACGTGTGGATGCGCCCCTGCGACTCGGTCTCGGGTACGCGTTGCACGCGGTGGGCGCCGGATTCAAACTTCAGCTGAGAATAGACATCCTGACCGGCCACTCGGCTGATGATCTCCTTGTAACCGCCGTGCTCACCCTCGCTGGCACTGATCACCTCGACCCGCCAGCCCTGGCGCTCGGCGTAGCGGGAGTACATGCGGAACAGGTCGCCGGAAAAAATCGCGGCTTCATCACCACCAGTCCCGGCACGAATTTCCAGGAAGACGTTGCGGTGATCATTGGGATCCTTTGGCAACAGCAGAATCTGCAGCTCGGCTTCCAGCTGTTCGATGCGCGCGCGGGCCGACTCGATCTCTTCGCGCGCCATTTCGCGCATCTCGGCATCATCTTCCTGCAGCATCTGTTCGGCGGAAGACTGGTCCTCTACCGCCTGTTGCCAGCGTAAAAAACTCTGGGCCACCGGCTCCAGCTCGGAATATTCGCGGGAGTAGTCTCGAAAACGGGTCTGGTCGGCGATCACTTCAGCATCGCTGAGCAGCGCAGCCAGTTCCTCATAACGCTCGCAAAGGGACTCAAGCCGGTGTTGTATGGAGGCTTTCATCGTGACGCAGGCTCCTGTTGCTGTCTCATGAACCGCTGTGGTCGGGAGGGGTAAGCTGATAAAGCTCCTGCACCAGTTGCAGCAGCTCATCACGCCCTTCGGCGGAGGCGCGGCGCAACTGAACGGTTGGCTGATGCAGCAGTTTGTTGGTCAGGCCATGGGCAAAACGCTGCAGCACGTCCTCAGCGGGCTTGCCATTGGCCAGCATGCGCATGGCTTTTTCCAGCTCCTGTGCCGCCGTCTCATGGGCACTCTGTCGCAGCAGGGTAAGGGTATCCACCGCATCCAGCTCACGCAGCCGGCGCATGTACTCCAGTGTGCCGGTCTCAATAATACCTTCGGCGTCACGGGCCGCACTCTGACGCTCACGCTGGTTTTCCTCAATCACTTCCTTGAGGTCATCAACGGTATAGAGGTAGACATCGTCCAGCTCGCCCACCTGAGGCTCGATATCACGCGGCACCGCGATATCCACCATAAAAATCGGCCGGTGCTTGCGCTTTTTCAACGCCGCTTCCACGGCCCCCTTGCCCAGAATCGGCAACTGGCTGGCGGTGGATGCGATCAGAATATCGGTCTGGGGCAGCTCGTCAGGGATCTGTCCCAGCTCAATGGCACGCCCGTTGAACTCCTCGGCAACGGACAGCGCACGTGCAAGCGTACGGTTTGCCACCGTAATCTGCTGCACGCCGGCACGCTTGAGATGGCGCGCCACCAGCTCGATGGTCTCACCGGCCCCGATCAGCAGCGCCCGGCTTTTGCCCAGGTCAGCAAAGATATGTTGCGCCAGGCTAACGGCCGCATAGGCAACCGAAACCGGGTTTTGGCCGATGGCGGTCTGGGTACGCACATTCTTGGCCACCGAAAATGTACTGCGGAACAACCGCCCCAACTCAACGCTGACCAGTCCTTCCGCCTGCGACACCGAGAACGCAGACTTGAGCTGACCCAGTATCTGCGGTTCACCCAGCACCAGCGAGTCCAGCCCGCAGGCCACGCGCATCATGTGGCGTACCGCTTCATCGTCCCAGTAGGCATAGGAGCAGCGCTGCAACTCCTCTACGTCAAGGTTGTGATAACGCCCCAGCCATTCCAGCAGGGCACGGCTTCCCTCCAGCTCGGTAGTAGAGCAGTAGAGTTCGGTCCGGTTACAGGTGGACAGAATCGCCACCTCGGAAAGCCGGGCATGCAACCGCGCCTCATGCAGCGCCTGAGCCAGTTTTTCCGGTGCGAACGCCACCCGCTCGCGTACTTCGACCGGTGCCGTTTTGTGATTGATCCCTAACGCCAGCAGAGCCATAGAAGGTTCGTATCACCCCATTACAGACAAGCGCGTAATCATACACCTTTGCCGCGTCCGGATTAACCCACCCGTGGCAGTTCTGCGTACAGAGCAGGACAACCCGCCGTCGGACAGCTGCAGATGGCATGACAGCCCCGACTCAATTGCTCTATAGTGAGATTTCCAACCCACTAGGATCGGAAACGTGCATCAGTTTATGAACAAGCCCCTGCTGATCGGCCTGATCACCAGCCTGCTGATCACCGGCTGCAGCCAAATGGACAGGACGCCCTCTTCCGCCAATGCGGATACTCTTGAGCTTGCGCCAACCACCACCTATATCAAGGGCGAGCTCAACGCCGAGAGCCTGTATCAGCTGCTAAGTGCCGAGCTGGCAGGCAAGCAGGGCCGTTTTGACCTCGCTCTCGAGCACTACCTGAACCAGACGCGGCTGACCCGAGATCCTGCGGTAGCCGAACGCGCCACGCGCATTGCCCAGTTTCTGCGCCGAACCGATGCCGTCATGGAGACCAGCCGGCTGTGGAGTGAAATCGATCCCGACAACATTGAGCCTCTACACATTCGCGCCAACATTCTGCTGCATGAGCGCCAGTTTGAAGCGGCGCTGCCACTGCTCGAACAGGTACTGGAGCAGGGAGGTGACGAGGCGCTGGCCCTGATCGCAGCCCAGAGCGAAGAGATGCCGACCGAAGTTGCCGAGCACTACTATGATCTGCTGACCCGACTCAACCGGCAGCAGCCAGAGCAACTCGACTATCTGCTGACTCGGGTACTGCTGCTGCGTCAGCTGGATCGGACCTCTGCGGCTGCCGAGTTGCTGGACGCTGGTCTGCGTGTGGAGCCCGAGCAGGCTGAACTGGTACTGCAGCGTGCCGAGATCTATCGCCAGCAGGGACAACCGGCACAGGGGCTGAAACTGGTTCAGCGCGCCCTGCGTCAGGAGCCTGAACATACCCGTCTGGCAGCCTCCCGCGCCCAGCTGTTGCTGCTGTCCGGCCAGACTGAAAACGCTTGGGAAGCGATCCAGCAACTGCTGCAACAGCAGCAGGACAATCACCAGCTGCGCTACTACTTCGCGCTTTTGCTGCTGGAAAACAATCAGCCTGAACAAAGCCGTCGACTGTTGCAGCAGTTGCTGGATCAGCAGCCTGACAACTCGGCACCACACTTTTATCTCGGCGTCATTGCTCAGCAACAGGAGCAGCGCGAGCTGTCGCTGGAGCATTTCCTTCAAGTCGACCAGGGCCCCAATCTGATTCAGGCCTACGCCCGCGCTCTGAGCCTGTTTGAAAGTGCCGATGAGCAGGCCAGAGTCGCCGCTCTGATCGAAACAGGTCTAGAGAGCCATCCGGATCAGCAGGAAGATCTGATTATCCTGCAGGTTGAATGGCTCGATCGTGTTGGCCTGCGCCCCGAGGCACTGACCATTCTGAATCAGGCGCTGGAGCAGTCCCCCGACAGCGTCAACCTGCTGTACACCCGCTCCATGCTGACCGACCCCGAGCAGTCACAGCGAATGATCAGCGACCTTCGCCGTGCACTGGTACTGTCTCCGGAAAGCCCGATGCTGCAGAACGCCCTTGGCTACACGTTGACACTCTATACAGACGAACTGGAAGAGGCGCACGCCCTGATCAGCCGCGCACTGGCACAGCAACCGGAAGATGCCGCCATACTGGACTCCATGGGCTGGGTTCTGCACAGACTGGGGCGCAATGAGGAAGCACTCCACTTTCTGCAGCAGGCCCATGCTCGCTACCCCGACCCTGAAGTAACCGCTCATCTGGTGCAGGTGATGTGGGCGCTGGACCAGCAGCAGCGAGCAACGGAACTGCTGCTGCAGGCACTGGAGCAACAGCCGGACAACCCGCACCTGCTGGAAGCCGCCGATGTGATCGGAGTCACGCCATGAAGTCCCTTTTGCCACTGCTGCTGATCCTGCTGCTGGGGGGCTGCAGTCAATTGCAGACCCGCGAGCCTGCCATGCCAGCAGACCCGCGTCCGGTGCTGCAGCTTGAGCACTGGTCACTGGAGGGGCGCATCGGCATTCGCCATGACGGCGAAATCAACAGCGCCAACCTCAACTGGCAACAGCAGCCCGATGCGTACCGGATCGCGCTGACCGGACCGCTTGGCCAGGGCGGCCTGCGCATCGAGGGCAATGACCGCGACGTCAGCCTCCAGCAGGCAGGGTCTGACGAGGTATATCGGGCAGCCACACCCGAAGCCCTGATGCAACAGCTGCTGGGCTGGCACCTGCCACTGTCGCATGCCCGCTACTGGGTACGAGGGCTGCCGGCCCCAACCCTGAGCTGGCAGGGACTGTTGAATCAGCAGGGATTCACTCAGGCCGGCTGGAAGGTTGAATATGATCGCTACACTCGCGCCGGCACATTGACATTGCCGGAGAAGATACGTCTGACTCGCCCGGATCTGCGCATTACACTGGTTGTCAGCCACTGGACAACCAACTTGCAACCCTGAACCGATCGAAAACGGCAACAAATTTGCCACAGGGGTTGATTTCGACAGGCTCTTTGTTGAGAATATGCGCCTTCTTGGAGCGTGGTCCACACCACAGGAGACGACAGGGGTATCGCCAAGCGGTAAGGCACTGGATTCTGATTCCAGCATGCGGAGGTTCGAATCCTCCTACCCCTGCCAAACACCATGACAGACTTCCTCTCTACTACATCTAACTCCGACGCAATCGAGAAGGTAATCGCCGTGTCTAAAATGATGGTCTTCACCGGCAATGCAAACCCGGAGCTGGCACAAAAAGTTGTCGAACGCCTGGACATTCCCATGGGCAAGGCACAGGTTGGCCGCTTCAGTGACGGCGAAGTAAGCGTCGAGATCCAGGAAAATGTCCGCGGCAAGGATGTATTCATCATCCAGTCCACCTGCGCGCCCACCAATGACAACCTGATGGAGCTGATTGTGTTCGCTGACGCCATGCGTCGTGCCTCAGCTACCCGTATCACGGCTGTTATCCCCTATTTCGGCTACGCACGTCAGGATCGTCGGCCGCGCTCGGCACGCGTGCCGATCAGCGCCAAGGTCGTTGCCAGCATGATCGCCAACGTGGGTATTGACCGCGTATTGACGGTTGATCTGCACGCGGACCAGATTCAGGGTTTTTTCGACATTCCTGTGGACAACGTTTACGGCTCCCCGGTACTGCTGGATGACATTGTTGATCAGCAGTATGAAGACATCATCGTGGTCTCTCCTGACGTTGGCGGTGTTGTCCGCGCCCGTGCCGTCGCCAAGCAGCTTGACTGCGACTTGGCCATCATCGACAAGCGTCGTGAGCGTGCCAACGAATCCCAGGTCATGAACATCATCGGTGATGTATCCGGTCGCACCTGCATTCTGGTGGATGACATGTGTGATACCGCCGGCACCCTGTGCAAGGCTGCCAAGGCACTGAAAGACAAGGGCGCAGCCCGTGTGGTGTCCTACGTGACCCACCCGGTTCTGTCCGGCCCGGCAATCAACAACATTATCGGCTCTCAGCTGGATGAACTGGTCGTTTCCGACACCATCCCGCTGTCCGAGCAGGCGCAGAAGTGTGACAAGATTCGTCAGCTGTCACTGTCGCCTCTGCTGGCAGAAGCGGTACGCCGTGTCTGCAACGAAGAATCCATCAGCGCCATGTTCCGCTAACCGGAACGGGCACTGAACCACGGGCCTGCCCCGTGACTTGAAGGTCCACCATGGACCGCCCACATGCTGCATGCTTCTGGTCGCGGGGGTATGCAGCTTTAATATATAAGGTATATAAAACATGGCTAAATTTACTGTAAACGCTGTTGCCCGTGACGATCAGGGGAAAGGTGCGAGCCGCCGCCTGCGTCGTGAAGGTCTGGTACCGGGCATCATCTACGGCTCTTCCGAGCCGAAGGCGATCTCCGTGATCGGCAAGGACCTGTACCGCATGCTGCTGGAAGACGGTTTTTACTCGTCCATCCTGACTCTGAACCTCGATGGTCAGGACCAGCCGGTTATCATCAAGGATCTGCAGCGCCACCCATCCAAGCCGGTTGTACTGCACGCTGACTTCCAGCGCATCGATGACAGCCAGAAGATCAAGCTGCAGGTTCCGCTGGCATTCGTGAACTTCGACAAGTCCGCTGCTGCCAAGGCCGCTGCCAAGTTCGCTCAGGAAGCCGCAACCGTTGAAATTTCCTGCCTGCCGAAAGACCTGCCGGAAGTTCTGGAAGTGGAACTGAGCAAGATCGAAATGGGTCAGACCGCTCACCTGTCCGATATTTCACTGCCGGAAGGTGTTGAAATCGTTGCCCTGCGTCGCGGTGAAGATCACGACCAGAGCGTTGGCTACTGCTACGCACCGCGTGGTGCTCGCGCCGCCAAGTAAGTTCTGACAGACAGGCACAGGCATGAATGACCGGATCCAACTGATCGTCGGTCTCGGCAACCCCGGGACAGAGTACAGCCAGACCCGTCACAATGCCGGTGCCGAGCTGGTGGAGCAGCTTGCTGCCCACCAGCACACCTCCTTGCAACCGGAGAAAAAATTCTTCGGCCTCTATGGCAAGGTGCTGATCAACCACCAGCTGGTCCATCTGCTGATTCCCACAACCTACATGAATCGCAGCGGGCAATCTGTGGCAGCGCTGGCCAACTTCTACAAGATTCCCACCAGTGACATACTGGTCGTGCATGATGAGCTGGATATCCAGCCCGGTACCGCTCGCCTGAAACAGAGCGGCGGACACGGCGGACACAACGGCCTGCGCGACATCATCAGCAAGCTGGGGAATGACCGAAATTTCTATCGCCTGCGTATCGGCATCGGCCACCCGGGCAGCGCCGCTCAGGTATCCGGCTTTGTTCTGAGCAAGGCCTCGGTATCCGAACGCGACAAGACGCAGGCTGCCATTGACGAAGCGCTGCGCGCTCTGCCACTCGCGGTCAGCGGCGACTGGGCACGCGCAATGAATCAGCTACACAGCTTCAACGGCTAACCTCAACACAGGATCTGATCATGGGTTTCAAATGCGGTATTGTCGGACTTCCCAACGTCGGCAAGTCCACGCTCTTCAATGCCCTGACCAAAGCGGGCATCGACGCCGAGAACTTTCCCTTCTGCACCATTGAGCCGAATGCCGGCGTTGTCCCCATGCCGGACCCGCGCCTGAATGCACTGGCCGAAATCGTCAAGCCCGAACGCGTTATCCCGACCACCATGGAGTTTGTGGATATCGCCGGCCTGGTAGCGGGGGCCTCCAAGGGTGAAGGCCTGGGCAACAAGTTCCTGGCCAACATCCGCGAAACCGATGCCATCGCGCATGTGGTGCGCTGCTTTGAAGATGACAACGTCATTCACGTCGCCAACCGTATTCACCCGCTGGAAGATATTGAAACCATCAATATGGAGCTGGCACTGTCGGATCTGGACTCCTGTGAGAAGCAGTTGCTGCGCGTTCAGCGCAACGCCAAGGGCGGCGACAAGGAAGCCATCGCCGCCAAGGCGCTGCTGGAAAAAATGATCCCGCATCTGGCTGAAGGTCTGCCGGTACGAGGGCTCGATCTGAGCGACGATGAGCGCAAGCTGGCCCGCAGTTTCCACCTCCTGACCACAAAACCAACCATGTACATCGCCAACGTGTCCGAAGATGGCTTCGAGAACAACTCCTACCTGGATCAGGTGAAGGAACTGGCCGCCTCCGAAGGTGCCGAGGTGGTTGCGATCTGCAACAAGCTGGAGTCTGAAATTGCCGAGCTGGAAGACGAGGAGAAACTCGAATTCCTGCAGGAGATGGGCATGGACGAACCCGGCCTTGATCGCGTCATCCGCGCCGGCTACAGCCTGCTGGGCCTGCAGACCTACTTCACCGCCGGCGTAAAGGAAGTGCGCGCCTGGACCGTCAAGATCGGTGCGACTGCGCCTCAGGCCGCTGGCGTGATCCATACCGACTTCGAAAAGGGCTTCATCCGTGCCGAAGTGATCAGCTATGACGACTTCATTGCCCACAAGGGTGAACAGGGTGCGAAGGATGCCGGTCGCTGGCGCCTGGAAGGCAAGGAGTACATCGTTAAAGACGGCGACGTGATCCACTTCCGCTTTAACGTCTGATTCGTTTTTTTGCTTTCAAGCCGTTGACAGGGTTACGAAAACAGGGAATAATTCGCGGCCTTGAAAGCTTATGGCAATGTAGCTCAGTTGGTTAGAGCAACGCATTCATAATGCGTGGGTCGCAGGTTCGAGTCCCGCCATTGCCACCATGCTTTCAGATACAGGGGTATAGCCAAGCGGTAAGGCAACGGGTTTTGATCCCGTCATGCGGAGGTTCGAATCCTCCTACCCCTGCCATTTTGTGGCAATGTAGCTCAGTTGGTTAGAGCAACGCATTCATAATGCGTGGGTCGCAGGTTCGAGTCCCGCCATTGCCACCATGCTTTACAGGGGTATCGCCAAGCGGTAAGGCACTGGATTCTGATTCCAGCATGCGGAGGTTCGAATCCTCCTACCCCTGCCATCTTCTCCCGCACGCATCTCACTTCTGATCCTTGGCCGACCTGACACACAGTTACTTTGTCGGTAATATGGGTACTGAAAGTCCCCGTTATTCCAGGTACACGACATGAGTGGTTCCACGGACGAGCTGTTACACGCACTGGCCAATCAGGCTCAGCACGACGCACCCAGACGCAACATCAACCTGCTGTTTGCCGCCTGCGATGGCATTCAGATGGACCAGCTGCTGACCACTCTGAGAACTGCACGCTTTTCACCCCGTGGCCAATCGGTGCAAAGCAGTGACGAACTGCTCAATGTACTCAGTCAACGCTCCTGGGACCTGCTGATCTTTGCCAGCAAGGAGCATTACAGCACTGAACTGACTCCCGCCAAGGCTTTGGACCTGCTGAACCGCCTGAACCGAGACATACCGGTAATCCTGCTGTCACCGGGTCATGACTACCAGGACCCGACCCACTGGCTTGGCATCGGTGTACAGGCGGTACTCCCCGAGCGTAACAACGAACTGCTGTTGCTGGAGCTGGGCCGGCTCTACACCCAGCTGCAAACACGTCGTGAACTGCGTGACGCACAGAGCCGACTGGCACAGCTGCAGCAGCGCAGCCAGAAGCTGGTAGAAAGCTCGCCTCTGGCAATCTGTCTGCTGTATAACGGCCTGATCCGATATGCCAACAAAAGCTTTGCTCACCTGTTCGGCTACGATGATGCCGAGCACCTGCTGGAACACTCCCTGCGTCAGTTGCTGGAAGAGCGCTTCAGGGATGACCTGGACCAGATATTGCGAGAGTGTGATCACAGCGGCTGCACATTGCAGCGCAACCTGACCGCCCTCAGACCGGACGATACCCGCTTCGAGGCGCGCTTCAGCTTCGCACCCACCGAATATGACGGCAACCCCTGCCTTGAGGTCGAGATCATCACCGATTTCGATGAATCGGATGAGATATTCCGTGACATCAATCCGATCAGCGGCCTGAGCAATCATCAGGCGTTTATGCGCGCACTGGAGATTGCCTGTAATAATGCCCGCCGCGGCGGACAGGATCGCAACCTGATGCTGCTGACACTGGACCATCTGGAAGTGATTCGCGCCGAAGTCGGCATCGACGGGGTCGACCTCATCCTGCGTGATATTGCCGGTATTCTGAAGCAGCAGGTCAGCCGTGCCCACCTGCTGTCCCATCTGGACGACAACAGTTTTGCCATCATTCTCCACACCGCGGACCCCAACAAGGCCGTCGAAATTGGAGAGCAGCTGTGTCACGCCGTCAGCAGTCATATCTGCCAGGTACAGGACACGGCTATCCATACCACACTGTCGGTAGGTGTCGTTGTCATCAATGACAGCGCCCCGACCCCCATAGAGCTGGTTTCACGCGCCCAAATGGTGGCCGATAGCCTGCATCACGGCAACCGGCCCGGCAATGGTGTGAGTCTCTTTCAGGAAGAGAAGACCCTGCTCTCCAGCAGCGATGCAAAAATGAGCAAGCGCTTGCTCAATGCGCTTAAGATGGACCGATTCCGCCTCCTGTACCAGCCGGTTGTGCCTCTGCGCCTGGAAACACCGACCCAGTATTACGAGGTACTGCTGCGCCTGATGAGCGACAGTGACAAGGAGATTTCCCCAAACGCCTTCATCGCCCAGGCGATAGAGCCCGAGGTACTGGTCGAGCTGGACCGCTGGGTCATCAACCGTGCGCTGTCAGAGCTGAGCAGCAAACAGAACATTCAGAAGCGTACACACCTGCTGATCAACCTCTCCGGCCCGTCACTGCGCAGCACCGAGCTGGTGCAGTGGCTGGGTGAGGAGCTGCGCCAAAGCCATGTGCCCGCCGAGTATCTGGTATTCGAAATCAGCGAAAGTGATGCTGCCGTTGATTTGATTGCAGCACGCCATTTTGCCCGTGCCATTCAGCAGCTGCACTGCCAGGTATGCCTGAAGCATTTCGGCAGCTCACCCAACTCGGAACACGTCCGCAAAGAGCTGGATTCCGAGTTTATCAAGCTGGATGGTTCCTACATTCAGGACCTGCAGAATCGCAACCTGACACTGGAATCGCTGCAGGAGATGCTGGCCCCCCTGAAACAGCAGAACAAACTGATCATCGCCCCTCTGGTTGAAAAAACTCGCGTGATCAGCGATCTGTTCAGTGCCGGCGTACATCTGATTCAGGGGCATTACCTGCAGCCGCCGCGGGAAGAGATGGATTACGACTTTTTCGAGGGATAGTACACGGCCGTGGCAGCCTGCTCAGAGCAGGCTGTCACGATCACGGAAGCCGATCAGATACAGAATGCCATCCAGACCCAGGGTGGAGATCGCCTGCTTGGCACTCTGGCGCACCAGTGGCTTTGCTCTGAAGGCAATCCCGAGCCCTGCGATGGACAGCATCGGCAGGTCATTGGCACCATCACCCACTGCGATGGTCTGCTCCAGTCGCACCCCTTCCTTCTCGGCAATTTCACGCAGCAGCTGCGCCTTGCGCTCACCATTGACGATGGTACCCACCACCTCGCCGGTAACCTTGCCATCACGGATGTCCAACTCATTTGCATACACATAGTCAAAGCCGAGCTTCTGCTGCAGGAAATGACCGAAATAGGTAAAGCCTCCTGACAGAATGGCGGTCTTGAAACCCAGTGCCTTCAGATGACCCACCAGCTCGGCTGCACCTTCGGTCAGCGGAAGACGCTCGGCAATGCGCTCAAGCACGGCAGCGTCCAGCCCCTTGAGCAGCGCCACGCGGCGGCGGAAACTCTCGTTGAAATCGATCTCGCCACGCATAGCCGCCTCGGTAATTTCAATCACCTGCTCACCGACTCCAGCTTCCTTGGCCAGCTCGTCTATCACCTCTGCCTCGATCAGGGTGGAGTCCATATCGAACACCACCAGCCGACGATTGCGGCGGAAAATGTCATCCTTCTGGAAGGCGATATCCACATCCAGATCACTGGCCGTTTTAAGGAACTCTTCACGCAATGCCGCGGCATCCGCCGGCATGCCCCGCACCGAGAACTCGACACAGGCGCGAGTCCGACCCATTCCTTCATCCTGCAAGGAGATACGACCGGACAGGCGACTGATATTGTCGATATTCAGGCCATGATCGGCGGCAATGGCGGTCACCCGCGCAATATGCTCGGCACTGATGCGCCGAGCCAGCAGAGTAATGATGTGGCGTGACTTGCCCTGACCTTCGACCCAGTGCTCATAGGCCGCATCATCGACCGGCTCAAAGCGCACCAGCATATTCATCTCATGAGCTTTGAACAGGATATCGCGCAGCAAGGGAGATGATTCCGACTCTTTGGGTACCTGAATCAGAATACCCAGCGAGAGCGTGTTGTGAATGACCGCCTGGCCGATATCCAGGATATTGATATGATAGCGGGCGAGGATCCCGGTGATAGCCGAGGTCACGCCCGGACGGTCGTCACCGGAAATTGTCAGCAGGATGATTTCGTTCATCGCACCCTTCCGTTAAATGAGGCATCGCTGGTATCTCCAGCATCTGGCTGCGATTATATCAGAGCGACCGCACCGGACGCAGTGCCGTCCTGCCCTTTTAGCCCGAGGAGTCTGTGTGTTTGATTCACTGCTGCAAGCATTGCCGCTGACACCTACCAGCATTGTGGTGCTGATCGCACTGATTGCGATGCTGGAATCTCTGGCTTTTGTCGGCCTGCTGCTGCCCGGTGTTGCCCTGCTGTTTGCACTGGCCGTCATGGCCGGCTCAGCAGAAGTATCACTGTGGGTCTGTCTTCTGGCAGCGTTCACGGGCGCGGTGTGTGGTGATGGCATCAGCTTTCTGCTGGGGCGCTATTCCGCCACACCAATACGCCGCCTTGACTGGCTGCAAAGACACCCCGAGTGGCTGCAACGGGGCGAAGTATTTTTCCGGCGCTGGGGCGGGCTCAGTATCGTCACCGGTCGTTTTGTTGGTCCGATTCGCCCTGTCATTCCGTTTGTGGCCGGCAGCTGCGGCATGCCGGGCCTGAGTTTCAGTTTCTTCAACCTGATCTCGGCTTTGGGTTGGGCACCACTGTATCTGCTGCCCGGATATTTCACCGGCCGAGGGCTCACCACCGCCTCACCTCAACTGGCCCCGCTTTTCTGGTCGGCGGCTGTACTGCTGTTTACCCTGCTGCTGTTTCAACAGTTTCATCACCGGCTGAAACCACATGGCAAGCTTCACACTTACTGGAGCCGAGTACTCCCCGCCCCCTGGCCACCCGGACCAACTCTGCTGCTGCTTTGTGCGTTGACCGCTCTGACCGGCATCACGCTTCTGAGCTTTGAAACTGCTGGCATCCGCATCAACACGGCACTGCTCGTGCCTCTAAGTTCAGCCGGAGACGCCTGGCCACAACTGACGCGGACGATGACGCTGATCGGTGATATTCCACTTGTTGCCGGCCTTGCACTGCTGTGCGCGCTGTTTGGCATGGTGCGCGGCGATGGCTGGCGTGGCTGGGGGGGTTTTTGTGGGGGTCGCCGGCGTCATCCTGCTTAACCATATACTGAAGCAACTGTTCGGTCTGCCACGACCTGAAGACAGCGGGCTGACCGATTTCAGCTACCCCAGCGGGCATGCCTCAGCCGCCGCCGCATTCTTTACCCTGACGGCCGTATGGCTGCTGCACAACCGGGATCACCATACCCGCCATCTGGGGTATCTGTGCACCATACCGCTGATTCTGGCCGTTGCGCTGTCACGCCCAATGCTGGGAGTGCACTGGCCCATGGACGTGGTGGCGGGAGTTGCCGAAGCACTGGTGATCACGGCGCTGTATCGGATATGGCTGCATCACTGGCCCGCACCGGTCAGATTGCCACTGAGCTGGGCAGGGGTGTTGTGTGTATTGACGGGGCTTTATGTGGTGCTGACATTCGACTCAGCTGCCGGGCGTTACCCCGGCAGCTGAGTCAAGCATCAATCCTTGCGCTTTTGGCGCGCCTTGGGAGGGTGCTTGCGCTTCTGAGCGGCCTTGCGCTTGGTGGCAGCACCGGCGGGTTTGTCCCCGTCAGTGCGGCCTTCAGGCTTTTTTGAGCGGCGACGCCCCTTGGCGTGATCCGGCTTGCCGCGACCATCCGCGATCTGACCCTTGGCCAGCTTTTCGCGCTGACTGGCGCGCTTGGGCTGAATCGCGGCGGGCTCTGCAGCCAGTTCAAAGTCGATCTTGCGCTCATCCAGATCCACACGCACAACCTTGACCTCAAGCTCGTCACCCAGCTTGAAGACGCGACGGGTACGATCCCCGACAAGGCGCTGCTTCGCCACTTCAAAGTGGTAGTAGTCACTGGGAAGTGAGGTAATGTGGATAAGTCCCTCGATATACAGGTCTTCCAACTCAACAAACACGCCAAAGCCTGTCACGGCTGCCACCACACCGGTGAACACTTCACCGATCTGACTCTGCATGTATTCACACTTGAGCCAGGCCACTACGTCACGGGTGGCATCATCTGCACGCCGTTCGGTCATCGAGCAGTGTTCGCCCAACGCCAGCATCTGCTCCATGGTGTAAGGATAACCAAAGGCGCTGTTGGCGTTGAACTTCTTCGGTCGTTCGACCGCCTTTGCCTTGCCATCACCGTGAATCGCGCTGCGAATGGCGCGGTGGACCAGCAGGTCAGGATAGCGTCGAATGGGCGAGGTGAAATGCGCATAGGTCGGATAGGCCAGGCCAAAATGGCCCAGATTTTCAGGGCTGTATACAGCCTGCTGCATCGACCTGAGCATCATGGTCTGGATGATGTGACGATCCGGCCGACCCTTGATTGACTCGGCCAGCTTCAGGTAATCCTTTGGCTCGGGGCTGTCACCACCGGGCAGGTTAAGCCCCAGCTCACCCAGGAAGGCGCGCAGATTCTGCAGTTTCTGTGCCTTGGGCCCTTCATGGATACGGTACAGGGCCGGCTTGCCGTACTTGCCCAGAAAACGTGCGGTTGCCACGTTGGCGACCAGCATGCACTCTTCGATGATCTTGTGCGCATCGTTGCGTACCACCGGAATGATCTCATCGATCTTGCGTACCTGATCAAATACGATCCGAGTCTCGACGGTATCGAAATCGATGGCTCCGCGCTCATCACGCGCCTTGCGCAACGCCTTGTAAAGCTGATGCAGCTGCTCAACGTCCGGCACTACGGCACTGTATTGCTGGCGCAGGCTTGCACTGTCTTCGTGCTCGGCATCCAGCATCGCACCCACCTTGGTGTAGGTCAGGCGTGCCTTGGAGTTGATCACCGCTTCGTAGAACTTGTAACCCGACAGTTTACCGGCCCGGCTGATGGTCATCTCGCACACCATCGCCAGACGATCCACATTGGGGTTCAGCGAGCAAAGCCCGTTGGAAAGCAGCTCCGGCAGCATGGGTACCACAAACTCGGGGAAGTAGACCGAGTTGCCGCGCTTGACCGCTTCACGGTCCAGTGCCGTATCCGGGCGAACATAGTAGGAGACGTCAGCGATCGCCACCCACAGCCGCCAGCCACCAAAGGTCTTCTTCTCGCAGTAGACGGCGTCGTCAAAGTCCTTGGCGTCTTCACCGTCGATGGTGACAAAAGGCAGGTCACGCAGATCAATGCGGTTCTGCTTGTCGTCTTCACGCACTTCAGGTGTCAGCTCACCGATCTGCTGGTGCACATCCGCCGGAAACTCATCCGGGATTTCATGGTTGTGGATCGCAACCTGAATCTCCATTCCCGGCGCCATGCGATCTCCCAGCACCTCCACGACACGAGCGCGCGCCGGCTGCTTCCGGTTGGGATACTGTATGATTTCGGCAACCACCAGCTGGCCGTCTTCGTACTCCAGCCCCGTGGTCGGGTCAGGGATGATCATCACCTGATTGGTGATGCGCTGATTTTCGGGAATCAGCGACCCAAAGCCACTGTGGCCATCAAACTTGCCCACCACCTTGGTGGTGCCGCGTTCCAGCACTTCGACAATCTTGCCTTCACGCCGCCCCTTGTGATCCACACCAATGGACTGGACCAGTGCACGATCACCATCGAACACCTCACGCATGTTGCGTGGGCTGAGAAACAGATCGTCACCGCCGGCATCAGGCTTGAGAAAGCCAAAGCCGTCACGGTGGCCGATTACCCGTCCCGGGATAAGATCCATCTTCTGGATCAGGCCATATTCACCCTTGCGGTTGGAGATCAGCTGCCCATCGCGGCACATGGCGATCAGGCGGCGGCGGACGCCTTCCACACTGTCTTCATCATTGATCCCCAGCTCCCGACACAGCACAGGATGGCTGATCGGTGCGCCCCACTTTTCGAGGAATTCCAGCATGAATTCCCGACTCGGGACCGGCTGGTCGTATTTTTCAGCTTCCAGCTGCAGATTGGGGTCTTTGTCTTTCCAGTTCTTGCTCATTCATTATCCAGTTGTTTCTGTCCGGCAATTTGACCGGAACAGCGGACTTTTCGTTCAGAATAGTCCGTCAATATGTAAAAAATAAAGCCGGCGATGCCGGCTTTACAGATCAGGGAACCTCTTCGACCTCTTCGCCCTCTTTCTTTTCGGGCGGCATCAGGTCTTCACGGCTCACCTGCATTAAAACCAGTGCATTGGCAGCCACATAGATGGACGAGTAGGTCCCTATCAGCACCCCCACCAGCAATGCCAGTGCAAAGCTGTGGATCATCTCGCCACCGAAGTAGAACAGCGCCACCAGTACCAGCAAGGTGGTCAGGGAGGTCATCAAGGTACGGCTGAGCGTCTGGCTCAGGGACGCATTCATCACTTGAACGTTATCTTCCTTGCGCATGATGCGGAAGCTTTCACGAATCCGGTCATACACCACGATGGTATCGTTCAGCGAGTAGCCGATAACCGCCAGCACGGCCGCCAGCACCGTCAGGTCAAACTCGATCTGCAGCAGCGAAAATACACCCAGCACGATCAATACATCGTGTACCAGTGCCACGACGGCACCCAGCGAGAACTTCAGCTGAAACCGAAAGGCAAGATAGACCATGATCATGAACAGCGCCAGCAGCATGCCAAGACCGCCCTGCTCGCGCAGCTCTTCACCTACCTGTGAGCCGACAAATTCGTTGCGGCGCAGCTCAATGGTTTGATCGGACCCGGCACGCAGGGCTTCCAGCACCTTGTCACCGAGCTGCGGGTCGTGATCAACCTGCAGCCGGATCAGGATATCGCGCGAAGAGCCAAAGGTTTGTACAACCGCATCCGGAAAGCCTTCTGCACTCAGTTTCTGGCGCACATCTTCCAGACTGACCGACTGCTCATAGCCGACTTCGACCAGGCTGCCACCGGTAAAGTCCAGGCCAAACTTGAGGCCGTTAACTGCCAGCGATGCAATCGACACCAGCAACAAAACTGCGGAGAACGCCAGCGCCAGCTTGCGTATCCCCATGAAATTGTAAATCTTCTTTGCCGTCGTCATGGGGGTTCCTCAGATCATCAGTTTCTTCAGCGTGCGGCCGCCATACACCAGATTCACCAGTGCACGGGTCACCAGCAGCGCAGTGAACATGGAGGTCAGAATACCGACCGACAGCGTAACGGCGAAGCCCTTGACCGGCCCAGTGCCCATGGCGAACAGGATCACGGCCGCGATCAGCGTCGTCACGTTGGCATCCAGAATGGTGGTAAACGCGCGACTGAAGCCCGAGTGGATCGCTGACTGCACCGGCAGACCATTTTTCAACTCTTCCTTTATGCGCTCAAATATCAGCACGTTGGCATCTACCGCCATACCCACGGTCAACACGATGCCGGCAATACCCGGCAGGGTCAGTGTCGCTGACAGCAGCGACATCACCGCCATCAGCAGCACCAGGTTGAGCGTCAGCGCTATATTGGCCAGCAGACCGAATACTCGGTAGTAAACCAGCATGAACACCAGCACCAGTGCAAAACCGATCTGCACCGACAACGTCCCCTGTTCGATATTCTTGGCACCCAGACTCGGACCGACCGTACGTTCCTCTACGAAGTACACGGGCGCAGCCAGCGCACCGGCGCGCAACAGCAGTGCAAGTTCAGAGGATTCCTGGGCGCTGTCCAGTCCGGTGATGCGGAACTGGTTGCCCAGCGTACTCTGGATTGTCGCCAGCGAGATGATGCTTTTCTCGGTGTAGGGGATACGGCGCTCAACACGCTCACCCTCAATGGTCTGCACCAGTGTGCGCTGTTTGTGCTCAACAAACAGCACGGCCATGCGACGCTGGATCGCATTGCGCGTCACGCGGTTCATCATCTGACCACCGGGGCCATCCAGTGTGATCGACACCTGTGGCATGCCGTTCTCGTCAAAGGCAGCCTGTGCATTGGAGACACTGGAACCGGTGATGATAATGTCCTTTTCCAGCGCCGCGGTACGGCCTGGCTGGCTGCGGAAGTCATATGTCTCGGTCAGGGCACGGCTGGTGTCCGGCAGTGCTTCGAGACGGAACTCCAGATTGGCCGTTTTACCGATTACACGCTTGGCGGCCGCCGCATCCTGTACGCCCGGCAGCTGAACCACGATACGATTGCGCCCCTGACGCTGCACCAGTGGCTCAGCAACGCCCAGCTCGTTGACACGGTTACGCAGGGTCGTGAGGTTCTGCTTGATGGCGTAATCCTCAATCTGGCGGATGGTCTCTTCCGTCAGGTTGATATAGAGGAAATGGTCCTCGCCATCGGCGGCAGCATCCACCATGAACTCGGGCCAGGTACGGCGCAGCAGCCCCTGAGCCTCATCACGCACGGCAGGGTCATCGAAACGGACCGACAGGCGGCCATCTTCGAGATGGTCAACCATGCGGTAGCGCAGTTTTTCTTCACGCAGTTTGGTCTTGATCTCGCTGACATACACATCCAGCCGCTGCGCAACCGCTTGCGCCATGTCCACTTCCATCAGAAAGTGCACACCGCCGCGCAGGTCGAGACCCAGCGTCATGGGGCCGGCACCAATGGCTCGCAGCCATTCAGGCGTTGTCGGCGCCAGGTTCATCGCCACGGTATAGTTGTTGCCCAGTGTCTGGGCAATCAGCTCACGGGCTTCGAGCTGAGCATCAGAGCTGTCAAGACGGATCAGGCCAACACCACCCTCCTGCAATTCCGTTGCCTTGGCCGCAAGGCCGGCCTCTTCCAGACGCTGTTCAATGGACGTCAGCGTACCCTGATCAACGGGGGCCGCATTACGACCGGCCGACACCTGAATTGCATAGTCATCCGGGTACAGGTTGGGAGCTGCGTAGAGACCGGCAATCACCAGCACCAGCAGGATCAGGAAATTTTTCCACAGGGGGTAGCGGTTGAGCATCGTGCTCCATCCTCACCAAAAACGAAAGCGCCACCTGAACAGTGGCGCCGGAACACAGACGGGCGATCAGATATTCTTGATCGTGCCCTTGGGCAGTTCGGCCGCAACGTGGGCCTTCTGGAACTTCAGCTCGGTGCCTTCGGATACTTCCAGTACCACGTAGTCATCGCTCAGACGCACCACCTTACCGATGATACCGCCTGCGGTGATGACTTCGTCACCTTTTGCCAGGCCGGCAATCAGGTTCTTGTGGTCCTTGGCGCGCCGGGCCTGCGGGCGCCACATGAAGAAGTAGAAGATCAGACCGAAGCCGACCAGGAACAGGATGTTGAACATGCCCGGGTCCATGGCGCCAGCGCCTTCAGCATAGGCCGGAGAGATGAAAAAGCTCATTCAGGTTGTACTCCCGATTACAGTGTCAGTGATGCGTTTCAAGCCGTCAGCGGCGGCGTTTCCTGCCCCCGCTGGCGATAGAATTCGTCTACGAAGTCGCTCAATTTACCCTGTTCAATGGCGTTGCGCAAACCAGCCATCAGCTCCTGATAGTAGTGCAGGTTGTGGATGGTATTGAGTTGTGCTCCCAGGATCTCCTTGCACTTGTCCAGATGGTGCAAATAGGCGCGACTGAAGTTCTGACAGGTATAACAGCTGCAGGTTTCATCCACAGGTGCCGTATTGGTTTTATTGGCCGAATTTCGGATCTTGACGATGCCGTTGCGAGTGAACAGAAAGCCGTTGCGCGCATTGCGGGTCGGCATGACACAGTCGAACATGTCGACACCACGACGTACACCCTCAACCAGATCTTCCGGCTTGCCCACACCCATCAGATAACGGGGCTTGTCCTCGGGCATTTTCCACGCCAGATGGTCAAGAATGCGCACCATGTCTTCCTTCGGCTCACCCACCGAGAGGCCGCCGATGGCATAGCCATCGAAGCCGATGTCGGTCAGCCCGGCAAGGGACTCATCGCGCAGACTCTCGTACATACCACCCTGGATAATCCCGAACAGCGCCGAAGGGCTTTCACCTTGGGCCTTTTTGGAACGTTCTGCCCAGCGCAGCGACATGCGCATGGAGTCGGCCGCTTCCTTTTCCGTTGCCGGATAGGGCGTGCATTCATCAAAGATCATCACGATATCGGAGCCCAGTTCACGCTGAACCTGCATCGAGCTTTCCGGCGTCATGAACACCTTGCTGCCGTTCACCGGTGACTGAAAGGTCACGCCCTCTTCGGTGATCTTGCGCAGCTTGCCAAGACTGAACACCTGAAAGCCGCCGGAGTCGGTCAGAATCGGCCCCTTCCACTGCATGAAGTCATGCAGATCACCGTGCATCTGTACGATTTCGGTACCGGGGCGCAGCATCAGATGAAAGGTGTTGCCCAGAATGATCTGGGCACCGGTAGCTTCGATATCCCGCGGCAGCATGCCCTTGACGGTGCCGTAGGTGCCCACCGGCATGAAGGCGGGGGTTTCAACCACGCCACGGGGAAAGGTCAGTCGCCCGCGACGCGCCTTGCCTTCACTGGCAAGGGTCTCGAACTGCATAAAACATTCTCTGCTCACAAAGCGTCCTCATCCGCCGCATCACGGCGGGTCAAAAACATGGCATCGCCATAACTGAAAAAGCGGTAACGCTCGGCCACTGCATCGGCATAGGCCTGCATGATCGACTGATGTCCCGCGAAGGCACTGACCAGCATCATCAATGTCGACTCGGGCAGGTGGAAGTTGGTAATCAGCCGATCCACCGTGCGAAAACGATAGCCCGGGTAGATAAAGATATCGGTATCGCCATAAAAGGGGGCGATTTCGCCGGAGCGGCTGGCCGTTTCAAGGCAGCGCACACTGGTCGTGCCCACTGCCACAACCTTATTGCCTCGGGCTTGAGTTGCCTTCACCGCCGCACACGCCTCATCAGACACTTCGATGTACTCGGCATGCATGTGGTGCTCGGCAATGGTATCGACCTTGACCGGCTGAAAGGTCCCTGCGCCTACATGCAGGGTCACAAAGGTTTGCTCGATACCCCTGTCCTTCAGTTGTTGCAGCAGGGTTTCATCGAAATGCAGCCCTGCCGTAGGAGCCGCAACGGCACCGGGCTTGCGGTTGTAGACCGTTTGATAACGCTCACGGTCAGACAGCTGATCCTCGCGCTTCATATAAGGCGGCAGCGGCATGTGGCCGTACTGTTCCAAAGCGGACACAAGATGGTCGTCCAGGTTGGTAAACCTGAGCTGGAACAGGTTTTCCTGACGTCCCGTTACTTCGGCCTCAAGCCCGCCTTCAAACAGCAACCGCGCACCCGGCTTGGGCGCACGACTGGCCCGAATGTGCGCCAGCGCCGTGTTTTCGGAGGTGACCCTTTCCACCAGCATCTCGATCTGGCCGCCACTCTCTTTCTGCCCGAACAGCCGCGCCGGAATCACGCGGGTGTCGTTAAACACCAGCAGATCGCCGGGCTGCAGCAATGTAAGGAGATCGGTAAACTGTCGGTGGGTCCGTTCACCGGTATTGCCATCAAGGCAGAGCAAGCGGCTGGCACTGCGCTGTTCCAGTGGATAACGCGCAATCAGCTCTTCCGGCAGCTCGAAATAGAAGTCTTTTACCTGCATGGGACTCTGTAAACCGGAGAAATTAAAGCGCGCAGTCTACCCGAAATCAGAGTTTTTTTCAGTCCTGTTTGACGTGGCGCCGCCAACGCATATAATAGCGCCTTCACTTCGGTAGCCAGTCAGGTTTCAACGGCTGCCAGACAGTGCCAGCGTGGTGAAATTGGTAGACACAGGGGATTCAAAATCCCCCGCCTTAACGGGTGTGCCGGTTCGAGTCCGGCCGCTGGTACCACACTCTTCAAGCCTTGTCAAGCCCTTGATAAAGCTCTAAAAATCCTTATAAATCAGAAGACTAGCTCGCCATCAGGACTCAAAGGCGACCACTTTCCTTGCGTCTGAACGCTCCGTCCGGTCCATATCCTGTCCGCCGTCTGTGCAGTTTCTGTGCGTCGTGAAATGCAACTGGATCCATCGAAAGACAAGTCTATCCGGCATCAGAGGGTGGGCTGCGTGTCCCGATGCGGAACAACCCACCCTTCAGACTGAGCTACATTCACACCCCTGCTCTCCGGTCAAGGGCGGAAACGCGACATGATCGGTGCTAAAGACTGCCCCAAGAGACTCTATACAGAGTGACCTTAGACACTATGATATCCCTAATCTCGCTAGCGAGATCGGGGGCAGGTCATTACCACACCACTCAACGATCTTGCTCATAACAATAATCATTGGGCATCACGCGGTTGCGTCCCGCCTGCTTGGCTGCATAGAGGGCAGCATCAGCCTTTTCTAACAAAGATTCTGCTGCTGTGGAGGCGCCTATCACTTCAGCGCAACAGCCAACACTGACGGTTACATGGTCGGCTACTTGAGAATAAGCGTGTTCAAGGCTTGCAGCCTCAACAGCGGCCCGGAGTTTTTCAGCAACCGCTAGCACCCCACCCATGTCGGTATCAGGCAAGATTGTGACAAATTCCTCGCCGCCGTAACGCGCCAAGAGATCACTAGGTCGCTGCACAACACTCAGTAGTGCGGCTGCTACTTTGATCAGGCATTCATCCCCTTTGCCATGCCCATAGTTGTCGTTAAACGGCTTGAAGTAGTCGATATCGAGCATAATCAACCCTAGTGGTTTGCCATTGCGCTCAGCTCTTTTAAGCTCGCGCGCAAATGTTTCATCAAAGTTGCGCCGATTGGCAATCTGGGTCAGACCGTCAATTTGCGACAGCTTGTCGAGCAAATCGGTTTTGACTTTCAAGTTCATGTGATTGCGTAAACGGGCCTTCACGACTTCGGCATCGTAGGGCTTGGTAATGTAATCGACTGCACCAAGGTCGAGGCCTTTTTTCTGTTCGCTCACTTCGTCCATCGCGGTCACAAAAATGACCGGTATCTGATTGGTGGCTGGCGTACCCTTCAACTCACGGCAGACATCATAGCCATCCATCTCCGGCATCATGATGTCCAGCAGGATGAGATCGGGTGCATTGTCACTGTGCACGATATCCAGCGCTTTTTGACCGCTGTTAGCTACTTGAATGATGTATTCATCTTTCAGCAGATTAGCCAACACCCTTATGTTTGCCGCCATGTCATCCACGATGAGTACGGTGCGTTTTTGCGTAACTGACGGCACAATTGGTGACAGGACTTCAGCTTCAGGTTGATGTTTTGACTGCAACAGGTTTTTCGGCTCAGCAGGCCCGGTGGTAAGCCAATTACGCAGATGCTTGTAAAGTTGCTGCCCGCTAAAGGGCTTGCCCAAGTGGTCGTTCATACCGGCCTGCAGCGCCTTGCTACGATCTTCGACAAGGGCCGCAGCCGTCAGCGCTATAATCGGGATATCTGGATTAAAGGCACGAATTTGACGTGTTGCCTCGTAGCCATCAAGTACAGGCATCTGAATGTCCATTAGCACCAGATCAAAGCTGTTGACGCGCACCTGCTCAACCCCATCCTCGCCATTGTCGGCCAGACTTACCCTCAATCCCATTTGCTCCAGTTGCGACTGAACGACCTGCTGGTTGATGGGGTGGTCTTCAACGACCAAAACATGTTGGCCGCAGAATGACTCTCTCGGCGTTAAAGGTATTCCTTGCTGATGTTTATGCAGCTCGGCAAGCGCGTCATACAAGCCGGAGCGATGAACAGGCTTGGGCAGATACTGAATGCCGTCGTCATCCGGCAGGTCGATGACCGACCGCTCATGGGCAGAGACCATCAGCATGGCCGGTTGATGGTGCACCCTGCCAGCCTGTTGCAGCACTGCTCGAATCCTGCTCAGTGCCTCGGCACCATTGATGCCCGGCATCTCCCAATCCATGAGAATGACATCATAGTCACGATCATGTGCCAAACCTTGTTTGACTTTATCAATGGCCTGTTCTCCGCTCACAGCCTCTTCAATGTTAAAGTGCCAGCCTTCTAATATGTCGCGTAAAATCTGGCGCGCTATCGGCTGATCATCCACAATCAACGCTTGACAGACTCCCTTGGTACATTTCACCGGGACATGTAACCCGTTTTCCTCAGGCTCAGTCCGGGGCAGCTGCACAGTAAAGGTAAAACAACTGCCTTTACCGGCCTCACTCTGCAACTGAATGCCAGCACTGCCCATCAGCCGAGCCAATTGCTGGCTGATAAAAAGTCCCAGCCCTGTACCGCCGTGGCGGCGTGTCATCGACGTGTCAGCCTGTGCAAAAGCCTTGAATAACCGTGCCTGCTGTTCCCGCGTCATACCGATACCGGTGTCCTTGACGCTGAACAGTAGACCGGTGCTCTCGTGCGTTACATTATCTGCTGCAATCTCCAGCTCAACTGTGCCGGATTCGGTAAACTTGACGGCATTGGCCAGCAGATTGGTCAATATTTGAGTGAGGCGCAGGCTATCCCCCAGATAGTGCTCAGGCAAGCCAGGCTGCACATGTAAAGCGAGCTCCAGGCCTTTCTGGCTACTGGGTAAAGCAAACAGCGAAGCAAGATGACGCAAAATATCCGACAGGCTGAATGGGCGTGACTCAAGCTCCAGCTTGCCAGCTTCGATTTTCGAAAAGTCGAGCAGGTCATTCACTATACCCAGAAGTAGCTGGCCAGAATGATATATCTGACGTGTGCGTTCCTGCACCGTTACCGGCAATTGCTGGTTCAGTTGCAACTCGCTTAGACCGATAATCGCATTGAGGGGAGTGCGGATCTCATGGCTCATATTGGCCAGGAATTCGGATTTGGCATTATTGGCCGCATCGGCCTTGGATTTAGCGGCCATCAACTGTTGAGACTGAACCTCCAGACGCTCAAGCACCTGGTTAAACCCTGACACCAGCAGGCCAACTTCATCCTTGCGTTCCACGGTAAGCGGCTGCACAGGCTGATCAGAATCCAGCATCACACCAATCTGGCCAGCGGATTTTTTCAAGTCGCGCAGCAGATACCTGATTATCCAATAGGCAACAATACCGACAAACAACAGCAGCAAGGCTGCCGTAATATTGACCTTTAGTAGCAAAGACTTGAGAGGCGCCATCACGGAGTTGACCGGGAATGAATGCACAACCATCCAATTGATGCCGTCCAACATCGAGGCTGTATACAGTACAGACTTATTATCAAGAACTTGAACGACGCCCTGATATTCAGACTGTTTCAATCTGTCGGAAAGGCGGTTTAAGCCCAACTTCGACGGTTTGCCCATGACGAACTCGCGATTGGAACTGGTCACAACAAGGTCGTTTTCAGCATCCAGCACCCAGAGTTCACCGTCACTACCGATGGTCTCCAGAGAAACCTCCGTCAACAGGTTATCTTCGGCCAATCGGGTTGAGCCAATTACAAAACCCAGTAGTTCACCGGACACGCCTTGTATCGGCACCGTAATGGCGAATATCGGAGATTGAACGCTGCGACCGATAATAGGTTGGGATATAACCGGAGCGAGTGTTTCCCGCACCTGCTGGAGATAGTAACGATCGCTCAAGTCAATGCCGACACGCCCCTCGCGCACCGGCGAGTCAGCTACGATGATGCCGCTCGGGTCCAGGACCATCAGACCTGTATTGAAGTGCTCATGCAGTTGCAGGCGAGAATCAAGCACCTGCTGCATTTGAGGCACAGATACAAGCGAGTCCTCATTACGCACGAGCCCTGCCAGCCCTTCCAGAGTTCTGATCCGCACGTCAAACTCTTTATCAATTCGGCGTGCCACCAGGTCGGTATAGCTCTGCTGATGCTCTATCAAGATCTGTTTATTGTGTTCAACGAAAAGCTGTGAGATCTGAGTGCCTAAGGAAGCTGCGAATAAGTCCGATCCAAGACTCTGAAACGTCGTTACCACTGCCTCAGAGGCAAAAATTCAGCACTTTTCACCCTTTTTAACCAGCTGCAA
>Ga0209345_10001572_pt1 | contig 26928 bp, 23 predicted proteins | sample Cruoilmetagenom7_FD_187294 | JGI IMG/M metagenome (GOLD analysis project Ga0209345, IMG submission 187294) | Oil polluted marine microbial communities from Coal Oil Point, Santa Barbara, California, USA - Sample 7 (SPAdes) (version 2) | ecosystem: Environmental > Aquatic > Marine > Oil seeps ...
TAAGGTGGTGAGCCATGCGGTAAGGCAGGCTTATAAAGATGTTTTATATCAAAACCGCCATCCTGTTTATATTCTTTATCTGGACCTTGATCCTCGCGCGGTGGATGTTAACGTTCACCCCACAAAGCATGAAGTGAGGTTTAGAGAGTCGCGCCAAGTGCATGATTTTTTATATCGAAGTTTACACCGTGTTATTGCCGATATTCGGCCGGGTGATGGTGCCACCGCAGCGAGTAATCCTTCGGAAAATACGACGGTTGAATCTGCCGGCTATCCACACCAAGAGCAGCCGATGCAGATAAGGCCACCAGATACGCCTTCTCAGAAGGTTTTGGGTTTGTCGTCAAGCACCCCTTCTATCAGCCAACACGGCCAACGTTTTTCTGCATCTGATGCATCCGGCTTTACAGAGAAACCTCAGTCGGCTTCAGTGGCAGAGCAGCTGTCGAGCTACAAGTCGTTGCTCGGGGGCGAAACAAGTGCGGCTCCCCAGTTATCATCAACAGCGAGTGGTGACGAGTCAGAAATTCCACCGCTCGGATACGCCATCGCTCAGCTGCACGGTATTTATATCCTAGCGCAAAATAGAGAAGGCTTAATTATTGTCGATATGCATGCCGCCCACGAACGCATAAGCTACGAGCGTTTAAAGGAAAGTTTTCACTCTGGCGGAGTCGTAAGTCAGCCTTTATTGGTTCCTATTACGGTGCACCTGAGCAAGAGAGAGGTGGAGTGCGTTGAACATCACCAAGAGGTCTTTCAATCACTTGGGCTGAAACTAGAGTCAATGGGGCCGGAATCTATCGTTATTCGGCAGCTTCCCGCTCTGTTAAGAGATGCCGATACTGAAGCGTTGGTACGAGATACTATCGCTGACCTATTGGCGCATGGCTCAACTTCGCGCACAGAAGATTCCACTAATCACTTGCTTGCTACCATGGCTTGTTTTGGCTCTGTACGTGCTAACCGACAGTTATCAATCCTGGAAATGAATGCTCTACTGCGGGATATGGAAAGAACAGAACGCAGTGGTCAATGCAATCATGGTCGGCCTACCTGGGTGCAAAAGTCCATGGCTGAGTTGGATAAAATGTTTCTAAGGGGGCAATGATTCTTGCCCTTATCGAGTGAGTACTACGCTTTTGATCATTCGGACAAACCGGCCGTTGTTTTTATTATGGGGCCGACTGCATCGGGTAAAACAGCATTGGCCATGCAGCTAGCTAGTCAAACCCCCTGTGAAATCATCAGTGTTGATTCCGCTCTGGTGTACAAAGGTTTGGATATTGGTAGCGCTAAACCCAGCACTGAAGAACTGGAACGTGTGCCACATAAGCTTGTCGATATTCGGGAGCCCGATGAACCTTATTCAGCGGCAGACTTTCGTGCAGATGCGATGAAAGCCATTGAGTCTGCTATAGCGCAAGGCCGATTGCCCGTTCTGGTGGGGGGGACAATGCTTTACTTTAAAGCCCTGGCTGAGGGTTTGGCGGAGCTTCCTCCCGCTGATGACCGGGTGAGAGCAGGCTTAGCGAAAGAAATTAAGGAGAACGGCTTGTTGTCACTTCATGATCGCTTGAAAAATGTCGATGCGAAGGCAGCGGAGCGCATCCATGAAAATGACAGTCAGCGCATTCAGCGAGCGCTTGAGGTATACGAAATTACCGGGCGAAACTTAAGTGAGCTGCAGGAGGAAGGACGAAAGCTGGGGGAAAAGGGTAAATGCTTTGAGGATCTTTACGAATTTAAAGCCATTGCTTTGGCCCCAAAGGATCGCAGTGTTCTACACCAGCGAATCCGTCAACGCTTTTCAAAGATGCTTGATAATGGACTGCTTGAAGAAGTGAGGGCGTTGCACGAAGAATACGGGTACAATGCCGACCTTCCAGCCATGCGAGCCGTGGGGTATCGCCAAGTATGGAGTTTTCTTTCTGGTGAACTATGCTATGAAGAAATGGTGGAAAAGGGTATTATCGCCACTCGCCAGCTAGCCAAGCGGCAACTTACCTGGTTGCGCGCCTGGGAAGGCCTATACTGGTTCGAAGGAAATGAAGAAAACTTGCTGGAAAAAGTACTTTTGGTGCTTCCCCTTCATCGTAAAAAGATCAGCTAAATATTGAGCTTGTTAGTTGTACAGCACAGAAGTATTTCGAATGCCGTAATAAGCTTTCCACCTGAAATAAGAAATAAATAACATATTCCAAGTTTGAACCCTGGCGGTCAGTTTTGCCAGAGGGCAATATGGCGTAATAAAATTTTGACCGAACCGAGTATCACAGGAGTTTTTCATGTCTAAAGGGCATTGCCTTCAGGATCCCTTTTTAAATGCGCTACGAAGAGAGCGTATTCCCGTATCTATCTTTCTTGTTAATGGTATCAAACTACAAGGGCAGGTTGAATCTTTCGATCAATATGTCATTTTGTTGCGTAATACCGTAAATCAAATGGTATATAAGCACGCTATTTCTACCGTCGTACCGGCGAGAAATCCGCGTAATATCCAGGATGATACCGATGCCGATAGCGAGTTAGAAGATTAGTTATTTGTTGGTTTTTTCAGGGGCGCGTAAGCGTACTCTGTTCCGGGGGCTCTAATTGTTTTTTGATCGCCCGGATGCTGGTGAGCGGGCCTTACTTGTCCACCTGAATATAAAGTACCGTAAGCTCGAAGAGGACTGTGACGAATTCCAACTGCTGGCTAAATCCGCAGGGGTAGAAGCCGTTGATATACTATCTGCAAGTGTCAATGAGCCCAGCCCTAAATACTTTATCGGTTCAGGTAAAGTGGATGAGATTGCAGGCCTGGTCGCGAAACTTGAAGTTGATGTTGTTCTTTTTAACTGTGTCTTAAGCCCCACCCAGGAAAGAAACCTGGAGTCTGTGCTCAAATGCCGAGTTATTGATAGAACGTCGTTAATTCTGGATATTTTCGCCCAGCGAGCGCGTACCTACGAGGGCAAGCTGCAAGTGGAGCTTGCCCAGCTTCAACACCTGTCAACTCGCCTTGTAAGAGGCTGGACCCACCTGGAAAGACAGAAGGGTGGTATTGGTTTGCGAGGCCCGGGGGAAACCCAGCTCGAAACTGACCGACGCTTGCTGCGCCATCGTATAAAATCCCTGCAGTCTCGTCTGGATAAGGTGCGCAGCCAGCGCAATCAAAGCCGAAAAGCCAGGGAAAAAGCCGAAATTCCCAGTATCGCATTGGTGGGTTACACCAATGCAGGTAAATCCACGCTTTTTAATTGGCTAACAGAATCTAATATTTTTGCAGAAGACCTTCTGTTTGCGACCCTTGATCCCACGCTTCGAAAAATTTCTATTCCCAGTTTCGGGCCGGCAGTTCTGGTGGATACCGTGGGGTTTATCAGAAACCTTCCGCACCATCTTGTAGATGCCTTTCGAGCCACTTTGGAAGAAACAGAAAAGGCAGATCTTTTATTGCACGTGGTTGATTTGGCGAGTGATCATAGAGAGGAAGATATGGGGCAGGTTGAGCAAGTCCTGTCGGAACTGGACGTTGAAAATACGCCGCGCTTACTTGTTTATAATAAAATTGATCTATTAGAAAGAGCACCTAGAATTGACTTCGATGAAACAGGAAAGCCGTGGCGAGTCTGGCTAAGTGCAAGAAAAGGTCTGGGTAGAAAAGAATTGTTTAGTGCTATAGCAAGCCTGTTGTCAGAAGACAGAGTGAGCTGTGAAGTATGTATACAACCTGACCAAGGGCAGTTAAGAGCCTTGCTTTATGAGCAAAGTGCCGTGATCAGCGAACAGACGGATGAAGACGGCATTAGCAGGTTAAGTATCAACATCGGAAAAAAAGACTGGCGGCAAGTTCTGAGAAAAGCAGGGCGAGAAGAAGCGCAGTTAAATATTGTTTACACCTAACAGGGATGACAAATGCAGCACTAAGCTGTATAACGGCTCATTGCACTTAAGATTTTCTATATATCAATAACCTAGCTGAAAGTGTGTTTATTTCAGTGGGGTTTTTGAGTGTCACTTACGTAAAAATCAGAGAATAAAAAAGAAACGCATGGAGATTCATATGGCCTGGAACGAACCTGGCGGTGGAAAGAAAGATAAAGATCCTTGGGGAGGAAAGAAAGACAAGCAAGGTCCCCCTGATCTTGATGAAGCAATAAAAAAACTTCAAGAGAAATTCGGTGGTGCTTTTGGCGGTGGATCTGGTAGTGGATTGCCAGGTAGCCCAATGAAGCTGTTCGGTGGTTTAGGCGTACTTGTCCTGCTGGGCTGGTTTTTCTTCGGGTTTTATCAGGTCAGCCAAGGGGAAGAAGGGGTTATTCTTCGATTTGGTTCTTATAGCACGACGGTTGGGCCTGGTCTGCAGTGGAACCCACCTCTCATTGACCGCGTCTACAAAGTAGATGTCCAGCGCCTGGAATCCATGAGTTTACGAGCTAATATGCTCACCCTTGATGAGAACATCGTAGAGGTCGCGCTGGTGGTGCAATATCGTATCGGTAGCGCAAAGGATTACGTTCTTGAAATGAGTCGTCCGGAAGCGGGTTTACACCACGCTACTGAAAGTGCCTTACGCCATGTTGTAGGTAGCACTACGATGTCTGACGTTATTACCGAAGGGCGAGAAGTGATGGGTCAACAGGTTGATAAGCAGCTGCAGGATATGCTTGACCGCTATCGCTCAGGGCTGGAAGTTCGCAAAGTGAGTATTCAGGATTCAGACCCACCGAAGGCGGTGAAAGAGGCTTTTGATGATGTAATTAAAGCCAAAGAAGATAAAGAACGTTTGAAAAATGAAGCGGAAAGTTACGCTAACAGCATAGTCCCTGAGGCACGTGGTTACGCACAGCGTCAATTTGAGGAGGCCAGTGCGTATAAAGAAGAAGTGATTGCACGTGCTGAAGGTGAGGCCAACCGTTTTGAGCGTGTCTTAGCGGAGTTTAATAAAGCACCTAAAGTAACGCGACAGCGTTTGTATCTTGAAGCCATGGAAAGTGTTCTTTCTAATACCACCAAAGTGATGGTGGATGTAGAAGGCGGCAATAACATGATTTATCTACCATTGGACAAAATAATGAGCCAGTCTCAGAGTTCAAATCGGTCGCAATCATCACTCTCCATTGATCCAGAAGCGGTTCAAGATGCTATTCGCCAAGGCTCATCTGCGACCGATCGAGCACGACAGATTCAAGATATTCGTAGAAGGGAGGCGCGCTAATGAACCCGAAAACACTCGTATTATTAATTGCAATGGGTGCAGGACTGTTGCTGGTATCCTCATCCGTCTATGTTGTCCAAGAAGTGGAGCGCGGTGTAAAACTACGCTTTAAGGAGGTTATTGAAGAAGATCTTGCGCCGGGGCTCGATTTTAAGGTTCCCTTTGTTGATCAGATCATGAAATTCGATGGCCGGCTGCAAGTACTTGACGCGCCTCCTGAAGAATATCTCACCCAAGAGAAAAAACGTCTTTTAGTGGATTCCTACATTACGTGGAAGATTCACAATGTAAAAGAGTTCTTTACCTCTACTGGTGGTGGCAATATTCGTAATGCCTCTCGTTTACTGGCTCCCCGCGTAAATAATGGCTTGCGTGATAAGTTTGGTAAACGCACAGTCCACGAAGTGGTCTCAGGCGAAAGAGAAGAGCTGATGGTGGAGCTTACCGCTGAAATAAATGCTCTTACGCAAGATGAGCTAGGTATTTCCATCGTTGATATTCGCCTCAAGAAAATTGAACTTCCTGCGGCGGCAAGCGAGGCTGTTTATGCACGAATGAGAGCAGAGCGAGCGAGGGAGGCAAGGGAATATCGGTCTACCGGTAAGGAATTAGCGGAGGGTATTCGCGCTGATGCTGATCGCCAGGAAAGGGTTCTTCGTGCTGAAGCTTATAGGGATGCGGAAAAAGTGCGCGGTGAAGGTGATGCGGTTGCCTCTTCTGTCTATGCAAAGGCCTTTTCCAGTGCTCCTGAGTTTTATAGTTTCTATCGCAGTCTGGACGCTTATAAAAAATCATTTAGCTCAAAAGATGATTTGATTGTGCTGAAACCAGATAGTGAGTTTTTTGACTATATGAAAGCTAGTACCGTTAAGTAGCCGCTCAAGCAAACTGTTGGCTTAATTAAAAAAGCGGGAATATATCCCGCTTTTTTTTGACTTTTTCCCACAGGCGATGCGCTTAAATTTAGCTCCTTTATAGTAGCCGCCGCGCGGCTCGTTGAACAAACTCTGGTTTTACGAACTAACATCGTGTAATTATTAATAATTTAAATCCGGCACCATTTTTGCTGTATTCAGTTTAAACCCTCTGAACGTCAAATATCCGGATTTAAACGCATGAATTTGCCTAGTGTTTCCCAAAGTGGTGGAAGTGGCCGTAATCTGCCAATTTCCAAGACGAAACCCCAAGAAATAAAGCGACGAAAACATATTAGGGGTGGCCAAGCTGCTGAAAGTGTAGATGAATTACCATCTATTGCTGAAGAGTCTTTTGAGCTTTCCTTTATTTTAAAAGACCGTTCGTTTAAAGAGGAGCTGGCGGGCAGCGTGTTTCAAAAGCAATTATCGGATCATCTAAGCAGAAAGGTCAGCCAGCTTTTTGACGGTATTCGGCTTGAAGTTGAAAGGGCAGAGCGACGTTCCGTTCTCACTGCGCCCATATATGACGCCAAATCATTGTCATTTGGACAAAAGATTTCGGGAATTGCTTTTTCTTACTTGTCTCGTATTAACCATGCGATTACTACAATCGCAAACCAAGGTGACGTTTCCTACGCATTAAATGAAGCCGGTCGTGTTTTTGAAGCCATTGATGAAGGCTTTTCTTCTACCCTCGCTGAGATAAAAGAGCTGGGTATTTTGAATCCTGATATGAATGCCTCTTTTAATCGGGCTAAATCAACGATGGAAAGTGGGTTGCTTATTAACGCGACTAAAGTTCTGGCGGGTGGTGCTAAGCAAACCTTGTCGAGCTCAGATGCGGCTGCAACGAATAAGCTTATAGGGGATTACCAGCTTAGGGATAGTGCGTTTACGAGCCTGTTATTATCGAGATATAACACTGACTATCGTGAAGAGGCCACATTTTCCCGCGATGAAAAAATACGGGTTAGTATCGAATCCGGTGAAATTGCCGTTATAAACATGCATGCAGTCACTGGTGAAAGCATTGCTATTTATTTGACCAATGAAAACAACCACCCTTTGGCAGAAAAGTGGTTTCGGGAATCTGATGTTATTGTGGAAAATATATCTGTTCAGCGAAACCGATACGTGAAGCTACTTGCAGGGTTCGGTACTCATCTCGAAGAAAGTGAATCAGATGCGGTTAGACAGTTATTGAATCGATTTGTGATGATTGGCGATTCGTATTTTACTAATCACATTGGCCTAGCCTATCTGGCCGCTGAAAACTATGGTTACAGTAGTGATGAACTAGCCGCCTATTTAATGGATCGTCATAGGAAATTATACCGAAAAAATATCAATATCTATCATGACGTAGCAAGCGGTCTCGCCCAGGCAAGTGGCGCTGTAGATGCCGGCGAGCTGGGGCAGCTTGAAGCGTTTGTTCAGCAGCTCTATGGGTTAATGTCAGTTGCGCAGGAGTTTGGTATCAAAAACAGCGATGAATTTGTCAGCTCGGTTCTTTCAACGCTTATTTCATATGATGGAAGACAAAATTATGACTTTTACCGCTCCGATTTTGACAGCAGGGGGGCGGTCAGTAATTTGATTAAAGGTATCAGGGATGTTGGCCTCTAACAAAGAAAGGATTCGCGGAAAGCCGGTTATAAACATTAAGGTGTTGAATTAGAAGGCAGTCAGCCCTGAATCAGCTATTATCAGTAATATAACTTTGTAAGGAAGGATGCTGGTTCAAAAAATTGCGCCTTGCCGTTTTTTCGCTGTGCTTCTATAGCGCTTTAATTTTTCAGGTGTTCCAATATGGGTGAGCTTTTACTTCTTTTGGGGGCCTCGATATATGTATTAGCCCTACTGGTATACATATTCAGGGTGTTCTCGACGCAGAAATTTCTAGCGCTATTAATGCTGTTTTTCCCTCCCCTCGTTTTTGTTAACGTTATTATAAGTCGCTTAAAATTTGCTGCCCTTGTTTTTTATCAGTTGTTAGGTTTGGTTCTATTAGGCAGTGGTGTGGCGGTTGAATACCCACAGAAAATTGCTGAATACTCTGGTCTAAATATTGGTATTTTTCATTCCGATGACTTAAATCAGAACCGTGTTGTGCGAATAAAAAACGCGGCAGGTGAGAGCTCTATACTGGCGGAAAAGAGGAATTTATCTCGGGATCAAGCAAGCCAGCAAAACGTAGCTTCCTCTACGGATGAAAAAGAAAAAAACACCCTTGAACCGGAGCTGTCAATGCCTGAGTCTCCAGCCTCTGTAACGGACGTCTCTCTGGATGAGGCCCACCGTGAGGATATGTTATCACCTACGGAAGAAATGCCAGATAGTGAGCACGCGCTAACTCCTGCTCAAGAGCCTGCACCGAGCGAAGCGATTAGTTCTGTTGGCCCCAGCGATGATGAAGTCTCTTTCTGGCAAGATGAGGAAGAAGATGAATCTATGTCAATGGGTGATCTGCTTGAAACACCCGCTCAGGACATTTCCGATGATAATGGGGAGGGCGCGGATTTAAGGCAAGCCACCCAGAGCCCCCCGAAGCCTCAAGAAAGCTTGCCGGTGGACACAGTAAGCCAGGCGGAAGACAGCGTGATAGCGCTTGAGCCGCGCTTAAATGATGAGCCGCCCCAAAATATTATTGAAGCCAAAGAGCAAGAGGTTCCCGCACATATTTTGGAAGAAAGAGCACGCGTTAAAAAAATGCAGCTGGAAATGGATCTTCTTGCCGAATCACTGCAGGCGAAAATTGGAAAAATGATTATTGTTGAAAAACATAACGCCAAAAAGGAAGAAGGCAAGCTTTTAAGTGTTAACAATAAAAAGCTCGCCCTGGAGAAGCGTATCGGTGCGGGCACTATGGAAAGTTTTATAAAGCTCGAAGATATCAAGGAAGTTAGAGGCACCCCTTAGCTTCAGGTTAGTACTGGGCTAAAGGTGAGCTTCCTTCAAAGCCACCACTTCTTTTCTCAATCTGTGCTTGATAGTGGTATACGTGCTTCTATCTTTTGTAGCCAGGAATTGTGCTTTCTCCATGCATTGTTCAAACAGGTCCTTTTCGGAAAATGTCCCATCAACCACCTGTTTGAGGAGGCACTCTTCCCCCCCCCACCTAACGCCAGTTAACGCTAACTCGTTCAAGGCTTGATTGTTGGGTAGGAGTTTTATGATTTCGATCATGACCGGAGAAAAGGGTAACTTTACATCAACTTCTGAAAAACAGAATCTTCCGCGGTCTGAACGCATGTAACGAAAATCCATTGTGCAGGCCATTATCGCGCCGCCGGCATACACATTTCCGGTGATGCAGCCAACTGTGGGTAAACTAAGTGTTGCCAAACGAAGATAGAGGCGCTCCATATTTTTGACTAGTTTAAGTTGTTCATCGGATGTTTGATTAATGAACCAGCTTAAATTAATGCCGTTACACCAGGTTTTTGGGTGACTGCTGGTGACCACAAGGCTGGCATTCCCTGAGCTTGCTTCGACCTCATCCAAATACGAAAAATACTCGTCAAGTACATCATCGGTGTAGGTGTTGTCTGTGGCGAGGTCATTTAAGCTTAAGGTGTAAACGTGATCGGATTTATCGAGTGTGAGGTGCGACATGTGAATTGCCTATTCTTATTTGGTATGAGGAGTACTGCTTCCCTTCACGCAGGGGTATGCAGCCATTCTAGAGATAAGTCTACCCCGAAGCCAAGAGGTAAGGATAAAAAAATGGGCTGTGTTAAAATGCCACCTGGGTTTTGGTAAGGAATATCGTATTATTCCGCAAAAGAAAATTATCCCCCTTAATTTGATCGATAAGTAGCCTTTCTTAGATGTTAACAGATGAGATAAAGCACAATATTCAGCAGGCCTATAGTACGTTTATTGCCAGTAAACACTACAATGCCAGAAAGAACCAGCGCATCATGATTGCTGAAATTGCCAAGGTGGTAGCGAATAGCGTTGAAGTGGAAGAGCGGGAGCAGGGTAGTTACGCACACGTAGCCGTCATCGAAGCGGGTACAGGCATTGGAAAAACGATCGGTTATATGGTCAGCCTTCTACCTATAGCGCAGGCTCTCGAAAAAAAAATCGTAATATCTACTGCAACCATTGCGCTGCAGGAACAAATTCTTCTCAAAGACCTTCCTGATCTTCGTGAGCACAGCGGGCTTGATTTTAGTTTTGCGCTGGCTAAAGGCCGAGGCCGGTATTTGTGCACCTCAAAATTGATCAACCTCCTTAGCGCCCAGGGGCCTCAGCCACAAACAAGTTTGTTCGAAATTGATACGTCGGTGACGCTGGATCGTTATGCAGTCAAACGATTTAAGAAGTTCAAGGATGCCTACCTCAATGGGGACTGGGATGGCGATAAGGATAGCTGGGATGGCGAAGTCTTTGAGCACGAATGGCGTCATGTCACGGCGACCCATTATGAATGTGGCGGCCGTCGTTGCCAGTTTATTGATAGCTGCCCCTTTTTTTCCGCACGAAATGCGATGCAAGAAGTGGACTGTATTATCGTCAACCATGACCTGGTGCTTTCTGATTTGGCACTTGGTGGGGGAGTGGTTTTGCCTCCACCTTCGGAAACAATATATGTATTTGACGAAGGACATCATCTTCACGAAAAAGCGATTAACCATTTTTCGCAACATATCCGTTTAAAAAACACAGAGCAATGGTTGCAACAATTTTTAACTGAGTTACCCCAGTGCGCGCAACAACTCCCTTGGACGAAGTCGGCGCAATCGTCGCTGGAGAAGGCGGCTAATTCTGCGACATCATTAAGGGAAATGCTCGTTAATACCAGCCCGGTTTGGCATCAATTATTGGGGCAGCAGGATCAATTCCGCTTTTCTGATGGTTTAGTTGAAGATGAGGTAAAAGACCTTGCCCAAGGTTTTTTATCCCCGCTTGGAGAGCTGTCCAATAAACTCGATGAGTTGCTAGGGATTCTTAACGATATGGAAGATAGTCAGAAGACCGGCTCTCTACAGCCCCTCTTTGAGCACTGGCAGTCGACTCTAGGCTTTGCCTATCGACGATCCCAGGCGATATTTCATCTGTGGTCAGGTTACGCTAACCCTGATGCAGAAAGTATCGCCCCCCACGCCCGGTGGTTGAACAGGGTGGAGTTTCAGGGCGATGCGGATTTACAAATAAATTGCAGTCCGATATTGGGGGGTGACGTACTATTAGAATATCTTTGGCAGAAATGTTTTTCTGCGGTTCTGACCTCAGCGACACTTTCAACAGCAGGCAATTTTGAGCGCCTTAAAATGCAAACCGGGCTAAATGAAGAAAGCGTTTATTGCAGTTTAAGCAGTCCTTTCGATTATCAAAATGCCGCCGTTTTGCTTGTGCCCAGTCAGGCCGCTGACCCTGGCTCGGAGAGTGATCACCTAAGGGGAATAGTTGACTACATTCATGCTAGTGTCGGCCTAACGGAAGGCACTTTGGTTCTATTTAACTCTCAACGTCAGATGGAAGAGGCGTATGCACAACTATCTTCTGTATATCAAGATATTACTCTCGTTCAAGGTAATTATTCAAAGCAGGTGATTGTACAAAGGCATAAGGAGCGGATCGAATCTGGGGAGGGTAGCACCATCTTTGGTTTGGCTAGCTTTGCGGAAGGTATCGACCTGCCGGGCCAATACCTCACTCATGTGGTCATCGCAAGAATTCCTTTTGCCGTACCCTCTGATCCCGCTTCCGAGGCACTATACGAGTGGTTGGAAAAGCAAAACAGAAACCCGTTTTTTGAAGTTTCTGTGCCAGATGCCACGATGAAGTTAGTGCAGGCCTGTGGTCGACTTTTAAGAAATGAAAATGACTTTGGGAAAGTCGCTCTTTTAGACCGGCGAATTATTAGTAAGGGTTACGGCAGTAAAATAATGAAGGCCCTCCCGCCATTTAAGCGGGTTATAGAGCCTCCTCAATAGTCTTTAGGGCATCTCTAAAAATTAGAATTTTTATTCGAGAGCAAGGAAGCCTGCAGTGTACAAGGGCTACATGAGGAGTTGAGTACGGAGCTGACGCCGCTATCGGGTAAAAAGGCAATTTTTAGAGATGCCCTTTACCTGGAAAGAGAGTGCCAATCACTGCCTTTCTTCTGCCCCTTTTGGCTCTTAGCATCATTCTTCTTATCTTTGGAGCTTGACGCACCGTCACTCCCTAAGGACGAAGACCAGTCTTGGGATTTACGCTTATTTTTCAAGCGTTCTTTAGCAAGCTCGCGTTTCTTTGCTTCGTCTTTCGCTTGTTTTTGTTTTAATGCTTCTTTTTCTTTGAGCTGTTGCTGTTCTTTTAGCTTTAGGTCAGCGAGACGCTTTTCTTCTGCAGTACGTTTAAGTTCGGTGAGTTTTGCTTCTTTGACAAGTCGTTCGGCTTCCCTCTTGTTTTTTTGTTCGGCTTTAAGTTTTTCGGCAGCGATCTTGTCTTTTTCTAGTTTCTCATTCGCGGCCCGTAATCTCGTGGCTTCGTTCTTCTTTCGGAGTGACTCTGCACTGGATATGGACGATACAAGGGACGTATTGCATTTTTTAGTTGATGATATTTTATTAGTGATTTGTTGGCTGATACGTAGTGATGCAAATTTATGGTAGTCTGTTGATTTATTACGCTTATTTGTTATGTTGCCAAGCTTTATTTTTGATTCATTTAATAAGATTTTGGCCTTCGCAATATTTTTCTGCAAAGGATTGTTTCCGGCCAATAGCTTTTTTGCTGAAATGCAGGATTGCAATGCGCTTGAAATTGTCTTGTGGTCTACTGCGTATCTTGCTTTAACTTTCGTAAGCTGTACTTCAGCCGCTACAATTTTCTTTTTAAGCTTATTGCACCGTCCTGTCTTGATTAGAATCGAGCTAACTTTTTCGATAGAAGGGGTTACGTCGATCGCTTTTTGGTAAAGCTCTTCATATTTTTTATAAGAGTTTGTGGCATTTACTGTATTAGCCTTTACGAGTTGTTCTTTACTTTTCTTGCACGCTTCTAGTGCGCTTTCCATAATGGGGAAAGCCTTAGATCTCAATATATCTTGTTGCGCTTTTTCGCAATATTCTATTTCTCGCGATATATTATGCAACTTTGTTGTGAGAATGGAGGCATCAAGTTTTGCAGCCTTGTCTTTCATCTCAAGGTATTTTGAAAACTTCGCTGTTGCCTGGTTTATATCCTGAGACCGAATTCGTTGCGCTTCAGTGCACTCGTTATAACCTTGTTTGAACACCTTTACGGCGCGTTTAAATGCTTCACTTTCTGCCATCACGCTGGTCGATGAAAAAATAGCGAGGAAGGTAATCATTCCGAGAGTAATTTTTGGGAAGCATCTGTTCGTCATTTTAAGGTGTCCTTAGCGGCCAAAATTGTTGTGGAGGCTATAAAGGGTAATTAAATGTTCATGTCTGTTGCTTGTTTTTATCACAAAAAGGTAGGTAAGCAGGCTCAATGGATGAATACTTTACGTTGCAAGATTAGTAAGGCTTAGAGCGTGTCAACCCATCGCTAGTGTTAAGTATAGATGCGGAATGTTGATGCATGCCTCTGATATTGGATTGTATTTCGATATTTTGTTGCGGCATGTAACTGTCTGCTACACTGGGGTAAGTGTTTGGATTTGTCGCTTAGGCGTGCCGTTATTAACTCTTAAGATCGCGGTAGAGCTTAAAGCGGTCGACTATAACGATAAGTTTAATGGCAAAGCTAAAGAAAATATTTATGGAATTTGAATCTGTACATAACTATTACGAAAAGCTCGTAGTTCAGTATCTTATTGAGGAGTTTGGCGCCCAAAGTGATTCTAGCCGGATGGCGGATATCGCTTGTGTTGCTCTTAACCACTTGCCACCTCGATATATCCGTTACGATGTCGATATGACATTCTATCTTTCCCCACAAGAAGCTGCAGAGATGAGTAAGAAGGTTGTTGATGCTTGTCAAAGCGCAATTTCTTATGTTGAGCAGAGAGATATAACGAAATCCTCTTAATGTGCTTTTATATCGCTCGCTGTTTCTTCTAGATTGAGGCTTTCACGAAAGGCTGCGTATTGTCCCCTTTCCCTTTGCTGTGGTAAGTTGATGCCGTTAATTTAACCACTGGAAATGGCTTATGGCTGCTCTTATTTCTGGCAAGATTACTCAACTTTCACCCTTGGTGCGGCGCTTGCTCGCCCCTAACCCCGGTCCATTTACTGGCCCAGGAACCAACACCTATATTGTCGGCCAGTCCGAACTCGCTGTTATTGACCCTGGGCCGGAAATAGCTGCTCATGTAGATACGCTGCTCGATGAGCTTACCGGCCGAATTCGCTGGATACTCGTGACGCACACTCATCGAGATCATTCCCCCGCAGCTACTTTGTTAAAGGAGCGATTGGGCTCGGATGTTGAAGTGATCGGCATGCCCGGCAATACTGAGGGGATGTCCTTTGATCAAGGTTTTAACCCAGACAGGCTATTTGAACACCACCATAGTATAAAAACGAATGAGTTTGCGCTCACTGCCATACATACCCCTGGTCACGCATCGAACCACTTATGTTATTTTTTGGAAGACGAAGCCCTATTGTTCTCCGGTGATCACCTGATGGACGGTTCCACCGTTGTTATCGCGCCACCGGATGGTGATATGTCGCGTTACATGCAGTCGCTTTCATTGTTGTTTGATTACCCCATTGCGACTATCGCTCCAGCTCATGGCAATTTAATTGCTGATGCCCATGAGGAAGTCGAAAAAACCATCAAGCACCGCTTAAATCGAGAGAGCAAGGTGGTGGGTGCGCTTCATTCTGGTTCTGGGCAGTCTATTGCTGACCTGACCCCCTTGGTTTACGACGACGTGCCTTCCTTTATGCACCCTATTGCTCAGCAGTCCTTACATGCCCACCTGCTTAAGCTGGTGGATGATGGTCAAGTGAGAGATAAACAGGGGCAATGGATGCTAACTAAATAGATTAATAAGAAGCTTTTTGGGCTGATTCGGTTTTTATGTACAAGGTTTTGAAGTACAACGTCTCGAAGGTGGGTACCCTTGGCATAATCGGCGTGAGTCGATATAGTTACTTGTTTGATTTCATGGCAAATCTTGTGAGTTTTTTGGGGTGTTGTCTATACCCCTCAGTCCTTACAAGTTTTCTTCGCACGCGCAGGCAGGTTGGGGCTTTGGTTTCTGCGCTAAGTAAGCCTGAGGCGTAGGTTCATCGTAAATGGAAATAATATTTAATGAGTGATAAAGAACGTCTAGTGATTTTTGATACGACTCTTCGCGATGGTGAGCAAAGCCCTGGTGCCACCATGAATCAAGAGGAAAAACTGCGTATTGCTAAAGCGCTGGAACGAATGCGCGTGGACGTTATTGAGGCGGGTTTTGCCATTGCAAGCCCCGGAGATTTTGCATCAGTGAAAGCGGTTGCCGAAGCCGTTAAAGACTGTCGAATATGTAGTTTGGCGCGCGCTGCTGATGCGGATATAGACCGTGCGGCTGAAGCCTTAAAGGGCGCCAATGCGGCGCGCATTCATACGTTCATTGCAACCTCTCCCATTCATATGAAGCATAAGCTTAGAATGGAGCCGGAGAGTGTTGTTGAAAGGGCGGTTGCCGCCGTCAAACGGGCGAGAAGCCTTGTTGACGATGTTGAGTTTTCCTGTGAAGATGCGGGCCGATCTGAGCTGGATTTTTTATGTCGGATAATTGAAGCCGCGATCGATGCGGGCGCCCGTACTATCAATATTCCTGATACCGTGGGGTATGCGCTACCTCACCAGTTTGGCGAAACCATCACGCAGCTTATTGCGCGCATCCCAAATTCTGATAAGGCGGTATTTTCTGTACATTGTCATAACGATCTTGGGCTTGCAGTTGCCAACTCAGAAGCCGCAGTGTTGGCCGGCGCGAGGCAGGTTGAATGCACCATTAATGGCTTGGGCGAGAGGGCGGGTAACGCCTCACTTGAAGAAGTCATCATGGCTATAGCAACACGCCACGATGCCTTCCCGGTTTACACGAATATTAAAACTGAAGAAATTGTACCCTGCTCCCGTTTGGTCTCCACCATAACCGGCTTCCCCGTGCAGCCTAATAAGGCAATAGTGGGGGCGAATGCCTTTGCTCATGAGGCTGGTATCCACCAGGATGGCGTCCTCAAGCACCGAGAAACCTATGAAATAATGCGTGCCGAGCAGGTCGGTTGGAATGCGAACCGTATGGTTCTCGGTAAACACTCTGGTCGCGCTGCGTTTGCCGATCGTCTCGATAGCCTCGGGGTGCAATTCGATACCAAAGAAGCGCTTAATAATGCCTTTGCAAAATTCAAAGAGCTGGCGGACAAAAAGCATGAGATTTTTGATGAGGATTTACAAGCGCTGGTGAGCGATGCTTATCGTGCATCCGCTATGCGCGTTAAGCTCGTAGATCTTTCCGTCTCTTCCGTTATGGGAGAAACGCCTGAAGCAGAAATCAGTTTATCGGTCGATGATCAAGAGCGTTGCGCCAAGGCTGAAGGCTCGGGCCCCGTTGATGCCACATTTAAGGCTATCGAGGAAATAGTAAACAGCGGCACGAACCTTCTGCTTTATTCCGTTAACGCGATTACCAGCGGAACTGACTCACAAGGCGAGGTGACGGTGAGGTTGGAAAAAGGTGGGCGCGTGGTGAATGGCAGCGGGGCAGATACCGATATTGTTATTGCTTCGGCAAAAGCCTATCTCGATGCCTTGAACCTGATTCTTTCCGATTTCTCCAAAGCCCACCCTCAGAGTGATGGGGTTTAGCCTTGAATTTAAAGCGACAACGGGGAACTGTCTAAGTGGATGAGAGCAGGCGTATTGCTTACCTGGAGCAAATAGGTATACCAGTTTGGCATGCAATGCGCCCCTTAGAAGGGGCGCTGGAAATGCCACTTTATAATCCAGTCCCGGCATCAGACTTTGCAAACACGGAAGCAGAAACGCTTAAACCAGTCAGTGTTTCTAACGAAACAGACCTGTCTCTTGATGTCACACAGCCGGGTGTTGCGGAGCAGGTGAGCGAAGCTATAAAAATTGGTGATGAATCGCTAAACTCAGAGTCGGGAGGTAAAGCTCCCGTAAAAAGCGACGGGCCAGGTAGCGCAACTTCCACTTCGAACTTAATTGATACGTCGCAGCTGCACTTTGCTTTCGCAAAAATTCCCTTGGCTAACGGCATACTATTGCTTGCTGAGCTAGGCGATGAAAATGCGCCGGGCTTTTCCGCTGCAGAAACCCGCTTACTCACCGCGATTATTGTCTCACTTCACTCTCACCCTATGTCCCAAGAAGGGTTGGATAGTCAGCTTGTAAGGTGGCCCCAGCTAAAAGGAAAAGGTGTGCAAAGTCACGCGCAGGCCGCTGGTGACTTTCTTTCTGCCTATCTCGAAGCCCAACAACAACGATCAAACTTTGATGCTTTGCTATTATTAGGTGATAACCTTAAAAATGTTCTGCTTGCTACCCCGGGTGATGATGGGTTTAAAGGGCCAAGGGTAATAGCTGGTTGCAGTTTGATTACTATGCTGCAGCAAACCAATGAAAAGTCAGTTCTTTGGCGCGATATCAAACTTCTTAAAGAATTAAACCTTAGAGGCTAAAGTTGTTGTCCCATGGGTAAGACTGAAACACACGCATTGTCGCGCAAGCTGAATGATCAAGACTACTCTCTGCGACCGATGGCTGTGGAAGACTTGCAAGAAATAATGGTGAATGAGCATCTCGCATACTCCCATCCTTGGACAGAGCAGATATTCCTCGATTGTTTAAGTGCTCATTACAGTTGCTGGGTTGCCGAAAAACAAAACCAGATGCTCGGGCATGCGGTTTTAACCGTTGCAGCCGGAGAGAGCCATATTTTGAATGTCTGTGTGAACCCGGCAACACAAGGGAGTGGCTTAGGCCGTTTGCTAGTGGTACATCTCCTGGAGGTGGCAAAGGCCCGTAAGGCAAATACCGTCTTTTTGGAAGTTAGGCCTTCGAATAAAGTGGCGTATAACCTTTATCTTTCTCTTGGCTTTAATGAAGTAGGGCACCGGAAGAACTATTATCCTGCGGAATCTGGCAAAGAGGATGCGTTAATTATGGCTCTCGTACTGTAGGGCTTTTCACTTCCCCTGCTTCTTTGAATCAAAGAGCTATCCTTTATGTTTTTATCGCTACCCCCTTAAAGGTTTTTAACAAACCGTCAGTACCAAAAGGCTTTTCTGCTAAGTAACTGATTGTTAATCCCGTGTAACAAGTTGTTCACATTATCTGTGGATAAGTTTGTGGGTAGGTTCTGTGTATTTGCCTACCTCGAAGGTATCCGGTGCCTATTGGTAAATTGGTCATAAATTAACCAATAATAGCATTTCCTTAAATTACAATGACTTATAAATATCAATGTCCAAAAAAGAGAATTATTGTTTTTTTTAGAGGAGCCGCTGAGGAAGAATGTATATTGTGCATAAACACTAAATTAAGGCGTTACGGCGGCGCATATATTTTCTGTCAATATTGCGTTTTGTTCATTTTTGTTTTTATTTCCACTGGTGCGAGTGTTTGTAGAACGGGGGTTAGGCCTTTTTAGCTCGGCCTTGGTCTTTGGGGTATTGCGCGTCGAAATAAACCTAAGGATAATCCCTTCCCCTCATCCTGTATGGAGAAAACAATGCAAATCGCAGACGGTAAAGTAGCTTTTTTTCATTATGACCTTAAAGAGTTGGCCGGCGAATTCATTGAGTCGTCAAGGGAAGGTGACCCAGTGGCGTACCTACATGGAAAAAATGGCATCATTAATGGGCTTGAAAAAGGCTTACTGGGTAAAGAAGCCGGTGATAGAGTGACGGTAACGGTGACACCTGAAGAAGCGTATGGTCTGCGTAAGGACGAGGAATTGCAGCGTATACCGGTAAAACACCTCAACCTAAAAAAGAAAGAGAAACCGGTTGTTGGATTAATTTGTTCCGTGCAAACCAATCAGGGACCCAGGCAAGTCACCATTGCAAAAGTCGGTCGGTATAATGTCGATGTCGATACTAACCATCCTCTGGCAGGCAAAAGCCTGGAATTTGATGTTGAAATCGTCGAAGTAAGGGATGCGAGTGAAGAAGAGCTAACTCACGGACATGCGCATAGCGTAGGTGGGCATTGATTTAGCTATTTATTGTTATAGCAGTTCTTCGTCTTCAGCAATCAACGGTTCAAGAACTTCTTTTACATGGTCTAGTATCCTCAGATGTCCGGCATCGAGTAAACGTGTCAAGCAGTGGTTCAATTTACTGGAAATAACCTCTCTGGGAAGAGCTTGGGTTAAGCGCAAGCAGCGATATTTTCTGATGGCTAATTAAATAGCGCCGCTTGTGCTTTTCAGGTTATGCAGCTGACTTTAATAAGTATTTTTCGGCAGCTTCAATTAGTTCACTTTGGCCACTTTTTAAATTAGCTTGTGCGGCTAGTGCTTTTTCTTCTTCAGAAGCAAACGTTTCATCCCACTTGATTATTTTTCTATTCATGACCATATGCCAAAGTGGCGGTACTGCTGCCATTAACGCAGTGAGTATATATCCGAAGGGCATTTGTGGTGAGTCATTTGGGAATGGTCTTAAGTTCCAAAACTCAATGTCTGCATCGGCATGGTGGTGGGCATGTCGAGAGATGGCAACCGTTCCCCAGTAGGAGAGCTTGTGGTTATCGTTCCAGGCGTGGCGAACCTGTTGCGGTTGATCGTCCACCCGGATTAAACCATAGTGTTCGATATAGTTTGCAAACTCAAGGGCAAGGTTTACCGCCAACCCCACACCCAAAAAGCCTAATACGCCTGTCCATCCGGCGGCGGAATAGAAGGTTATTGCAACCAGAAGCTCCATGCCCCAGCCACGCAATGCTTTGTTCTCCCAGCTCCAGACGGGAATACCCATTTTATCCAAACGGTGTTTTTCCAGTTCCCAAACTTGAATATTTTGCCCAATAATTGAGCGAAATATAAAGGGGTAAAAGTTTTCACCGCGTTGCGCTGTGGCGGGGTCTTTGGGTGTGCAAACCCAGTTATGGTGGCCGTAGGGGTGGCGAATTGAGAAGCGGGTATGCATACCAAAGGCTTCACCAAGGCGACCTAGAAACACCGCAACAGGCATATTTACACGGTGGGTTAGTTCATGTCCGATTGCAATTGAGCCAATTGCAGCGGTCAAGGCGGCTAGAAAAAAAGCCGATGCGTACATGCCAAATGTATCATTTGCATGAGCCGCGAGCATGTCAAAGCCTGTTAATGCTTGCACACCTGCAGAAATGTTTAAAAAATCACCGGGTAAGCCGAGCATCCACGCAAAGACCAAGGCAGTGAATACCCCGGATATCTGGCTGGCGTATTGTATGGGATAAAAAATACCCGGATTATCGTAATGATATATTTCTTCGTCGTCCCCCAGGGTAAGGTCCAGAACGAACGCCAGTACCGTTATTCCCAGGAGTGCAAAAGGAAGCCATGAAATACCGAAAATAAGCATTATCGTGCCGATTAGGCCGGTAATTGACGCGATAAAAAAACGGCCATATTTCCAGCCAGCATTGAGTGCGTTCATATTGTTATTCTCCACATTAATTTTGCTATTATTATACGCAGGCGCAGTATCAGGTCGTCATATGAGAAAAGTAAAATGACGCTTTTATGAGCCTAGGTGAATTACAGTCTATCAAATTGTTTTAAAATTGAAATAATTATTTAATAATAAACATGAAGTCAGAATGATTCTCCTATTCCTAATAAAGACTAATTGCGTACTTACAGAATAAGGACTGGGATTGAAAAAACAATGCGGCAAAATGTCGCGGCTGACCTCCAGTTAGGGTACGGAGCAACTAGGGGTGGTCAGAGCATTGGCGGTGTGATTACGTGTTAAGTTGGCGGATTACTACTCTTTTCTAGTGTCGATTATGCTTAAATTCAGTGTGGTACTCCAGGTGTCTTAAAGCGATGGTCAATCGCAATGGACACCCTCTGGTTGCGATAACATCACTCTTTCTAAAGAAATAGCGGGCGAGCATTTACAGCAGTAGTAAAATTATTCTTTCGAGATGTTTCCACGATGTCTCTTTCGCCAGAAATAACATATACAGATAAAACATTGTGCTAGTTGTTGTTTTGACGGCCGGTAAAATTCACGTTATTCTTGATGTTTCTTGTGAGTTATAAAAATAAATAATAGTGCGGAGGGATATAGTTATGCTATTCAAGTTATTTGTAACGAAAGATTCGGCTTATAAAGGGCCGCGAGACGGCGAGACGGCATTGATGAAGTTTTGGAAGTATTTCAGGTTTGCATCACCGTCATTTGCTCTGGGTCTAGGAGCCCCCCTGTTTTTTCTGGGTGGTGACACCATTTTTTATTACGGGACATTTTTAGCCGCCTTAGCCTTTTTTGGAGACTATTTTTTTGGCGAAGATACTGAGATATGGGCAGGGTCCTATAAATATACGCAAATATTCCCTTTGATGGAGGTTGCTGCAGTTCTTAGTAATTCTTTTTTAGTCATATTGTTTGCCTGGCAGCTTGGCTATCCGCAGACTGACTTATTTGGCATAGGCGCAATTGTTCAATCTTTAACTGGGTTTGATGTCGGCGCGGCTCTTGCTGCTAATACAACCTTGTCTTATGTGGGTGGTTTTGGCTTTGCTGCTGCAGGCGGGGTTATTAACGGCGTGGTGCTGGGTCACAACATGACGCACCGTACCTTCGATGCAAAATCCGTTTGGATTGGTCGTTTGGGTGAGGCATTCAGTCTGTTTACCTATTTCTCAATTCGTCACCCTTTTGGTCACCATAATCTCATTGGTACGCCTGCCGACCCTTCATGGGCCCACCGTGGTGAAAGTTTTTATGCCTTTAGAATTCGTAGTGTTCCAGGGCAATATAAAATGACGTGGGATCTTGAAAAGCAACGCTTAGAAAAAATGGACTTGCCAGTGTGGCATTACACTAACCAAGCTCTTCAGGGCTGGGCTGTTGAGGCACTTGTTTTGGCCATGTTTTTCTATACAGGTGGTATCGCCGGTGTGGGCTTGATGGTATTGATTGGCTTGCTTTCTCATACGGGCTTGGAGTTGGCTAACTATATTGAGCACCAGGGGCTTTGCCGCGTACCCAGCGAGCCCTTTCAATATCGTCATGCGTGGGATGATGCGCATCGTATGACCTACTGGGCTGTTTGGGGGATTTCCCGTCATTCACACCATCATTCTGATGCTCAGGTCGAAGAGCCTGAGCTTAATTTTTACGGGGATACAGATAAGGCGATGAGCACGCCTTATGGTTATCTGGTTAGCTTTATATTGGTTTTATTTCCGAATGTATGGAATAAGATTATGATTCCACGCTATATGGAGTGGGACGAAAAGTACGCGACACCAGCTGAAAGAAAATTAGCGGCCTACGAGAATATTTATAGCGGCTTGCCTGAGTTGGTGGATGCTGGTATGAAATATTTACGCGAACTGGAAGAGAAGGAAGATGAGAAAGTTGCCGCTTAAAAGCGGAAGCTAGTGGTCAGGCTTGGCGCACTTCGGGATGAACGGTGCGCCGAGCTAAACCGCTAGAATCTGGGAGGTGGAGCGCATGTGGGGGTGCCCACCAGAATATGGATATATTTTGCTAGAAAAACGAAGCGGATCTTCGTGATCATGCGCTTGCCACCAGCAGTAACTGATAAAGGTTTGAGTTTATCTTTTCTTGATTTTAAACGGGCTTGGATATTGGGTTGTATCTGTCTGTAGCGTGTGGCGATCAATATTTCAAATGGCAAGCATCAAATTTTATTCGTCATGCTCTTTGCTAAGATGAGAAAGTTTCTGCGCGTGTAGTTCCCAGTTTTTGCCGTCGAATTCTTCAATAATGAGTTCTTTTGGCTTCGGTTCAAGGCAGTGAATATTGACGTCATACCCGTCAGGGTTAGAGCGCGGTATATAAAATGATTTGATACCGCATATTTTACAGAATTTATGTTTGGCTTGCCCGGTGTCAAAGGTATATGTCGTGAGGCTATTTTCACCCTGTATCAGATTGAACTTTGATTGAGGAATGATTAGGTGTAGATAGCCTGATTTCGAGCAAATGCTGCAGTTGCAATCCTGGCATTCGAGTGTTTCAGGTGCTTCAATTTCAAATTGTACTGCGCCGCAATGACAGCTACCTTTGTATTTCATTTGCCTTGCTCCCAGTTAACATAGGGTCAGAACTTTAGGGCTTCTCGGTTTTTCTATTTCTCGCTTGGGCGAAGTGGCTAGGTTCAATGCGCTCATTTGGTTTTAATAAACTCCCGCTCCAGTGCTTGCAGCAAATTGGAAACTTTATCAATGGACTCCTGGTATTCCTCTTCTACCTTTGAGTCGGCGACAATTCCACCGCCACCCCAGCAGTAGATGTTTGCAGCGTCCCCGTTGTCATACTCGCATAATAGGGTGCGTATGGTGATGCTGGAATCCATGTTCCCATTAAAGCTGAAATAGGCGATGCTGCCGCAGTATATATCACGACTCACTTCTTCCAGTTCATTGATGATTTCCATGGCGCGTATTTTGGGTGCGCCTGTTATGGACCCTCCCGGAAAACTATGTTGGAATAGATCTACAGCGTGCCGATTTTCCGCAAGTTCTGCCGTTACTGTGCTAACCAGGTGGTGCACATTTGTGAAACTTTCCAAGGCAAATAGTTGCGGAACTTTTACACTGCCAACTTGTGCACTTCGGCTAATGTCGTTTCTGATTAAGTCTACGATCATTAAATTTTCTGCCTGATCTTTTTGGCTATTTAAAAGCGCATCTTTTTCCAGTTTGTCCGCTTTTATATCTGCTTTGCGTGCTCTTGTGCCTTTAATGGGTTTGCTGGTGATATGTTTTTTTTTGAGTTGTAGGAACTGCTCGGGGGAGTGGCTCAGTATGGCACTTTTGTTGGAGTTTATATATGCAGAAAAGGGGGCTGGACTTTGCTCGCGGAGCTTTTTATAAGCGAGCCAGGGGTTGCCAGAATAACGTGTCTCAAAACGCTGGGTGTAGTTAATCTGGTAGCAGTCGCCGCTGAGGATGAATTCTTGAATGGAAAGAAAGTCTTTGTTGTAGCGTTTTGCGGTAATGTTGTTTTTAAAGGGGCTGTGGAGTTTAAATGACTCGTCGCATTTGGATTGTTTAATGAGTGTTCGTATTTGTTGTAGTTTAGGTTCAGCGTTTTTATTTATTGAATAGATAACGCTAGTCTTTTCTTGATGGTCGACAATAATAAATACATCGTAAAAGCCGACATGCATTAATGCGTTGTTTGTAGCAGATGCGTTTTTTAATAAGCGGGCGTGGTCTAATTCATAGCTGAACTGACCAATGGCGCCACCGCTAAACGGTAGTGCTGCAAGTGCTCCGTTATTGAACTTTTCGCTTTCTTGAATGAATGTTGATTTAAGTACGTCAAAGGGGGGTTGAGGTGTTTTTAGAGTGTTCCCTTGAGTGCTGATTAATGTGTAGTGGCTGAACCCTTCGAGCTGAAGGTAGGGCAGTGAAGCCAGAATATCATAACGACCATGTTCGTTATGTTGGGCGCAGCTGTCTAAAAATACCGCACCGGGTAGTTGGTGGATTTTTTCAAATAGGCGCGCGCTATCCGGATGATAGGGCAGGTTAACTTGGATTAGTGGCATTGCGTCGTGTTGGCTGTGATTAGAGCGGTCAAATTCTACCTTCTTTTGGCACCAAAGCATATTTGGGGCAGCTGCTTTCATGATGATCCTTTAAGGAATAGAAAAACCCTCTGTAGCGTGTAACACTGGGATTATTTGCAGGCCGGCCTATTGATTGGGTGTTTGGTCTGGTTCTCATAAATTTGGGTTTGCCGATAAGCAATAATAAAGGGGTTCACTATGTCTCTAAAAGGATTTGAACAAAGCCAGTTTAGTTATCAGGGGAAAACTTGTCCGGTGTTTCGCAAAGGAAGCGGGCCAGGTGTAGTAATCATTCATGAGATTCCCGGCATTACGCCACAGGTAGAGCGTTTTGCTAACTTTGTCGTTGATAGTGGTTTTAGCGTTGTGATGCCCAACCTGTTTGGTACGCCGGGCAAAAAGCTGTCAGTGGCTTATATGGGTGAGCAGTTTATGCGAGCCTGTATCAGTAAGGAGTTCAGCGTGCTTGCCGCAGGTGCGGCGAGCCCCATTACCGATTATCTGCGCGCGTTATGCCGCAAAACCCATGAAGAACTGGGTGGGCCAGGCGTGGGAGTGGTGGGTATGTGTTTAACGGGCAACTTTGCCTTATCTATGTTTGCGGATGACTCGGTGATAGCGCCGGTTCTTAGTCAGCCCAGCTTGCCCTTTGGTCTCACCCAAAAGCAGAAAAGTGGATTGCATATTGACCAAGAGGATATGAACCGCGTGAAAGAGAGGGTGGCCCAGGGTGAAAAGGTGATGGGTTTGCGTTTTACTGCCGATATGATGTGCCCAGGTGTACGTTTTAAAAAACTAAAGGAAGAGTTGGGTGAGGGTTTCGTAGACATTGAAATTGATTCCGGTTTAGGTAATGGGCATGGTATTAAGCCTATTGCTCATTCGGTATTAACGACGGACCTGGTTAATGAGGCAGGACATCCGACCCATGAGGCACTGCAGCGAGTTTTAGCATTTTTCCATGAAAAACTGGACGTGTCGAAAGAACAAGTTGTTTAGCATTCGCTTTACAAGCTCCAGTGATAAGCGGGTAAGTAATGAGGATGAAGTTCGCGTCTAAACTTAGTGTATGGGTTTGGCGCTTCTTCGCCCAAATCGATTTGGCTGTCTTATAAGGAACCTTGGTATGAATGTGTGGCGAATTATCTGTTTTTCGATGTTGTTTGTTAGTGGTTTGGCCTATGCAGGCTCGCCAGTATGGAAAGTCAGCAAGGGTAATTCCCAGCTTTATATTGGTGGAACAGTTCATGTCTTGGGGGAGTCCGATTACCCGCTTCCCGCTGCTTTTGATAAAGCGTATGCCTTGTCCCAAATCCTGGTTTTTGAAACAGATATACAAGCCATGCAGTCGCCTGAGTTTCAACAAAAAGTAATGGCGAACATGATTTATTCTGACGGGGCCAGTTTAAAGCAGGTGCTTAGTGATGCCACTTATCAACTGTTGAATCAGCATCTATCAAGCCGCGGTGTCCCCATCGCCAGAATGGAAAATATCAAACCGGGCATGGTGTCCATGACACTTACCGTTATGGAGTTACAGCGATTGGGCCTTGCTGGAACCGGTGTTGATGAGCACTTTAATGCCCGCGCTGTGCGTGACAGGAAGGCATTGCTTGCCCTCGAAACTGTGGAAGAGCAGTTGGCATTTATCGAAAACCTTGGCCTGGGCCAGGAAGATGAGTTTATTCGCTACACTCTGCGTGATATCAACGAGCTGCCTACGATTATGCAGGCGATTAAGAAGTCTTGGAGAAGTGGGAATATTGATAAGATGAATGCCGAACTTTTGATACCCTTCAAGCAGGATTTCCCGAAGGTTTACAATAACCTCATCGTAAAGCGAAACAAGGCATGGATTCCAAAGCTGGTAACAATGACAAAATCAGCGGAGGTGGAACTTGTTCTCGTGGGGGCGCTTCATTTGGTGGGCAAGGATGGCCTGTTGGCTGAGCTGGAGGCGCTGGGGTATAAAGTTGAAATGTTGTAAAGGGCATCTCTAAAAATTGCCTTTTTACCCGATAGCGGCGTCAGCTCCGTACTCAACTCCTCATGTAGCCCTTGTACACTCGGCTTTGGCTTCCTGCGTCGCTCTCGGCCTCTGTTCCCGACTCGGCT